>Ga0302322_100001618_pt1 | contig 18556 bp, 17 predicted proteins | sample Fen_T0_2_FD_203757 | JGI IMG/M metagenome (GOLD analysis project Ga0302322, IMG submission 203757) | Peat permafrost microbial communities from Stordalen Mire near Abisko, Sweden - Fen_T0_2 | ecosystem: Environmental > Terrestrial > Soil > Wetlands > Permafrost | place: Sweden: Abisko... | reverse complement strand
CCCATCAGCGGGGCGTGGTTCTTTCCGCCACAAAGCCAAAGCCACACGGGTCGCGCCATGCCTACAAGGCATATCGGATCAGATTCTGATCTTGAACGCTTGCGACCAACTCGTCCGCACGAGACAAAAGCTTGAGGAGTAGCGGAGATGTATGAGCTTCGTTGTACCCCAGGGTGAGGTCAATCGTAGGAGGCACCCCGTCGAGCGCTCGCGCCACAACATTGGGGGTCAACATATTTTGCGCATACAGCGGAATGAGCGTCACGCCGCCGGTAGACGTGACCAGCGACATGGCAGCCGGCAGGTTCTCGCCTTCGTACTGCGCCTTGAGCGTGATCCCGACCTTAGAGGCGTAATCGTGAATTACGGATTTCAGTACGGGAGAGGTTCTCGCAGAACTGACGTAAATTTCGCGGGCAAGATCCCGCGGCCGAATCTTCTTGCGTGACGTCAGGCGATGGCCGGCAGGTAGCACGGCGATCAGAGGCTCCTTTGCCAAGAACTTGAAGGACAGGCCGTCGCACTCGATCTCGGGGCGAAGGAAGGCAACGTCCAGCTTCCCTCGCATCAGTCCCAGTGCGAGTTCCGGGGAGGATTGACTGGACAGAGTAATTTCGGCGTCGGGCGCCTCTTCCCGCAGGATGCGCAGCGCATGGGGTAGCCACACAACCTCCTGCCCGGCAAGGAAGCCCATGGACAACAAAACCTTCTCGGGGTGCTCTGCCCGGCGCGCGGCATCCGTAGCCGCTTCAACCTGAAGTAGCGCCAAGCGCGCGTGATCGAGGAAGACTCTCCCGGCCGCGGTGAGCGTCACGCCGCGGGCCTCGCGCTTCAACAACGTAACACCGACTTCGGATTCCAGATCGCGAATCTGCCGACTCAACGACGGCTGCGAGGTGTGGAGTCGCCGCTCAGCGGCGGCCAACAAGCCACCTTCCTCCGCAACCGCAATGAAATAGCGCAAATGTCGAAGTTCCATCCGATCTCCAGTATGCCTCCAGAGCATAGGTCGAATCATACAAAGTCTTCGTCATCGGGAGGAAAAGTTTTTACGTTCGCACGCGCTCCCGTCGCTGCAGCAACGGGAAGCACCCCCAATAAAAACAGCCAATTCAAGAAGGAGAACGTAAATGTCTAAAGCTTCCAAACCCAGCATCGTGTTCTGCCACGGCATTTGGGCCGATGCCTCGTGCTTCAGCAAGGTCATTCCCGCACTGCAGGCCGACGGGCATGAGGTGTTTGCGGTCCAGTATGGCCTAGACTCATTTGTAGAGGACGTGGCATCGGTGAAGCGGACAATGGGCCGCGTCAGCAGCCCTGTCATCCTCGTCGGTCACTCCTACGGCGGCGCCACCATCACGGCCGCGGGCGTCGATCAGCGCGTAGCGGCACTCGTGTATGTCGCAGCGGTCGCGCCGGATGCTGGAGAAACCGTGCAAAACCAGCTCGACAAGTACCCATCGGACATTTTCTCGTGCGTTGAAGTGGCGGACGGGCGCGCTTGGATGCTCCCGAAGGGCACGGAGTTCTTCGCTGGAGATCTCTCGTCGACAGAGCAGAAGGTCGTCTGGGCGACCCACTACGCCCCCGCCTTCGATCTGCTCCAACAACAGAAACTCGGAGCGGGTGATATCGCGTGGAAGTCGAAGCCGAGTTGGTATATTCTGGCGACCCAAGACCACACTGTCCATCCTGACCTGCAACGTTGGGTCTCCAAGCGCATGGGAGCGACCGTCACCGAAGTGGCAAGCAGCCACGTACCGATGCTGTCTCAGCCGAACGTTGTCATCGACGTAATCCGCAAAGCGTCGGCCTCTGTTCAAAACAGGTGATCGCCGAAACCTTCGGCAAAACGGCCTGTCAGGAGTAAGCCTTCGGACATGATAACCGGCCATCACGCACGACGTGCTTACGCGTGCCGTGCGTGATGCGCGAAGAGCAGTCCCGAGGCGGGCGATGCCGCGAACGATGCGCTCAGTGACGGCAGGTTGATGAGGGACACGCGGCTGACGGGATCGCGCCTGCGTGGAACTATCAGCGCGCGCCGGCGATGTTGAAGCCGCCGTCGACGACGATGCTCTGGCCCGTGATGAAGCGGGCTTGATCCGTGCAGAGCCAGACGGCGACGCCGCTGATGTCCTCTGGCTCGCCGACGCGCTTCAGTGCCGCGTGCGCGGCGTAATGACTGACCGCCGCCGCTGGCAACCCGGCCGTCAGCGGCGTATTGATCACGCCGGGACTCACGTTGTTGATACGGATCCCCTGGCCACCGACCTCCAACGCGACGGCGCGAATCATCGCATCGAGCGCACCCTTGCTCGCGGCATAGATCGATAGCCCAGCGGTACCGCCGCTAGCAGCGATCGAGGAGGTATTTACGATCGCTCCTCCACGCCCTTGCGCGCGCATCACTTCGATCTCGTGCTTGATCAAGAGCCAGACCCCGCGCACGTTGGTCGCCATCACGCGGTCGAAGTCCTCCGTGGTGCTCTCCTCGATCGGCGCGTAGGCCGAGATGCCTGCATTGTTGAACGCCGCGTCCAGCCGTCCAATGCGGAAGGCGATATGCTTCAGGAGCGCGCTCACCGATGCGGCATCGCTCACGTCCGTCGGCACGACAGAAGCTGTTCCATGCGCGCTCTCGATCTGCGACGCCACCGCATTTAGCTCGGCCTGCCGTCTACCCGCCAGCACCACGCGGGCGCCCTCGCGCGCGTAAGCAAGTGCCGCGGCCGCGCCGATACCCGAGCCCGCACCGGTCACGAGCACGACCTTTCCGGCGAGACGCGGCGAATCCAAAGTGTTCAACGATTCAGTCATGGGATGCCTCCGATGACCAAAACCTGCATCGAGCCGATTCGGTAAACAATCGACATTGCTAGACATACACTGTTGAACAATACTCAGCAATCATGCGCGGCAGTGAATTCGGTGAGCTCGCGGCATTCGTAGCCGTCGTCGAACAGCTGAGCTTTCGGCGCGCCGCAACGCGCCTCGGCGTCACGCCGTCGTCGTTGAGCCACTCGATCCGTGCGTTGGAGGAGCGTCTCGGCGCGCGCCTTCTCAACCGCACCACACGCAGCGTCGCCGCGACCGAAGCGGGCCTTGCTCTGTTCGGCAGGGTGGCGCCGGCATTCACCGAAATTGTGGGCGCAGTCGGCGGGGTGAGCGCATTTCGCGACCGCCCAGCCGGCACACTCCGCATCAACCTCCCGAAGCTCGCCGCCGAGCTGGTGTTCGGGCCAAAGCTCGGCCTCTTCACGCGCACGTATCCGGAGATCCGTTTAGAACTCACGATCGACGACGGCCTCGCCGATATCGTCGCGGCCGGTTTCGACGCGGGCATCCGTCCGGGTGAGCTGCTGCAGAAGGACATGGTAGCGGTACGCGTAACGCCGGATCTACGGGTCGCGGTCGTGGGCTCCCCCCAATACTTTGCGTCTCGGACCCGCCCGCGAACGCCGCAGGACCTGCGTGAGCATGCGTGTCTCGCCTATCGCTGGACGCGCAGCGGTGCCGTGCATCGCTGGCCGTTCAAAAAGCGTGGCAAGTCGCTGGAAGTTCTTCCGACGGGCCCGGTTGTCATCAATGACGTAGACATGATGGTGCGAGCCGCCCTCGACGGTGCAGGCCTGATTTGCACGCTGGAGAATTCCGTCGCAACTCATGTCGCAGACGGTCGCCTGGTACGCGTCCTGGAGGATTGGTGCCGCCCGTTCCCGGGCTTCTTCCTCTACTATCCGAGCCGTCGGCAGCTACCCTTCGCGCTCCGCACACTGGTCGATTTCCTGCGCGTGCGAAGTGACGCCTCAGCGCGCTCTACCTGAGTGCCTCGCCGCTAAACTCTTCTACTAGCGTCGGCGCGGACGCGGGGTCTGTGAGTCACGCTTTGGCGTAGTTAGGCCGCGGCCATCCGCTGGAGTACATCCCGCGCCTCCGACTCGAATGCGGGGCGCTGACTTGGGTCGCCGGGTGTTCCGCCCAAGGCAACTCGTTCGCAAACCGCGCGCTATCAAACCTCGAGCGAGAGATCAGGGCTGATAGGGGCGCGGCGCGACTTTCGGCGTGGTGCCCTCGACCCACACGGGCGACCCGACGGAGGTGATCGTGACAGTCGAGCTCGTCAATCCAGGAGCAGTCGCCTCAATGACGGAGGTGCCGGCGTAATAGGTGCGGAATTCGATGGCGGCTTGGCCGTCGCGGATGACGATGTCGGATGCCGAACCGCTGCCTGGTGGCGTGAAGGTGATGCTCGGTCCGGTTGGGAATTCGCCAGGCCCCGACTTGATCGTGAGCGTCACGGCAACGTTGTTGCTGATCGCCTTATCGCTCGCGTCTACGACCGTAACCAAGAGCCATGCGTCTTGCGTGCCATCGACAGCGGAGAGCATGGTCGTGCTCGAGGTGAGCTTCAGGGCAGCAGGCGTGCCCGCAACCGGCCAGGTTGGCGGCGCGACCTTCGCGTAGGCGTTTCGGTACCAGTAGTACGAGCGCTTCGGGATTCGGAAGTAGTCAACGATGCCGGCGTTGGTGTACTGGCCGCCCATATTGCTGCCGTAATCGAACATGCACCAGCGGGAAATGCCGCTGCGCCATGCAGGTTGGGCGGCCATGCCGTTCGTGACGGTCAAGTTATGCCAGCCCGGATCGTAGTTGCCCGGGCGAGTCGAGCTCACATCAGCGCCGTACTCCGACACCATGCTGGGGATACCCGGGTTGTCGTACCCCACACCATCGCCATTGTAGCCGGCGATGTCTCCGAGGGGCCCGAGCTCTGTGCTGCCGATGCGTGATTGCGCCCCTCCAATGGCCGCTGGCCGACCCGTCGGCGCAGGGTCGAGCTGGTGAGTGAGCGCGACCGACTTCTTGAGTAGGGCGATCACTCGGTCCCCGGGACCGCCGTTGAAGAAGTCCTCATTGCCCATACTCCAGGCGATGATGCTCGGGTGATTGCGATGGATGCGAATCATGTCGGTGAGGCTCGCCAGGACGTTCGCGTCGAAGTCATCGAAATCGGCCGACGTGCTTGGATACGCGCCGTTGTAAGGCCATCCTCCCGCACCGCCGAACCCACCCCAGAACGCGTTCTCTGACCAGAATAACAGGCCGAGCTCATCGCAGGCGTCGGCAAAGGCCGGCGCCTTCGGATAATGCGAGCCGCGGATGAAGTTCATCCCGGCGTCCTTCACCATCTTGACGTCGCGATAAAGAGCCGCGTCCGTCGCTCCGGCACCCCAGCCTGCGTGATCCTGATGGAGGTTCGCGCCTTGAATCCAATAGTGCGCGCCGTTCAACGAGAACCCTTGCGAAGCGGACCAGCTGAACCAACGGAAGCCGAAGGGCGTCGTAACCTCATCGACCGGCGCCGTGCCCTCGGAAAGGTGAGACAGCGCGCGATACAGGGTCGGATGGTCCGGGTGCCAGAGGCCTGGGGTGCTGATGGCGGGGGTGGTTTGCTCGAATGTCACCGTCTTCCTTGCCTCGATCGGTTGCTGACTCGAGACGGTGGCCACGATCTTGCCGTCTTTGTCGACGATGTCGGTCTTTAGTGTGGCACTGACCGCCGTCGTCCGGTCGTTCTGCACCTCGGTCTTGATGGCCACCGTGCTGGATGCTCCGGCGTTCGTCACCAAAGTGGGCGTCGTGACCCAGGTCCCGTACCACGCGACGTGCAGCGGATCTTTTACGACGAGGAACACGTCTCGGTAGATCCCGCCCTGGAAGGTGTGATCGCCCGTCAACGGTGGCAGCTTGGCGTTCCACTTGTTGTTGAGGCGAACGGCCACCACATTGTCGCCGGTGTTGATTGCGGCCGTGATTTCGATAGAAAAGCCGTTGTAGCCGCCGAGGTGCTCGCCGACCTTCTTGCTGTTGACGTAGATCTCGGCCTGGTCGAACGCTGCCTGGAATTCCAGAGATACGCTCTTGGCGGCCCACGACTGCGGGACCGCGAAGTGCCTTCTGTACCAGCCGTAGCCGACGTAGAACTTCGACGCCATGAAGTAGGGCAGGCTGAAGGAGTGCGGAACGCCCACACCTTCCCAAGACGCATCGTCGAAGGTGGCGACCTCCGCTCCTGAAACGTCGGCGCGCTTGAACTTCCAAGACTGGTTGAAGTTTTGAATCAGGCGTACACCCTGCGGGCCCCCACCCCCATTCCCACCCACGCTCGCACCGCCGGACCCCGCTGAGCCGGGCATCTCCCCACTACCCGAAGAACCGCCATTTCCGGATCCTCCAACCGCCCCTGTCACGCCAGCACTGCCTCCAGCCCGTCCCGCGTGGCCAGCGTCAATGCCGGCCGTGTTCGTAACGCCCCCCGAGTCAGGGAGTCCGCCGCTGGCTCCACCCGCACCAGATCCGCCGCCGCTGGTGGCCGGGCCCTGCTCGCCACTGCACCCGATGACGATCGCCAAAGCGATGCCCGCGAGTGCAACGGCCGCCCGGCACCGTTCAGGGCCCCACAGCGCAGACACCCACTGGTGGGCAGAACGGAAGCGTGAAGCGAGAGCGCACATGCTTGTTTACTGTCTCGACGCTCGACCTTTGCAGGCGAAATCCATCGAGGCGAATGAATCGTCAAGAAATGCGAACTCGCGCGTTGCGTCCCCGGTCTCGTTTTCACGAGGACGCCGAAGGCTGAGCCGTCACGCGGAAGTGGCAAGTGGCCGGGGCCCACCCGACGTCGGCCACTCCGATCCGGGCCATCGCCACGCGGAGCGAATACGAACTCGCTTGGCGTTCATGGATCCGATCGAGGGTGGTTTGAGCGCCCCGATGCGGCTTCCGATGCAAGTCGAGCGGGCCCTTCTTCGTAGAGTCGGTGGCGCATGGCTTCTCGTCGGCCGACCAGCTCGCGCTCGGACTCGATATTCCCGCCGCTGCGATCGGGCGCATGGGGCACGTTTGCATTGCAAGCAAGCAGCAGGCTTGCAAGTAAGCAGCAGGCTGCCGGCGAGTATCGCCGCTCGAGCGCCCCGTCAGTCCCCGGGGTTCGGCGTGATCACGTACTTCGCCCCCGTGGCTTTTTTTGCGTAGTGACGCACGGCGCTCAACTGCAGCGCTTCGGTGAGGGAAACCCGCTCGGTGTACGCGCTCGCGAAGGTAGTCGTCAACTCGGTCGCGATGCGCTGCTTGAGTGCGGCAAACCGCGACGGCTCGAGCGCCAGCAGGAGCGGCGTCACGAGCCACCCGCCGATGCTCCACGCAAGGCCGAAGTTGCGCACGAACTCCGTAGGGCTCGGGTCGAGCCCACCATAGAGGTACAGCTGCTTGTGCGTCGAGGAGCCGTAACGGCTGTACGCACTCGCCTTCCGGTTGATCGCGGACTCCATGCAGCTCAGGATTTGACCGCCGAGCTTGCCACCGCCCACGCAGTCGAACGCGATCGTCGCGCCCGTTGCGGCGATGGCGTCCGTAAGGTCGTTGAGGAACGACGGCGCACTGCTATCGCATACGTGCGTGGCGCCGATTTCCTCGAGCCGCGCCACCTGCTCGGCGCGGCGGACGACGTTGACCAACGGAATACCGTCTTTCAGGCAGATTCGCACCAGCATTTGGCCGAGGTTCGAGGCCGCGGCCGTGTTCACGAGCGCGGTGTGGTGTTCGCGGCGCATCGTCTCGACGAAGCCGAGCGCCGTCAGCGGATTGATATAGGCCGAAGCGCCGTCGAGCGCGGTGGCCCCGGCGTTCAGCGGCAAGCACTGGTCCGCGCGCACCACGCGATATGTGGCATACATCCCGCCGCCCGGTGCGACGGAGACAATCTTACCGAGTAGAGCTTGCGCGGCAGGCGACGAACCGGCTTCGACGACTGTGCCGGCGCCCTCGTTCCCCGCGGGCACCGGTTGCTCGAGGCGCAGAGTAAGACTCGCGGTGGACGGCACTTTTCCAATTAACCGGGGACGCTCAGGCGTGCCCATCGCTGCGAGTTGGGTCGTATCCGCACCTGCTAGCAAGAGCATCAGATCCGACGGGTTGATCGGCGCGGCCTCGACTCGCAGCAGCACCTCTTCCGGTCCGGGCCGCGGAACACAGAAGGCTGCGACCGAGAGTTCGAGTTCGCCGTTGGCTTTGACCAGCGAAACAATCTGGAGCGCGGAACGATCGGCGTCGAGGGGCATGGCGCTTGGCATAGCGCCGTTTGCCTAATTGTACAGGCCCAGCTATGCCGTAGCTGTTCCGACGCCGCGCCCCCCTTCGGGCAGCCGACGTGTGACTGTTCGCGCAACTTCACCTGAGCGACGGCTTCCACTTTCTCTTCGGCGGTTGAACCGCAGCGAGTTGCTCGAGTACCTGAAGCGTCGTCAGCGGCTTGATGCTGGCATGTGAAGCCCCACCTGACGGGCTGCCGCACCGAGCAGGCAACGGTCGTCCGCGTGCGCTGTTACGATCATGATTTTCTGACCTTCCGGATCAACGCTAGATTCAGCATGCCGGTGCCGTCGAGCACCGAGGGCGTGGTCAGTTGCTACGGCTCAACCGCGACTCCGGTTTGGGCCACTCGCGCCGCGCCGCTCCGTATAGCCCACGAAACTTGCACGTCGGCGGGTTGTCAGTTGGCGGTTGTGACGGAAAAAGAGCTCGATCAAGATGCAGTAGCCCAGGTGGCCCGCCTCCACGGGCTGAGCGGTTAGCGAGCTCGTCGTTGGCGACTCACGCGGCCCGTCGCATTTCTCTCGACTGCTCGAAGGCGCTTCCTGGTTCTTGTCGCACTCTGGGCTACGCGCCGCTCGCGGAGCGCCGGGCCCGCTACCCAAACCCAATATTGTCCACTAGGAGTGTGCGTCGCGACACATCGACAGCAGCTCCGAGGTGAAGTCGTTCACCAGGCTTGCCTGCATCGCAGGAGTCGCTGAATCAGCCAGCGGGGTCAGCTCGCTATCAGAAGAGCGTGACCGTGTTGGCTCGAGCACGAGAGCCATCGCGCTCTCGGCGAGCTCGGTCCATGACCAAGACGCGTCCGAAGTTCGCTCCTCGGCACCTACGAGAATCGACCCACTGGGCACCGCGGAGGCAGGTGCAAAATTCTCGGCTGCAGCAGGACTCCGGGTCGCAGTCGCCGAGCCAATGTGGGCGACGACTTCGCGTCGCGAGTTCTGTTGAAAGCCGTGCTGTCCGAGCGCCACGAGCGAAAGCGAGCCCATGGCGGCCATGACCCAGGCGACGGGCCTACGGAAGCGGGTGAAGTGGGCGACCTGCTCTGCGCTCGGAGGCTGCGGCTCACTGCCGTCGAACTCGAGTGTCAGGGACCCTCCGGCGTCGACTCGTTCGGCTTCGTAGCTCCCGAAGAAGTGCTCGTCCTCGGCGCAAAAGGCGTCAGTCAGTTTCGGATGCTGCACGCAGACCTTCCTTTCGTAGATTGGACACACTCGAATCCATGCCGTCTCGAGCAGCCATTCTGTACGTCGAGGCGGCTCGCGCCCGCAAGTTTCGGTCAGGAAATGGTCACACCTGACGTGTCAATTTGTCTCGAACGGGCGGGCATCCGGACGCGCATCAGTGAACGCCGTGAGGTAGACCTTGCCCGTCCAAACGAGGCCTCGGCTACAGCGCGATGAACCGGCCTGCCAAGTCGAGCGCGGCGCGCGCCGCCAACATCGTGCGGACATTCCGCGAAAATGTGTGAACGTTGGACGTGTCACCCAATTGGCCTCCGCTAATCCGGCACGTTGCCCAGTAGCTCGATGAGCTTGAGCGTCAGGTACAGGCGGGGGGCGATGCTGGCCGCGTCCGCCCATTCGGCGGGCGTGTGAAGGCCGCCGCCCACGATGCCCAGCCCTTCGAGGACGGCGGGCCTCGCTTGCCCGGCTCGATAGGCGTAGCCCGCGTCCGTCCCGTAGCGCGCGGCGACGGTGCCGAGTTCACGACCTAGGCCGAGGTAGACCCGCGTCGCGAGCGCGGCCAAGCGCTCGCTGGCCGGATTCTTCATGAAGGGCGGACGGCGATCGATCACGGCGACGCTCACTTGCGTGTCGGGCACGAGGTGTTCGCGGGTGAGTTGCTGCGCATCGTGCTCCACACGGCTGAGCTCGCTCGGATCAGAATAACGCAGATCCGCGGTGGCGCGAGCTAGGTCGGGGATGATGTTGGTGCGCTCGCCGCTGGCGAGCACGGTCCAATTGACGGTGGTGCCTTTCGCCGGTTCACCGAGATGATCCAGCCGCAAGACTTGGTGCGCGAGCTCGAGCGCGGCGTTTCGACCCTGTTCCGGCGCCGCGCCGGCGTGCGCGGAGCGGCCTTTCACGGCAAGCTCGACTTGGCCGATGCCGTTCGTGGCGACGATCACGCGCTCGCCGTCGGGCGGCTCATAGGAGAGCACATAGTCCTGACTACTGGCGAGCTTGCCAATCGCGTCGCGAGAGCCGGTCGAGCCCTGCTCCTCGTCCGGATTGAACAGCACGCTCAGCGTCCGATAGCCCGTGATGCCGCGTCGCTTCGCGATGGCGAGCGCGTGCAGGATGATGGCCGCCCCGCCCTTCGCGTCAGCGACACCCGGGCCGAACACGCGTGTGCCCTCGCGCCGGAACGGCCGGCGCCCGGCCTCGCCCGCAGCAAACACCGTATCGAAGTGGATCATCAGCAGCACGTCGCGCGTGCCCGAGCCGCGCAGACTGCCGGTAATCGTACTGCCAACTGACGGTGCGGCGGACGTCGTGTCCACTCGGGCGCCAAGGTCGTTCAAACGTGCTGCCAGCAGCGCACTGATCTTGGCGAGGCCGTCGGCATCGCCGGTCCCGCTATCGACGTTCACGAACAGTTCGAGGTCGCGCTCGACCGCGGCTACCTCGGCCTGCGCAAGTGCGAACAGCTCCCGATCGAGCGGCACCGCGTTCACCGGAGGCAGTAACGGTGCGGCGGCCGATGACTTCACGCTCGCCCCCCCGCTCGCGCTCACACTGGCGCTCTGCGCCGCCGTGGCGACGACCGCGGGCGCTGACGCCGCGACGGGCCGGCAAGAGATAGCGGCGCCGGCCAGCACCACGAACAGCCTTTGACGCCTCACGCGCGGAAGCATCGCACGGTCACCAGTTCTTTACGACCTCGCTTCGGGCAAGCGCCGGCCGGTCGATCGCGTGTTTTCGGTTCTAAGCGCCTCTGCCAAAGGTGACGGGACAGAGCTCGCGTAGGCCGCGTTCGAGAGTGGGGGTGCGATGACTCGCTAAAATTGCTTGAGGAACGCGGTGATGGCGCTGCTGCCGAAGCTGGGGATGCCGTGCGGTCCATCCCACTCACACCACGTCACGTCGTAACCGGGATCGCAGCCTTGGTACTTTACGCACGGGCTCGGATCGACCGGAGTGGTCGTCGTCCCGCAGTGATTTTGCGCCAAGATCTTGTCGCGCGCGGAGCGGCCATTGTCGATCGGCACCACGGTGTCGCTCAGGCCGTGGGAGCCCCACATCGCGACGTGAGGCCCGTTCCCCTTGCAGCCCGGATCGCTGTAGAGCGCGCCAGACATCGGCGCGATCGCGCGAAATGTACCGCTCATTTCACAGCCAACCGCGAACGACATCATGCCGCCGTAGCTGAACCCGACCGAGAAGATGCGCGTTGTGTCGATGCAATACTTGCCTTCGACATCGGCCAGCATCGCCTTCGTGAACGCGATGTCTTGCCCGTCGGTATTCGCCCATCCTGGACCGTTGCCCCCCGCGTCCAAGCCCTGAGGTGTAACGAAGATCGAGTCTGACAGGCCGGAGTTCAAGCCGTACATGGTCAGGGCCTGTTCGGCCGTGCCACCCCAGGGATGGAACTGAAAGATCAACCGGTACGGCATTGACGCGCTGTAGCTCTTCGGGAGTTGCACGTAATATTTCCGATCCGTCCCGCTGACGCTCAGGCTGCACGTCGTGCCTTTCGTGCCGCAAGGAGAGGTCGTGTTCACCGAGCCGCAGCCGGAAGACATGGAACCAACGGTTGACCCGCCCGCGGCTGTCCCCGAACCGCCCGCGACACCGGCGCCGCTCGCGCCCCCACCGCTGCTCGCATGTCCGCTGCTTCCAGCCGCCGACCCACCGCCACCGAGTTCTGGGGTCCCGCCGGCATTGCCTGAGCCGGCGACGTTAGCGGCTAGCGAGCCACCTACGCTGATTGCACCTCCGGCGCTAGCCGCAACGCCCGCGGCGGCCCCAGCGTTATCCCCGCCGTTCCCCCTCGGAGCTTGGCCGCCGCTGCACGAATAAAGCAGCGACACGGCAAGGGCGAAGGTAACGCGGGATGCGCGACGATGAAGTGCCATTGGTTCTCCCAAATGTGCTTTGCGACACTGGAAGTCGCTACTGTTCGCAAAAGTGACGTCGATTTCGTCGCTAGCGGGCCCGGAGCGGGGCTCCGAGCTTTGTCGTCATCGAGCTCGGAACGAGCCCAATCAATTGGTCGTTCGATTCTGGATCGTACTCGCGGGTCTACCCCAGAGACAGAGGGCAGTTCTGTCCCCGGGCCGCGATTGAAGTTATCCAGTCTGTCGAGCTTCGAATCGATCCGGTAACCGATCGCGAAGCCCGAAACGCAACAGTCGAACCGAACTCGACGTACCGAGTTCACGGTAAACGACGGCTGCGTTCCCGGTTCTCGCAACGCGTGCGCGGAGGGAATCAGCTACCGATTCGGACAGGTTGGCGAGCCTCGCTGCATCACTTTTTCCTCCCATCCGCTGCGCCGTGTGTTCCATCGCGTAGCGTGAGAGATACCAACACCAGCGAGCGTTTCGACTGCTTCATTGAGCGCCTGCCGTCGTCACCTCTTGTTGGTGAAAGTCGCCGTCCAGGTGGGAGCCACCGAAGCGGCCAGGTCCAAGATCGCCTGCGGGAGATCCTCCGCGCCGGTGAGCTGACGAATCTCGAGGATCTCGGCCGAGGCCATGCCCACCGGACAGCGCATCGCCCAGGCCTTGGCCTCCTCCAGGGACGGGACGTCGATGACGTAGAAACCGCCCACCAGCTCCTTTGATTCGGCGAACGGCCCGTCCACGACCTTGCGTCGCCCCTCGGAGACAGCCACACGCGCGCCCGGCGTGCCCGGCTGAAGTCCCTCGGAGGCCACCAGGACGCCCGCCTGGTGCATGTCCTCGTTGAACTTCATGTAGGCAACGAACGTCGCCTCGTCGAACCCCTCGGCTGCATTCGACTTCCCAGCCTCGGCGGTGGTGGACGTGATGATGAAACGCATCGTGAGTTCCTTTTCGTGACGAGCGGGAAGTCCCGACTCTATCGGTCGACGAACGGGGATTGGCTGGATCGACGTGTCCCTCTTTTCTTTTTGGCCACCGAGACCATCTTGCGGTCGGCAGCTGGGAACTCCAGGGGACGGGCACGGGGTGGTCGAGGTGGATGGGCTTCGCCTCCCCCACCACAATCGGCGCGATCCGGGCCAGACCGACCACGCCTGTTCGGGGCGCCGAGGTCGCATGAACCGTCTTATTCAGAAGCGGCTGCGCGCTCACCGCGCAAGAGAAGAAACGGCCATCCGAGTTTCCTCGAATGGCCGCTTTCGTTTTCAGTCGCTCCCAGCTGGCGAACAGGAGCGCGTCAGTTGTTTAGCGCGCCCGCCGATACCCAAGCTTTGACGATTGCAAGATCGGCAGCTGGCATCTTCGTCTTGCCCTGGGGCATCGAACCGCTCGACAAGACCGAGACGAACTGCGACGTGTTCGACTTCACGCTGGTGTAGCCGTTGGCCTGGCTGGAAAAGTCATAGCCCTTTTGCTTGCCCGGATTGTGGCAAGCGGAACCGTTGCAGTTCGAGGCGTATTGCGTGTTGGTGAGAAATTGGGTGTAAATCTGGGTCCAGGTGGGGTTCATCCCGCCCGCGCCGCCGGATGCTTGACCGGCATGGCCAGCTGAGCCGCCCGAACCTGACGCTTTGCCGCCCGTGCCTGCCGTCGCGGCACCACCCGTACCTCCCGCCGAGAAGCCGCCCCTGCCCGCCGCCGCCCCACCCGCGCCGCCGCCCGCGGTTCCAAAGATCGTCCCACCGCTGCCGCCAAACTGATTGCCTGCACCGGCGAACGGGAAACTCCCGCCAGCTCCCGAGTTGCCTGAACCGCCGGACCCTGCAAACGGGGCAGCGCCAGCGACAGAATTGCCTCCTGCCACTCCGGGCCTACCCGCGGCGGGGCTCGAAGCACCTCCGGACGAACTGCCGGCGCCCGGTTGGTCGGGCGAATCAGAAGCGCCGCCACACGCTGCGGTGAAAGCGAAGCAAACCAGGAGGACTGAAAGCCGAGATTTGAAGGAGTTTAGTTGACGCGACATGAGGACGGGGCGCTCCGAGTTCGGGGTCTAAAGTTTGGGGCGTCGAGTTCCGGGAACATCCGGGCCGCAGTCGATTTGACCGCGGGCATTGAAAATTTAGAGTGAGAGAAAGCAGGGTCTCGAACGATTTCGTGCCAGAGAACGCGAAACCTTCGTCCGGCTCTGTACCGACTCGAGACAGGCGATGTCCACTTCCATAGTATTCCGCGGTCTCACAGAAAGTATGAGTGCCCTACGCCGCTCGAGTCCAGGCACGAATCGAAAGATTCGTTTCGGGGCTTCAGCTTAGAAAGGAATATTGAATCATCGACGGCGCAAGGAAGATCCGAAGTCCGCGCTCGCTGCGTTTCGAAACGGATAGGAGACCTTGCGGATCCCTCGGCGACGGACCCAAAATGTTCGGTCCGCGCGTCTGATATTCCGTTCGGTGGCACGCGGCAGAGCCGGGCGCAGCCTTCGTCGTCCCATTGAGAGCGCGACGTCCCTGACGCCGAAGGCTGCGGCCTCCTGCGACGCTTTTCGTGACCATCAATCCCCCCAACCAGAACCGCTGAACTCACGCTTCAGGGAAGACCTGATTGAGTAGCGTTGGCGCAGAATCGTCGCCAGACGTCCCGGTAGACCGACTCGAGATTGCGGGCGAAGCGTGCGCCGTCCATGAGCGGCGATTGCAACAAGCGCGCACGCAGCGTTTGGCGCAGCCCGCTCAGGTGCTCGAGGTCGTTCGCCAACGAGCTCGCGGCCCGTACGTATCCCTCATGAGTCGTTGCCACCAGCTCCGGCAAACCCAGGTTCATCGCCTGGCAAACCCCGGCGCGCCCGACCACGGTAGCCCCCGCGAGGGTCACCGTCGGTACGCCCATCCACAGCGCGTCTAGACTGGTGGTGTGCCCGCTATAAGGGAATGTATCGAGGCAGAGGTCAATCTCCCGGTACCTGTTCAGATACTCGAGCCGCGCGCTGCGACCCACGAACCGGATGCGATCTTGCTTCACGCCAGCCTCTTCGAAAAACGAGCGCACCCGGTTCCGCGCACTGCCCTCGGGGGCGAGGAGCAACAGTCGCGACTCGGGCACTGCGCTCAGAACTCTCGCCCAGAGGCGAAGCACCTCATCATTGACCTTCCGAAAGTGATTCAGGCAACCGAAAGTGATTCGCCTTTCCGCTAGCGTTGCCGAGGCGATTACGGCGCTTCTTTTGCTCGCCGGGAGTGGGCTCACCTCGGGGACATCGGTCAGCGGGTCGTAGCACCAGAAGGAGTCGGGAAGTCGAATGGTCTCTTCCGAGTAGACTTGGGTGTCGGCACCTTTCGGATCGAGATGCGAATCGGACAGGCGGTAGTCCACGGAGTCCAGACCCGTGGTACCCGGATACGCTAGCCAGCACATCTGTATTGGAGCGGGCCGGCGAGCAAACGCCAACAAGCGGTGGCCAAGCATGTGCATGGTGATATCGACCAAGATATCGATCTGATCGCCTCGAATGACCTCGGACAAGGCCGCGTCGTCCAGAGCGCCGACTTCTCGCCAAACATCCGCGCAGCGGCGAATCCGCGCAGTCTCTGAGCTCGGCTGGTCCACGCTCGAGTAGCAAAAAATCTCGAACTGTAGGTGGTCGCGGTTCTGCAGCAGTGGGATCGTGAACAGCGACAGGACGTGAGATTTGAAATCGGGTGACACGTAGCCGATGCGCAGCCGGCGTTCGGGCGAGCGATCGTTGCGGTGCGGTAAAGCTCGGGCCGTGAGTGGTCGGGCATGCCGAGCATTCCACCTTCGCGCCTCGGCAAAGATGTCGCTGGCGCTCGTGGTCAGCGCTTCGCTCACCTTCGGCAGCGAGGTGATCGTGCCTCGGCTCACGCGCCTTGCCGAGCAACATCCGGGTCTGTCGATCGACCTGCGCTTGGAGGACCAGATCGTGGACTTGGTGGGCGAGGGGGTGGACGTGGCCATCCGCGCGGGGTCACCGCCGCCCGACAGCACTGCGGTATTCGCGGATCCCATCGCGCAGATGACTCGGGTTTTGGTGGCCGCCCCACGTTGGCTGCGCAAACACGGCACGCCACGCGAGCCCGCGCAGCTCGCCCGCTACGAGTGCCTGATCCAGGTGACCCCCGCGGGCAACGTGGTTCGTTGGGCGCTTGCCCGCGCCACTCAGCCGGGGGTGGCAACCAGCGTCGAAGTGCGGGGCCGCCTTCGTACCAATACCCCGAGCGCCCTCCGTGATCTGGCCATTGACGGTGCCGGCATCGCCTTTCTCCCTGACTGGCTCGTGGCCCCCGCGCTCGCCCAAAACGACCTTCGCCGGGTGCTCCCCGACTGGTCGTCCCTGCCCATCACGGCCTGGGCCATTTACCGCAGCGAGCTCCGCGGCAACGCACGCCTGAAAGCGTTTCTCGAAGCCCTTCCCAGGCGCCTCGATTGACTTCGCGGGCGCTGCGCTTGCCGGGATCGTTGGTGCCCTAAACTCCGGTCATTGGCCTGCCGTAAAGAAGGTGTGAAAGCGGAAACCATGGCCTGGGCGCACGACGGCAGGCTGCTGGTCGTCGTTCACGGCAAATCGTCGCCCTCGGCGCTCGAGTGGTCGCGGTTCTTGAACGACAACCGCTCGCTGCGGGATCCACGTATTCTCGTGTGCACGTACGGCGGCAGCCCCGACGGCAATCAGCGGCGCGAACTGATGGGAGATGCGTTCTATGGCGGCGTGCCCACCGTGGTCATGACCAACAGCGCGATCGCGCGCGGCATCGTTACAATTCTCAACTGGTTCAACCCGAACATGAAGGCGCAACCGCTGAATGCCGACACCGTGGCGCACCGCCTGCTGGGGCTCAATGCGAACGAAGCCGTGCACGCCCTTCAACTGCGTGAAACCCTAGAGCGTCAGCTTGCGCTCGGCCGTTTTAGCGGGCTCGCAGCGAGCGGCACCTTCCCAGATCCTCCGACGGACGCCGGTTCCCGATGAAGGTGGAGGTCCGTTGGAGCGTGGAGGAGGAAGTCATGCTCATCTCGGCGCAGGATGTAATCCTCTCGGACGCGGAATCGGTTCGCGAATTCAAAGAGGCCATCATTTCCGCGCTACGGGCGCGCAACGAAAAGGTGCCACTCGTGATCTGCATCGACGGAATGACCATCCGGCCCTGTGCTGCGCAGCTCTACGGTGAGGCAGCGAGGGAGATTGTCTCGTACGCGACGGCATTTGCCCGCTACGGTAAACCAGGCACCGTGCAGATGGTGATCGCGGCCGAGGCAATGCGAAACCACCTGAATCCCAACATTTTCGACAACCGAGCCGAAGCTGTGCGTTATGTGCGAGCCGCGCGTGCCAAGTAGCGGCTAAACGCCGGCGCGCCCGACTCAGCGCATGCCCCCCGAGGCGATGATTGTTTCGCCGGTCAGCCAACGCGAGTCTTTCGAGGCCAGAAAGACCGCAATATCCGCGATCTCATCGGGCTGTCCCGCGCGACCGAAGGGGGCTTGCGCAGCGACCACTTTCTCGAAGTCCGAGCCGACCAGGCCCGCACTACGAGCCCCTTCGGTGTCGACCATCCCGGGGTTGATGGAATTGACGCGTACTTTTCGCGCCCCGAATTCTCGCGCGAGGACGCCGGTGATGGCATCGACTGCCCCTTTGGTCGCGGTGTACACGGCGCTGTTCGGCGGCGTGGTGCGACTGACGACGGACCCGACGTTGATCACGCTACCGCCTTCGGGGAGGTGCTTGGCAGCGGCTTGCGTCACGAGCAAAACACCGAGGACGTTCGTGTTGAACTGCCGGTGAAAGCTTTCTTCCGTGATTGCCTCGAGTGGCGCAAATTCGTAGACGCCGGAATTGTTGACCAGAACGTCGAGTCGGCCAAAGGCTTTCAGGGTGTCTTCGATCAGGGCTTTCGCATCTTCTGCTTTCGATACGTCGGCTTTCACCGCGATGGCTTTTCCGCCTCGAGCCGTGATGGATTCGACCAGCTTGTCCGCGCCGGCTTTGCTGGAAGCGTAGTTCACGACCACCGAGGCCCCCTCGGCGCTGAGCGCGGCCGCGATCGCTGCTCCAATGCCCTTGGATGCCCCGGTCACGATAGCCACTTTGCCGTCTAGCTTGCTCATTTTCGTTTCCTTTTGGCGGGGGCGGAACGCCTCCACTTGGTTCGTTAGTTCTAAACTACGGAACAATTGAACTTCGTCAAGGGGTGGCTAGACTGATTTCGATGAAACCGCTCGTTCACCCGGCACTGGAAGACATCAGCGTGGAGGGGATCCTCCACGCGCTGTCCGATCCAACCCGTGTCGAGATCTTCGCGAAGATCG
>Ga0302322_100001616_pt1 | contig 18564 bp, 15 predicted proteins | sample Fen_T0_2_FD_203757 | JGI IMG/M metagenome (GOLD analysis project Ga0302322, IMG submission 203757) | Peat permafrost microbial communities from Stordalen Mire near Abisko, Sweden - Fen_T0_2 | ecosystem: Environmental > Terrestrial > Soil > Wetlands > Permafrost | place: Sweden: Abisko... | reverse complement strand
CGGTCTGGAAGTCGACACGCGAACCATGCGCGCGCCAGTCGACACCGAGCCGATCGAGGCTGTCGTTGCTGATGTCCATGATGGTGACCTCGATCTCCACCAGCCGCGGCCGCGTGTCCATCGACTCGATGAGCCGGGTGTACTCGGCCATGCGCTCGGGCACGTCGCGGATCAGCACCGCGTTCATGCGCGAGTCGACCTGAAACTGCGGCAGGTCGTTGCGTGAGGAGACTGGCGACGGCGATTGCGCATCGCCATCGTCCACACCCATGCCGCCGGTAATCTCAAGCTTGGGCGTGCTGCCGGTGGCGCCCGCTGGCAGGCGCGCCGATCGGTTGCCCGAGGCGCGCGACATCGCGACCGCGCTGCCGCCCGAGTTGCTGCTCATGCCGACGCGGCCGCCGCCGTTGCCCGGGTCGAACAGGCTGCGCAGCACGCTGACCACGCCCGGCACGAGGGTGCCGCGGCCCGACGCACGCTTGATCTCGAAGTCGGCCGCCCACGCGTACTTGAGCGGGTAGAGCCGCACCTCGCTGCGGTCGCGCTGGCTGGCACGGGTGTCGACCGAACGGATCACCTGGCGCACCGCTTCCACATAGCGGCGCGGGCCCGACACGAAGACCTGGCCTTCGGCCTGGCTCACCTGCAGCGGAAAGCGCTTGTCGCCGATGCGCATGCGCTGCAGCACGGCCTGGATACGTTGCGCGCTGTCGGCGTTGATGGTGATCAGCTCGTCGCGCGCGTCGCTGGCCAGTTCGATGAACAGCATGCTGCCGTCGAAGTACCAGGTGAGCCCGTAGTTGGCGCAGATGTCGTCGAGCACCTTGCGCGCGGCGTCGCCGCCGCCGGTGCCGATGGCAAAACGCCCGCTGATCACGCCTTCGACCTTCGGGTCGATGACGACGGTCGTGCCCTGCGACGCCACGAGTTCGCGCAGGAAATCGGGCAGGCGCTTTTCATTGGCCACCATCTGGAACGAGCGGCCCGGCCAACGCAGTTCGGCCGCCGATGCAAACAGAGGCAAGGCGAGAAGAAGGCCGAGCATGGTGGCGCGCCAGTGGGTCATGACTGCATGCCCAGCAGCTGCAGCGCGCGTTCGGCGAAGTGCATCACCTCGCGGCCCAGCCAGCCGGCCGAGATCACGACCGTGGCCAGCACGGCGATCAGGCGCACGTTCTGGCCGATGCTCTGGTCCTGGATCTGCGTCACCGTCTGCACCATCGCGACGAGCAAAGCCGAGCCGGTCGCCACCAGCACCAGCGGCAGCGACACCCACAGCACCACCGACAGACCCTCGCGGGTGATGGACAGGATGTCGAAGCTGTTCATGTCGTGTGCGCTCCGTCATGCCGCTTGCGGGTTGGTGACCCAGCCGACCGGCTGCAAGGTGACGTCGTCGTCGACTTCCTGGTACGACAGCACCGGCACGCGCGGCGCCACCGGATCGATCAGCATGCGCACATAGCGCCGCACGTCGGTCGACACCACCAGCGCGGTGCCGGGCGGCGCGTCTTCGAGCACGCGCTTCAACTGGTCGAGCACGTCCTGCTTCACGGCGGAGCTCAGCAGCAGCAGGTTGCCGCGTGGCGAGCGTTCGATGGCCGAGACCACGCGGTCGAGCAGCGCCGCGTCGAACAGCACGGCGTTCAGGCGACGGTCCGGCCCCACATGGCGGCTGGTGATGTAGTGACCCATGTCGACCCGCACCAGCTCGGCCAGCGTGATCCCGTCTTCTTCCTTCGGCGCCCAGCGCACCAGGCTCTCGAAGATCGAACGCAGGTTGCGCACCGGCACGCCTTCTTGCAACAGCCGGCGCAAGGTCTCGGCGATGCGCTGTGCAGGCACCGTGCGCGACACCTCGGCCGCGAGATCGGGCGCCTGCGCCTGCACCCACTGCACCAGGCGCTGCACCTCCTGCAGGCCGATGAGTTGCGGCGCATGGCGGCGGGCCACGTTGTCGACGTGGGCGACGAGCACGTCCTCGACGCTCAGCGAATGCTCGTCGCGGTGCGCTTCGTCGACCCACACCGCGCGGGTGAACGGGCCGAAGGGCTCGGCGACGGTGCCCAGCGATCCGGCAGCCGCCGGCTGCATCGGGTCGAGCAGCCAGCGGCCGGGTTGCAGCTCGCCGCGCGAGACCGGCACGTCCTGCACCAGCACCTGGTAGTGGTTGCCGTCGAGCGCATCGCTGTAGGCCAGCTGGATGCGCGGGAACACCGGGCCGAGTTCGACCTCGGCGCGCTGGCGTGCCAACACCATGCCCTGGTCGAAACGCTGGTGGTCGATGCGGCCGCGCAATGCGGACGACAGGCGCAGCGCCACCGGGTAGGTCAGCGCGTCTTCGGCACTTTCGTTGTCACCTGCGGGCCGTGCTTCGTGGTGCGAGATCCATCCCGGCGTGCTGCCGCGGCGGCGCTCGCTCAGCTTGGCGTAGCCGGCACCGGCGATCAGCAACACCCAGATGCCGAAGGCCCACTTGGGAAAGCCCGGCACCAGCATGAAGCTGCTCAGCGCCAGCGCCGCGATCAGCAAGGCGCGCGGGTGTGCCGCGATCTGCCCGAGGATCTGGCCAGCGAGATTGTTGTGGCCGGGCTCGTCGGCCGATGTCACGCGGGTGATCACCACGCCCGCCGCGATCGACACCAAGAGCGACGGGATCTGCGACACCATGCCATCGCCGATGGTCAGGATGGCGTAGCGCTGCAGCGCTTGGCCCACGCCCATGTCGTGCATCAGCGTGCCCACCGCCACGCCGGCGAGGATGTTGACGAGCGCGATCACGATGCCGGCAATGGCGTCGCCCTTGACGAACTTCATCGCGCCGTCCATCGCGCCGTGCAGCTGGCTTTCCTGCTCGAGCGCGCGGCGGCGGTGCTGGGCCTGCGCTGACGACAGGCTGCCCGCGCGAACCTCGGCGTCGATGCTCATCTGCTTGCCGGGCATCGCGTCGAGTGCGAATCGCGCCGCCACCTCGGCCACCCGCTCCGAGCCCTTGGCCACCACGATGAACTGCACGATGGCGATGATGAGGAACACCACGCCACCGACCACCACGTTGTTGCCGACGATCAGCTTGCCGAAGGTGTCGATGATGTGGCCCGCATTGGCATGCAGCAGGATCAGCTTGGTCGACGCGATGTTCAGCGCCAGGCGGAACAGCGTGGTGAACAGCAGCAGCGACGGGAAGGTGGAGAGCGACAGCGCCGACGGCACGTACATCGCCACGATCAGCAGCACCAAGCTGATGGCCAGGTTGCTCGCGATCAGGAAGTCGAGCAGCGGCGTGGGCAGCGGCAGCATGAACAGCGCCACGATGGCCACCAGCAACGCCGCCAGCGCCAGGTCGTTGTAGCGGCCGAGGGCACCGAGCACACCGTTGCTGCGGCCTGTCAGTGCTGGAGCTCGTGTGGCCAGGGTCATGGGTCTTTCGCCTTGAAGGGCAACGCATCCGCCGCGAACACGCACCGTGAAAAATGTCACGAAGCGCGAATGCACTTTAGGGTCGCGACGGCACCGCTCACAACACCGAGAGTTCGTAGTGCACGTTTCACCACCGAGCGCCTGTCTACGCTTTTGCGTAGTTCGTGAAAGCGGTGTGCCTCGCTACGCTGAAGCGCTTCAGTCGCACACAACAACAGGCAGTCAGGCCCCATGGACATGCGCACGGCTTCGTTCCCGCCGGTGACCGATCTCGGCCAGGCCAGTGCCTTGCCGCGCATGGAGGCGTCGGTGGCGCGGGCGTTCAACCGCCTCTATCGCGTGCAGGCGCCGATGGCGGCAGAGTTGTCCAAGCAGGCCTGCGAACTGGTGTGGCGGCTGCCGGCGAGCACCGCACTGTCGCCTGGGACCTTCGATGTCTACGGATTCCAGATCGGCCGACAGACGGGCCACCTGGGCCTCGAGCCCTTGACGCAATCGCTGGTGCTCAACGAGCGCCGCGCCGCGCTGCTGCCGCGCGAACTGCGCTATGTGCTGTTAGCCGACGCCTTGAGCGGCTTCGTGCAGAAGCTGGAGCAAGCCACGCGACAGCGATTCGAGTGGACGCTGCCCGACGCGGCCCACGGTGCGCCACAGTTCGACCCACTGCGCGCGGCCTGCTTCGAACTCGGCCTGCCCGCCGGCGCACCGCGCCGCTGCGGCGGCTACATCCAGTTCGACGACGGCGCGTCGCTCGACAAGATCACCGAAGCCCTGTGCGGCCCGGCCGAAGCGGGGCCAGCGATCGACTGGCTGACGCTGCCGCTCGCCTTCGAGCTCGGGCGCACGCCGATCCGGCTGCAAGAGATCAGCGGCATTCACCGCGGCGACATCATCAGCATCGAAGAGTGGCAATCGATCGGCACCGGCATCGTCGCCCGCCTCGTGCTGGGCCACGGCCACGTGACCTCGCTCACCGCGCTGATGGACGACAACCGCATCACGCTTCAGCCCTGGAAGGAATTCTCCGTGAGCACAACCAGCCCCCTCGCCTCCGCCCCCACCGACACCCAGAACGCCGCCAGCGCGGCACTCGGCCGGCTCGACAGCATGGAAGTCGCACTGCGCTTCGAGGTGGGCGAGCTCTCGGTCTCGCTGCGCGAGCTGCGCAGCATCCGCCCCGGCCATGTGTTCGAGCTGACGCAGCCGCTCAACAACAGCACGGTGCGGATCTTTGCGCACGGCAACATGCTCGGCACCGGCCACCTCGTCGCGGTGGGCGACCGGCTTGGCGTGCGCGTGGTGGAGTTCGCGCCCGACGCGCATGAATAGCCTGCCCGATCCGGTTGCGCTGGTTGCCTTGATCGTGGCCTTCGGCGTGGCGCCGTTCGCCGCGCTGATGATGACCTGCTACACCAAGCTCGTGATCGTGTTCGGCCTGCTGCGCACCGCGCTCGGCCTGCAGCAGACGCCGCCGAACATGGTGCTGAACGGCATCTCGGTGATCCTGACGATCTACATCATGGCGCCGGTGGGCATGGCGGTGGGCGACTCGCTGCGCGGCCGCCAGCTCGGCGTGCAAGGTGCTGCGGCGTCGGACGTGATGGCGGTGCTCGACGCCGCGCGCCCGCCGGTGAAGGAGTTTCTGCTCAAGCACACGCGCGAACGCGAGCGCCAGTTCTTCCTGAAATCGGCCTCGCAGATCTGGCCCAAGGCGCGCGCCGACAGCCTGCAGCCCGACGACCTGGTGGTGCTGGTGCCCAGTTTCGCGCTGAGCGAACTCACGCGCGCGTTCCAGATCGGCTTCGTGCTCTACCTGGTGTTCGTGGTCGTCGACCTGATCGTGGCCACCGTGCTGCTGGCGCTCGGCATGTCGATGCTCGCGCCGACCACGATCTCACTGCCCTTCAAGCTGCTGCTGTTCGTGATGCTCGACGGCTGGACGCGGCTGGTGCACGGGCTGGTGCTGTCGTACCGCTGAAGCGGGCGCCGGTCAGGCGGCCTTCGATGGTGGCCGCGCGCCACCGCATGCGTTGCCCACATTCGGGCAAGCCACACCGCACCCGGGCCCGGTTCAATACCAGGGTGTGCGGGCTGCGCGCAGGGATACCATGCCAACGCCCATGCCCGCCCCTCACGCCACCCACGCGCTTTACCCGGACCTTGCGGCGTACCGCACGCACGCCTGGCCGGTGTCGAACGGCCATGTGCTGCAGGTCGAAGAAAGCGGCCACCCCGATGGCATCGCAGCGCTGGTGTTGCACGGCGGGCCTGGTTCGGGTTGCTCGCCGCTGCTGCGCCGCTTCTTCGACCCGGCCCGCTTTCGCGTGGTCTGCGTCGACCAGCGCGGCGCAGGCCGCAGCCAGCCGCGCGGCGAGACCACGCACAACACCACGGCCCACCTGATCGACGACCTGCAGGCCGTGCGCGAAGGGCTCGGCATTGCGCGTTGGCTCGTGGTCGGCGGCTCGTGGGGCGCCGCGCTGGCCCTCGCGTACGCGGCAGCCCACCCGCAGGCGGTGGCGGGGTTGCTGCTGCGCGCAACGTTTCTTGCGCGTGCCGGCGACATCGACGGGTTCTTTCAATACACCGGCACCGAGCACGCGGCCGAATGGCAGCGCTTTGCCGCCGTGGCACCGGCGGATCAGCGCCAGGCCTTGCTGCCCTTCCTGGCACGCGGCCTGGCCCAGCGCAACGACGCGGCCCGTCAGCTCGCGTTGGCCTGGTGGCGGTGGGAGAGTGCGATGGTTCGCGCGGGAACCGACGCGCCCACAACACCCGAGCCGAACGGCGAGGCACTGCAGGCGCTGGTCGACCGCTACCGCGTGCAAAGCCACTACCTCGTCCACCGCTGCTGGCTTGATGCCCCCCCGCTGCTGGAGCGCACCGCCCTTCTGCCCCAGGTGCCAACGCTGTTGCTGCACGGTCGCGACGACCGCGTCTGCCTGCCGGAAGCGTCGGCCGAGTTGCACCGGCGCCTTCCCCACAGCCTGCTGCGCTGGGTGGTTGGCGCGGGGCACGATCCGTCGCACCCGGCGATGGCGGCGGCGATGGTCGAGGCGCTGGACCACTGCGCATCGCACGGTGGCTTCGATGATGGCGCGCGGGCCAAGCGCCGGGCCGCTCCCAAGCCGGCCCGCGTCCCCCCGGGGGACCGGCCGACGTACCCGTCGGACGAGGGGTGGTCATCATGAGCTTGCGCCTGAAGATCCATCTGATTCTGGGTGTGCTGACGTTGCTGTTCGTGCTGACGATGCTGGCGCTGGAGGTGCGCAGCATGCGCGATTCGGTGCGCGAAGAGGTGGTGGCCGCCAACCGCGTGGCCGCGCAGCTGCTGAACCGCACCGTGTGGCGCTACGCCGCGCAAGGCACGCCGGCCATCCTTGGTTTCTTGCAGGGCGTGGGGCGGGTGCGCTCCAACGACATCACGCTGCTCGACACGCAAGGCCATGCGCTCTACAAGTCGCCGCTGTCGCCGTACAAGGCCGGGCGCGATGCCCCGGCGTGGTTTGCCGCGCTGGTGGAGCCGCCGCCGGCCAGGCAGGCCATCGAGTTCCCCGACGGCAAGCTGGTGGTCGAGTCCAACGCGTCACGGGCCGTGCTCGATGCATGGGATGAAGCCATGACCCTGGTGCTCGCGGCGCTGGGCATGCTGGTGGCGCTGAACGCGCTGGTGTACTGGCTGGTCGGGCGCACGGTGCGGCCGTTCCGCCAGATCGTCACGGCGCTCAACCAGCTCGAAGGCGGCCGCTTCGACGCGACCCTGCCGCCGCTGGTCGGCGCCGAGGCCGCCACCATCGGCGCGGCGTTCAACCGCATGGTCGGCATGCTGCGCGGCCACATCGAGACCGAGCGCCGCGCCATGCGCGCCGAGCTGCAGCTGTCCGACAGCCGCGAGCTGACGCGCTGGGTCGACCACCACATCGAGCAGGAGCGCCGCATGATCGCGCGCGAACTGCACGACGAGCTGGGCCAGTCGGTGACGGCGATGCGCAGCATGGCGCTGTCGATCGCGCAGCGCGTGCGCGCGTTCGACCCGCAGGCCGAGCAGGCCGCGCGCACCATCGCCGACGAGTCTTCGCGGCTGTACGACGCGATGCACGGCATCATCCCGCGGCTCACGCCGCTGCTGCTCGACAACTTCGGCCTGGCCGAGGCCCTGGCCGACCTGGTGGAGCGCACGCGGCGCAGCCAGCCCGGCGTGCAGATCGACTTGCGCGCCGACCTGGCCGACGCACAACTCGGCAGCGACGCGGCCCTGGCCTTGTACCGCGCCGCGCAAGAGGGCATCACCAACGCGCTGAACCACGGCCAGGCGCGCCATGTGCAGCTCAGTGTGCAGGGCCGCGCCGGCGAGGTGGTGCTGGAACTCGGCGACGACGGCGTGGGTCTTGCGCCCGGGTGGGCCGAGAAAACAGGGCACCATGGCCTGCGCTGGCTGGGCGAGCGGGTGCAGGGCCTGGGCGGCCTGTTCGAGCTGGTGGCCGCCGCGCCCACGGGAACCCGCCTGTCGGTGCGCCTGCCGCTGCCCGCCGCCACCCAACCCGAGGCCCGACCCGAATGATCCGTGTGATGCTCGTCGACGACCATGCCCTGGTGCGCATGGGCTTTCGCATGCTGCTGGCCGATGCCCAGATCGAGGTGGTGGCCGAGGCCGACACCGGCGAGCAGGCCTGCACCGAGTACCCGCGCGTGAAGCCCGACGTGGTGGTGATGGACCTGTCGATGCCCGGCATGGGCGGCCTCGAGGCCGTGCGGCGCCTGCTCGCGCAAGACCCGAAGGCGCGCGTGCTGGCGCTGTCGGCGCATGAAGACACGGCCCACCCGCGGCGCGTGATGCAGGCCGGTGCGCTGGGCTACCTGAACAAGCGCAGCGCCCCCGAAGCGCTGATCGCCGCCGTGACCGCCGTGGCCGCCAACCGGCCCTACGTGGACGCGCAGACCGCGCAGGTGCTGGCGCTGGCCCAGATCAAGGGCGACACCAACCCGGCCGACATGCTCAGCGAGCGCGAGTTCGCGGTGTTCATCCAGCTCGCACGCGGCGCCAGCGTGGCGCAGATCGCCGGCAACCTGAGCCTGTCGCCCAGCACCGTGGGCACCCACCTGTACCACGTCAAGCAGAAGCTGGGCGCCAGCAACCAGTCCGAGCTGACCCTCGTCGCGCTGAACTGGGGGCTCATTCAGGCCTGAGCAAGCACTGGCCACCTGCCGTGGAACAACACACGGTCGGGCGGTTTTCACCCCCTCATCTAAAGGTAAACCCTTGGATCAGGCCTGCATATTGCCTTCACCTTGTCATCGGCCCCTTCGCGGGCCCGGCAAGACAAGGGGCACATGGTGAGGTGGCTGTTGATCTGTCTGACGCTGCTGGTGGCCGGCCCGGCCTATTGCGACACCATCGTCGACGTGCTGGAACGCTCGCAAAAGGTGCGCCTCGAGGGCTTCGACACCGCCGCGGCCGAAAGCGCCCGGGCCCAAACAGTGCGCGACAGCTTCGACACCCTGGTCCGCGCGCTCAAGCTGCAAGAGCCTGTCGAGCTGCGGGTGATCCACGGTGAAACCCTGGCCGAGACCCTGCAGGGCCGCGTGGTGGTGGCCAACGAATCGCTGGCCGACTGGCCCGAAGCCGACCGGCTGTTCGTGCTGGCGCATGAACTGGGTCATGTCACGCTGCACCACTGGTCGCAAATGGGCCTGATGTTCCAGAAATGGGTGCCGGGAATGGTCACCCCGCAAGAAACCGACTCGGTCGCCGCGCTGCTGGGTCGCGATGCCTCGGGCCTGGCCTACCACCAGGAATTCGAGGCCGACGCCTTCGCCGCGCGCACGATGCAGACGCTGGGCCTGCCGTCGTACGACCCGCTGGCCGTCTTCATGCGCCTGGGCGCCAACAAAGACACGGCCACCCACCCCGGCACGCACCGTCGGCTGGCCGCGCTGCGCTCGCCCGACCCGGGCTTCCTGCCCGCACGGTAATAACGCGCGACTTCGGAGGCCTCAGGCCTCCACGCGAAACGAACTCATCGCCTCGCTGAGCCGGCCCGACTGTCCCTTGAGCGACTGGGCCGACGCCGCCAGTTCCTCGACCAGCGCGGCGTTCTGCTGCGTCATCGTGTCGAGCTGCGCGATCGCCTGGTGCATCTGGCCGATGCCGTTGCTCTGCGACTCGCCCGCCTCGGCAATGCCGGCGATCAGGCTCGCCACCTGGCTCACGCTGGCGACGATCTCCTGCATCGTGCGGCCGGCATCGGTGACGAGCCGCGAGCCGGCGGTGACCTTCTGCGTCGAGTCGCCGATCAGCGTCTTGATCTCGCGCGCGGCGGTCGAGCTGCGCTGCGCCAGGCTGCGCACCTCCTCGGCCACCACGGCAAAGCCGCGCCCCTGCTCGCCGGCGCGCGCCGCCTCCACCGCCGCGTTCAGCGCGAGGATGTTGGTCTGGTAGGCGATGCTGTCGATCACGCCGATGATCTCGGCGATCTTGCCAGCGCTGACGTTGATCTCGTCCATGCGCACGATCACGTCCTGCATGGTCAGCGCACCGCGCGCGGCGATCTCGCTGGACACTGTGACGACACTGCGCGCCTCGCGCGTGCTCTCGGAGTTGCTGTGCACCGTGGCGGCCAGCTGCGCCATCGAACTCGCGGTTTGCTGAAGCGCGCTCGCCTGCTGCTCGGTGCGGTTCGACAGGTCGGTGTTGCCGCTCGCGATCTCGTCGGACGCGTTGTTCACGCTCTCCACCGTCTGCCGCACGTCGAGCACCGTGGTGCGCAGCTTCTTGCGCATCGAGTTCAGCTCGGCGCGCAGCCACGAGATCTCGTCCTTGCCGTTCGACGTGATCTTGGTCTCGAGGTCGCCACCGGCAATGCGGATCACGCACTGCACGGTCGACTCGACCGACTCCTTGATGCTGCCGCGGATCAGCCACCCGGCGAGCAGCGCCACCGCGCAGCCTGCCGCGGCACTCAGGCCGAACCACCATGCCGCCGTGTCGGCGCTGGCCAGCAGCGCCGAGCGCTGCGCCGCATCGGCCAGCTGGGCATCGGCGCCCAACTGCTGCACGAACCAGGCGGCCGCGGCGCCCATCGAGACCACGATGAGGCCCATCACGACGAAGCCGATCATCACCCGCCGGACCAAGCTGACTTGGCGAATCCATTCCATGAACTAGTCTCCTCACAACGCCGAGCTGGGGCTCAGTCTTTCAACCAGAAGACTGTCGGTCAATCAGGCAAAAACCCATTGCTCGACAGAGAGAACTGAGGGTGCACCGCTCAGGGGCCTTGATCGAGCACGGGCCAGCCGGCACGCAAGGCATGCGCCCGCAGCGCCGGGTCGGGCCTCACGGCCACGGGCTTCGACACCGCGTTCAGCAGCGGCAAGTCGCCCGCCGAATCGGAATAGAACCACGACTGCTCGAAGGCGGCCAGGCCCTTGGTGACCTGCAAGGGCGGCGCAGCCAGCCAGTGGTCGACATGGGTGCGCTTGTGTTCGCGGTAGCAGGGCTCGCCGGCGATCTCGCCGGTGACGAAGCCATGGCGGGTCTCGGCCTGGGTTGCAACCACATGCGCCAGGCCGAACAGCCGGCCGAAGGGCTCGGCGATGAAACGCTCGGTCGCCGTGACGATGGCGCACAGGTCGCCGGCCGCCTGGTGGCGCATCACCAGCGCCTTCATCTCGGCCGGCACCTGAGGCGCCATCTCGGCTTCGAAGGCACGGCCCCACGCGGCAATCTGCTCGAGCGGGTAGCGCGACAGCGGCTTCACGGTGGCGCGGTGCATCGCGCGGATGTCCAGCATGCCGGCCACGTAGTCGTGGCAATAGGCCAGGTAGGTCTCAGGCGCCTCGGGCGGCAGGATGCCGCGGGTCGTCAGGAACCGCGTCCAGGCCATGCCGCTGTCGAAGGGAATCAGCGTGTGGTCGAGGTCGAACAACGCCAGGTTCATGGGCCACTCAAACCGCGGCGAGCTCGTGTGACAGCAGGTGGGCCGGCAGGGCACCGCGCAGCGCGTTGCAGACCACGAGGGCCTGGGCCTGGCGCAGGTCGTCCAGGCGCAGGCTGCGCTCGCCGGCGGCCAGCTCCGCATCGGCCAGCAGCTGGGCGCGCATCACGCCGGGCAAGGCACCGTCGGCGACCGGCGGCGTGTACCAGCGGCCGTCGATCTGCACGAACACCGAGCTGCGGCCACCTTCGACCAGGCGACCGTCTTCGGTGAAGAAGAGGCTGTCGAACGCACCGACCCGCTCGGCCGCCTGCACGCCGGCGTCGTACGCGTGGCGCAGCGTGGTCTTGTGGGCGGACAGCGGGTTGTGGTCGGGCAGGCGCTCGGGCGCGATCACCAGGCCCACCGCACCGGCTGGCAGCGGTGCCAGCGGCGCGTGGGTGATGTTCAGGTGGCCGTCGTGTGCCAACGCCAGCCGAAGCCGCAGCGGCTCTTGCGCCGGCAAGGCGGCCAGCACTTCGTCGATGGCCGCGTGCGCTTCGGCGCCGTCGAACACAAAGCCGAGCGCCTGCGCGCTGCGCGCCAGCCGCGCCAGGTGCTTCTCGAGCTTGCGCGCACCCTGCCCGCCGCGCGCCCACATGGTTTCGAAGAGCTGGAAGCCCGGGTCCAGCCCGGTGAGGAAGCGCGCCTTCAGCCTGCATTCTTCGAACTCGTCGTCGGCCCGGCTGTCGAGCACGATGCCGGCGCCGACACCCAAGCGGGCCGGCCGCAGGCCTTCTTGCTCCGCGCCCAGCGTGAGCGTGCGGATCGCGACGCTCAGGCAGAAGTCGCCGATGCGCTCATCGCCGTGCGGCACGTCGACCCAGCCGATGGCGCCGCAGTACAGGCCGCGCGGCGTGCTCTCCAGCCCGGCGATCAGCGCCATCGTGTGGTGCTTGGGCGCGCCGGTGATCGAGCCGCAGGGGAACACCGCGCGCAGCAGGTCGGCGAAGCCCAGCCCGGGCTTCACCTGTGCGTTGACGGTCGAGGTCATCTGGAACAGCGTGGCATAGGGCTCGATCGCGAACAGCGCCGGCACCTTCACCGAGCCGGTCTGCGCGATGCGGCCGAGGTCGTTGCGCAGCAGGTCGACGATCATCAGGTTCTCGGCCCGGTTCTTGGTGTCGAGCGAGAGCAGGCGCGCGGTCTCGCTGTCGCTCTCGGGCGCTTCGATGCGCGGCGCCGTGCCCTTCATCGGCCGCGCGGTCAGCAGGCCGGCCTCGTTGCGCAGAAAGAGCTCGGGCGAGCACGACAGCACCTGCGAGCCATCGGGCAGCGAGATCAGCGCGCCAAAGGCCACCGGCTGCCGTGCGCGCAGGCGCTGGTACAGCGCCACCGGCGAACCATAGGCCTGGCCATGCAGGCGGTAGGTGTAGTTGACCTGGTAGGTCTCGCCGGCGCGGATGGCTTCGTGGATGGCCTCGATCGCCTGCGTGAACGCAGGCTTGTCCACACTAGGCACCAGATTCATCACACCGGCCGCATCGGCTTCGCCGCGAGGCTGCTGTTCGGCGAGCCAGCCGTCGACCTCCTGGCGCGACAGCCGCGTCAGCTCGCTGAACATCAGCACGCGCAGCGACGAGGCATCGTCTGCCGCGAGCCACGCATGGCCCGCCTTCATGAGCTTCGCGCCCCATTCATAGTCGGCCAGCAGCACCGCGTGCAGGCCTTCGGCCAGGTCGGCATCGACCTCGGCCCAGGTGGCCTCGAGCGTCGCCGGGTCGGTGCTTCGGTGCTCGCGCACAAAACCGGTGTACAGCCGGCTCAGCGGCAGCCCGCGCGTCGCGTCGCGGTCGTCGAGCAGGGCGAAACATGAGCCCCCCAGTCGCTCCGCTCCTGCCCCCAAGGGGCGCCCCACGACGGCCGGGAAACCCGTCCGTGTGGGTGGCTGGATCGAATCGGATGGTGGGCCACCAGAATTCACGCTCAGCTCCAGTCGTCCATGTCGTGCTTGATGGCGTGGCGATTCTTGATCAGCTCTTCGACGCTCGGCTCATTGTTCAAGGCCCGCTTGATGGCGAGCTTGGTGGCCTCGTAGTTCGTGCGATACATGTCCTTCTTGTCGAGGTTCGGGTCCTTCGCGCAGCGCGTGTCGATCCACACCAGGCTGATGATGCACAGTTCGTTGGCGATCTCCTTCGGGATGACCCCTTCGATCAAACAATCGACCACCGCATCGGCGGTCGCGCTCTGCACCACGCCGCCGTAGAGGTCGATGTTGGCGAAGTCCTTCAGCGTGACCTTGGGCACGATGATGGTCGCGGGCCGCACGAGCTGGTTGCAGGCGCGGATCGCGAACATCGCTGTGTGGCCCTTGCTCTGCGCCATCATGTTCGCGAAAGCCTGGCCGACCGGGCCGTCGGTACGGCCGATCAGGATCTCGGGCATCGCGTCGGTGAACTGGCCGTCGCGGGCCAGCACCGTGGCCTCGCCGGCGTGGAAGAGGTATTTCTGCGTCATGGTCGGTTTCGAGAGTGATGAAGAGATGGTGCGAGCTTATCGAACGAGGATGAGTTCACCACGGCCGTCGGTCGCAATGTCGCCGAGATGGCGTTGCACGGCGCGTGACGGCAGCGTGGCAAACGGCCCGCCATGGCGAGCCAGGTCACGCGCCAGCAGTTGCCAAAACACCTGCGCCTCGACCAGCGCCGGCACGAAGGTCGCTGCAATCTGCGGCGGCGCCGCTGCGAACACCACGCTGCCGCGCCGCATGCCGTAGCCCACATGGGCACCGGCACTGCCGCCGATGCCGATGGTGCCGGCCACCATGCGCGATGCGAGAAAGTCGCCCACGTTGCCGAACACCAGCGCGGTGCCGCGCCGCATGCGGTCGCCGAAGCGCTCGCCCGCGTTGCCCTTCACGATGAGCGTGCCGCCGCGCATGCCGTCCATGCTGCCGGGCAAGGTGCTGGCGGCAAAGTCGCCGGCGTCGCCTTCGACGGTGAGTGACCCGCCCGCCATCTCGCAGGCCGCGAGCAAGCCGACCGAGCCCTTCACGCTCAGATCGCCGCCGCTCATGCAACCGCCGGCATAGTGGCCGGCCGGGCCATTGACGGTGATGCGCTCGCCCGCCATCTGCCAGCCCACGCGGTCGAAGCGCGACAGGTCGCCTTCGAACACCAGCGAGTCATCGTTTCCATCGGACTGGACGGTGAAGAACTCGGCCAGCGGCACCAGTGCATTGCCGTGCCCGACGCGCACCTGCCCGACCTGCGCCGCCGACAGGCCAGCCAACGCCGCCGGCAGCACGCCGCGCACGTCCACACGCACCGCGGGGGCCTGCCGCAAGGTCAAACGCCAGCCGCTCATGTCGTTGCCCCCGCAGCCAACAGCTTGCGCAGATGGAAGTGGAACGGCCCGAGCTTGCCGCCGTAGTTGCCGGCCGAGATGCGCAACAACCCACCCGCCGCGCCGAGCGCGATGCCGGCCAACATGCCGGCGCGCATGGCCGCGCCGACGTCGGCCTCGGTGAGGCCGTCGATCACGATCTCCATCACACAGCGCGTCTCGGGCGTGATCTCGCTCTTCGCGACCAGGCCGTACAGGCTGGGGCAGAACGCGTCGTTGGTCGACGCACTGAGCGTGGCGTACTTGCTGCCAACCTTGGATCCAGAGCGCACCACGCCACCGGGGAACGGCATGATCACGTTGGGCAGTGCCTTCATCGCCGCCACCGCGGCCTCGGCTACCGCGAGCGCGGCATCGGTGTCGCGGCACAGCAGCAACAGGTTGCCTCCGCCCACGCACTTGACCACCGCCGTCGTCTCCTGCGCGACGAACTCGCCGTCCATCACCGGGATGCGCCAGTAGCGCACGCCGTTGATCACCTTCGAAATCTGCCAACCGTCGCCGAAGAAACGCAGGTTCTTGCCGAGCGCGATGGCTTCGCCTTCTGCGATACCAGCGAACACGGCCGTGGTCGGGCAGGTCAGCACACATTGGCCGACACGCCGCTCGACCTGCTTGGCGAGCTCCTTGCCCGACATCGAGAAGATCAGCACGCTGACACCGGGCCGGCCATCGGGTGTTTCATCGGCGCTCAGCTCGCGCTCAATGCCGGCCTCACACCCGCAGGCGATCACCGAGGTCGCAAAACCCGTCGCCGACACCGCGGCATTCAACGCCCAGGTCAGGTTGTGCGCCGTGATGATGAGGCGCGTGGCCTTCATCGGGAAGGCTTCGGCAAAGCTGTCGTCGATGGCGACGCCGTTCTCGATCATGTTGCGCGTTCAAAAAGAGCCGCCGGCAGCAGGCGGCCGCCGTTGCAGCAACTGCACAACTCATCATGCGTGATCGCCACGTTGTCGAAGTTCACCGAACCGTGCGACGCCATGTGCTTTCGAAGGTAGCTCTCGATGCCGCGGTCGTATTCGGGTTCGACGAAGTGCGTGCCACCCGTGGGCACCGCCGTCACACGGCCGGCGCGTGCGACCAGCGTGCCGTCCTTGTAGACGTGCTCGGGCGTGCTGAACATCGCTTCACGGTCCGCGTGCTCGCGGTAGACCGCGATGTCGGCGGCCGCGCCCAGGCCGAGGTGGCCGCGGTCTCTCAAGCCGAGCAACTTCGCCGGCCCGGCGCGCGTCATGATCGCGATCTCGTGCAAGCTGAGTTCGCGCGTGATCGAGCCAAGCGCGCTGTTCGCCGCCACGTCGGGGTGGATCTTCGCGAGCTGCTCGTTGCGAAAGCTCTTGTCCATCAGCAGGCGGATCAGGTGCGGGTAGCTGGTGAACGGCCCGCCGTTCGGGTGGTCGGTGGTCAACGCCACGCGCCACGGGTCTTTCACCAGCAAAAAGATCTCGAGGCCGATGGCCCACTGCAGGGCATTCACGTAGCTCTGCTCGCGGTAGCGGAACGGCACCACGCCGCAGCCGGCGTCGCACTCGATGTCGGCGCCGATCCACTTGCGCGGGCTGGCCAGACCCGACTGCGCGTGTTGCCGCATGGTGTCGCCCGACGCGGTGACGGTCTGGCCGAACATGATCTGGCCGACGTCGATGCTGACGTTCGGGTGCGTATTCACCGCCTCGGCCAGCTGCGCCGCGGCCGACGAGAACTTCTTCGCGCCCTCGGTGCCGTAGGCGTGGAACTGCACGTGCGTCAGGTGCGCCGGCAAACCTTCGAGTGCCGCGATGGTCTTGAGCGTCGACTCGATGTTGCCCGCCACACCGAGGTTGCTGCCGTGGATGTGCAGCGGGTGCGGCACGCCCAGTTCGCGCAGCGCGCGCGCCAGCGTGTGCACCACCTGGCGCGGTGTGACCTGCCAGTGCACGTGGTTCTCGTCGACATCGAGCTTGCGCTGGTTGAACTTGAAGGCCGAGATGCCACCCGGGTTGACCACCTTCACGCCCATGGCCTTGCTGGAGCGGATGGTCCAGGCCATGTAGTCGCGGATGCGCTCGAAGTCCTGCTTCTCGGCCAGCATCTGCAGGAACAGCTCGTCGTTGCCCAGCATCACATAGGCGCCGTGGTCGAGGATGGGCACGTCACCCATCTCCATGTGCGTGTGCCGCGCGTTCGACGGCATCATCGCCGGCTCGAACGCCGCGGTGTAGCCCATCTCGACATAGCGGTAGCCGGTGGCCAGCGTACCCGGCGTGCAACCACCGCAGGAGGCCAGCTCCAGCGGGTTGGTGGGCAATGCGAACGGGTTGCCGCCGCTGCGCTGCGCCTCCGGCATCAGCAGGCGCGACAGGTTGACCTTGCCGCCGCCGATGTGCGTGTGCATGTCGATGCCACCGGCCATCACGACGCAGCCGCTCGCGTCGACTTCTTCGTCCACAGCCTCGCCCGGCGCCAGCGCAACGATGCGCCCGTCGCGCACACCCACATCGCGCAGCTCGGCGTCTTTCGCGTTCGTGGGGTCGATGACGCGCCCGCCGCGCAGTCGCAGGCTGCTCATGGCAAGGCCTTCACGGCCAGCGTCAGGCGCGCCACCACATCGCCGAGCGTCGGCAAGGTGTCGCGGTACACGGGGAACAGGGGCAGCATCACCGAGCCATCGGCGCGGAACAAATGCCCGGTCGACCCGATGCCGGGTGTGGACACCGGAATGAAGACCGAGCCCTTTGACAGCGGCGGCATCGGCAGATCGGGATGCCCGAGCACGATCAGCGGCAGGTCTGTTTCGGGTGGGGCGGAATCGGCGCTGAAGCTGGACACCCACAGCACGCTGTCGACGGCACGCTCGGCCAGCAGCCGAGCGGCATGGAAGCACAGCGGCTCATGCTCCAGCCCCATCGGCCCGGCGCGCGAGCGCAGCGGCAGGCCCGACAACCAGGTGAAGACTTGGTTCACCGTGCCCGCACCGTTGCCACCGCCCAGCCACATCGCCGCAGCGCGTGTTTTCTGGTTCAGGCTGCCGACGATGCGGTTGACGGCTTCGACGACCAGCGCGCCTTGCGCCGGCAGCTGGCCCGTCTCGCCGACGATCACGGCATAGCGTGCGGCGTGCAGCCTGGCCGCAAGCGATGCCAGGCTCGCAGGCACGTCGCGCACCTGGCGGCCCGCCACCAGCGCAGACAGCAAGGCGACCGTCGAATGCATGTCGCCCTGCAGCGCGACGGATTCGACCGTCACGCCCGGCCGCCGGCCCAGCTCGGCCAGCGCTGCATCGTCGGCTGCGCTGCCACCCAGCACGAGCACATGGCGCTGCGCGACCAGGGCCTCGCCGACGCCGGTGCGCTCGAAAAAATTCGGTGCCTGGTCGAGCGGCACGCTGCCCACACAGACGATCAGGTCGGCGCGCGTTCGCACCTCGGCCAGCGTGGTGAAGAAGCTGCCCCGGTCCTGCAAGGCGCGCAGGCCATGCATCAGGGCCAAGCCGCCGGCGGCGTCGCAGATGGCGCCGGTCTCGCAGGCCAGGCGGTAGAGCGCACGCGCACCTGCCACATCGGTGCCCAAGCCGCCGAACAGCGGCTGGCGGCTGGTGGCGAGCATGCGTGCAGCGGCGGCGACGGCCATGTCGAGATCACAGTCTTGCCCGTCGACACGCGGCAGCGCACGCGACGGCGTGGCCGAGAACTGCGCCAACGCGCGGCGGGCACACGCGCAACCGGGACCCGTCAACACCAGTTCGCCCGACGCACCGGCCTCCACCGTCGAGGTGTCACACAGCAACAAGCAGAACGGGCAGGTCCAGGGCGCAGCGCCAACGCGTGAACTCACGGGG
>Ga0302322_100001615_pt1 | contig 18566 bp, 18 predicted proteins | sample Fen_T0_2_FD_203757 | JGI IMG/M metagenome (GOLD analysis project Ga0302322, IMG submission 203757) | Peat permafrost microbial communities from Stordalen Mire near Abisko, Sweden - Fen_T0_2 | ecosystem: Environmental > Terrestrial > Soil > Wetlands > Permafrost | place: Sweden: Abisko... | reverse complement strand
GCACCGCCCGCGCACTCATCGCCGCTTCACGCGCAGCGAACTCGGGCGGCACCAGCCAGTGGCCGACGCCCGCGGTCGCAGCAACGCCGCTGGCTCCGCAATAGCCCTTGTCCACGAGCACGACACTAACGCCGCCTTCGGCAGCGGTGATGGCGGCCCACGTCCCCGATAGGCCGCCGCCAACGACCAAGACGTCAGCGCTGAGCATCACCTCGGGCGATTGGTCCACGCCACTTGCGGCAGTCATTGCTGTGCGCCCGCTCGGGTCACGTGGCGCCCTCACCTGCCTGAACGAAGCGTTTAGAGAGCAGCTGTTGCCTCAAGAATTCGACTGCGCGGGACCAGGCCAGCTGCGCAGCGCCTCGAGCATAAACCGGGCGAGTTTCGTTGAAAAAGCCGTGCTCCGTTTGCGGGTAGATGAACGATGTGAAGGTGCGGCCCGCGGCTTTGAGCGCCGCCTCGACACCCGATATTCTGGGCGTCACCGCCGCGTCTCGTTCCGCGTAGTGGCCCTGCAGCGGACAGCGAACTCGCGGCGCGGAGTCAGGCTCCGGGCCACCACCGTAGAAAATGATGCCCGCCGCCAAGTCCGCACCAGAGGCCGCGAGCCTTGCCGTGAGGCCGCCGCCTACACTGAAGCCAACAGCAGCGATCGCATCACGTTTCACATCTGCCTGCGCTTGCAACCAGGCCAGGCTCGTTTGCGCATCCGGAAAATAGCTCGAGTCGTCACGCCCGTCGAACCAAGACGCAACCCGCTCGGCGCTCGCTCGTTCACGTGGGCTCAGCGCCTCGAGTAGCTCCACTCGCCGTGGAGAACGCGCAATCGGGATGCCGCGCACGACTTCCTGTTCGGTGAGCGCTTGGCGCGCCAGATCTCGCGAATAGAGGTCGGGAACTAGCACCAAATAGTGCTCGTCCCGAAGTCGCTCGGCCACGCGCAGCAAGTGTGGCGTGACGCCGATACCCTCCTGCAAGAGCAGCACCGCTGGGTGCGGAGCGCTGCCGCTCGGCCGGAGGACAGTCGCGTTGATGCGGCCGAAGCGGCCTCGAAAGTTGATAGGGTCGAGCACTCGATGCAGAGCAAGCCGGGGTTGTTGTGGCCTGTGTCCCTCTCATATACTATACGAGACACAAAGCTCAACGTACAAGAACGAGAAGCGGAGTAGATTTACGCGATGTCTCAAGAACAGTGGTCACAAGTCGACGACTACATCGTCAAATTGCTGGTGCCGAGCGACGACGCGCTCGATGCCGCACTCGCCGCCAGCACCGAAGCCGGGCTTCCCGCGATCAACGTCGCGCCCAATCAAGGCAAATTTCTCTCGCTCTTAGCCAGCATCCAGGGAGCCAAGAACATCCTCGAGATCGGAACGCTGGGCGGCTACAGCAGCATTTGGCTCGCTCGCGCGCTGCCCGCCGATGGCCGGCTCGTCACGCTGGAGCTGGATCCGGAGCACGCCGCCGTTGCGCGCAGAAACCTCGCCCGCGCACGGCTGGGTGAGCTCGTGAGCATTCGCGTCGGTCCTGCGCTCGAAACTTTGCCTCGGCTCGCTGCCGAAGGGCTACCAGCGTTCGATTTTGTGTTCATTGACGCCGACAAACAGAGCATTCCCGAGTACTTCGAATGGGCGTTGAAGCTGACCCGTGTCGGCAGCGTGATCGTCGTGGACAACGTCGTGCGCAAGGGCGCAGTGCTCGACCGAGCGAGCACTGATCCCAATGTACAAGGGGTGCGACGGTTCAACGAGCTCCTGGCCAAGACAGCGCGAGTCAGCGCGACCACCGTGCAAACCGTCGGCAGCAAGGGTTACGACGGCTTTGCGCTGATCCGAGTCACGAGCGCCAGCTAACTTCGTAGCGCCGTGGCCCGCGCTCGAAATTCGAGCATTTCCGGGCTAGCTTCGAAGGCGCGTGCCGCAGCGAGCACCCGCGCGTCTTCGAAGTGACGTCCGATGATTTGTATCCCGATCGGCAGGCCGCCCGCGCTGAGCCCGATTGGAACGCTGATTGCGGGTTGTCGCGTGAGGCTAAACGCTCCAGCAAACGGCGCTCGCTGCCCGAGTTGCGCGAGCGCGTCCGGCGCGTCGTGCTTCGGGGCCACACCCGCGGTAGTGGGGGTCAGGAGCAGATCGAACCGCCGGTGATATCGAACCATGCGTTCGGCTAGCTCGATGCGCTGCGCCTCGGCTTGCAAATAGTCGAGCGCGCTGAGCCGTTCGCCCTGCTGTGCGGACGCCAAGATCGCCGGGTCGAGTTGCGCTCGCTGCTCTGGGCTGAGTTTGTGAACCGTCAGTGCAGCTCGGCCCCAGAACAGGGTTTGCACGATCGCTGCCGGGCGAGAAAATCCGGGGTCGCGCGGCTCCACGGCGGCTCCGAGCGATCGAAATATGCCAACGGCGCGCTCGAAGAGTGCCGCCACTTCGTCAGTCACTTCGGCGAAGCCGAGCGTCTTGCTGTAACCGATTGAAACGCCTTCCAAGGAGCGCGGCCCCAGGTCGCGGTAGTCGAAGCGAGTGAGTGGTGCACGGAATGGATCGCGCGGATCCGGAGCGCTCAGCACACTGAGCAACAAGGCGGCGTCTTCGACATTGTGGGCGATGGGGCCAACGTGCGGCGGTACGCCGACGATCTGCGGCGGGCTCTGCGACACCACGCCGAAGGTCGGCTTGAGCCCGACCACCCCGCTGAACGAGCTGGGCACGCGTATCGACCCGCCACCATCCGTGCCGACCGCGAGCGGTCCGAAACCAGCCGCGACCGCTGCGACAGCGCCAGCGCTACTGCCTCCCGGAGTGTGTTCCAGGTGCCACGGATTGCGCGTGACACCGCTGAGCGGACTGTCGCCCATGCCCTTCAAACCGAACTCGGAGGTCGTGGTCTTGCCGAGCAGTACTGCGCCATGCTCGCGCAGCCGAGCGACCGCCGGCGCGTCCTCGTCCGACGGACCTTCGGCGCTCGTGGTCTTCGAACCGCGGCGCGTGGGCAAACCGCGCTGGGCCAGCAGATCCTTGACCGAGACTGGCACGCCATCGAGTAAGCCCAGCGGCTCTCCGTGGCCCCAGCGCGCTTCCGACTCGGCCGCCGCGGCTAGCGCTCCTTTCGCATCGACCACGACGAACGCGTTGATGCGGGGATTCTGCGACTCGATACGATTGAGCACCGCCCGCGTCACCGCCACGGGCGAGAGCGCTCGCGCTCGGTACAGTCGCACGAGTTCGGTTGCAGAGAGAGCGGTCAGGGCGGTTTCAGTCATCGCTTGGAACTCCTTGTTGTGTCCGCACGTATCACCAGTGGACGCGAATTTTTGGCAAAGCGTCGCTCACCCGAAGCGGCTTCGACAACAAACCGAGTTCCAGGAACGTGTCAGCAATCCGCTGTTGGCTGGCCACGATCTGATCGTCGATCGGTAGCACTCCCCAAGTCGCTCGATGCACCGACAGCGACATCGCGCGCGGGTCGATGCCGAGCAGCGGCGCCAAGTAACTCGCCGTTTCGTCCAAGTGCCCGCTCACCCAGACGTCCGTGGCCGCGATCTGATCCAAGATGTCGTGGGTCAGTACCGGATTTTGCTCGGCGAGCTCGCGACGCCCCACGTAGAACAAGTAGTTTTTGGCGAGGCCTTCGGCATTGGCAATCACGTGCGCGTCGAACCCTACTTCTGCCGACGCCAAGTACGGGTCCCACACTGCCCAGGCGTCGACCGTGCCGCTCTCGAAGGCGGCGCGCGCGTCGGCGGGCGCCAGAAACACGGCCTTTACGTCCTCGTAGCGAAGCCCAGCGTGCTGCAAGGCTTGGGCGACTAGATATTGAACGTTCGAGCCCTTATTGAACGCGATCGTTTTTCCTTTCAAATCCTGCAGCCCGCGGATCGCGGATCCGTTCTTTACGACGATCGCCTCACTGCGTGGTGCCGGCGGCTCGGTAGCGAGATACACCAACGCTTCGCTCGTGGCCTGCCCGAATATTGGCGGCGCTTCACCGACGAACCCGAGATCGAGCTGATCCGCGTTGATCGCCTCGATCACGGCTGGACCAGTCGGAAATTCCGCCCATTGGATGGTGACACCGCGCGCGCCCAAAGCCTTGGCCAAAAGCCCTCGCCATTTGACGAGCACGAGCACGCTACTTTTTTGGTAGCCGATGCGTACCTGGCTCGGCTTGTTTGGAGACTCGCGTTCGCTGAGCGACCCGGCCGCGCCGTTGCCACGGCAGCCAGCGAGGCCAATGAGGGCTGCTAGCGCAGCGGCTCGGAACCGAGGCCCCATCAGCCGAGTGCCTTTGGCATGGCCTGCCGCTGCCCTTACTGAGCAAAACATGACGGCGAGCCTACCATTAGTCTTGCGACAAGACCACGTGTCTCTTATAATGGACACTTCACTACTGAAGGAGTTCAAACAAATGGCGGATGGCGACGCGCGACAGACGGTAATCGTTAAACCCCAGGCCGGCCACATCGGGGCCGAAATTCAAGGCGTGGACCTCAGATTCGGACTCAGCGACAGCGAGGTCGGCCAGATCCGGGCCGCTCTGCTGAAATGGAAGGTGGTGTTCTTTCGAAATCAATCGCTCGATCACGCGCAGCACTTGGCGTTTTCTGCGCGGTTCGGCGAAGTCACTTACGCGCACCCGCTCGAGGACGAGCCTGTCGACGCCAATTTCCCACAGGTGCTGGCCATCGATCGCCGCCGCTACGAACGCAAAGACGGCCGGCGTTACACCTACGAAAACCGCTGGCACACTGACGTCACCGCGGTCGTCAACCCGCCGGCAGGCTCGATTCTACGCGCCGTCACGGTGCCGGAGTTCGGCGGGGACACCACCTGGACCAACCTGGTCTCGGCTTACGAAGGCTTGTCGGCGCCGCTGAAAGCGCTGGCCAATTCGCTCCGCGCCGAGCACCGCTTTGGCGCCCGCGTGGCCGCCAAGGAGGACAACCCCTTCCTCAAGCGCATCAACAAGAACCCGCTGGTCTCGATTCATCCGGTGGTTCGCGTTCATCCCGAGACCGGTGAACGCGCGCTGTTCGTGAACCCGGGGTTCACGTCGCACCTGATCGGGCTGTCGCAATCGGAGAGCGACCGCATCTTGGATCTGTTCTTCGAGCAGATCACCCGGCCCGAATACACGGTGAGGTTCCATTGGAACCCGGGCGACATTGCGTTCTGGGACAACCGCGCGACCGCCCACCTGGGTCCGCGCGACCTCGATCATCTGGACGTCGAGCGCGTCCTTTATCGCCTCACGCTGACCGGCGACATCCCAGTGGGAGTCGATGGCTTCCGCTCGGAGATCGTGCAGGGTAGCCCGTTCGGCACCGAAGCGTCACCGCTGCTCAAGAAGCGCGAGCAAGCACAAGCCGTCGCGCAGGCCTGAAAATAGTCACCTCCGGTGCGGGCCGCTCGTTAAGGGCGCGTGGTGGCCCGCACATTTTCAATGTTCCACAGCACGCCTACTTGCGTTACTCCCCAATGCGCACAACGAAGACAGAACGACCCGCCTGTACCGCGTAATTGCGCGCGGCTTGCTCCTACCCAGGGAGCCTGAGCGAGGAGTCGTGTATGCTTCGTGTAGCGTCACTAGTGTTACTGATGCTGGCTGCCGCGACCGGTTGCGCGCGCCGCGCCGAGAAGTCGCTCGCTGGTGAGAGGTCTTCGCCGTACGAGACGCGCGAGCTCAGGTACCAAGGTGGGAGCGGCATTGTCTCGTATCCAGAACTGGCCGCCGATCTGGGCTACCTGGAACCCATCGAGTTGCGTTGGGTCGGCAACACCATCAGCGGACCGCAGGACATCCAGACCGTGGTCACGAACGACATCGAGTTCGGTGCAGCGTTCAACGGATCGATCATCAAGCTGATCGAAGCCAAAGCGCCCATTCGAGCCGTGATCGGCATGTCGTCGGTCGACGACGCGACCTGGACCGGCTTTTACGTGCTCGATGGCAGCCCGATTCGGACCGCGCGAGACTTCCTGGGCAAGAAGGTGGGCATGAACACCCTTGGCGCACACAGCGAATTCATGCTGCGCGAGTTCCTGGCTCGCGGCGGCCTGAGCAAGCCCGAGATCGACCAAGTGACTCTAGTCGCCATCCCCCCCGTAAACAGCGAGCAGGTGCTGCGACAAAAGCAAGTCGATGTCGCGACCCTGGGCGGCATTCTTCGAGACAAGGCGCTCGAGCGCGGCGGCATCCATCCAATCTTTCGCGACTACGATCTGTTCGGCGAATTCACCTCGGCGGCCTATGTGTTACGCACCGATTTCATCGCGAAAAACCCCAACACGGCGCGAAAATTCGTGTCCGCTACCGGCCAAGCCATCGAGTGGACGCGTAGCACCCCGCGCGACCAGGTCATCGTGCGCCTCGAGAAGATCATGCGCCAGCGCAAGCGGAACGAAGACCCGTCGGCGCTCAAATATTGGCGGGCCAGCAAAGCTCAGACCAGAGGCGGAGTGATTGCCGAGCGCGAGTTCCAGATCTGGATCGATTGGCTGGTGCGTGATGGCCAACTCCGCCCAGGCCAAGGCAAACCCGGTGATTACTTTACTAACCAGCTCAATTCGTATGCGGAAGAGACCTCGGCGATCGCGGCCAGGGTAGCCCAGCCCTGAACGAACCGGACGAACGACTTGGTACTCCTTGATCACAGGCGGGATCCGTTTCGAGCAGGTAACTGCGCGCGAGGCGAACCGGTCGCACCGACACGCTCTCAGCGCGTGTCCCTGCTCGCGAAGCGCCGCTGACCTACCGGCTTCGACCCCGCTAGACCAGCGCCGTGATATCCGTCCGCGGCGCGGATTGGTCAACGGTGACGGCACCGGCGCGGTCAGCCAGAATTCCGCCGCGCATGAGCCGCCACGCGAGCATGCACATACTCAGCGCCGAAATACTCTCGTGCCGCTTGTTGATTGTGGGCCCGGCAACGAAGCCTCGAGTTCTCGACCGTCGACCCACCGTGGTCCGCCCAGGGCGTGACGTGATCGATTTCCAAAAATCGCCTTGCTCCGCAGCGCTGCCCGTTTGCCGCACTAAACGTACAACACCCGCCATCGCGCAAATAAACCTCCCGCGCGACGGCAGCCGGCACGCGCCGAGATCGCTTCCACACACCCGACGCCAGCTCAGACGAATTCACGGTCACACGCTTGGTGGTGCGCCGCGCCTTGCGCACCACGCCATACCGCTCCCTCAGCAACTCGCGCCGATAGGCCTCGAGGCCCTGCTTCATCAAGCTCAGCAGATCCGCATTCGGCTGGCGATGACTGGCCAGCGCGCGAACCTCTTCGAGCAAGCGCTTGAACTCACCATCCGCGGTGAAGTGAACGCCAAAGCGATCCTGCGACAGCGGCTCCAGCTTCTGCTTAACTGGTACGGCGGCTTTGCCTCCCCGCACTGCGGATGGGTCAAACCCGACCTCACCCGGGGAACGGACCTCACCCGGGGAACGGACCTCACCCGGAGAACGGACCTCACCCGGAGAACGGACCTCACCCGGGGAACGGACCTCGCCTGGGGAGCAGACCTCGCCCCGGGACCTGTCATTGTTGCTTGGATTCCCCATGGAGGAACTAAGAATGCGAGACCCTGCCGCGGGTTGCGGCGTCGGCAACCGTCGAATCGAATCGGCTACATCTGGTTTCGGGAAGCGCGCCGCCAACAGTTGCTCGACTTGCTCGCAACTCTTGCGCCGACAGGCCTCGAACAACTCCGCTGAATTCTCCGCAGTCAAATACCGCGACATCGCTGCAAGCACCGAAGTCTGCAGTTCACCCGCCGCTACTCGGACAAACACTTCCGGATACCGACGGCACACGCGCGCGGCGGCGATACGTCGATACGCGGACGACTTACACAGACCGAGCGCGTCCGTACAATACGCGAACATCGATGTAAACCCGAGTTCGAGATACAACCGTCGCTCATCGAGCTCGGCTAAGTGCGCGAGCAGGTCAGAGAGCAGATGGTTCTCGCACTGCACCAACTTCGACAGCGCGCTGACGAGTTGCTCATTGCCCACTGCAATCAATCGATATTGCTCGCTCATATCAGTCTTGCCCGCGAAGCGCCTCTGACTTACCGGGCTCGACCCGCTAGACCAGCACCGTCATGTCCGTCCGCTGCGCGTGTTGGTCTACGGTGCCTGCATCGGGTGCGGTCAGCCAGAATTCCGCCGCGCATGAGCCGCCACGCGCGCGCGCAGATACGCAGCTCATGCGTCGAACGAACAGGCTCGCCTCGCTTGGTGCCCATCCGCAATTGGGCCGGTTAGATCTCAAGCGAAGTCGGCGCAGGCTCACCACCCAAACGAGAAGCCGCCGACGAGTTGGTGGAGTCAGACACGCTTCGTGACACCGGGGGGGGGTGGAACGCCTCGCTTCGAATCCGCCCCCGGCCCGCACGCAAGCGCGGATTCCACGAACTCGTACGTGGACGGGTGAACGGCATTCGATGACTTTTAGCAAGCAGTGTCAGCCCCCGGCGCTGAGTCGTGGTTCGCCCTCGTCATTGGTCGTGACGCAGAACGCGCTGCCTGGCTGCGAGTCCTGGCCGCTCCCAATCTCGACCACTCGATCCCGACCGATCGCCGCCGCGCCGGGCACGCGGAAACTCGTCACGTCTAGGCGTTGGATCGCCCTTTCTTGTGGAACGTCGAGTTGCGGGACCCAAGCGTAGGGCGCGCGGTACGCTCGATACACGAGGTTCAAATGCATCGGCCCCTGACGCCAATACGGGCTGATGTACTCCCACACGATCTCGTGCTCGGCCGTCACTTCGAAGATGCGACCGTCAGAGCCTTCCGTGATCAAGGTGTTGCCGTTCGGCAAGCGCTGGGCGCTGCTGATGAACGGGCTATAAAATCGGGCTGCGTCCAGCGGCACGACGAAGCCGGCCTCTTTGGGGGTGTACTGCCAGACGATCTCGAGCGTGGTCGGATCGATCTCGAGCACGCGCGAGTAGTCGCGCAGCGCAGTCTTCAAGCCGTGGGGGGCGCCCGGATTGGGGGCGCCGTAGCCTGCCCAGCCACCATTGTCGAACACCAGCAGATTGCCTGCGCCGGGCAAACCTTGCGGGATCAGATGCGCATGGTGTTGACCAATGATCCAGCCGAGGCGGCGTTCCGCATCCGTGCCGTCGTAGCGTGGCCCCAGCTTCCACACGATTTTTCCGGACTTTTTGGAGACGATGGCGATGATGTTCGCTTCGCGCGCGTCCCAGATCAGATTGTCCGGGTGAAAGCGTTCGTCCCCCGCGTCGTAGTGGCGGTTGGGGCCGAGCAACGAAAGCGAGTTGATGTGTAACCAATCGCCTGTCCCTTCGCCCGAAGCACCGCCCAGCGCGCCGACGCCGGGCCCGCGCAGGTTCGGATTTTTTCGCAACGACTCCTTCGCGGCGGCGTCGAACCCAAGCTCGTCGAAGTGCTCGTGAGGGCTCCATTGCCAGACGATGTCGCCCGCCCAGTTCACCTCGATGATCTTGTCGTCGAGCAGTGGCAGGTCCGATATTTTGTGGTTGCGTACGTTCTCGTGCACCAAGATCAGCGTATTGCCTCGGTCGGTAAGCGGCTCTTGCCCCGGCGCGTAGTATCCAACGGGGCTACCGGTGCGTTGGAAGTCGTGATGCTGCCGCGCGAACCAGCGCGCTGGCTCGCCCGGATCGCGGATGTGCTCCAGGTAGTCGAAACGCCACACGATGTTGCCGTCGAAGTCCACTTGGACCAAGTCGACCTGATCTTGGAAGCCGTGCCGTGGGTTCCGCTCACCCGTGCTGCCAAACACCTGCCCGCCCGGCAACAGCTTGTTTGGAAAGCCCTGCAACCCGCGCCAGAGCTGAACCTCGCGGCCGCTCATGTCGATGAGTAGCGCTCCCACGCCCGCCGCTTGAAACAGCGTGTAACCGCGCCAGCTCTTGTCGGGATTGTAAACGGTGACGCCGGTCGGAAAAACGGTCGGATAGCCCATGTCTTTTTTCTCCAAAAGCGAGCGCCACGACTGGCTCGAAGCGCAAAGAACTCGCGTCTCCTATAGCAGACACCTACGAACTCGGTCGAGATCCAACGCAACCAAACACAGACCGCCCGTCTATTTTACTAGACACCCATCTAAGATCGATATATTTCAGAAAGTGACCGACGCTCAGGTTTGCCGGGGTCGCCCCGGGAACGCTGCGGCGTTCACCGAGGCCGGGCCGCGTGCACGCTCGATTCACTATTTTCCGACGATGGAGGAAGAACAAAATGAAGCGGTTGTCGAATTGGCTCAGTCTCTTGGTTCTGGCCCTACTGATCTTCAGCGGTAAGACCGCGCTGGCGGACGCCCCGTCGGTGATTCGCATTGCCTATCCGGGGGTCGGCATCGGCAATCGGCCTGCGGTCTCGGGCAACGCCGTCGCGACGATGCATCTGAAAGGGTTGCTCGAACAGGAATTCAAAGCCGACGGGATCGCGATTCGCTGGTCATTCTTGCGCGGCGCCGGCCCCGCCGTGAATGAGCTCTATGCCAACGGGCTGGTCGACTTTTCTGCTCTCGGTGACTTGCCGTCGGTCATCGGGCGCGCCGGCGGGCTAAAAACAAAGGTACTCGCCGGCACTTTCGTGCGAGGGAATTTCTACTTTTCAGTGCCCGCAGACTCGAACATCAAGAGCATCACAGAGCTCAGGGGCAAGAAGATCGCGGTCTTGAAGGGAACAGCAACCCAGCTCGGTGCAGTCAAGGTCCTGGAAAGCTTTGGCTTGAAGGAAAAAGACGTGCGCCTCATCAACATGGATACGAACACGGCCAAGGCGGCGCTCATCACCAAAGACGTTGACGCGACGGTTGGGGGTTACGACTACCTTGCGCTCCGTGATCAGGGCGTCTCGCGCGTGATCTACACGACCAAGGGCGCTGATCCCAATCTAACTTCGAACACGCTGTTCCTGGGTGCCGAGTCATTCATTCAGAAATACCCGGAGCACACCAAGCGTGTGCTGAAGTGCTTGGTGCTCGCTGCCAAGTGGCTGGCAGACAACGAGAGCGAGCCCGCTCCAGTCTACCAACTGTGGACCAAATCTGGCTTCACTTTTGGCGCCATCAAAGAAGACTACACGGGCGAGTCGCTCAAATACCGGACCAGCCCGCTTTTGGACTCTTATCTTGCCACTCGTTACGGTTTGCAGATCAGCGAAACCAAGCGCTTTGGTCTCTCGCGCTCGACGTTCAGCTTTCAGGAATGGGTCGAGCCACGTTTCCTCGAAGCTGCGCTGAAGGAGCTTCATCTCGAGAATTTTTGGCAACCCCGGGACGCCAAGGGCAAAGCCGCAGGCTAACCAACAGACTCATTTTTGCGCACGAACGCGATGATGCGCTCGGCGACCTCATCGCCGGGCGCGTCGAGGCCAGCCCAGAGGCTCATATGGTCCCGACCGGCTACCTCGACGAGCTCGACGAGCTGGTTCCCGGCGCCACGCGCGGCCTGAGCAATGTCGATGTTCTGCCGACGCCGCGCCGGCTCGTCACCGTCTGCGTACATAAATAGCGCGGGCGGAAGGGCAGGCCCGATATGCCGCGGCGGCGAGGCTTCGATCCACACTCTCTTGTCGTCACCCCAGACCGTCTTGGGCCGATCCGGCGCGACGCGATCGACCCAATAAAATCCACTCACGGCCACCACACCTCGAATCTCCCGGGACGTAAGCCGATGGCCGGCCAAATACCGTCCGTCTGTCGCGAGCAACATAGCTAAATACGCACCCGCCGAATGACCGATGACGAAGATGTTGTCCGCCCGGCCTCCGAATTCGACGACAAATCGGTGCACCCAGGCGAAGGCGGCCGCCACGTCCTGAACGTGAGCCGGGTGTGACACCTCTGGCGACAATCGATAGTTGATGACCGCAGTGCCGATCCCCGCCGCAGCGAAGCGTCGTCCGACGAACTCCTGGTTACTCTTATCGCCCTCCACGAGCGCGCCGCCGTGAATCGAGACGATCACGGGGAAGCGCGTGCTACCTCGAGGTAAATAGAGATCGAGCCTGCCCTTGCTCGGCACAGGCACGCCGCCCGACAGATAGGATAGGTCTCGAACCACGCTGACTGCGCGCTCCGAGTCCCTCGCGAACCCATGCTCGACTAGGCTGCTCACGCCCCAACCTCTACCAGACTTGACGCCCCAAGTCTCGTACTGTAGACACCTGTCTAGATTTAGGGCTCGATGACCGCGCTGGACGACAACACCCTCAAGTTCCCCGCTTCGCGCTCGTTGCCTCGGAGCGCCCTTTCGTTCATCGGCCTAGTCGTGCGCGGGCGCTACCGCTTCTGGCTGATGGCACTGGTGTCGGGGGAAGCGCTGAATGCCTTGTGCGGCATTCTGCTGCCCTACGCGCTGAACCGAATCATCACCACGATCACGACCAGTCACACCGAACCCCGCGCGGTGCTGCCGCTACTGATTCATCCTCTCACGCTTTTTGCGGCGCTGAGTGCGGGCGAACTGCTGCTCGGGCGCATCAATTCGGCCGTGCAACTGCGGATCACTCCGCGCCAGCGACAATACGTCGCCCGCGCATTGTTCGGCTACCTGCATCGGCATTCGCATCGATTTTTGAACGAGAGCTTCGCTGGCGCCCTCGCCAATCGCATCAACGAGACGTCTCATGGCGTCAATCAGGTGCTGTGGGCCTTGATCACCGAATTTTGGCCGACTGCGATCGTGATTGCAGTGGCAAACGTGCTGCTAGTCTCCGCCAATCGTTGGCTCGGTCTATTCACGGGCCTGTGGTCGGTCGCGTTCGTGATCGTATCGCTGTTCCTGGCGCGGCGCACGCAACCGCTCGCGTCTGCTGCATCCAGCGCCCGCAGCCACACCGTCGGTATGGTCGTCGATTCGGTGTCCAACCACGCCACGGTGCGGCTCTTCGCTCAGCTCGAGCACGAGCGCACTCGGCTCGAACGAGCCTACGATCGAGAGCTCGTCACGGTGCTTCGGGCCAATCTGGCGATGGAGCGCGTGCGCATGTTCCAATTTGCGGCCTCCGCGCTACTCAAGGCGGGTACGGTTACGGTAGCGGTCGCGGTTTGGAGCCGAGGCACGCTGACCGTCGGCCAATTCGTAATGGCGGTCAGCCTCTCGCTGCTGATCATCGCGGAGGTCCGCAATCTGAGCCGGAGGTTTTTGGAGTTGTTCGAAGCGCTCGGCAACGTCGGCAGTGGCGTGCGGGCCATCCTCCAACCTCACGAGCTGGTCGATAGCGAGGGTGCGCTAGGCCACCCGATTGCCCGAGGCGCGATCGAGTTTGCGGGCGTCGACTTCAAATATGCCGATGGCGCTCAGGTGTTTCAGCAATTCTCGCTGACGATTCCGGCCGGACAGCGCGTCGGGCTGGTCGGGTTTTCCGGATCTGGGAAGTCGACGTTCGTGAACCTCTTGCTTCGATTGTACGACCCGCAAGCCGGCAGCATCCGCATCGATGGCATCGACGTGCGCGCGTTCACGCAAGACTCACTGCACGCTCAGCTCGGGCTCATCCCCCAGGACCCGACGCTATTTCATCGCAGCTTGCGCGAAAACATCCGCTACGGGCGCAGCGATGCGACCGACGCGGAGGTGGAGGCAGCCGCGATCCGCGCTCACGCAGACGAGTTCATTCAGGCTATCCCTGGTGGCTACGACGCAGAAGTCGGCGAGCGAGGGGTCAAGCTCTCGGGTGGTCAGCGGCAACGCGTCGCCATTGCTCGCGTCATCTTGAAAAACGCCCCCGTTTTGATCCTGGACGAGGCCACGTCGAGTTTGGACTCGATCACCGAACAAGCCATCCAGGAGGCACTGGATGCGGCAATGAACGACAAGACCGTGATCGTGATCGCCCATCGGCTTTCGACCGTGTCGCATCTCGACCGGATCTTGGTATTTTCGGCCGGGCGCGTGGTGGAGGACGGCACGCATGCGAAGCTACTCGAACGCCGCGGGGCCTATCACGAACTCTGGACCCGGCAATCGGACGGCATTCTGCCGGATAGCGGCGCGGTAGCCGGTGCTCGCTCAGCGCAAGCCTTGGAAACGCCGCCTAACGGCCTCGCGGCGCTAGTTGAGGCGTTGGCTCCATGAGCTTGCAAGCCATTGAACACGGAGTGCTTGGGCGAACCGGGTTGAAGGTGAGCATCGCAGGACTAGGCGCTGGCGGAGACAGCCGTCTGGGCTTGAGTCGAGGAGAGCCCAACGCCATCCGCGTCGTGCAGGTTGCTCTCGATCGAGGCGTGAATTTTTTCGATACGGCCGAAGCTTACGGCACGGAAGAGGTCATCGGACTCGCGCTGCGCGAAGTGCCGCGCGATCGAGTCGTACTCTCCACGAAAAAGACGACCAATGGTGGTCGGGCCCTCGAGGCGAAGGAAATCACCTCGTCTCTAGAGGCCAGCCTGAAGCGCCTGCGCACCGACTACGTCGATGTCTATCACCTGCACGGCGTCGCGCCCGGGGACTACGACGCTTTGCGAGAGCGGGCCGTGCCCGTGCTGCTCGAGCTCCGCCAGCAAGGGAAGATCCGCTTCCTGGGGATTACCGAGAAATTCGCAGTCGACCCGGGGCATCGCATGCTGAGCGCCGCGCTCGACGACGACGTCTGGGACGTAATCATGGTCGGGTTCAATCTGCTCAACCAATCCGCGCGCGAGCGCGTCTTCGCCCGCGCCCGCGCCCGCCACATCGGGACACTGATCATGTTCGCGGTTCGCCGCGCGCTCAGCCGTCCAGAACGCTTGCGCGAAGTGCTCACGGAGCTCGCCGAACGCAGAGAGATCACACCCGGGCAGGCCGAGGAAGGCTTGTCTTTCTTGGTCGGTGGCGACGTTGCGGCGTCACTTCCGGATGCGGCGTACCGCTATTGCCGCCACGAGCCGGGCGCCGACGTGATCCTCACGGGTACTGGCAGTGAGGCACACTTACTGGAAAATCTGGCCTCTATTCAGCGAGCTGATTTGCCGGGCGAGATTCGTGCGCGCCTCGCCGAGCTCTTCGGTCATTTGGATCATCTTTCCGGACACTGAAGGGCGTCACTCGCCAGCATTTCGCAACCCAAAAAAGGAAACCATGAGCCAAAACGCCGTCACCTCCAGCCCCAAACGCCCCGTCAGCCTCAACCTCGACTCCGCCGAGCTCGCAGCGACCTACGACGAGGTCAGCGTGCGCCAATTCAATCACGGAAAGATCTTGATTGCCGAGCTTGGGCTCAAATCAGGAGAGCGCGTGCTGGACATCGGTTGCGGCACCGGACGCTTGGGCGCATACGTAGCGGACCTCGTCGCTCCGCGAGGAGAAGTGCTCGGCATCGATCCTTTGCCTTTGCGCATTGACCTTGCTGCCCGTAAAAACCCGCGTTTCAAGCCGAGCGTCGGCCGCGCCGAGGATCTGTCCGCGTTCGCCGACGCGAGCTTTGACGCCGCCTACGCAAACAGCGTCTTTCATTGGGTCGCCGACAAGCCCAAAGCGCTGCGTGAGGCACTGAGAGTGCTCAAATCGGGTGGGCGCTTCGGTGTGAACAGCGCCGACGCGGATCGTCAGCACCAATCGGCCGTTTTGGTTCGAGAGGCCGTGATCGAAGTTGGCCTGGAGCAGGCCCACTCGGCAGACACCGCTGGCGTGAACTATCGCGTCAACGCCGCCGAGCTGGAGCGCCTGTTGAAAGAGGCCGGCTTCCAGGAAATTCGCGTCACGCCGCACACCTTCGTCGACGATCTGACCGGTGCCGACGACCTGTTCGCCTGGAGCAAAAGCAGCTCGTTCGGAAATTTCCTTTCTGATCTGGAACCCGCCCAGCTCACCCGGGTACGCGAGCGGCTCTCGCACAAGCTCGAGGCATTGCGCACCCCCTCTGGCATTCGGCTCGAGCGGCACCTCGTGTTTGCGACGGCACGCAAGGCGTAGCGCACGGCGAGCAGCGGCGGCGTCCTGCACGCGACTTATCCCTTGGTTGGCGGGCTTACTGCGCTAGTCTGCGTGGAGCCATGACGAGTCTCCAGAAGGCCCCTCAGCGCACCCTCGCAGGACAGTGTTCGTGCGGCGCCGTCCGATATGCAGTAGCGGACGAGTTCCTCTATGCCGCCAACTGTCACTGCTCCGGATGCCGGCGAGCGACTGGCGCGGCTTTCAAACCGTTCGCGGGAATCGAGCGAAGCAAGCTTCGCATTACGCAGGGAGCAGACGGGTTGTTGCTCGTTGGCAATGAACACGCCGGTGATGCCCGCTGCAAAGTGTGCGGAGCGTTCCTCTATTCCGTGGTTCGTGACGGCGAGTTCATTCACGTTGCGATGGGCTCCCTCGCCGGCAACCCGACGGTCCGTCCGAGCAAGCATATCTTCGTTGGATCCAAGGCGCCCTGGTTCACGATTACCGATGATTTGCCACAACACGAAGGGCACGCGCCGAAGGCCGAAGCTTTGAAATGAAACCCTGGCTTCGGATCAAGAGCAAGACGCTAGTGAGCGATCGCTGGCTCACGCTGCGCGCCGATGACTGCGAACTGCCGAATGGCAAGCGGGTGAGCCCGTACTATGTGTTGGAAGAGAAAGACTGGGTTCAGATCTTCGCCATCGCATCGGACTCACGCGTGCTGACCGTGAAGCAGTTCCGTTACCCGGGAAACGCAATCTGCGTGGAGCTGCCGGGCGGCATGGTGGACGACGGCGAGACGCCGCTCGCGGCAGCACGCCGCGAGCTGCTCGAAGAGACCGGCTTCGAAGCGACGAGATGGACGCTGGTGGCCACGGTTTTTGCGAACCCGGCACGCCAGACCAATCGCTTGCATGTCTTTTTGGCCGAAGGGCTCGACGCAGGCGGCGATCAAGCTCTGGAGGACTCGGAAGAGATCGTGCACGAGCTGGTCGAGATCTCGGCCATCAAATCCGGCATTCGCGAAGGGTCGTTTTCGCAAGCGCTGCACATCGCCGGCTTCTACTTGTGCCAGGAGTTCCTCGCGACGCGTGACCCGCACCGGTGACACCCAGGCCTCGCGCTCAATGGTTCTTCGCCGACGCGCCAACCTCTTTGCTGATGGCATCCAGCGCTCGCGCCGCGGCCTTGCGCACTTCGATATCCGGATCCGCGCTCAATTTTTGCAGCGCGTCGCTCGCGCGCGGCGTCTTCAGTTCGCCAAGCGCGTATGCGGCGGCGCGCCGCAGATCGGCAAGCTCGCTCTCGAGGAATGGCAAGAGTTGTGCAATTGCCGCAAACGCTGCGAGCCGACCAAGCGAGGCGATGCACTCTTTCTGCACTTGCCAATAGGGGTCTGCCAGGGCAGCCAGTAGCCCAGGAATCGCATTACCAAGGCCCGAACGACCGAGCACGATGGCCGACTCGACACGCACCCGCCAATCAGCGTCATTGAGCGAGCGGCTAAAATCTTCGAGCAATGCGGGACCGACGAAGTACCCGAGTGCTCCAACCGCAACGCGACGGACGCTCTCGTCGGTGTCCAAGAGGCAGCGCTGGAGCGGCGCTACCGACTCCGGGAGGCGCTGGTAAGCCAGCGTGATCACCGCCTCCCGGCGTACCGCCGGCGAGGGATCGCTCAGGGCATCGATCAGCTTGGCAACTGCGCGCGGATCCTTGAGCTCGCGCAACCCCACGATCACCGAACGGCGCACTTCCGCCTCGGGGTGAGTCATAGCCGCGATCATCGGCGTCGCCGCGTGCTCACCGCGAAAATCACGCAGTGCCGAGCTGGCCGCATCTTTCACGTTCGGGTCCGAGTCGAGCAAGCGTCGGATGATACCAGGCACCGCGCGCGGATCCCCGAGCTCTTCCAGCAAGCAGACGGCCAATCGTCGGACGACGGCGTCGGAGTCTTCCAGCGCTGAGATCAACGGCTCGACTGATGCCTCGTTCGCAATGTCTTCGAGCTGCATTAGCGCCAGCTGGCGCTTCCGAGGATCTGGATCGCGGAGGTCTTTGACGGCTGCGTCGTGGTCTGGGTCTGCCATGGTCTGTGCACGCTCTCGATCAGCGCAACAGGAATGGGATCTTCACGGTGATGGCGTCCTTGGGGCAGTCGATCTCGCAAGCAAGGCAGTACCAACACTCGTCGAACGCCATGTGCGCCTTACCGGTCTCCGGATTTACCGCCAAGCAATCCACCGGGCAGGAATCGATGCAGATCCGGCAGCCGCTGATGCACTTGGTTCGGTCGACGATCACCGGCACGTCGAAGCGGCGCACGGCTTGCGCGTTCCCGACCTCGGTCGCTTGCACGGCCTTCACCGACTCTCGATCATTCAATTCACTCACGAGACGGTCCTTCGTTCACGACTATTGCGCGGCAGACGCAGTCTCGGCCGCAATGCGGAGACCGTGGTAGCCCCGGAGTTCACTGCTCTCGAGTGGGACGACGTAGGGCGCGACCGGTCGCTTGAAGACGGCCATTCGCCCCTGCTCGTCCTTCTTCAGATTGACGTGCACGAACCAGTTTTCGTCGTCCATCTCCGGGAAATCTTGGCGATAGTGATACAAGCCCCAGCGGCTCTCGGTGCGAAAGAGCGAGGCTCGCGCGGCCATTTCCGCGCAGTCGCGAATGAAGTGCGATTCCATCACGCGCATCA
>Ga0302322_100001614_pt1 | contig 18567 bp, 13 predicted proteins | sample Fen_T0_2_FD_203757 | JGI IMG/M metagenome (GOLD analysis project Ga0302322, IMG submission 203757) | Peat permafrost microbial communities from Stordalen Mire near Abisko, Sweden - Fen_T0_2 | ecosystem: Environmental > Terrestrial > Soil > Wetlands > Permafrost | place: Sweden: Abisko... | reverse complement strand
TCGCGGGTCGCGCGCCGTTTTCGGGCGAGTCGAAAGAGCTACTGCGCGTACACGCGTTCGAGCAGCCGCCCGCGCTGAAGCCCGTGATCGATGCTCCCGAGGGCACGATCGCGTTCATCACCCGGCTCTTGGCCAAGCGGCCCTGGGATCGCTGGGAATTTGCCGCGGAAGCCCGAAGCGAGTGGGGCAAGTGGCGTCCCAAGGCCGAGCCCGCTGAGTATCGCTTGCCGCTGGATCTGCGCTCCTCGACCGCCAAAACCGCAGCACCCACCCGCCGCACCGGTGCGCGCGGCCCGAATCCCGATCTCTCGCCCGCGCCGGAGCGCGCGCCGGGTCTGCTCAGCATTCGCCCGAGCCCCCTGGTCGGACGTGAAGACGTCCGCAACACCCTGCGTGAAGTGTGCGACGACGTGATCGACGGCGTAGGTGCGCCACACCGCCTGGTGATGCTCGTCGGCCCCGCCGGTTGCGGCAAGAGCCGCATCGCCGAGTGGCTGAGCGAAGTCGTGCATGAAGAGGGCACGATGGTGCCGCTGCGCGCTCGCTACCGCAAAATCCGCGGCTCGCTCGACGGCATGCTGGGCGCAGCCCTGCACCATTACAACTTCGAGCGCGTCGAGCGCGATTTGATTGAGCGCTCACTGCTCGAGCGTTGGAAAGTCCGGCGCGACGACAAGAATGGCCGCGCCTGGGTGGCAGGCGCGGGGGAGTGGCTGCGGCCGATGGGCGCGGAAGCGCCGGTCGGGCCAAGCGGCGTGCGTTTTACGCTCGATACGCTCGAAACCCGGCGCATGGTCACGCGCTACACGCTGCGCAAAATCGCCAATGGCCGGCCGCTTTTGTTTTGGCTCGACGACATTCACAACGCCAGCCCCGCGACCATCGAAGGCCTGCTCAAGATCCATACCGACGAGCCCGATCAACGGATCGTGATGGTGGCGACGGTACGGTTGGAAGACGTCGTGATGGGCACAGCGACGGCCACGCGCTTGCGTGAGCTGCGCGACATCATGAACGGCAAGCTGATCGATATCGAGCCGTTGCCTGCGGACACTACCGCGACCCTGCTGCGTGAATCATTGCCGCTGGATGACGCCGCGGTGCGGGAAGCCGCGCGTCGCAGCCGTGGTAATCCACTGTTTGCGCTCCAGCAGCTCCATGCCTGGGCCCTCGCCGGCAACATGGAGTTCCAAAATGGCGTGTATCGCGTGCCGCCGGAAGTGCTGGCGATGCGCCCGCAAACCACCGCGGAGCTCTGGGACAGCCGCGTCGCTGCCATGCCCGAGTCGCACCGGGTCGCGTCATATGCCGCGGCCACCCTGGGCGGCGACATCCGAAAAAACGTGCTCTCGGCCTTGCTCAACGCGCTGGCCCTGCCCTCGGAGGCGGCCATTCTGAGCCTACAAACGGCTGAAATCTTGGTGCCCCGCGGCCCGGGCCGCTACGCCTGGCCGCACGAGCTGTTGCAAGAGCACCTGCTCCTGACCCTGAACGAGCGCAGCGACAAAGAACGCTTCTATCGCGCGTCTGCGACCGCGCTCACGCAACACCCGCTCGCCAACAGCCGGCGCGTCATTCGACAGCGCGTCGTCAATCTGCTGCAAGCCGACGATGCCGACACTGCGGCTCTGCTCTTGTTCGACTTCTTGCAGCAAAGCTGGAACGGCGCACGCGAGCCAGTCGCCACGCTGGCCGATCTCGAGTTGCTCAAAGGCAAGCTCACCGGGCGGACTCTCGCCCTGAAGAATCGCTGGCAAGCAGAAGCCCTACGCCACGCAGGGCGCATTGCCGAAGCCATGACCTTCGCGGAGCTGGCGCGCACGCGCTTCGAGGAGCTCGGCGATCCGGAAAACATCGCCCACAGCCTGCGGCTGCAAGGCCACCTGGCGAGCGACCAGGGCAGCTCCGCCGAAGGGCTCGAGCTCACCCAGCGCGCGCACCAAATGTTCGTCGAACAAAACAACGCGCTCGGGCAAGCCCAATGCGAAGCCGTCGCGGGCGAAATTCAGTACCTGCTCGGCAGCTACGAAGACGCGCGCAGCACCATCCAGCGCGGCGAGCGCAACTTTGCAACGCTCGGACAGGCACTCGGTCGCGGCCAATGCCTCCTGCTCCTCTCCTGGGTCGAACACTCGGAAGGCGCTACCGAGCGCTCGAGGCGCTTGGCCCAAGAGGCCCGCTCCGAGTTCGAACGCGCCGGCTATCGCCTGGGCACGGCTCAAGCCGATGTCTCGATCGCGCACGTCGAACACCGGCTGATGAACTTTCACAGCGCCGAAATCGGCGCTCTCGACGCGCTCTCGACATTCGAAACCTTGCGCACGCCGCGCGGCCAAGCCGCCTGCGATCGCCTGCTCGCCATGATCGGCCTCGACACGGACGATCTCGACATGGCCGAGCTGCACACCGACCGCGCCTCACAACTCTTCGCGCGCATGAGTGACCCCTGGGGCGTGATCGAAACCAAGCTTTTGCTCGCGCAAATCGCGCTCGTCCGCAATCATGGCGGCAAAGCTCGCACGCTGCTCGAAGAGTCGAGCCGGATGGTGGTCGAAGAAGCCGAAGCGCGTCAGCACTTCCTGCTCACGCGCGCCTGGCTCGAAGTCGTCGAAGGCGACAGCGACGCGGCCCTCGAATCGATCGAAGCCGCCGCCGAAGTATTCGGCCAGCGCACCCGCGCCGGCGACCACACCCCCCACCTACTCAGCCGCCTCGCCCGCTTCCCCTGGTCCGCCAACGCGCTCAACCGCATCGACGCCTGGCGCACCGTATTGAACGACCGATTGCGGCGCAAAAACTAGCGTCCGGGGGAGCAGCAACAGCGCGTCCTGTTTTTTGGGCGATCGCGATCCAGCAACGCACCTCGCAGTGCGCTGAGTCATCACGCTACGTCCGCGATCGCGAGTCACCGCACATTCCGACGCATCGCCCCGTTCGAGAGGGCCGCCAAGATCGCCAAGGTTACCAAGATCGCCAAGGGAGAAAGAGAGTGGGGGGTCTTGGGAACCTTGGCGATCTTGGCGGCCTCAGGGAGGCGGTAGAGGTGTGCCAAAAGCTCACATTGGGGCACAGCTCAGATTGCGGGGAGTGCAATTGGACCAGGAATGTTAGAACCGGGGCATGTCGCCCATTGGAAACACCAGGCACACCGCGTCGGATAAGCTGATGGAGCGCGCGGAGCGCTTGATGCCGGGTGGTGTGAATAGCCCCGTGCGTGCCTTTCGCGCGGTCGGCGGGCATCCGTTGTTCATCGCGCGCGCGCTCGGATCGCGGGTGTTCGATGCCGACGAGAATTCTTACCTCGATTACATCGGTTCGTGGGGGCCGGCGATCCTCGGTCATGCGCACCCCCGGGTCGTGCAGAGCGTGGTTGAAACGGCCGCGAAGGGCCTTTCTTTCGGCGCGCCGACCGAGGGAGAGGTGCGCTTCGCGGAAGTCGTGGTCGAGCGCTATCCGAGCATCCAAATGCTGCGTTGTGTTTCGAGTGGCACTGAAGCGACGATGAGCGCGTTGCGCGTTGCGCGCGGCTTCACGGGCCGGGACGTGATCGTGAAGTTCGACGGCGCCTACCACGGTCACTCGGACTCGCTGCTCGTGAAAGCAGGCAGCGGCGCGGCCACGTTCGGCAATCCCGACTCTGCCGGCGTGCCAGCGTCGATCGTTGAAAATACCGCGACCCTCGCCTACAACGACAACGCCGCGCTGAACGAGCTGTTCGCCCGCGATGGCGCGCGAATTGCGGCCGTGATCGTCGAACCGGTGGCGGGCAACATGGGCCTCGTGCCCCCCCAACCCCAATTCTTGGAGACGATCTTGGAGCTTTGCGCGCGGCACGGCGCGCTATCCATCTTCGATGAAGTGATGACCGGCTGTCGTGTCGCGCGCGGCGGCGCGCAAGGGCTGTTCGGCATGACACCGGACCTCACCTGCCTCGGTAAGATAGTCGGCGGTGGCTTGCCACTGGCTGTCTACGGCGGCCGCACGGACGTCATGCAACGCGTCGCGCCCCTCGGCCCCGTGTACCAAGCTGGCACGCTCAGCGGCAACCCGATCGCCGTCAACGCCGGCCTAGCTACGCTCGCGGAGCTCGACAACAACTCGTACCAGCGGTTGGAAGAACTCGGCTCGCGTTTGCAGACGGGCCTCGAACGCGCGCTGCGCGACACGAACACACCCGGCGTGGTGCAGCGCGTGGGATCCATGCTCACGCTGTTCTTCCATCGCGGCCCGGTGCGCTCCTGGCTCGACGCCTCGGCCTCCGACACCAAGCGTTTCGGCACTTGGCATCGCGGCCTCGTCAGCCGCGGAGTGTACTGGCCGCCCTCTCAGTTCGAAGCAGCGTTCATCTCGCTGGCGCACACCGAGCAAGACATCGACCAAACCGTCGAAGCCGCGCTCGGCGCGCTTGCTGAGTAGCTCCGACACTTCGCGTTTGCTCCGCGCACCGAAAAACTCATTGAAGTTCTCAGGTTGCTCTTGGAGCCGCTGCCCGAGGTAACACGAGACCGCGCACTTGGTGCACTCGTGGCTGGATACGACTCTGACTCCGATGAGCGTCGATGTTCGGGGCGTTTTTCGGCCTCACGCATCGGCGGTTCCGCGACCCGAAAAAATGCGGCCGTCGTTGCTCGACGTCTCACGCGCGGGCACCCTTTCCATACTCTCGACCCCCAGACTCTTAAGAGAACGGCATTGCTTCGTGCACGAAGTACTTTTGCGCCGGTGAGCGGCGCCTCTGGAACGCGGTTAGGTCGCGAGTCGGAGCCTGCTCGACGATGAAGTTCTTCTTCAGCCCGTAGCTCTCGCTGAAGCGATCGAGCTTTTCCTGGTGGCGGCCGAAACCGTGGCCGAGATTTGCGATTGGTCGCTCATTTTGCCTCTCTCACTGCTTCACAGGTTTCGCATGCCAAACCATGGAAAAACTAGCCATGGGCACCTTACGCGACGCGTCGTACGGCATTTGTGGGCAAAGGCTGATTTCTGTTTGCGTTTAGCGCCGGATCTCGTAGCTGTCCGCCGGTACTTTCGAGGAGTTCCAGTGAGCCAGAAGAAACAAAAAGTCGCGATCTTGACTGCTGGTGGCCTTGCCCCTTGCCTTTCGTCTGCTGTGGGCGGCTTGATTCAGCGTTACTCGGAGCTCGCACCCGAGCTCGAAATCATCGGTTACCTCGGGGGATACAAGGGCCTCTTGCTCGGCTCGAGCGTGCCAGTGACGGCTGAGGTGCGCGCTGGCGCCAACGTGCTCCACAAGCATGGCGGCAGCCCGATCGGCAACAGCCGCGTCAAACTGACCAACCGTAAGGATTGTCTCAAGCGCGGGCTGGTCAAAGAGGGGGAGGACCCGCTGGAAGTTGCGGCCAGGCAGCTCACCAAAGACGGCGTGACCATCTTGCACACCGTCGGCGGCGACGACACCAACACGACTGCCGCGGATTTAGCCGCTTTCTTGAAGACGCACGACTACCACCTGACGGTGGTCGGCCTACCCAAGACGATCGACAACGACGTGTTCCCGATCCGGCAATCGTTGGGCGCGTGGACCGCCGCCGAGCAGGGCGCCATCTACTTCGAGAACATCGTCAACGAGCACTCCGCCAACCCGCGCATGCTGATCGTACACGAGGTCATGGGCCGGAACTGCGGTTGGCTCACCGCCTACACCGCCAAAGTCTATCGCGAGCGCCTGAATCACCCGGATTTTTTGCCGAGCTTCAACTTGGCTCGCGCCCACAAAGACATCGACGCAGTGTACATCCCCGAGCTCGACTTCGACCTCGAAGGGGAAGCCAAGCGCCTGAGCCAGGTGATGGATGAGCAAGATTGCGTGAACTTGTTCGTCTCCGAAGGTGCTTGCGTGAACGAGATCGTGAAAGAGATGACGGCCAAGGGCGAAGAAGTGCCCCGGGACGCCTTCGGCCATTACAAGCTCGACGCGGTGAACGTCGGACAATGGTTCAGCAAGCAATTTGCCAAGCTGCTCGGTGCCGAGAAGACCCTCGTGCAAAAGTCTGGCTACTTCGCGCGCGCCGCGGCCGCCAACGTGGACGACCTTCGCTTGATTCAGAGCATGGTCGACCACGCGGTCGAGTGCGCGCTGCGCGGGGAATCCGGCGTGATCGGCCACGACGAAGACCAAGGCGGGCGCTTGCGCGCAATCGAGTTCCCGCGCATCGCCGGCGGCAAAGTGTTCAACGTAAACCAGCCTTGGTTCGACGATATGCTGAACGACATTCGGCAGCCCAAGGGCCGCGCCGTCGCGCTCGATAAGCACCACGGCGAAGAAATCCCGTCGATCCCTCCGCCAGCAGGCTGAGTCGCAAGCCAGCCACGCGCCCGGTCGTCCTCGACGACTGGGGCGCGTGACGCGCGTGACGTCCCTCAGGCGCGAGTTGCGCGACGGCGCTGGAGCACGAGGCCGAGACCGAGCAGCGCGCCCAACCAGGCGAGCTTGGTCGACGGGGCGTCAGTATCGCCGCCAACGCGACAACCGCAGCCCTTGGCGGTGGTGGGGCCCGGCTTGTCGCGACCTGGACCAACGGTGCCGTTGCCGCCATAGCTGAGGCCAGAGCCACCAAAGCTCAGACCAGGGCCGCCGGCGTTGAAATCCACGTTGCCAGTGGCGCCGCTGCCGGTAGCTCCCGTACCCGGGTCATCCACGCCGGCTGTGCAGGTGCCCAAGTTGCAAGTGCCGTTGTGCGGGCAAACCACGCCAACGCACGGGTCGATGCAGTCGCCACCTTTGCACACTGTGCCGTTTGCACAGCTCTTCGTCGCGCACTTCTCGTCGACGCAGCGACCATCTGCCCCGCAGGACAGGCCAGTGTCGCAGCCGCGACAATCGCACTTGGAAAGGCAGAGACCCTTTTCGCACACGCGGTCCGCAGGGCACGTGACGCTCTTGCACGGGTCGACGCAGGTACCGAGCTGGCACGATTGTCCATAAGGGCAAACCACCCCCGAGCAGGGTTCGACGCATTCACCGGCCCGGCACGCCGTGCCGGCTGGGCAGGTCTTCGCGGCACAAGCTGGGTCAGCACAGTGGCCCGAGTCATCGCAGGATAAGCCGGATGGACAGGGGAACTCACCGTTGGAGCAAGTGCCGACGCACGTGCCCTGAAAGCAGATCGGCTTGTCGGTCGGGCACAACCCGTCCCCGTTGTCGATCATACCGTCGCAGTCATTGTCCACGTTGTCGCAGACTTCCGGGCCCTTTTGGATGACCGGACGGCAAACCGACATTTGTCCCTCGGGCGCGCAATCGGTCTTGCCCACCGAGCACGCGCCGAGCTGCCCGGTGTTACACGGTAGATTGCCGCCCGCGCAGGTGAGGCCGGAGACGTAGAAAACGAAGTCGTTGAAGTCGCCGTCGGCGCCGGGCTTGCCATCAGTGCCCTTGGTCCAATCGGCCGCCGACATCGGCAAGTCCTCGAACGCCATGTAGAAGCCGCCCGGATCCACCGAGGATTGATAGATTAAGGTGGTGACCCAGGGCGTGCCGCTGGCGTTGCGCTGGTTGTGCTCGTACATCGAGTACTTGTTCTGCGGGCACTTGGCGGGGTCGCCAATCACCGCGAAGGCGACGTAACCGCCCTTGTACCGAGGATCCTTCGAGATATCCCCCGATGGGAATTGCTTCGGCGTCCAGCGGAGGATCGAAAGGTCGTATGGGTGGCGGTTGTCCCAGGCGAGCGGGCAGAACCCGTCCGTCTTCCGTGTTTTGCCGTCACCTTCCACGCAGTTGAGCTGGTCCTGCGGCTTGCCAGTGATGAACGGGTAGATCTCGGTCGCGGCAGGCGGAGTCTTGCTCGTCGGGTCGGTGACGTTGTACCAGGCGAACTGTGCTTGGCAGTTGCCGCCCATGAGAAGCAGCTCACCAGTGAAGCCGCACTTCGCCGAGAAGTAGCCGGGGCCAGTCTTGGCATCCTTCTTCGGATCAATCGTCTCTTTGCGCCATTTGAACAGGCCGCTCAGATTGATCGCGTCACCGGTCACGAACTGCGGATAGGTCGGCGGAGCGTAGAAGTCGCCGTACTTGATCGCTGGGTTGAGGTTCGCGCCCGTGGGGTCGCGATTCACCATGGTGTTGGCGTTCCAGGCCCAGGAATTGTTGACGAGGTCGGCCTCCGCCATCGGCACGGGCTGCGGCAGCGGGGTCTTCGCCGCGTCCGTCTGCGTGACCTGCGCGGACGCGGGAACAGCCAAGGTGAGCGCTGCGGCGCACAGACACATACCCAACCAACCCGCGTACCGGCGAGCACTCGACAACATAGTCGCGGTTTTAGCATGACCAAATCGCAATTCACGAACATTCGGGAACGTCTTTGGCGCACTGAAGGTTTGGAAAGAGGACTTCATCTCTTGGTGGCTGGCGTTTCCTGGCTTCGCCTGGCTCGCGCGTCGATGCGCGGAGTTATGCCACGCGACCCGGCTAGAAAATCCAAGCCGAACCGGAAAGAGCGCCGCGGCGGATTCTGGGACTGCCACGCCAGGGAGGACGCGACGCGCCCCCGACGGCAGACGCTAGGGCTTTCCCAATGGTTGCCGCGGAAAGCGTCGGTTACGCCTTCACCAACAGATTGAAATTGGCAAACCGCGAACAGGCCACGTGCGTCTCGCGCATCAGGCGCAAGCGGTTGTTCCTGAGCGGCAGGTCTTCGACCATGACGAAGATGTCCTCGAAGAATTGGGCGAGCACCGGGGCGAAGGTGGCGATTGCGGTCAGCGCGCGTTCGTAGTCGGCAGCAGTGGTGCCGCCGCCTAGGGCTTGCTTGAGTGTTTGGTAGGCGTCGAACACGCGTTGCTCGGTGGGATGGACTTCGGCCTGCACCTTCGCGGGGGGGACGAGCTCCCCGGCGGGCGCGTCTTTGGCGATGTTGGCGGCGCGTTTGAAGACTTCGCCGGCGGAGGTGCGCACGCTCTCTTCGATTTTGCCCAGGGCGGCAGCGCGCAGTTGGACGTCGTACGGGTCGTCGGCAGAGGCGGCGACGCAAGCGTCGACCACATCCCCCGGATCGGCCAGGACGCCGCGCAGGCGTTGGCGGAGGAAGCCGCCCAGCTTGTCACTCGTTGCTTGGGCACCGAGGTCTAGCTTGACGCCGAGGAAGCCGGCGTACGCGGCGTGGATCGCGTCCGAAAGACCGAGACGCCATTGCTTGGCGAGCAGCGTGCGCAAGAGGCCGATCGCGGCGCGACGCAGCGCGAGTGGATCGGCGGCGCCGGTCGGCAATAGACCGATCGCAAAACAACCGACCAGCGTGTCCAGCCGATCGACCAGTGCGACCAGAGCGCCCGCGTCATCGGGCGCGGTCGGGTCATCGGCGCCGCGCGGCAAGTAGTGTTCGGCGATCACCGCTGCAACTTCGGGCTTCAGACCTTGGACCAAACCGTAGGCCGCGCCCATCTCGCCCTGCAATTCGGGCAACTCGCGCACCATCAGCGAAACCAAGTCGCACTTGGCCAGGGCCGCGCCTTCACGCGCGGTTTCGATCACGGCGGGGCTGAGCCCGAGCTTTTCGCCCAAGAGCGGCACGAGCGCCACCATGCGGCGCACTTTATCGCCCACGCTGCCGAGGCGCTTGTGGAACATGATGCCGTCGAGCTCGACGCCACGCTTGGCGAGCGGCTGCTTCAGATCTTCGTCGTAGAAAAACTTGGCGTCGGCCAGGCGCGCACGCATCACGCGGTCATTGCCGAGCTGGATGTTCTCGGGCTTGAGCGCGGTGCCCACGACCGCCAGGTACTTGGGCAAGAGGCCGCCCTTTTTGTCGCGCACCCCGAAGTAGCGTTGGTGGCCTTTAGCGACGTCCAGGATCACGCGCTCGGGCAAGGCGAGGAACTTGGCTTCGAAGTTGCCAACCACGACCTGCGGCTCTTCCACCAGCGAGGCGTTCTCTTCGACCAAGAAGGCATCCTCGATCAAGGTGCCTTCGATGCTCTTGGCGGCGGCGGCCAAGCGATCGACCATCACTTGCTTGCGCTCGGCCGGATCGACCAGCACGTGCGCGGCGCGCAGCGCAGCCACGTAACCTGCGGCATTGGTGATGCTGATCGCGCCGGGTGCCAAGAAGCGATGGCCATAGGACACGCGCCCCGAGCGCACGCCCGCGAACTCGAAATGGAGTTCCGCATCGCCCAAGAGGGCGATCAGCCAACGCACCGGGCGCCCGAACGCGGTGTCCCCATCCGACCAACGCATCGATTTGCGAAACGGGATCTTGCCGCACACCTCGGCCAAGACGCCAGGAAGTAGAGCGGCCGCGGGCGCGCCCTTTTCGACGCGACGACCTGCCACGTACTCGCCTTTGTCGGTGGCTTTCTTGAACAGCGCCTCGAGCGGGACGCCGATCTTCGTGGCGAAGCTTTGGGCGGCCTTGGTCGGCTTGCCGTCAGCGTCGAAGGCCACTCGCGCGGGCGGTCCGAGCGCCTCTTCGTCCAGATCAGGCTGGGCGGACGCGACTGCTTGGACAATCAGCGCCAAGCGCCGGGGCGTGCCCAACGCACGCACCGCGCCATGACTGAGGCGTAGCTCGCGCAAGCGCGACTCCAACAAACCGGGCAGGGCCTCCACGGCCTGGGCCACGAAGGTAGCCGGAAGTTCTTCGACGCCAATCTCTAGTAACAGATCCTCTGACATGAGCGGGCGCGGAACTTACCCTAGATCGTCTGCTCGAAAAAGCGCGCTTTTGCGCTATGCTCTGCGCCGTGCGCATCACCTGTCCAATCTGCAAAACCGTGCTGGAAAACGCACCGGATGACCACGACGCGCGCCCATTTTGTTCCGCGCGCTGCAAGCTGGTCGACCTGGGCAATTGGCTGAGTGACACGTACCGCATTCCGACCGGCGAACGGCCCGAGGGCAACGACGACGAATTCGGCCCCAGCTGAGAGCTCACAACGCTCTCACCGGTTCAGCGTTCAGCACGCAAGATCGCCGTCAGCGCGGAGCGCACATCCGGGTAGCGGAACTCGAAGCCCACGCGCTCGAGCGCGCGCGGCACGGCGAACTGACCGCCCAGCAGCGGCTCTGCACCTTCACCGAACAGCGTCTTCAACGCGAAGCCCGGCGCCTTGAAGAACGAAGGGCGGCCCAAAAGCTCACCGATGATTTTGCTCAGCTCGCCATTCGAGATCGGCTCGGGCGCGCAAAAATTCACGGGGCCGCGGAGCGCGCTATCGTCACATGCGCACAGCAGCGCGGCGATCTGATCATCGAGATGCAGCCAGGAGAAGCCTTGCTTGCCGGTACCGATCGGGCCACCGACGAACAACTTGAAGGGGCGCAGCAGCGACTCGAGCGCGCCGCCCTTTTCACTCAGGACGGGCGCTGTGCGTGCGTGCACCACGCGCACCCCGAACTCCTCGGCGCCCTTCGCCGCTGCCTCCCAGGCTACGCACACCAGAGCTAAAAAATCATTCCCGGCAGGTGCGCTCTCGTCGAGGCGTGCGCTCGATAAGCTCGAGCCATAGAAACCGGTGCCCGACGCGCACACGAATACCTTCGGCTTCTCCTCGGCGTGCGCGATCGCCCGCACCAACCAGTGGCTCGTGTCCACGCGGCTGTTCAAGATCCCCGCTTTCACGCTCTCGCTGTAGCGCACACCGACGGCCTGCTCGCCGGATAAATTCACTACAGCGTCGTACACTTCGGTGAAGACCGCGTCGGATGCCGGACTCGGATCCCAGTGCTGGCGAGACACTCCGCCCTCCTGGATGCGGGCTTCGCCGCGCGTCAGCACGGTCACCCGATCCCCTCGCGCAATCAGGGCGGCTACCAGCGCCCGACCAATGAAGCCACTGCCGCCAGCTACGAGAACGCGAGCCATATCCTCGTATTTACTCCTAATTTGGGGCCGGCGCCGGTCCCGGGCGACTTGGCGCCGGGGCTAATCGGATCTACGAGGGTTTCATGCTGAAAACCTCGACTTTCGCCCTCGCTGCCGCGCTCACCGTTGCCACCGTTTCCGGTTGCGCCGGCACGCCGGCTGCTCCCTTCGACCAGCTCAAGACCGCCAACCTGACCGCCTACCGACTTCAGAATGCCGAGGCCACAGCCACGACGCCCGGTGTCACCGCGACGCCCGGGGCGGCGCCCACTCTGAATATCCCGGGCCTGCCGGCAGAGATGAACGCTTGGATCCAACAAGGTGCTGCCGGTCTGTCTGCGGTTCTGCCGGGGCTCTTGCCGGGCGCCGCCGCCGCACTGCCTGGCGCGGTCGACACGACGCCGCGCTTTCACGACTTCCGGATCTTGAGCCAGACCCAGGTGCTCGATCCCGATCTGAAGGAGAGCCTGGGCAAGCTCTTGGGTGACAAGGACAGCTTCGATAACGTGCAAGCGCGCTGCGCTCCGAACGTATTTTACGCCGACCTGGGCCTGAGCTTCACCTCCACCAGCGGGACGACGCCGAACGATTTGCTGATCTCGTTCCAATGCAATCAGGTGGTGTCACGCAGCTTCGCCTGGCCGCACCCCGCCACCGGCATGAAACCCGACACCGTGAAGAAGCTGTCGGAAATCGTGTTGAAGATCTTTCCGCAAGGCACGTGACAGCGCGCGTCTCTCCTGCGCCGCTGCTTGCTGTCTTCGGCATGCTCGGCGCAGGTCTGCTCGTGGGCGTGCTCGCAACCAAAAGTTGTGCTCCGCCGTCTCTGCCGGTGATTCCGCCGCTCAGCTCGAGCGTGACGATCGTGCATCCGACGCCCAATGTGCTGGTGGCGGTCAAGGATCTCGCGCGACTGGAGAGCGCCTCCTTCCACATGGAGCGCGTGATCGACCTGACCGACAAGCAATCGATGCTGTTTGGCCTGGTCCAAAGCGAAGACGCGATCCTGCTCGTGGCTGTCGCCGACGTGAGCGCAGGAGTCGATTTGCAACGGTTGCAGTCGGATGACCTCGTTGTGGACGCCAACGAAAAGCGTGTGACGATCACGCTGCCGGCCCCCGAGGTGTTTCACGCCGAGCTCGACAATTCGAAAACCTACGTGCACACCCGGCATACGGGCGCACTCGCAGCCCGCAAAGAGAACTTAGAAACACGCGCACGACAGGAAGCCGAACACTCCCTGATTGAAGCAGCACTGCAGGCCGGCTTGCTCAGCCGTGCCAGCGAGAACGCACGGCGCGCGGTCGAAGGCCTGGTGCACGGACTCGGATATAGCGAAGTAGAGGTAAAGGTGCGACCTCCAGCCGTCCGCGCGGGTACAGAAGATCATGTAAAGTAAGCGGTTCCTCGTGATCGAACCGCTGCGTACCCGATTGCTTCTCGGCCCGCTCGTCGCGCTGCTCGTAGCTTGCAGCGCCACGCCGCCACCTGAGCCGCAAGCCCCGCCTGCCGATGCAGACGCGAAGCTCGCGCTCGCCACACGAGCGCACAGCGATCTGCCCGCACAGCTCGCCGCTGCGCCGCACGATATCCTCGTGTTTTGCCAAAACACCGCGGGCGATTGCCTGATTTCGGTCGCCGAGCGGCGCGAGGCACTGGTTGGCAAACACTACCTCAACGCTTGCCGCGACCCGGATCCCGAAAAGCAGAGCCCGTGCATCGCGCGCGAACTCGAGCAACGCGGCCAGCGCGCCGACCTCACCTCGTTCTACGAAACCGAAAATTGGTGCTCGCGCAAGTTGCTGGAATGCATGACCACCTTCATCAACAGTGCGGAACAAATGGCGATCCGCCAGCGCACCCAAGATCGCCGCGCCGAAGTCGAAGCCGCGCCCGAATCCGCAAGCGCCGAACGCGCGCCGGAATTTGCCAAAGAAAAGCTCGGCTTCGTGCGCTCGATCTTGCCCCCCAAAGGCCAAGCCGCGTGCACGCCCAGCACGCCGGCAGCCTGCAAAAAGACGCTGACCGCACCGAGCGCCGAGTTCGAAGCCGAGCTCGCCCGCGCCCCCGGCTCTTACGATCCGAAGCGAGCGCTCACGCTCTACGCCGCGATCGAACACGCCCAAGCCGAGTGCTCCAGCCCAGAACTCGACTGCCTGCTCACTGAGCTGCAGCAGTACGGCGCCAGCGCCGAATCCGACAAACTGCTCAAGCAAAACCTGGGATTGATCGCGCAGCAGCAGCAAATCCGCGCCATCGCGGATCCGGAGGCAGCCGAACAATGCGTCTCGAGTGGCGTCACTCAACACAGTGGCCGTATCGTCAGCGGCTACCAGACGTACGCCGCCGCCCCCAGCAGCGCCGCGTTAGTGCGTCTGGAAAAGGCGTTCATCGCCATGCACCAGGCGCAGCTCTGGTGCTTGACGTCCCTAGGTAAACCGAGCAAACGCTGAGCCCTGATTGGGTGTGAAGCACGACGAGGTGATGCCGCGCATGAGCGGCAAGCAGCCCGAACCGAATCTTCAATAGCCCAGCGGTTGATCTTCGTCGACCAATCGAAGACCTCTTCGGAAACGAAATTGTAGTTGCAATTCAAACTACTTTTTTTCGAGCGGTTGGCGATCTTGTCGACCAATCGAGAACCTTTTCGGAAACGAAAATGTAGTTGCAATTCAAACTACATCTTTCGCTTTCTGAGCCACCCCTGGGTTGCAGCCGAGAAAATAGCTGGCGTTTCGGTCAGTCCGGACGAACCCGAGATTGTGCCTTCAGGTGTCGCGAAGCGCATCGCCCGTCGTCGCACTTGGCGGGCTCGAATGATTCAACATTCATCAAATCGCTCTGCGTGGACCTTGGCTGGCTAGGCTGGCTCGAGGCTCGCCTGAGGATGATGCCCTCGCCGCGCAGAAATTATACTGTGCGAACACAGCATGATTTCTCGTCGGTGAGGAGCCTGCCGATTCCGCTGACTTCCGGGCTTTTCATCAGTTCCCCGAACAGCGCGAGTGCCATCGTGCGTACGGATGGGTCGAGAACTTAGGCGCCCTCTGAGGTGCGATGCAGGCTCGCGATCGCCCCAAACCCGTCCCGGGGTGAGGTCACCGGCGATCCAAGGTCCGCTCATGTTCGACGCGGGTTCGTTCAATCGAGCGGCGCTTCGGTCAGACGGTTGGCGAACGTGGTCAACGTGTAAGCGGCCACGCCTACCACGACCTCGAGCGCTGCCGCGCGGTCGAAGCCAGCGGCGAGGAACTGCTGCCAGGCTTCGTCCGAGACGTCGCCGGTGCGCTCGAGCAGCGCTAGCGTGAATACGCGCACGGCTTCGAGCTTGGGCGATTCGAGCACGAGCCCTTGTTCGAGTGCTTCGGTCAGGCCCGCGGGTGCTTCCAGCATTTTGAGCAAGCGTCGGTGGAGCGACACGCAGTAGTGGCAGCCGTTCTTGACGCCCATGGTCATGGCCAGCACTTCGCGCTCGAGGGGCGCGAGCGAACTGTGCTCGAAGGCGGTCAGCCCTGCGAGCGCGGCTTGCAGCGCGACGGGCGAAGCGGCGAGGCGCGCAAGCGGGCTCGGGATCATGCCGAATTTCCGCTGATTGTCGGTCAAAAGCTCGCGCGTGGCGGCGGGGGCGGTCTCGAGATCGTAGCTGATGAAGGAGCGGGGCATGGGCTTGGGTCTCCGGTTACTTGTCATTACAACTATTACTAAAAAAGCGCTGCCGGCACGCCGATAGCGCGAGAGAGAAACTCCAGGTTAGGCCAGGTTTTCGAACAAGCGGCGCAGGGTACGACGCGTCGTCAGCAGATCCTCCTCGGGCACGCCAGCTTCGAGGCGTAGGACGATCGACTTGGCGATTGGCACGAGCTTCTTGCGCAAGGTCTTGCCCTCGCGCGTGAGCGCGACGATCCGCGTACGGGCGTCTTTGCTATCGGCGGTGCGGGTCACGAGCCCGCTCTTTTCCATGCTGTCGAGGATGCGAGACATGGTGGGTTTGTCGCGCAGCGTGCTCTCGCTCAGTTCGGAGACGGTGCGACCATCGCGCTGCCACAGACGTGCAAGCACGATCCACTGTTCCGGAGTGATCTCCAGACCGTGCTTGTTGAACTCTCGATAAGTGACGCCGCGGATGCGCTGGTAGAGACCGTGCAGTAGAAACGGCAGTGCATTTTCCAGCACCACCTGGTCGCCTTCGAATTGGTCGCGCATCGCAAGGAAAGGCATAGTCCGCGAGGCATTGGTTGTCAATACAACCATCCTTGCGGGTCGCCTTGCGGGTCGCCTTGCGGGTCGCCTTGCGGGTCGCCTTGCGGGTCGCCTTGCGGGTCGCCTTGCGAGCGCCGTTCGAGTGCAGTAGCAGGGGCTCCATGTCGTCAGAATTATTGCTCTATGTCTGGGACTACAATTATTCCTCTTGGTCGATGCGCGCGGGCCTGGCCCTGCGCCAAACCGGCGCGCCCTTCCATGAAGTGAGCGTGCACGGCGAAGGCACGGATGTCGCAGCGCTCAAGGCGCTTTCCCCGAGCGGACGCTTTCCGATGCTCAAGCACGGCACGGAATGGATCTGGGACTCGCTGGCGATCGGCGAGTATCTACACGAGCAGTTCCCGCAGGCTGGCCTCTGGCCCGGCGCAGACAACGCGCGCGCCCACGCTCGCTCGATGGTCGCCGAGATGCACTCGAGCTTCGCCAGCCTACGCAGCTACCTGCCGATGAACATTCGCAGACAGTACCCCGGCTTCCCGAAGCCCTTGGCCGTGCGGGATGAGATTGCGCGCATCAGCAACATGTGGCGCGCCTGCCTGGATCGCTTCGGTGGCAATGGCCCGTTCCTGTTTGGAGCGTTCAGCTTCGTCGACGCCTGCTTCGCGCCCGTGGTGATGCGCTTCAGCAGCTACGACGTCGAACTCTCCCCTCCCCTTCTGGCCTACGCCGATGCGGTACGCGCTCAACCATTCGTGAAAGATTGGGTGGACCGCGCGCAGTTGGATCGCCGAGTGGCGGAGCAATACGAGTTCGAGCGCTGATGTAGGGCGACTGCCGCCCCTGGGAGGCGCGCGCTGAATTGCCGGCAATTTTCCCGCCACCTCGCGGTTTCACAGGCGCGGCGCTAGGCTTCGAAGATGATCGTTGGCGTACCGAAAGAGATCAAATCGCACGAATATCGCGTCGCGCTGCTACCCGTGGGTGCAGAAGAACTGCGACGCACGGGCAACCAGGTGCTGGTCGAGCACGGCGCCGGCCTCGGCAGTGGCATCCGTGACGAGGACTACGAGAGGGCAGGCGCCACGATCATCGCCGATCGCGCAGAAATTTGGGGGCGCGCGGACATGATCATCAAGGTGAAAGAACCACAACCGGAAGAGTTCCCGCTGATCCGCGAGAACCAAATCCTGTTCACGTACTTCCACTTCGCCGCCGACGAACGACTCACCCTCCGCATCCTCGAATCCGGCGCCAGCGCCGTCGCCTACGAAACTCTACAAGATCGCCAAGGGCGCCTGCCGCTGCTCACCCCGATGAGTGAAGTGGCCGGCCGGATGAGCATTCAAGAAGGCGCGAAATACCTGGAGCGTCCGGAAGAGGGCCGCGGCATCTTGCTCGGCGGCGTACCCGGCGTCGAACCCGCGCAGGTGGTGATCCTGGGCGGCGGCATCGTGGGCACCAACGCTGCCAAAGTTGCCGCTGGCTTCGGCGCCAACGTGACCATCCTGGACAACAACGTCGACCGGCTACGCTACCTCGACGACATCCTACCCAACGTGACCACGCTGTTCAGCGATCGCCATAACATCCGCGATCAACTGGTGCAGGCCGATCTCGTCATCGGCGCAGTCTTGGTCCGCGGCGCCCGCGCTCCCCGTCTGGTCGAACGTGCCGATCTCAAAACCATGAAATCCGGTGCTGTGATCGTCGACGTCGCGGTCGACCAAGGCGGCTGCTTCGAAACCACCCGCCCGACCACCCATGAAGATCCCACCTTCATCGTCGACGAAGTCGTGCACTATTGCGTGGCCAACATGCCCGGCGCAGTCGGCCGCACCAGCACCTACGCCCTGTGCAACGTGACCGGCCCATACGCCGTACGCATCGCCAGCCTCGGCCTATCCCAAGCCGTCCACGAAGACCCGTGCCTGCCCAGCGCGATCAACATCCACCAACGCACGGTGACCGACCAAGCCGTCGCGCGCACCTTCGGGCTCGATTTTCACCCGTACATTCCCTGACCCAAGCGCAGCCAGCCCACGCCCTCGACAAAAAAGCGCCCCAGCGCCGAACAAATCCCGCACCGCATCACCCTCGACGCCATTCCGTTCACCATTTCCCGGCCGGTCTCCGCGCACCCACCTGGCCGTACCGCGCGCCTGATAGCCGAAAGAACCGGACAAAAGTGCCCCGAGCTCTCAACCCCGCAGAGTTGCACCCTGGCTCGACCTGCGAGACATGCGCCCAATCGGCCTTGACCATCCCAGGAAAACGCTTATCTTCCCGGTCACCCACACCTCCCCAACGTTTCTCGGGGGCGATCGGTTTCGACGTGGGGACTGAAGGATAGTCTGCGTGTAAGCGGCTCCCGTCCCGCTTCATCAAACGGGCCGTATAATTGCGAACGACAACGCAATCGCTCTCGCAGCCTGAAAAACTGACGAGTGCCGTCCAACCGTAAGATAGTTTTGGTAGCGGAAGGGCGTCATTACTAAAGCTGGGTGACCGAGCGCGTCTCGGGTTCGGTCACTGAGAAACACCGGGG
>Ga0302322_100001611_pt1 | contig 18615 bp, 42 predicted proteins | sample Fen_T0_2_FD_203757 | JGI IMG/M metagenome (GOLD analysis project Ga0302322, IMG submission 203757) | Peat permafrost microbial communities from Stordalen Mire near Abisko, Sweden - Fen_T0_2 | ecosystem: Environmental > Terrestrial > Soil > Wetlands > Permafrost | place: Sweden: Abisko... | reverse complement strand
CGCCTACCCCTCGGATCGCTCGCTCTCCGTGGTGGTCGCCGTCCCCTGCCGGGGCCGGCGCGCGGCCGGGGGAGGGGAGCCCTCCCGCGGGCAGTCACCACGTCCTGCCGACCTCCGGTCGGACGGGTCCCGGGCCTCCGCCCCCACCGCAGCAGGGCACCTCCCTGCCGCGGCGCGACACTCGCCGTCTGTGTCCCGGAGTCCACCCGGGCGTAGGACTGGCGCCCTGCGACGGGAGTTCGACCCGGGGGTGAGCCGGGCCCCTGTGGTCGCTCTGTAGCCGGCGGCTCGGGCAGCCCCAACACGGCGAGCGCGGGCCGTGGCCTACTCCCGCAGCCTCCGCAGCAGGAACAGGCCACAGAGCACCAGGTCCAGGCACACGACGTCGCCGATCGCGTCGACGCGGCGTCCGTGGGCGCCGTCGACGACGAGCAGGATCCACCAGGCTGCCGCGGTGCACTGCAGCACCTCGCGGGGCCACCCCCAGCTGGGCGGGGGCGGTGGGGGCGGCGGCGGCCCCCACCCGTGCGGGTCGAGGTACATCCCGGGGGTCACAGCCGCACTCCGCAGACGGCGAGGACCAGGGCCCAGGAGACGCCCAGCAGGGCGGCGCCCAGGGCGAGGATCCGCATCGGGGCGGCCCGACGGCCGCAGACGGCCGCCCAGAGCATGGCGAGCGCCAGGAGGCTGCCCCAACCGGCGATGGGCGTCAGCACGAGCCCTCCCGGGCGCGCTGCAGCTGCTCCAGCTGGCGGGCGGCGCGGTGCTGGTCACGCCAGGCGAGGACGGCGGCCGGGCCGCCTGGGCGGCCCGTGGTGGAGGTGAGGGGGACGGCGCGGACCTGGCACAGGCAGGTCATGTCGGCGACCAGCAGGCGGGCGCCGCAGGACCCGCAGCGCTGCCGCGATGGCGTGGGTGCCGGCGCGGGCCGGCCGGCGGCCCGCATCCGCTGGCCGATCATCGGATGACTCCGGCCCAGGTGATGGCCCAGGCCCCGAGGATGGCCGCGAGGGCGGCGCCGGTGCGGAGGCGGGGGAGGAGTCCGGGGGTGGGGTCGTCGCCCAGGGGGCCCCAGACAGCGCCGATCAGGCCGGCGAGCAGCAGCAGAACAGCGAGGGTGGCGTACACGGCCGGGTGGTCCTCCCACTGGTTATGGATCATGGCTTGAGCTCGATCTCGATGGCGGCGCCGTACAGATCGACCCACGCGCCGTACCGGTCGTAGACGGCGCCGGCGAAGGCCTGCGCCGCGGCGGGGTCCTCGAAGTCGGCCCACTCCCGCGACGACGTGCTCAGGTCCAGCTGGTCGAGGGTGGTGGTGCGGGTGCGGGTCAGGGCCGGCGCGCGGCCCTCGAGGTGACCCACTCCGTTCTGGTACCCGGCCCAGCTGATCGCGGCGGTGACCACCGCGCGGGTGGGGGTCCCGCGGGTCGACTCGCCGCGTGCTCGCGCAAGAACCTGTTCGATCTTGGCCCGGGACTTCGGGGATGGTTCGACGCCGAGTCGGCGGTGGGTCCGCTTGTCCCGTAGGCCGATGGCCCAGGTGAGCCAGGCGTTGTACCGGCTCGGGTCGACGCCGATCGCGTCGGCCGGGCGGCCGGCCCGTCCCTCGGGGGTGCGCCGTTGGATCCACTCCAGCTGGGCGCGGAGCTCGGTGGGGTGCTCGACGCGGTGCCACCGGTACCAGGCGTCGCGGAGCACGGGGACGAGCCGGACGTCAACGACGTCCGGCTGTCCCGGGTCGTACCCGGGTGCCTCCCACCTCCCTACGGGCATCAGGCGGCTACCCAGCTGGACCAGGCGTCGATCCGCTTGCCCTTCCACGTGCCCAGCGCCCGGCCCTGCTGGTCGATGACCAGGGGGCCGGTGGAGGACCGGCGGAGCCGCACGGTGTCGCGGCGGGAGAGGGTGAGCTCGTCCACCTGGCCCATGCCCAGGACCACGATCCCGGCGCTAACGCAGGCGTAGGCGCGGCGCCAGACGCTGGCGGAGGCCTGGGCCCGGATGTGCTGCGCCCAGTCGGGGCGGGAGACAAACGTGTGTTTGCCGGGGGTGCCCATCAAGGTGACCGCGGTGGAGTAGCCCAGCTTGACCGCGGCGAGCAGCTGCGGATCGGCGTGGGCGAGGGCACGGGACCGGTCGTCGCGCATCCGCTCGCCCCAGGTCCGCAGCCGGCACCGGTCCGGGGTGGTCCACGAGTCGTGGACGTTGACGCGCGGCCACAGACCATCGGCGCCGAGCTGGTCCAGGAGGGTCACGGTCGGGGTGGTCAACCAGACGCGGTCCTGGGGGGTCCGTGAGCCCAGGGGCGACACGATCCGGTCATCGGGCCAGGGCGCCCAATCGACCAACCAGTATCCGGGGACGGCGCGGTCGAAGCGCCGCCGGCGCGTGTGAGACAGCGCGCCGTGCGCCACCTCAACGGAGCAGATCGCGGCCAGGAACAGACCGTTTGCGTCGAGGGTCTCGACCGGTTGATGAATCGGGAGGGTATCGGTGCTGGTCAGGGGTAGGCGCCACGTCCACCGTGGCTCCCACACCTGGTCCGCGATCGGCGCAGGGGTGGGCCGCCAGAACGGTTCACGTCCGCCGCGGCGCGGAGCGTGGGCGCGGAGCATGTCCAACGCCCGGTACGTCGACTTGACCTCGGTCTGATGCATGAACGACACTTCCCTTGTCTCTGATGCCTCTAGTCGGGTTGCGGGACACTTTCCGGGGGGCCCCTGACGGGGGGCCCCCCGGCTCCATGTGGGGGGTCCGTCAGGTACGGAAAGACTCGCCGGTCCGGGTGCGGTGGGCCTCGGTCAGCCGGTAGTACTGATCGACCGCCGCCATGATCTGCGGCCACACCGCCTGCAGCGCCGTCCCGCGGCTGATGCTCCCGGCGCGTGCACACCGGTCGTCCAGCTGGGTCACCAGCTCACGCGGGACGTACGCCCTCATCAGGTGGTCCCCGCGGCGGCTCATGACAGCAGCTCCAGACCGGCAGGCTGGGTCGCCTGGTCGGCGGTCGCCGGATTGCACGCCGGGCACAGGATGTCGAAGCACCTGCCGCGGTCGTACTGGGCGCGCTGCGCCGCGCACGCCAGCCGGGCGCGCTCCGCCAGTCCGATCCACGGCAGGCCCAGCACGGTCCCGGACTCCTCGGGGACGGCGGGGTCGGCCGACGTCTCCGGGATCGAGGGAGCGCGCGGGACGACGTACCGCAGGGGCACCCCGGGCCGTAGCGCGTCGTCCAGCATGGCCTTGCGGCGCTCGTGCTGCAGCTGCGCGCGCAACGCCACGACCCGCGACGACACGAGCCGCCGCTCACTCTCCCAGCGGGCGATCGCCAGGCGGTGACGGGACTCACCTCGCACCAGGGCGATCCACGCGAAACAGAACGTGATCCCTGCCCCGATCAGCACATCCGCGATAGCTGTCATGTGCTCACGCTACCATTGCCGGGTGGGGTGGGCGAGGGTTCACTCGGCGACGGCGTGTCGGGCGCCTTCCCCTTGCGCTTCCGACCGCCGCCGGCCTTGGCCGCCGCCTTCCCCCCAAGCGCCACCGGCACGCCGACCTCGGGCGCGACGAACGCCACCGCCCCCCCCACGGCCTGCAGCCCCCGGCCGGCCGCCCGCATCGCTCCCGACCGACGTAGCCCGTACGCCGCGAGAATGATGATCCCGAACGCCGTCACGATCCCCCCGGCGGTCATCAGCGCGCCGCCCAGCAGCACCCGCCCCTCGGCCTTGGACAGGATGCACGAACCGCCGATCCCGAACACGTCCGGGGTCGAGATCAGGCACTTGTCGCTGTAGATCGCCGTCTCCGGTGCCCCGGCCCCGGCCGCACCCGCCGCGCCGGCCGCGCCCGTGGGGTCGACGGCGTTCCCGCCGATCGCTGCCGCGCCCAGCGCGGCAGCTGCTGCCTGGATCTGCGCCGCGGTCGGCACCGACGCGGACGCCCCCGACCCGCCCCCAGGCTGCGGGGTCGCCGTCGCCGACGTCGGCTGACCAGCAGCAGACAGGATCGTCCGCGCGTACTGCTGCCCCTGCGCGAGCGCCGTCCCCTTGGCCGCGGGCCCAGCGTTGTACGCGGCGAGCGCGGCAGCCACATTCCCATTCTTCTGCTGTAACAGCTGATTCATGTAATTGATATACGGCTGTAGCTGGTTCTGTGCATTCGTCATGTCTCCCTTACCGCCTACGCTCGCGTAGGTGGACGGGAGGAATTGCGCGATTCCGACGGCGCCGGCCGACGATCGCACGGAGGGCTGGAATCCTGATTCCTGGCGGATCTGGGCGGCCACCACGGAGGCGGGTAGGCCGGTGGCCTGGGCAGCGGTCGACACCCATCCGCGGTACGCGGACGGGACGTAGCTCGGCACTGTCCCCGGATCGGCCATCAGCCCTTGGCCGCCCCCCACGACAGGCCAGCGACCCACGCGGGCGGATCGGCCGGCACGGCGGTGGCAGGGTGGGAAATGCTGTATTCGTACCCGCCGATCATCACCGCGGAAATGATGACCGACCCGATGGCGGGCAACCAGGACCCGACCAGGAACGACGCGGCCACACCGGTGGGCAGGGTGAGCAGGGTCGCCGCGATCCACCCCTGACGGATCGACTGGACGTTGCCGGCCCGGGCGCTCTGCTCGTGGAAGAACGGCGACCGGGTGGTGAACCAGCTCGGGCAGAACGCCGCAAAGATCGACGCGGCGGACTCCATGACCAGGATGGTCGTCGCGATCTGCCCACCCCGGGTGCCCGACGTCCCGGCGCCACCCTCACCGTCCATGGCGCACGTCCACGATGATGCCGATGACCACCGCGCCCAGCACCGCGTAGAGCGCCCACTCGAGGCGGTCGACGCGCTCGCCCAGGTCGCTGACGTCGGAGGCGTCGAGGCGGTCGACGGCCTTGCGCAGGCCGACCATGTCCGCGGCGAGGGAGATCATGCGCCGGCGGTTGGCCTTGCACTCCTCGCACACCCCGGGCTTGGGGGTGGAGGGTGCGCCCTGCTCGGGCACGTGGTCGCTCACGTGAACCTCACCGGGCGGCGCCAGGTCTTCGGGTCGGACGGGTCCATGGCGTAGCCGTAGCCGCCCATGACGACGCCGCCGGGGGCGGGCAGGCCCAGTTGCGGCGGGGTCATGGTGTAGATCGTGCCGCGGGTCCAGCGGCCGGACGGGCCCAGCGCCTGGGCGGTCATGCCACCGCGCTGGGTGGTGGTGGTGGTGAACAGCCGCGGGAACCCCAACCGTCGGGTGATCATCCTCTGTACCCCCGTCCGGCGGGCACCAGGTACCCGAAGGTCCCGGGGTAGTAGTAGCCGATCGGGGCACCGTCGGCTTGCTGGTCGGCGAACAGCCGCTCGTACGCGACGTTCCCGTTCGCCAGCGTGCTGACCAGGTGCAGGGGGTGGGAGGCGGGGGAGTAGTTGCTCGTGCCGACCACGCTCAAGTCCGGTCCGGACGGGCCGCGGGTGAACCGCGGCGGGACCCACCTACTGCCCACGTCGCCCTCCTCTGCCTCCGCGGCCACCGCCGCCGCCGCCGCCCCAACCGCCGCCGCCGCCGTCTCCGCCGTCGCCGTCGCCCTGGTCCCCGCCCCCGCCACGACCGCCGCCGTGCCACTGGCCGTCCTGCCCGTCACCGCCGCGGCTTCCACCGCTGGCGGGTGCGTGCTGCTTCAGCCAATCGGTCTGAGGGAGGCCGGCCCACGAACCGTACAGCGAGTCATTCGGCAGGGGGTGGTCTTCGTTCGGGTCCGGTCCCGACCCCGGATCGTTGCCCAGCAGCTCCCACACGATCTGGTCCAGGGACTCCCCGGTGGCCGCGGCGAGCTGCTCGGCCTCATTCTGCATCCAGTCGACGTTCGCTGGTGCACCGGGTGGCGGGGTGGGGGGCCGGCTGTGCTGCCCCTGCAGGGACGTGATCGCCGCGACCAGGTCCCCGACCTGCTGGTCGTTCAGCCCCTGGTTGATCGGGATGATGTCGGGTCCCTGCGGCTGGCCGTAGGCGGGTGCCTGGGCCTGCCCGGGCGTGGCCGCGCCCGTCTGCCCTGCCTTGTCCTGCTTCTTGCGACCGGAGAGCACGACGTACACGACGCCGATGGCGAGGCCACCGCCGACGTAGACGACCCACGCGGGCATCCCGCCAATCTTCTTCGTGAACGCCCCACCACCGCCGGCGGGGGGCGCGTCGTCAGCGGCCACGGAACCGCCTCCCGCTCATCGTGGGGAACTGCTGGACCACGGCCGGCCAGTCGATGGCCGTCTGACCACCCACGCCGTACCGCTTGAACGCCGTCGGGGCCAGGCGGCCGACGCCGCCGAAGAACCCGCGCGCCGGCACGGGCATCTGGTTGTCCCGGAACAGGCTGACGGGCGGGTGCATGTTCGCCGCGCTGGCGACGTAGAGGCTCGGGAAGATCACGTCGGGGGAGCGCCACGACCCCTGGGTGTCCCGGGTCTGGGAGACCATCGGCAGCGCGTTCGGCTTCGGCGCGGGCACGCCGAGGGTGCCCGGCTGTCCGGTGATGATGACCTGCCGGTACGTCGTCGCCCGGGCCGTGACCGGCATGCCGGGCATCAGCGCGCCGCCCGCCATCGATGGCGGCGCTCCCATCGTCCAGAGCCTCATCGGGTGTCTCCCTGCTGCTGGGTGGTGGTGGTCAGCCGGACACGTTCGTGAACCCGGCCGGCGCCTGGCCCAGCAGCGCGGCGTAGGTCGGGGTGGCGATGTTCACCAGGCCGTTGGCCGCGGCCGACAGGCCGTTGGGGTGGGCGAGCGCGTCGGCGATGATGACGCCGCAGACGACGAGCGCGGCGAGTCCGATGATCGTGGTTGGTGCCGTGTTCACGGGGGTCCTTCCTGGTCAGCCGGCGATGGCCGCGGCGCCGAGATCGACCGCCGCCGCGGATGCGGCGGCAGCTGCTGCAGGTGGTGTGCCTGGTCCGGACGAGCCGGGCCAGACGGCGAACAGTGCCGCGATGTCGATGCCGACCCCGACCATCAGCGCGAGCTCGGGCGCGAACTCGGACAAGACGGCGAGTAGCACGAACGCGCCGGAGGTGGCGAGCAGCTGCCCGGGCCGCGGAGGGATCCTCTGCTTCGCCGACCGGTAGATCACGACTGTCTCGGCCACGGTCCAGGCGAGGACCAGGGGTGCCTGACTACTCGACGCGACCCCCATCACAGTCCCTGGTTCCCGTGGTTGGTGACCGTCCACCCGCCGCTGGCGGGGGGTGCGGTCGGGGTGGTGACCGTCCACCCGGGTGGGGTGGACACGGTCGGTTGCTTAGGGACGGTCCCGACGCCCTTCGCCGGTCCGCCGCCGGTCCCGGTGATGGCCTGTCCGGCGCCGGCCGCGGCCTGCCCGAGGCCGCCCAGGGCACCCGCGGTACCGGAGGACACGGCCCCGCCGAGTGCCCCGGCAGCCTGGCCCGCGGCGCCGGCCGCGCCGCCGACCAGGCTGCCGAGAGTGGAGACGGCCGCACCGACCAGCGACACGAGCTGGACGAGCGGCGCGAGGTACTGCTTGGCGACGGTCGGTTGAGCCTGCTGGGCGCTGGCCTGGTCCGCGGTCAGCGGGGGAGGCCAGGACAGCCCAGGGTCGGACGGCTGGACCAGCTGCAGGAACCCCACCTGGTACTGGCGGGTGAGGCAGTACCCGTACAGGCAGATGCTGTAGCCCAACCACGTGACGCCCATCCCGAACGCGACCATGACGGATCAGCCGGCCGCGCGGGGCAGGGGCTTGAACTGGTGCCACGCCCAGGTGCCGGCCAGGCCCACGGCGACGCCGAACAAGAAGCTGCGGTTCATGATGATCCCTTCCGGATCTAGTGGGGGAGGCTCCACCAGAGCCACACGAGGACGACGGTGCCGAGGAACGCGCCGGCGGCGGTGCCGAGGCCGGCGGTCTTCTCCCCGCCGGCGGAGACGTCGGCGCCGGAGCCCACGCCGTAGGCCTGCTGGGTGATCGTGGTGGTGCCGGCCGCCTGGGAGGGGGGTAGCGCGGCCTGCACGCCACCGCCCGCCATCAGGGAGAGTCCTGCCATCGGTCAGCCCCTCACATCTCGGGCAGGCCCTGGACGAGCGTCCCGGAGGGGACGACCTGCCCGATGACCGCGCTCATGGTGATGGGCGGCGCCGCGACCGTGCCCCAGGGCGCGCCCTGGACCTCGATCAGCGTGCCCGGGTTGGTGCTGAGGTAGGTCTCCCCGGTGTCGAACAGACCGAAGTCCTCCTGCGACAGGGACGTCCGCCGGCTGATCGCGATGACACCGACCGGCCGGCTGGTGCCCTGGAACTGGATGTACATGTCGTCGAACACGGCCTGGATGTCGGAGTCGATCAAGGGCACGCCGTCGACGTAGATCCGTAGGCGCTGCGGCCAGGCGTCGACCCGGAACCCGTTCGCGTCCCGCAGCTCCAGAATCAGGACGTTGAGGTAGCCGCCGAGACGGGGCAGCTGCACCGTCGCCGTGCTGCCGGACCCGATCTGGGGAGTGCACTGCTGGTAGATCCACTGGCAGGTCGTGCCCAGCCCGGGCGGCATTGTCGCGACGCCTTCGGGGAGCCAGTAGAAGTCCGCGTCGTTCGTGATGTTCACGACGGGGGCGCCGGTCGGAATGGCCGTGTAGAAACCGGTGGACGGCGCGAGGTTCATGATCAGGGTGGGCAGCAGGCTCGCGTTCGCACCCGAGATGACGCCGTAGGCCTTCGCGAATTCCAGCGGCAGGACCGTGGAGAACTGAACGTTCCCCTGAAGGTTCATCTGCGTGTTGGACGGCAGGTTGGACGGATCCCGGCCTTCCTGGGTCCCGAACTGCCCGCCGTACTTCGGGATCAAATAGAACGCGTGCCACCCGGGGGCGACGATCAGGGGGGTGCCGAACGCGTCCTTCAGGGTGACCAGAGACGCGATGTCGTACGGCGCGTCGGGGGAAGGAACGGCGACGTTGCCCGTTCCTCCGGTCACGGAGAACTTCAGGCGGAAGCCACGGAAGTATCCGGGCGCGGCCACGAGCGGCTGGGTGATGACCGCACCGAACGACTGGTTGGTGAGCGTCCACATGGGGCGCCGGCCGGGCTGGGAGTGCCGGATGAACGGGCCGCCGGGCGGCTCGATCGTGGTCTGCGGCTGCGGGAGACCGGCGGTCGTCCCGGCATTCCCGTTCATCGTCGAGGCGGGCATCAGAACACCACCGCCGCGATCTGGGCGGCACCATTGGTGAGGGTGCCGGACTGCGGGTCGGAGAGCTTCCTACCGGCCCAGCACTTGATCAGCCCGAACACGGGCTTCGCTGCCACCATCGTTATGATGACGACCGCCATCGTGCGGCGGGTGGGCATCGGGTGCCCCCTCTCTGTCATCACGGGCGGCCGGCACCGTGTCTCCTGGTCGCGCACATGCTCGCACACGCGACCCCCCGACGGCGTGCATCACACGCGTCTGACCTGCGGTCCTTCCTGGCGCCGCGGCGAGCTGCCCGCCGGCGCCGGCGCGTCCAGCGCCGGCGGATGCGTGATCACGATGGGGTCCTTCGGGCGAAGGCCGATGATCGCGACGTGATACTCCGGCAGGTTCCGTAACAGTTCCATCATCTCGGTCTTCGGTCGGCCCGCTTTCTCCGCCAAACTCTTGATAACTGCCTCATCGCGGGTGCCCCACAGTGCCAGCCATGTGGACTGGCGGGACGCCGCGGTCGGCACCCATGACGGCGCCTGGTACGCCGTCACCATCGAAACTCCCTTGCTCCGCGCGGCCACCATGTTCCGTTGGATCCGCAAACTGTGGCCCATCATCTGCGCCGATACCTGCAGTTCGTCGAGGAACGTGGTCCACCCTCCCTCGACGAACACGGCGTCCAGACACTCACCAACGGTGCGTTCCAACAGGGTCCAGTCGGCCGGGGTGCGGATGCCCCCGCCGACCACCAACCGTGCTCCGCGCCCATCGGCGATGGCCTTGCGGATACGGTCCGGGGGAGGCCAGGTCCGGATCCGCTCGAACCCTGACTTCGTGAGCGTGTCGTCCTCACCCTTCGGGTCGATCGCCAGGACATGCCTCCGAAGGCCGAGGCAGCGCACCACGAACGTCGACTTCCCTGTACCGGTCGGACCCACGCACGCCATGTGTTGTCCGGGCTGCCAGACGTCCCCGAACCACTGCGCGAACGTGTCCCACGGGACGCCGACCACCCGCGAGACGTCCCCGGAGACGGCGCCGGAGTTACGCCGCGGCGGCGGCGCCATCGGAGCCCCCCACCGCAGGGTCGGCGAACAACCACTGGATAAGCTCGGCGATGTCTCCGGCCCCAAGCTCCGCGGCGCGCTTCTCGGCGCGTTTCTTCGCAGCCGCCAGTTTCGGTCCCGCGATCTCCGCGTACTGCTCCAGAGCGGCATGGAGCATCGGTAGCAGGATGTCCCGGCGCTCCGGGTGGCGCTGCAGCAACTCCACGATCAGTGGGGGGCCGACCAACGCGAACGCTGCCTCACCGCTCTTGCCGGCCCGGGCCAGGGGCTGGAGCATCCGGTCCACGATGCCGCCCTTCAGCAGGTCATCGACGATCACCCCCGCGACCGGCGCCTGGAGCTGCAGGATCCGCGCGGTGGGGTAGCGCTGGGCCCGGGCCATGCTGGACGACAGGCCACCCCACGCGAATCCGACCAGCGTCTCCAAGCTCTCCCGCCGCCGCGTGCCCTTCCCGGCCCCGCCCTTCGCCGGCCACAGCCGCCGCTTGGGCGGCGGAACGGGCAGCGTCTCGGCGACCGCGGGCGGCGCCGGGAGCACCCTGACACCCTGGTCGCCGTCGCCGGCGGGCAGCTGCTCGGCGCCGTCGCCGTCGACCGGCTCGACCGGCTCACCCTCGCGGGCCGCCCACGCCTCCCGCACCGGATCCGGGATCGGACCCCGATCGCCAATGTCGACGCCGTTCGCCCTCGCCCACTCCCGGATGTCCCGGTTCCTCGCCACCTCCGCGCGGGTGCTCACTTCCGGTCACCCCACCACTTCGCGGTCGTCCGCTTCAGCGCCACCGGCTCCTGGGCCGGCACCGGTGTCACCTTCCCCTTCAGGTGCTCCAGCTCCGCATCGATCCGCGCGTCCCGCGCCTTGCGGTCCTCCTGCTGCTTGATCCTGGCGACCTCCGCGGCCACCTGCTCGGCGACCGACCCACCACCGGACGGCGCCTTCCCGGACGGCGCCGCGGGCGCCATGACCCCGCTCAACGCTTCACGGATCATCGCCGTGACGTCGTCACGGGTCAGACCCTTCGCGCCATCCCCTGCGCCGTCTCCACCCTCAGTTCCCACCGGTTTCTCCCTCCGTTGCGCGGTCCGTTCCGTTGGTTCCGCGGAGTTTGCTCAACCCTCGCGCGACCTTCCCCGCCGGGGTGTTCCCCCACGCGTCCAGCACCGGCGCCCATCGCTGCCACGCCGTACGCACCTCACCGATCGCCCTGGCGATCTCGACCAGTGCAACGTTCTGCGTCCGGAGCACGGTCTCCACCATGACCACCGTCGACCGGAGCGCCGCGATCTCCACGAGGATCGCGTGACCCTCCTCGGAGCAATGCAGTACCCCGCAGCCGTCCGGAGCTTCCGGCGGAGCGTCCTCTATCTGTGTGCCATCCTCGACCATGAGCGCACCCTAACCGCTGCTACCCCCCACGGAACGGAGCACACGTCATGTCTTCACGCGCTGGGCAGATCGCTAACTCGGCCTTGACGTTCACCGCCGGCGCCATCCTGATCTGGCTCTCGATCGACTCGGTCCGGGCCGCGCTCGCCGAGCGCGGCGGACCGGTCTCCGGCGATGACCAGGGAGCCGATCCGACGGCCGGGTGAGTCCTCCGCACCCGCGCTCACCTGCGCAGCTACCATCACGGGCATGAGCATGAGCCCGGGTCAGATCGTCCCGCCCGTCCCCGACGGCGGAGGCATCACCGCTGGCCTTCAGGTCACCCTGGGCCGCGTCGCGAGCGCCTCCGAGCAGTTGGCCGCCGCGGTCGATGCGGCGAGCAAGGCACGCCAAAGCCTGCCCAACGTGCTGCCGTTGTCGATCTCTGGGATCATTCCGACGCCTGCTGCCACGGTGATGGCGAACCACGGGGGGCCCCAGCCTGGGCGCCAGTGGGTGGTGCGACGGTGGGCATTCAGTGCGGCAACGGACGTGCTGAACTGGACCGGCGGAGGAATCGTCTGCCTGTTCGTCGGTAAGCCTTACGGTCCCGGGGGGACGTCCGGTTCCGTGGACCAGTGGGCGGCGGTGATCACCCCACCGCAGGTTCAGAATTTCTCGAACGAACAGATCCTGGTCCTGCCGGGTCAACAGGCTTTCGTGGTGGTTTCGTCCAATACTCAAGCTGGTCTGGCGTTCATGTCGACGTTGACCATCATGGATATGCCGCAGGCTTCGTACACGTCCATTGTGGATATCTGAGAGGTGGTTCGGGATGCTGCTGAATGATTTCCAGATCGCCGAATTGGCGTTCGACGTCGGGTGGACCGGGCAGGACATCGTGACCGCCGTGTGCGTCGCGCTGGCGGAGTCCGGGGGCTACACCGACAGGGTGAATACCGCGGGCAACCACCCGGCGTCCCGGGACCGGGGGCTCTGGCAGATCAACGATTTCTGGCACCCGGAGGTGAGCGACGCCCAGGCGTTCGACCCGGTGGCCTGCGCCATGGCCGCGCACCGCGTCTGGGCGGCCAACGGGTGGCACGCCTGGGTCACCTACACCTCGGGCAGCTACCTGCAGTTCACCCACCGGGCCACGATCGCGGCCCGGGTGATCCTGCCGGGCCAGTTCGTGATCGCCCGGTTCCTGCGCCTGCTATCCCCGCAGCTGCGCGGGGTCGACGTGGCCGCCGTCCAGCACGCCCTGGGGCCGAAGTACTACGCGGGCACCGTGGACGGGGTCTATGGGCCGATGACGACCGCCGCCGTGCAGCGCTGGCAGCACGACCATCACCTCACCGACGACGGGATCGTCGGCCCGCAGACGGCGCAGTCGTTCAAGTTCGCGTTCGTGCCGGGTAAGTGACCCGTGAGCGCTGATATCTGGGTGGCCGTGGCCGCGGTGGTCGTGCCGATCATCTCGGCGATCATCGGGGACGGCATGAAGACGCGCACCCGGATGGCCGTGCAGGACGAGCGGCAGGCCACCATGGCACGCCAGCAGGCGGCCACCGACCGCGCCGTCCGCGACCTGGAACAGCGCCAGCAGCTGCACGAGCGGATGATGCACCCGACCCAATACCCGGGTACCCCGTGACGTCCTACCGGGGCATGCGCGCGGGCACACCGTGGCCCCTGCCGGTCCCGGCCAGGTCGTTCGGGGCATCGGGCAACCCTGGGCGCCCAGTCGTGGCGTCCGGGACGGTCGGCGACGACGCGGCCGGCCCCGTGCCGGCCGTCACCATCGGGGGGAGCCTATCCGGCCGCACGGCGCCGGCGCAGGCCTCCGCGGGCAGCACCGCCGCCCGCCCGCCCGCCGCGTCCGGGATCACCGTGGGCGCGACAGCGACCCCACCCGACGCACCACCACCCGCACCCGCACCACCACCCGCACCCGCGCCGGCACCAGAGCCGGAGCAGGACACCCCGGTACCATCCCCTTGGTCACCCTCCGGCCAGGGGCACCGCCACCGCCACCACAGCCGATAGGGGAGCCACGTCATGAGCGTCACCACGGGAATCGAGAGGCCGTTCAGCTCTGCCGGCTTGAACGCGATCGGGGAGAACTACCGGGCCCCGGCGGTCGCGTCCGCCGTGCCCGTGCAGTCGACCGTCCCTCTGTTCGCGGTCGGAACCACTCCGCTGACCACCGTCACCGCCACGATCCACTGTGCGTCGATCGTCCTGCCGCAGTCTCAGCCGATCTCGCGGATCGTGCTGTGCCCCACGGTCGCCGGCACCGTGACCGGCTTCTGGGTCGCGCTGCTGGACGCCGCGCTCATCGCGCGCGCCGTCTCGGCGAACACCACCACCGTGTCGACCGGGTACTTCGCCCAGTCGGTGCTGCCGGCGAGCGCGATCCCGTTCACGACCTGGTACGCCGGGCTCTGGTACATCGCGGTCGGCACCGTGTCGACCGTGGCCCCGCAGATCGCGGCCCAGGCCGCCTTGCCCACCGTGGCCGCCGCGTCCGGGCCGCCCGTCTACTGCGGCACCAGCGCGACCGCCGCCACCACCACCCCCCCGATCGTCGGTGCCCAGCTGGGTGCCCTGACCGGCGTCGCCAGCAACGAGTTCTACGCCGCGGTGTCCGCCACCTGAGGCATGATGAACACGTCACCGGCCTTCACCCCCGTGGAGCCGGTGGCGTGTCGAGAGGATCTACCCCGATGGGGGGGAGCCGGGTACGGCATGCCCAGAGACGCTCCCCTCCCGAGTCTCCCGGTGACCAGGGCCGGTCACCGGGAGGCTACGGGTAGGGTGAGCACATGACCGAACCACCGGCGCACCACGGACGACTCACCCACCAGCTGTCCACCTACGTGAGGCACGACGTCCTGGCACGGTTCGAGGCACTGGCCGCGCACCGGCGCCAGAAGCCCGCACAGCTGCTCCGGCAGCTGCTGCTACGCGAGCTGGAGCAGACCTGCGACCTTGACCTCCCGGCCCCCATGCCCCCCGGCCCCCGGGTAGGGTGAGCGCATGAACCCCAACGTGCTCCGCCTCGCCGTCGCGACGATCGAGTCGCACATCACGCTGATCTCCCGGCTCGCCGACATGGCGCGCCGCGTCGGCGACCACCTCAACCACGAGCAGATCACCCCCGACCTGCGCACCACCGCCGAGTCCCTCGACGCCCTGGCCGCCGACGCCACGGACATCCTCACCGCCCTGCACGAGCAGCAGGACGGCGAGGACACCACCACGGCCGCCGAGGACACCACCGCGGCCAAGCACGCCGCGTCCTGACCCCGTGCCGGCCCCGGACACGCTGCCCAGCACCCTGCAGCTACCGGGCCCCGGACGCGCCACCCGCGAGCAACGGACCCTGCAGCTCCTGCGAGACGCACGATGGGCGCTCGCCGGCGCTCTGGCCGCCCTCGAGGAGACGGGCCCGGACCGGGAGCTGTCGGCCCGGATCAAGGCGTGGCACGTGGTGGGTGGCGTACCTTTCCGCCATGAGCGGCAGCAGATCCCGACGTGACAGGAGGACCACCCAGATGCAGCAGGGGCCCCCGAACGGCAAGCCCAGCATGACCGATCTCCTGCGGACCCTGGACCGGGTGAAGGCGGGGGAGCAGCTGCCGCCGATGCTGGGTGCTCCGCCGTTCCGGTCCGACGCGATCCCGCCGGTGGACATCGGCAACCCGTTCATGCAGCAGATGACCGACACGCCGTCTCTGCTGACCGCCGCGCTGGTCACCGCACAGGGCCCGATCGCCCAGGAGCAACGGGCGATCACCACCTGGCGGAACGCCACGACTACCCTCACGCTCGTGGCGTCGCGCGAGCAGCTGCTCGCCTGGATCCAGACCCTCACGAACGTTGCCGACCAGATGTCCGCGCTGATCGTGTCGAGCGCACCCACCACGCCGCCGGCCGGCGGCCACTGACCGGGGCGGGGTCCGGCGCGCATCGCCCGAGCGCCGGCCCCCGGCCCGCACCAACCGCCAGGGGGACCCCGTGACGACCGCCCAGTACCCGGTGAATGCCAGCCCCTTTCAGGTGTTTCAGGCAGGCCAGGGCCAACCACGGTACGGGCTGACCAACACGGGCAGCACGATCCTCTACCTGTCGTCCGGCACCCAGACCAACAGCACGGACGGGTGGCCGCTCAACCCGTCGGCCACGGTGCCCTGGCCTGCCGCTACCGCCCTGTCGGTGGTCTGTGCTACCACCGGGACCCTGCAGACCATCGACGCGGACGTGGGCCTGTTCGACCCGGGCGCGGTCGCCCAGCAGCTGAACTTGATCGGCGTGCCGGCGATCGACCAGCCCACCGTGATCGCGTCCCGGACCCTGACCGGGCCCACCGCCGTCGCGTCCGGCACGGTCCCGCCCCAGCTGGGCCCGATCGACGTCCGCCGGTACCAGACCGTGTTCATCTCGGGCCAGGAGACGGCGCTGTCCGGGAGCTCCACTCGTACCATGACCCTCACGTGGTCCTCGGACGCGTCCGGCGCCGGCGGAAGCGTCCTGGCCGTCGACTCGATCGACACCGCCTGCGCCCAGGGCATGTGGCAGCTGCAGCGGCCCATCCGCGGCGCCTACCTGACCATCACCTGGACAGCCGCAACGACACCGAACCCGGTGTCACAGTTCATGAACGTGTTCGGGTCCCTGCGCACACAGACGGCCCGGACCCTGCTGTCCAGCCTCCGGAACAACACTACCGGTCTCCTGGTCCCCCCGAACGATGCCACGAAAGGAATCACCGTCTGGTCCGGCACCATCACCGGTGTAGGCACCACCAAACTGGAATACCCGAACGCTCTCATGGGATGCCAGGCAACAATGACATTCCGCACCACCGCAACGCTAGATAACATCATGGCACTCGACTTGCAATCCTACGCATTACAGTCCTACACATCGTGGGAAATCACGAATGCTGTGCCATTCATTCACGAGACGTTGTGGCTACCCCCGATCCCCCTTCAGTTAAGCTTACTGAATTTCAGTAGCGGAACCCCTGACTTCCTGATCACCCTCACCACCCAACCACAGTGATGGTAGGGTGAGCGCATGAACCGTATCGGGAACCTGATCATGTGGGCGGTCACCGCCCTGTTCCTCACCTGCACCATCGTCCTGCTCCGGGACACCCCCGAGCGGCAGCTCCAGCGCCACCTGCGCCAGGCCGACGACGCCTGGCACACCGGCACCCTCCCCGTGCTGCAGGCCTGGCGCAAGGGCTACTGGGGCGACCCCGGCGACCCCTCCACCTGCCGATGACCCGCAACCCCCCACGGATCGGGCGGGACGAGACCTGGCCCATGATCGCCGAGGGATTAGAGATCACCTACTACGCCCGGCCGCCCGAACTGTGCCTGCACATCAGCGACGGCCGCGGCTGCGTGGTGATGCTCGACCCGTTCGAGGTCCGGCAGCTCACCACCCACCTGCAGGCCCTCATCACCCGCTGGGAGCGCGCCACATGATCGACGGACCCGCCGAGGTCTGGTACTGGGATAACGGCCTGGTGACCACCTTCACCACCGACGGCGACCAGATCCCACCCCTCCAAGGCCTCATCACCCCCGGCCTGGTCGCCCGACTCACGCTCGCGGCCTGGGTGTTCGAGGCCAACACGGTCACCCCCACCCGGTGGGCGCTGGGCGCCGTCGGTGGTGGCCTCCTGGTTGTGAGCCGCGGCACCTGGTACGACGTCGCCGTAGCAGGGGAGGCACTCGCCGCGCTCTGAACGGGTAGGGTGAGCACAACCAACGGAAGGAAGATCATGCGCAACCCCTCACGCCCCTACTTCTGGTGGATCATGACCAGAGACGACGCCTTCGCGCTCACCGATCTGCTCTACGGCACGGGAATCGAGCTCACGCCCGGCGGCACCCCGGACACGGCCACCGTGTCCATCACCCTGATGGCCCGGCAGGCCCTCCAGAGCCTCCCGGCCGGCCAGGACGGACACGTTGACCTCGAGGGAACCACGTTCTACTGGGCGTCCATCCCCTACACGTTGACACAGGTCAACTGATGCCCGAGGACATCGATGACATGTGCCTTTCCGCAGTATGGGTACTGGCACAGTTGTGGAACGTGGCCGGCCGCTACTTCCGCGGGGGGGACTACGTCCAGTCGATCATCACTGCGGCCACCCTCGCCGACCCCGGCAACCGGAAACGCCTGATGGGCGCCCACCCCGCCATCGTCTCCGCGGTGGTGATCTATAAGGAGGCAGACAACGGCGTCGAGATCCTCCGCGGGATGGCCGACTCATGGCTGATCGCGAACGAGATGTGGGAGCCCTGCGCCCGATGCGGGGTGCAGTACCTCCCGAACAGCCCTGGGCTATGCCAGGAACACCGGATGTGCGCCATGTGCCACAGCACCGACTCCGCCATCCCGCTGCCCCCCCTGGACCCCGCCCCGAGCTGCCGATACTGCACCTGCTGCGGGGACCGGATCGCGTGCGGGCCGGAATGCCCGCTGGCGGGCTGCCCGTGCGGGGAGGACTGACGATGGCCGACCTGCCTTCCGGCGCTTGCCATGGGGGGCTGGACGAGTTCGCGTGGCGCGTGGTGGGCCCTGAGGAGGTATCGCCGGCGCTGCTGCAGCTCATGGCGTCCGGCCCGCCCTGGTGTCGGTTCCCGGACGGCATCGGGTGCACGAGCCCGGACGGTGGCCGCTGCTGCTGGCCGCCGCCCAGGGACCGACCGCAGGCATGAGCGGCAGGCCGCTGGAGCTGTACTGCTCGCGCGGGTGCCGGGCCTGGGCCCGGCACCACGCGCCGGCAGGACGCTGGGCCGTCCGCCACCTGCTACGGCACCGGGACCAGGGCGACGGCGCCGCGCTCGTGACGACGTCCACCGGGATCGCGTGGGTACTCCCGTGGCCGGGACCGCATCCGACCGGCGGGGCCGGACCACGCCCGGCAGGAACCGGCACCGCTCGAGCGGACCTCGCCCCCACGGCCGGCCGGT
>Ga0302322_100001610_pt1 | contig 18617 bp, 14 predicted proteins | sample Fen_T0_2_FD_203757 | JGI IMG/M metagenome (GOLD analysis project Ga0302322, IMG submission 203757) | Peat permafrost microbial communities from Stordalen Mire near Abisko, Sweden - Fen_T0_2 | ecosystem: Environmental > Terrestrial > Soil > Wetlands > Permafrost | place: Sweden: Abisko... | reverse complement strand
GGGCTGGGCGTCCACAAGGCGGTGCAGGAGGCTCTTCTCGCGGCGTTCGTGGACGGCGGATGAGCCGTCTGCTCGTCTTCGCGCCGCTCCGCATCGAGCGCGCGGCCGTGCGCCGCGGACTGCCCGGAGCGCTGGTGCTGCACTCCGGGATGGGCGCCGCGAGGTCCCGCTCCGCGGCGCTGGCCGGCGCGCGCCTCCCGGCCGACGCGGTCGCGGTCGTGGGGTTCTGCGGCGCGGTGGCTGCGGGCCTGCGTCCCGGCGACGTGGTAGTCGCCGGCGAGGTCCGTGGGCCAGAGGGCGTCACCGCCTGCGAGACCCAGCCGGTCGTCGCCGCGCTCGCAGCCTTGGGGGTCGAGAACGTGCGCGTCGGGCCCGTGGTCTCCGCCGACCACGTGGTGCGCGGCGCGGAGCGGGCGGCGCTCGCCGCACAGGGCGCGCTGGCCGCCGACATGGAGTCGGCGTGGCTCGCGCCGGCGGCGGCGGGCAAGCCGTTCGCCGTCCTGCGCGTCGTGCTCGACACGCCGGACCGCGAGCTCTCCGGGCCGCTGGCCACGCTCGCCGGCGGGCTCACGGCCTGGCGGGCGCTGCGTCGCGCGGCTCCGGCGCTGGCGCTCTGGGCCCGCGGCCAGGGATAGCGCCGCACGACCCGCGCGCGGCGCTCGCCGGGGGGCTGCCGGGTTGGCCCAACGCGTCGCGCCGCCTACCATGGGTCTTCAAACGGACCCGGAGGGTGTTCTGTGAAGAAGACGTCGCTCACGCCCGCTTTGCTCATCGCTACGGTGGTCGCCGCCGCCTTGCTCGCCGCCGCCGGCGTGGCGCCTCGCCTTGCATCCGCCTCTGCGGCGGACGCCTCTTCTGCGTCGCCGTCTCCTGTCGTCGCCGCGTCGCCGTCGGTCACGCCCAGCGCCACGCCGACCCCGGTCGCGCCGCTCAAGGTGAGCGCCATCTCGCCGGCCGCCGGCGCGAAGAACGTCTCGTTCGGCCAGTCGATCAGGGTCAGCTTCTCGGCTCCGCTCGCCACGACGACTCCCTTCCCAATCCTGTCGCCGGCGATCCCCGGCGCATGGAGGCACGCCGGCACGTCCGCGCTCGTGTTCGTCGCCAAGGGCCACCTGCCCGTGTACACGCAGGTGCGGCTGACGATCCCCGCCGGCTCCGCCGGCACCCATGGGGCCGACGGCGGACGCCTGGCCAAGCCCTACGTCATCAGGTTCACTGTCGGCGGCCCCAGCTCCGTGCTGCGCCTGCAGCAGCTGCTCGCCGAGCTCGGCTACCTGCCGCTGCACTTCCATCCGGCGGCCGCCTCGCCCAGCAAACCCGCGCTGCGCAGCGAGCCGACGAACATCGACCTCATCGCGTTGCAGCCGGTGGACGGCTACTTCACCTGGCGCTGGTCCCACATCCCGAGCTCGCTCGGGGCGCTGTGGACCAAGGGCGAGCCCACGGTTCTCCTCAAGGGCGCGCTGATGGCCTTCGAGGCCGGTCACGGGCTCAGCACGGACGGGTCGGCCGGGCGCAAGGTCTGGACGGCGCTGCTCAACCAGGTCGCGGCGCACAAGGCGCACACGGACCCGTACCGTTACATCCTCGTCTCGACGGTGCTGCCGGAGAAGCTCTCGGTGTGGAGCAACGGCGAGACCATCTACACGACGCTCGCCAACACGGGCATCGCCTCGCGGCCGACGGCCAAGGGCACGTTCCCGGTCTACGCGCGCTACCGGACGACGACCATGAGCGGCACCAACCCCGACGGCACGCACTACAACGACCCCGGCGTGCCGTACGTCGCCTACTTCAACGGCGGCGACGCGGTGCACGGCTTCGTGCGCGCCTCGTACGGCTCGCCCCAGAGCCTCGGCTGCGTCGAACTCTCGTACTCGTCCGCGGCCGTCGTCTGGAAGTACGACCCGCTCGGTACGCTGGTCACGGTGCACTGACCTCGCGGTATGGCCTCCGTGTATCCCACCGCCTGGTTCGGTGACCGCCTCGCCCCGATGGCCGACGCCTCTCTGAGCATCACCAGCGCCGCGGTGCTCTACGGTCTCAGCGTGTACACGGTGCTGCCGGTGACCGTCTCACCGGCCGGCGCCGCGAGTGCCTTCCGTCTCAGCGACCACTACCGCCGGCTCGTGAACTCCGCCCGGATCATCGGCATCGACACCTTCGAGCCGGTCTGGGACGAGGAGCGCTTCTGCGCCGCGGTCAAGGACGTGATCGTCGCCAACGAGATCGCGGAGGACGTGTTCGTCAGGGCGACCGTGCACGTCAGCGAGCAGGTGCCGGGCACGCGCTCACGCGGCATGAGCACGACGATGAGCATGTTCGTCTACACCGCCGAGTCGATCCTGCCGCTCGACGGCGCGCGCCTCAAGACCAGCGTGTGGCGGCGGATCCCCGACTACGCGATCCCGTCGCGCGCCAAGGTCAACGGCGCCTACGTCAACTCCGTGCTGGCCAAGCAGGACGCCATCGACGCCGGCTACGACGACTGCATCTTCCTCGACGCCTCGGGGCACGTCTGCGAGCTCAGCGCCGCCAACATCTTCATCGTGCGGAACGGCGTGCTGATCACCCCGAGCACCGCGAGCGACCTGCTCGAGGGCATCAACCGCGACACGGTGCTGCAGATCGCCGGACACCTCGGCATCGAGACCTGTGAGCGCGAGGTCGACCTCACCGAGCTGTACATCGCCGACGAGGTCTTCGCCTGCGGGACCTCGACCTATGTGGCGCCGGTCGTCGAGGTCGATGCGCGCATCGTCAACGGCTCCAGCGTCGGACCGGTGACGGCGCGGATCAGGGAGACGTATCACGCCGTCCTGCGCGGCGAGGACGAGCTCTGCGGCAAGCTGGTGACGCCGCTCACCTGACGGGCCGCTTCGTCGTTTCCCCCCTGACGACCCGCGGTCTGGACACGGTCCCCCCTTCCCTCCGGGGCCGGCCGATGCCCTTCGAGCGGTCGCCGGAGGTAGAATCGCGGAGGCGGCCGGGAGGGTCGGATATGCATTGCGTGGGGCGGCAGGTGGCGCAGGTCCGCGGGCGTGAACGATGATCGCCTGTCCCGCTTGCGGCACCGAGAATCCCGACCGCGCCAGCTTCTGCATGGCTTGCGGCGCCCCGGTCGCTCCGTCGATCCCTCAGCCGGAAGAGCGCAAGGTGGTGACTGCCCTCTTCTGTGACCTCGTGGGTTTCACGGCCATGAGCGAAGCGGCGGATCCGGAAGACGTCGACCACCTCCTCGGCCAGTACTCATCGCACGCGCGCAGGGTGATCGAGTCTCACGGAGGCACGGTTGAGAAGTTCATCGGCGACGCCGTCGTCGGAGTCTTCGGGGTACCCGGAGTCCACGAGGACGATCCGGAAAGGGCCGTCAGGGCCGCTCTCCGTCTGCTGGATGCGCTGCGTGCCGCCGACCTTAGGCATCCCGACGGAACGCCGCTGCAGGCTCGCTGTGGGGTCAATACGGGTGAGGCATTGGTGCGCCTCGACGTCGAGCCGCTTTCGGGTCGCGGATTCGTCACCGGCGATGTGGTGAACACCGCAGCTCGCCTCCAGGCGGCCGCTCCGCCGATGGGAGTCGCCGTCGGCACGCTGACGCACGAGTTGACCGCCGAGGTCATCGACTACCAGGATCTCCCACCGGTCGTCGCCAAGGGCAAGTCGGAACCGGTGAGGGTCTGGCTCGCCCGGCGGCCGTTGGCCCGGACCGGGATTCGAACCGCCGCACTCACGTCATCGCCGTTTCTCGGGCGGGAGAAGGAGTTGCAGGTTCTCGAGGAGGCGCTTGGCTCCGCGTCACGCGAGGTCAAGAGCCGCTTCGTGCTCGTGATCGGCGAGCCGGGCATCGGCAAGAGCCGTCTCGTGCTCGAGTTCATGCGCTCTGTGGACACTCGGCCCGAGATGACCACCTGGAGGCAAGGGCACTGTCTGCCCTACGGGGAGGGGGTCACCTTCTGGGCCTTGGGCGAGATCGTGAGACAGCATCTCGGCGTCTTCGAGTCGGATGATCTGGCCGGCTTGGAGACGAAGCTCGACGGCGCTTTACCCGAGGTCGCGGATCGGGAATGGTTGCGGCAGCATCTTCGGCCCTTGCTCGGCCTCGACGCTGCCCGGGCCTCCCGCGAGGAGAACTACGCGGCCTGGACGCGCCTTCTGGAGCTGATCGCCGGCCGCCGACCCACGGTCGTGGTTCTCGAGGACCTCCACTGGGCCGGCGAGGCGATGCTCGACTTCGTGGATCATCTGCTCTCAGAGGCCCTCCCGGCGCCGCTTCTCTTCGTCGCGACGGCGCGTCCCGAGTTGCTCCGGCAGCACGAGGGCGCGCTCACCGCCGGCGGTGAGCGCCTGCGCCGGCTGACGCTACCGCCCCTCCCGCAGCAGGCAGCCGGGGTGCTGGTGAACGACCTGCTCGGCGTGGAGCTCGCTCCGGACGTCCGGCCGCGCATCGTCGAGCTGGCCGCGGGCAACCCGCTCTATGTCGAGCAGTACGTGCGCCTGCTGCTCGACGGTGACCATCTGGTAGGTTCGCCCGCCGGTCTGCGCCTCGTGGATGAGGCGCTGCCTCTGCCGGAGACGGTTCAGGCTGTGCTCGCGGCTCGTCTCGACACGCTGCCGCCCCAGCAGAAGGCGTTGCTCTGCGATGCCGCCGTGGTCGGTGAGACGTTCTGGGGAGGGGCTGTCGTGGCGCTGTCCGGCCGCGACCCCTCGGAAGTCGGCGAGGTCATGGCCGCGCTGGCCGCCCGAGACCTGGTCCGTTCAGTGACCAGCCCGTCTATCGAGGGAGAGACGGAGTACCTCTTCTGGCATGCCCTGGCCTGCGATGTCGCCTACGGGCAGCTGCCGCGCGGGGTGCGCGCGCGCAAGCATGAGGCGGTCGCGCAGTGGGTCACACGGACTACCGGCGAGCGGAGCTCCGAGTTCGCCGAGATCCTCGTGCATCACTACGAGACTGCCCTCGAGCTTGCCCGCGCCACCAGCAACCACGAGCTCGCCGCATCACTGGTCGTCCCGACGCTCCGCAGTCTCACCTCCGCCGGGGAGCGAGCGCTGCGGCTTGACCCGGCGGCGGCGGAGCGCCATCTGACGCGCGCCCTGGAGCTCGCCGGACCCGGCGGCGTCGAGCGGTCGAAGCTGCTTTCGCGCCTGGCCGAGGCGCTTTTTCTCAGGAATCATCTTCGTGGGGCGGTGGAGGCCCTCGAGGAAGCGATCGAGCGATTGCGAGCGGCAGGCGACACCCGGGCCGAGGCTGTCGCGATGTGCATGCTCGCCCACACGCTTCCCCGGCTGGGTGAGTCGGACCGCGGCCTGACGCGGGAGGCTGTGGATCTGCTTGCTGATGACGACCCATCATCCGAGCAGGCCGAGGTATTGGGGATGCATGCCCTCAGCCTGGCGATCGAGAATACCGACCCGCTGGAGGTGATCGATGCAGCGACGAGGGCGGTCGAGATCTGCGAACTCCTTGAACTCCCCGTGCCGGCCCTGGCGCTGCATTGCCGGGCGGACGCCCGTCTGACGCTGGGCGATCGCGAGGGTGTCGAAGACTATGAGCGCGCCGTCGCAGCCGCGCGGGCCCAGGGGCTCGGCCGCGAGCGCGCGGCCATCGAGGGCAACCGCACGAACTCGATCTTTGCGTTGGAGGGGCCTCGCGCTGCCTGCCAGGCCACGACGGAGGCGATGGAGTTCGATCGCAGCCACGGACTGGAAGCGTATGTGATGGACTGCCGAGTCGGTCTGATTGCCTACATGTGGGCAGCAGGGGACTGGGCCCGCGCGGTCAGGGAGGCTGCCGAGCTGCTGACGCTGATCGAAGACAGTGACGAAGTGGCCGACACCCTCTACGTCAGGTCTCTGCTGGCGCAGATGCTCGCCGAACGTGGGAACGGAGCGCAGGCCGCGCCCATGCTGCCGTGGATAACGGCTAGGGGCCGCGAGAGCATCTCCTATCTGAAGGGCTCCGCCCTTCTTGGAGCTGCCTTCGTTTCCGCTCGGATCGGCGAGAAGGGAGAGGCAGTCGCCCTGCTGGTCGAGTGCCTGGCCTCGCCCGCGGCCGTCACATCGACGGTCGAGGCGGTCCCCACGTCCGTGCGAACTGCTCTTGGCTGCGGGGAGCACGCGATCGCCAAGGGGTTCCTCGAGTGCTGTCTCGCGGGATGCCCAGAGCCCCGGCTACCACTGGTCGACAACGTCGTGAGGTCCGTGGAGGCACTGCTCGCCGAGGCGGGCGGTGAGCACGAGACGGCGGCGGCGGGCTTTGCCGACGCCGTCTCGTGCTGGCGAGAGTTCGGGATGCCGTATGAGGAGGCGCACGCTCTCTTCGGCATGGGACGCAGTCTGGAGGCTCTCGGCAGGAAGCCCGAGAGCGGCGAGCACCTCGCCGCCGCGGCAGAGATCTTCAAGCGGCTCGGCGCCAGACCCGCGCTCGAGGACACCGAGAAGCTGCGGACCTCGCGCGCGTAGCAGCCGAGGCTCCGGCGTCCCGGCTGGACTCAGCTCCGGGCGTGCGTGACCGTTGCCGGACCGGCGAGCCGCTTCAGCATCTCGAGGTAGGCGCGGCCGCCGGCCTCCTTGCGCCGCCGGCGCAGGAACACCCAGTACCAGCTGTACAGCGCCATCGTCCCGTAGCGGAACGTCGCCAGGTACTTGAGCCACTGGCGGAAGGAGTAGAAGCGCGCGTAGGCGCCCCAGACCTCGGTCTGCAACCGGTCGGGCGTGATCTTGCGCGGCCGGAAGACGACGTGCTGGCCGTCGAAGAGGTCCCAGCGGCGATCGAAGATGCGGCCCTGGGCGTCGAGCTCGTCGAACAGCGGCGTGCCGGGCAGCGGCGTCAGGATGTTGAGCATGAGCGTGCTGATGTCGTGCTTGCGCGCGAAGCGGGCGGTCTCGCGGATGGTCTCGGCGGTATCGCTGTCGGCGCCGAGCACGAACATGCCGTGTGTCTTGATGCCGTACTTGCGCAGGGTGCTGAGGGCAGCGACGATGTCGGCCACGCTCTGCGACTTGTCGAAGCCGTCGAGGGTCTCCTGGCTCACCGACTCGAGGCCGAGCGCGACGCGGTCGCAGCCGGAGTCGCGCATGAGCTCGAGGAGCTCGGGGTCGGCGACCACGTCGGTGCGCACCTGCGCCGACCACGAGATCTTGTGGCCGCTCGCGATCATCAGGCGCAGAAGCGTCTTGAGGCGCCGCTTGTCGGCGGCGAAGTTGTCGTCGTAGAAGAAGATCGACTTGGGCTGCTTGGCTTCGATCTCGGCCATGATGTTCTCGGCGCTGCGGTAGCGGTACTTGCGCCCGAACATCGCCGTCACCGAGCAGAAGTTGCAGGCGAAGGGGCAGCCCCAGCTCGTCATGATGGGAGTGACGCCGCGCTGCTCCGCCGAGCCTGCGATGAGCGTCAGGTCGGGCACGGGCAGCGTGTCGAGGTCGCGGCACGGCTCCCGGAGCTCGTTGTGGACGGCCTCTCCGTCCCGCGTGAACGAGAGGCCGGCGATCGACTCCAGCGGGCGTCCGCCCTGCAGCGAGTCGATCAACTCAAGCATGAGGGCGTCGCCGCCCTCGCCGCGCGCGACGTAGTCGGCGTGCGCGAGCGCTTCGTCGGCCATGAAAGTGACGTGCGAGCCGCCGACGATGGTCGGCACGCCGTGCGCGCGCACCTTCTCGGCGATCTCATAGCCGGCGGGTGCGGTCGACGTGGTGGAGGAGATGCCCACGATGTCGGCCGAGAGCAGGTCGTCCCAGTCGATGGGCGAGAACTGGGGGCAGTAGATCACCACGTCGTGGCCGGCGGCCTTCAGGCCGGCGCCGATGAGCGGCAGGCCGAGGCGCGGCAGGAACGTGTAGGACCACATGTGGAGATGGGCGGGGGCGGGTTCGATCAGACGGATCTTCATGCGGAGTCACCTTCTTGCGGAGTGGGCGCAGGGTCGCCGGCGCGCAGCGCGGCCGATCCATGCGGGAATAGCGGGGTGGTCGCTCGAGGGCGGACGCCTCGACCTCCTGGGGACCTCCTGTACTGCCGGGCGTCTGCTGCTGCGGAGTAGCGCGATCCGCGGGCCCGGAGTCCCCCGAAGCGTGACTTGCTCTTCTCAGAGTACGGCAAACGACGTCAAAGGCAAGTCGTGAACGTTGAGATATACGGAGAGACGGCGCGGCGCAGGTTAGGTATGGAGTCCGGCGGGCAGACACCATGCGAGCCGTATCAGTTCCGCCATGCGCTGGCGGTCGGCGGCCGAACCTGCCTGGCGAGCTCCCGTTCCTGAGCTGGCTGTGCCCGACATCAATGGGCGGCCCAATGAACGAGCAAGCCGGGGTACCTGAGCGCCTGCTCACCCCCGAACAAGTAGCCGAACGTCTGAGTCTCAGCGTGCTGACCGTGCGTGCCTGGCTGCGATCCGGCCGGCTGCCGGGAGTCAAGCCCGGCGGCAGGGTCTGGCGCGTGCGCGAGCACGACCTCGACGAGTACATCCGCGACCTGAGTCGAGAGCTGGCCTGACCCGGCCCGCGACGCCGCGACCGCGCAGATCCGGCGGTTCCGGCGGCCGGTGCTATGCTGCCGGGACCGGGGTGGGCTGCCCGGGCCGCCATCATCGGAGGGTGCGCACCATGAGATGGACGCCGCTGGCGACCGCCGTGCTCGCGGCCCTGGCGTGCGTGCTCGCCCCGGCAGTCGCGGCGGCCGCCCCCGACAAAACGCCGCCGGTGACCATCTGTGACGCGCCCGCCGGCTGGCAGAGCGCGTCCTTCGTCGTACGCTTCAGCGCCACGGACGCGGAGTCCGGCGTCGCCGCGATCTGGGCGGCGATCGACGACGGTCCGGTGCAGCAGGTTGGCGGACCGGCGGGCGGTTCGCTGGAGATCGCGGCGCCCGCCGACCATTCCTTCGAGGGTACGCACACCCTGCGGTACTACGCCATCGACGCGGCCGGCAACGCCGAGAGCGCCCAGACAGTGCAGCTGCGCATCGACACCACCCCACCCGTCGTGACCACAAAGGGCGCCGCCGGCTACATGGCGCGCGCGGTCACGCTGAGCTATCGCGTCCGCGACCAGCTCAGCCCCACGGTGCGCCGGCTCGGCCTCGTGGTCACGGATGACGCGGGCGCGACCGTGGCGACAGTATCGCTCGGCTCGGCCGTCACCGGCGAGTGGCGCCGCGCGCGGTGGACCTCCGCGGTCGCGGACGCCTTCCACTTCGCCGTCACCGCGTCGGACGAGGCCGGCAACGCCGCCACCTCCGCCGCGGCCGACGTCGACGTGAAGTACCTGGCGCGCCTCGCCATCGGGCACTCCGTGCGTCACCGGCCACTCACCGTCACGCGCTTTGGCGCCGGCGACAGGCGCGTGCTCATCCTCGGTGGCGTGCACGGTGACGAGTTCGGGGCGCCCGTCGCGGCGCAGCTGGTGAAGTACCTGCTGGCGCATCCGCGCGCGCTCCCGCCACGCACACGCGTCGACGTCCTCGCCTGCGCCAATCCGGACGGCTACGCGAGCCACACGCGCGGCAACGCGCGCAACGTCGACCTCAACCGCAATCTGCCCACCCGGAACTGGCGCCACCAGCTGAGCTCCCAGAACGACCCGGGGGCCGGCGGCCTGACCGGCGGCTCCGCCCCCGGGTCGGAGCCGGAGACCAAGGCCCTGCTGGCTCTCCTGCGCGACCGCTTCGACATCGTCGTGAGCCTGCACTCGCGGGGCGGCATCATCGACTGCAGCGGCCCGGGCGCACGCGCGGTAGGGCGGCGCATGTCCGCGCTCTGCGGCCTGCCCCTGGGCAAGCTGTGGTACGACCCGTACATCACCGGCTCGCTGGGGCGCTTCGTGCCCGAGCGCTACGGCGTCCCCATCATCACCGTGGAGCTGCGCAGCCCGGGCCTCTCCGCGGGGATGCGCGCCGCCCTGCTGGAAGCCGCGCGCTGACGGCGGCGCTCATCGCCCGGCCGGGCCTCCCCGCCGTGCGGGGCGTGCCCGCGGCCCGAGCCGGGTTGCCGCCTGGCGGCCCTGCGGATAGGCTGCCGCGCGGTCGTCCGGCCGCTTCCGTCCCGGGCGCGCAGGTCGCTTCTCCGGAGGAGCCGTGACGCAGGACAAGCTGATCATGTTCGACTTCGACGGCGTCATCGCCGACTCGCTCGACGAGCAGTCGCGCGCGTTCGTCGACACCCTGCGCGCGCACGGTCTCGACGAGCTCGCGACGCGGTCCACGTTCCTCGACTTCACCGAGACCAACTGGTTCGAGGCGCTGGACGGGGCGGGCCTTCCTGAGTCTGTCGTCACCGAGATCGAGAATGCCTTCGGGGCTGTCCCCAGCCCCAGCCTCTTCCCGGAGATGGCCGGCGTCATCGAGCGCCTCGCGGCGGAGCACTGCGTGGTCGTCATCACGTCCAGCCGCACCGCCGACGTAGAGGCCATCCTGGGCGAGCACGGCGTGACCGGCGTCGCCGAGGTCATCGGCGGCGATGTGGAGCAGAGCAAGACGCGCAAGATCCGCTCCGCGCGGCGGCGCTACGGCGAGTCGCTCGAGGCCTGGTACGTGTGCGACACGGTGGGTGACGTGCACGAGGCGCGCGACGCCGGAGCCGTCACCGTCGGCGTCGCCTGGGGCTGGCACGGGGAGGAGCGGCTGCTGGGCGCCGGCCCCGACCGCATGGCCCGGCGCCCCGCCGACCTGCTCGGCCTGTTCTGACCGCGGCCCGGCGTCGTTGTCGCGGCCGCCGCTCAGCTTGGGTCAGGAGGAGGCCGCGTTGTCCGGCTTGGGCCGGCCGAGCGGCGCCTTGGCCTTCGACTTCTTCAGAGCCGAGGGCCGGACCAAGGTACTGCCGTCCGGCCCCACCCGCACCGCCTTGTGCAGCGCGCTGCCCTTGACGAGGTCCGTCCAGGAGAGGAACCAGATCGTGTAGCCGTCGCCCCAGCTGCCCGCCTTGGGGCTGCCGGTGACCGTCACGGGGTCGCCCGGGATCGACATCTCGTAGTACGTCTGGGCGTGGTCCGGGGCGAGGTTCACGCAGCCGTGGCTGACGTTGGCGTAGCCTTGCGAGCCCACGGACCACGGAGCGGCGTGGATGAAGTCGCCGCTCCAGGTGAAGCGCACCGAGTACGGCACCTGGATGTCGTAGTCAGGGCCCACCATGTGCTGCGGGTTCGCCTTCTCGATCGAGAGATACGTCCCGTTGGGCGTCTCCTTGCCCGGCCGGCCGGTGCTGATGGGCCAGGTGGCGATGAGCTTGCGGTCCTCGTAGAGCTGCAGGTGGTGGTCGCTGGCGCTCGCCACGACGATCAGCGAGCGGCCTATGGACCACTGCTGGTGGATGGTGTGGGTGGCGTACACGCCGGGGGACGTCTGAACGCCGTCGAAGTGGCCGACGAAGCTCACCTTGATGTTCTGCGGCCAGTAGGCGCGCGGCCGGAAGAGGAGCGCCTGGTCGCCGTCCCAGTGCCAGGCGCCGACGACGGGCCTGGAGCTCGTCAGGACCAGGGCCTTCTCCACCGCTTTCTTGTCCTCCACCGGCTTGCTGAACGTGAGCATGACCGGCATGCCGACGCCGTACGTGACGTTGTGCCCCTCGAAGATCTGCACGCTCGTGGTCGTGTCCGGCGTGAGCGTGCGGAAGCGGCTCACCTTGGTGATCGAGCGGCCGTCGGCGTCGACGGCGGTGGCGCGGATCACGTACTGGGTGCCACTCGAGAGTGTCCAGCGGCTCTGCCACGACGTGGATGCCGAGTCGAGTTCGCCGCCGACGGCATCGCCGCCGGTCCGTGCGGTCACGGAGGTCAGCGTCCCGTCGCGGACGGTCACGGTGATGCCGTGGTTGGGCTTGGCCTGCCGGAGGCCGTTGCGGGGTGAGATGGTGATGTGCGCCGCGGAGAGCGTCGGGCTCGGGCTGGGGGCGGGCGAGGAGGCCGAGCCCGAGGTGGACGCGGAGCAGGCGCTCGCCGCGAGGGCGAGCGCGACCGCCGCGGCGGCTGCGAGCAGCGCCCGACCGTGCCGGCGGCTGGGGCCGGCGGGCCGCCGGCGTCTGGTGTCGCGGTTCGTCTTCACTGTGTGGAGCCGTTTCGTCGTGACCATCCCAAAGGCCTGCCTGAGTGACGCGATCCGCAGGCCGCTCACAGAGTCCTCCAAGGTACCTCCCAGCTTCGGGGACGTCATCCCGGCGCTGTTGTCCAGAGGGACAATGGTTCCTGCCCGCCGGGCCTCTTGTCCAGTCCCACACGGCCGACAATCAGTCCGGCGGCCGGGAACGGCCGCAGCCCCCGCACGCGGAGTCATCGCGACCTTCGCCGCATGGGGCCGGCCGGGCAAGGCGAGCTGTGGAGGCGCCATGAGACGCATCATCCTGTCACTCATCATCGTCGCCGCGTGCCTGGTGGCGGCGCCTGCGGCGCTGGCCTCGGGTCCGGCGCCCTGCGACCCGGGCGGGCCGACGTGGTTCGACTTCGGGCTGTCCGGCACCGTGACCGCGGTCGACGCGGAGAACGGCCTCCTGACCGTCGCCGTCGCGCACGGCAGCGACGGGCTCGGCGACGCGGTCGACGTCGTCGTCACCGAAGACACCCACCTGGTCCGCGCGCAGCACCACGAGCGCACCGACATCACGGTCGCTGACGTCGTCGTGGGCGACCGCGTCGTGGTCTGCGGTTCCACGGACGACAGCGCCGGCACGACCGTCTACACGGCCGCGGTCGTCTGCGTGCGTGCGCCCTGCTTCGGGCTCGTCGGCACGGTGACCGCCGTCGACGCGGACAAGGGCATGCTCTCCGTGGCTATCGATGAGGCCAGCGGCGACCTCACCGGCACGCTGGACATCGTGGTCACGGACGACACGCGCATCGTCCGCGCCGAGCATGGCGAGCACGCTCGCCAGTGCGACGACGAGACCGACATCACCCTCGCCGGCGTCGCCGCCGGCGACAGCGTCGGCGTTTGGGGGACGATCGACTCGAGCTCCGGGTCGCCGGTCTACACCGCCGACCGCGTGTGCATCCGCGTGCCGCGGTTCGGCCTCGTCGGCAGCGTGACCGGCGTCGACGCCGACAACGGGACGCTCACGGTCGCCATCGACCACGCCAGCGGCGACCTCACGGGATCGCTCGACGTCGCGGTCACCGAAGACACCGAGCTGTACAAGGTCGCCGCCGGCGCGGGCGCTCGCCAGTGCGACGACCAGACGGAGATGACCCTGGCGGACATCGCCGAAGGCGACGAGGTCGCCGTGTTCGGCACGGTCGATTCCAGCAGCGGCAGTCCCGTCTACACGGCGCACGTCGTGCTCGACGGCGTCTCGGCCGACTGGCTGCCGAAGCCGGTGTGCAAGCCCGCCGACGCCGCCGTCGGCGCCGGCGATGCGCGGAAGGGCGACAAGGTGAAGCTGCGCCTCAAGGTCGCCGACGCCATGCCCGGCGCCACGACGGCCCAGGTGACCGTCAGCGTGAAGACGACGACCGGCCGCACGGTCGCGACTCGCACCGTCGCCGCCGTCGCCCTGAACCGGTCCGTGACCGTCGCCGTCAAGCTCGGCAGGACGCTGCACCGCGGCTCCTACCGGCTGGTCGCGACCTCCACCGACTGGGCCGGCAACAAGCAGGCTCACGCGAGGACCGCCATCCTGCGCGTGAAGTAGGACCCGCGGGCCGTCTTTGGCCCGGACCCGGAGAGGCACGGACGGGCGGCGCCACCGCGAGGCGGCGCCGCCCGTCGTCGTCTGTCCGGCCGGTGCGCTGACGGCTCCGCCCGCCCCGCCCGCCGCCCGCCGGTGCCCCCTTATCTCTCGAGCAGGCGCAGCGCCGCAGCCTCTATGTGGGTCGCCGAGATGCCCGCCGCCTCGAGGAGCTCGGCCGGCGTGCCGGATCCGGGCAGGTCGCGCACTGCGAGGTGCTCCACCCGGAACCGCTCGTCCAGCGGCGAGAGGGCGGCCAGGACGGCTTCGCCCAGGCCGCCCTCTGGATAGTGGTCCTCGACGACGACGATGCGCCGCCCAGCGGCGCGGGCGGCCGCCGCGAGCCCGCCGGCGTCGACCGGCTTGACCGAGTACAGGTCGATGACCCGGGCGCCGATGCCGCGGTCGTCCAGCTTCTGCGCGGCCTCCAGGCAGGTGTGCACGGTCACGCCGGCGCCGGCGAGCAGCACCTGGTCGTCGTCGGTCAGGCGCAGGATCTTGGACCCGCCGACGGGGAACGCCTCGTCCGGGTCGTAGAGCACCGGGTAGGCGCCGCGCGTGGTGCGCAGGTAGCTGACGCCGGCGATGTCGGCCATCGCGGCGGTCAGCGCGGCCGCCGATGTCGCGTCGCTGGGGTAGAGCACCGTCGACCCGTGCACGGCGCGCAGCGCGGCGAGGTCCTCCAGCCCCATCTGCGACGGTCCGTCCTGGCCGATCTCCACGCCGGCGTGCGAGCCGCAGAGGCGGATGTCCGCCTGCGAGACCGCCGCCATGCGGATGAAGTCGTAGGCGCGTGAGAAGAACGCGGCGAAGGTCGCCACGTAGGGGACGTAGCCGCGCACGCTCAAACCCACCGCGGCGCCGACCAGTTGCTGCTCGGCGATGTACTGCTGGAAGTAGCGGTCTGGGTACGCCTCGCCGAACTTCTCGATGTAGGTGGAGTTGCCGACCTCGCCGTCGAGGGCAACGACCTCGGGGCGGGCGCCGAGGGCCACGAGCGCGTCGCCGAAGGCCGTGCGCGTCGCGATCTTCATACCCATCTCATACTTGGGCAGGATCACGGCGCGCCGCTCCTGGGTGATGACCGCCGTCGGCCGCCACGGCCGCGGCGGCGTCGCCACCGTGCGTGCGGTCACGCCGCCGAGCGCCTGGATGGCTCGCTCGGCCACGTCGGCGGGCAGCGGCTTACCGTGCCAGCCGTTCTGGTCCTCGACCTCGGGCACACCCTTTCCCTTGACCGTGCGCGCCAGGATGACGGTCGGCCGCTGCGACCGCTCCGCGAGCTCGTAGGCGTCGTCGATCTGCGCCGCGTCGTGCCCGTCGATGATCACGGCGCGGCAGCCGAACGCCTCGACGCGCCGCCGGTACGTCTCCATGTCCCAGCCGAGCTCGGTCGGGCCGGACTGTCCGAGGCGGTTCACATCCACGATCGCCGTCAGATTGTCGAGGCCGTAGTGCGACGCCTTGTCGAAGGCCTCCCAGATGGAGCCCTCGGCCAGCTCGCTGTCGCCGCAGAGTACCCACACGCGGTAGTCGAGCCGGTCGAGGCGCTTGCCGGCGAGGGCCACGCCGACGCCGTCGGGCAGGCCCTGGCCGAGGGACCCTGTGGCCACGTCGACCCATGGCAGCACGGGCGTAGGGTGCCCCTGGAGCGGGGACCCGGCCCGGCGGTACGTCTCCACGAGCTCCCGGTCGCTGATCACCCCGGCCGCCTTGTACAGCGAGTAGAGCAGCGGCGAGGCGTGGCCCTTGGAGAAGATGAGGTGGTCGTTGTCCGGACGGTCCGGGCGGGCCCAGTCGTAGTGCAGGTGACGGGCGAACAACACCGCCATCAGGTCGGCTGCCGAGAGGCTTGAGGTGGGGTGGCCGGAGCCTGCGGCGGCCACGCTGCGGATGCTGTCGACGCGCAGTTGTCTGGCGAGCTCCCGGGCGGTCTCGAGGTCCGGCCGGAGGACATCGTGGGGAAGAGCGCTCATCGTCGATCTCCTCGTCGTCGTGCTTGGGGCGTGAATGACGCCCGCGTCAGTTTGGGACGTTCCCGCCGGGAGTGCCCGCGACTCGGGCCGAGAGTTGGCGCGGTCCGGTGTGAGCACCGACGGTGGCGCGTTTGCCGCGCCTCCGGCGGGGCAGGTCAAGAGCAGACGGGTGGCGCGCCAGGACCCTCCTCTGCGCGCGCCGCCCGCCTAGCGACGTGAGGCGGACGACTGGAGGACCCGTGGCGACGCTCTACGCAGGGACATCCGGGTACGCGTACCCCGCCTGGAAGCCCGGCTTCTACCCCGAGGACGTGCCGGCGGCGCGGTTCCTGCAGCACTACGCCACGCGGCTGAACTGCGTGGAGATCAACTACACGTTCCGCCACATGCCCACGGAGAAGACGCTCCGGTCCTGGGTCGCCGCGACTCCTCCGGGGTTCCTGTTCGTCCTGAAGGCGCACCAGGCCATCACTCACAGGAACCGCCTCAAGGAGGGTGCCCGCGAGCCGATGGAGTACTTCCTGCGTACGCTGGACCCGCTGCGCGAGGCCGGCCGCCTGGGTCCGGTGTTGCTGCAACTGCCGCCCAACCTGAAGCTCGACCTCGACCGCCTGGCGGGCTTCCTCGAGGTCCTGCCGCGGGACCTGCGGTTCACGTTCGAGTTCCGCGACGCGTCGTGGTTCTGCGACGAGGTCTACGAACTGCTCCGCGCTCACGGCGTGGCGCTCTGCGTGGCCGAGTCTGCGGAGCTGGCGGCGCCCGACGTGGTGACCGCCGGTTTCAGCTACTACCGCCTGCGCAAGCCGCCGTACGACGAGCCCGCGCTGGCGCGCCTGCGCGGCCGCTCGCGCGAGCTGCTGGCCGGCGGGCACGACGTCTACCTGGTGTTCAAGCACGAGGAGGACGCCGGTGGCGCGCTGGAGGCGGAGAGCATGCTCGCCGCCTGACGGGTCCGGCCCTCCGGCGTCCCGGCATCCGGGCCGGCCGCCGCCGGGCCGCCCGAGCGGCCGCCGTGCTAGGCTGGAGAACGTGACCGCGCCGCCGCTCATCCCGCGCGACCCGGGTCCGCGCCGCCGGCGCCGCGGCAGCCCGTCCTGGCTGCCGTTCGTTCTCGCTGCGGTGGCCATCGCCGTCGTCGCAGTGGGCGGCTTCGCCCTCGTCACGCGGCGCCCGAAGCCGTACAGCCCGGCGGCGGTCCCCTCCGCCGGGCCGTCGTCATCCGCGGCCTCGTCCGCCGCGACCCCCGCCGCATCCGCCTCGCCCTCCTCTCCCGCGGCGTCATCCACCCGCGCTGCCCAGGCGCTGCCGCCGCTGCCGCACATCGTCGCCGATCCGCAGCCGGTGCCGATCATCGTCTACCACCGCATCATGCCGAGGCCCAAAGGGCCGCGGCTCGTGGTCATGAGCGTCAAGCTGTTCGAGGCGCAGATGGCCTGGCTCTCGGAGCACGGCTACCAGGCCGTCACCCTGCGGCGCGTCTACGATGCGTGGACAGGCGCGGGCATCCTGCCGCCGCACCCGGTGGTGCTCACCTTCGACGACGGCTACGCCGACCAGGTGCGCAACGCCGCACCGGTGCTGCGCCGGTATCACTGGCCGGCGGAGCTCGACCTCGTGTCCAGCGCGCTGTACCTGGGCGACTCTCCGCCGGCGATCAGCCTCACGCCCGAGATGGTGCAGGGCCTGCTGAACGACGGCTGGGGGCTCGAGTCGCACTCGGTCTCGCACCTCGACCTCACCCGGCTCTGGGGTACGAGGCTGCACCACGAGCTGGTCGACTCCCGGACGCGGCTGGAGCAGCTGTTCGACGTCCAGGTCGACTTCTTCTGCTTCCCGGGAGGCATCTACAACCGGCGCCTCAAGCTGGCCGTGCGCCGCGCCGGGTACCTCGCCGCCACGGGGACGCGCTACGGCGCCGCCACCCCGCGCGACCTCTTCTCACTGCCACGCATCTACGCCTACAAGGGCGAGTCCATGCAGAGCTTCGGCTCGCGTCTGCGCGAGATCCTTGCGGCCGCCGGCGGCTGAGCGGGCGGCCGCCCGCGCACCCGGCGGCGGCCCCGGCTAGGATTGCGCCGAACTTGGGCCACGTCCGGGGAGGACCACGTGCAGTACGAAGAGTTCCTGGAGTTCGTCAAGAGCCGCAGGACCATCCGCGCCATCAAGCCCGACCCGGTGCCGGACGACGTGGTCGAGAAGCTGCTCGAGGCGGCCCGCTGGGCGCCGTCGGGCTTCAACATGCAGCCGGTCGAGTTGCTGGTGGTGGACGACGCCGGACTCCGCGCCGAGATCCGGCGCATCGTGGACGACTACAAGAACGCCGACTTCTTCGCCCTCGAGGCGACGCGGGAGGCGTGGCAGGGGTCTCCGTGGTCCGTCGAGACGCACGGACTCTGGCGGTGCCCGGAGGCGCCGGTGATGATCGCCGTGCTCGGCGACACCCGCCGGCGCGTCGGCCTGCCCATGGCCGCGCGGTATGCGACGCAGAAGGGCGACTCCATCTTCGAGTCGTCGCTGGCGAACGCGTTCTTGTACCTCCTGCTGGCGGCGCAGAGCCTCGGGCTTGCGGCCCAGCCCGTCTCCGCGGTCAAGTACCCCTCCGTCCAGGGCCTCGTGAAGCACCTCCTGAACCTCCCGGACCACATCTACCTGTACGACCTCGTGCTGGCCGGCTGGTCGGCCATGGACCGGCCGGTCGCCGGCAAGCTGACGCGGAGTCTGGGCGAGCTGGTGCATCACGACCGCGCCGCGGACGACGAGTTTCTCTCGGATGAGGAGCTCCAGCGGCAGATCGTCAAGCTGCGCGCCGGCAACGTCGCACGGCACGTCCAGGGGGATGAGGCCGGCGCCTAGTCCGTCTCGGGCGCCGCGGCGACATCTTTGCACGTTCTTCGCTGATTCGTAACGATTGTGCGGTATGCTTTCAAACAAGCGGGACCGCAGGACTCAAGCGAAGAATCGAGGCAGGCGTCATGGACCCAAGTGAGTTCCACGCCCC
>Ga0302322_100001609_pt1 | contig 18619 bp, 12 predicted proteins | sample Fen_T0_2_FD_203757 | JGI IMG/M metagenome (GOLD analysis project Ga0302322, IMG submission 203757) | Peat permafrost microbial communities from Stordalen Mire near Abisko, Sweden - Fen_T0_2 | ecosystem: Environmental > Terrestrial > Soil > Wetlands > Permafrost | place: Sweden: Abisko... | reverse complement strand
TGTAGCCCAGCGAGAGGCGGGCAAATTCGTACTGGTGGGGCAGGGGCCGCGCCAGGTCCAGGTTGTCGAGAATCCAGTCGTAAAGCGGGCGGTGCACCTCGAATTCCAGCGTGCAGATGCTGTGCGTTATGCCCTCCACGTAGTCGCTCAGGCAGTGCGCAAAATCGTACATCGGGTAGATGCACCATTTGCTCCCGGTCTGGTGATGGTCCGCGTGCTTGATGCGGTAGATCAGCGGATCGCGCATCCAGATGTTGGCGGCATCCACTTCGATTTTCGCGCGCAGCACGCGGGTGCCGTCCGGAAACTCCCCGTTTTTCATGCGCGTGAAGAGATCCAGGTTTTCCGCCACGCTGCGCTCGCGGAACGGCGAGGCCTTGCCATTGCGGCGGTATTCGTCCATCTGCTCGGGCGTCATGTCACAGACGAATGCCTTGCCGCGCTTCACGAGCACCAGGGCAAATTCGTAAATCTGGTCGAAATAATCGCTGGCGTAGAACGGCTCCAGCTTGACGGCGGCATGTTGGCGCTCCGCCTCGGAGGTGCCGAACACGGGCGGCATGAAGAAATCAATTTTGCCGTCAATGGTCCTGGCTTCCGGCGTCTTGTCATGCTGCTTGAGGCCCAGGCGGTCTTCCGCCCAGCCGCCGAGCAGCCAGTTCACATCGGCTTGGATGGACTCCACGTATTCGATGTCTTCCTTGGTGGGGTTCGTATCGTCCATGCGCAGGTTGCAAATGCCGCCGAACTCTCGGGCGATGCCGAAGTTCAGGCAGATGCTTTTGGCGTGGCCGATGTGCAGGTAGCCGTTCGGCTCCGGCGGGAAGCGGGTGTGGATGCGCGGGTATTTGTGCTCGGCCACGTGGGCGGCGACGATATCGCGGATGAAATCGGACGGCGCGGCGGGCGCGGGCGCGGGCATTTCTATATTTTCCAAGCTCATAAAATCGTGCCGGAGGCTAACAAATGCTTTGGGGTTTGTCCAACGGCACCAGCGGGGCGCAATTTCGGAGCCGGGCGGGCCGGCGCACAAGTCGCGACCGGGGGCCGCCGCCGTCCGTTGCGGGACGCTGTCACGGCTGTCTGCCATCCAGGCGGGCGCTGGTAACCGGGACAGGCTGCGCTGGCAAATGACGCGGTACCAGCATCATAAACCGGTTGACGTTGACGGGCGGAACGGTCATTTTTTGAAAAATGATATTGAACCGTTTTCAGCTCGTGCTCGCCGCTTCGGCGGCGTTGTTGATGGGACCACTGACCTTGTCGGCGCAGACCAATGCCCCGGCCGCTCCCGCCGTGGCAGCCCCGCCCGTTTACGTCAACTCGGCCATCGTGCCCGTGTCGCGCAAGGACGGGGCCACCAATATCCAAAACCTGGTATTGCAGCGCGCTGTGGCCGCCCCCGGCGATTACGACATCGAATTCATTGGCGACTCCATCACCCAAGGCTGGGAAAGTCGCGGCAAGCGTGTCTGGACCAATTTTTACGGCCAGCGCAAGGTCATCAATTTCGGCGTGGGCGGCGACCGCACCCAGCATGTGCTCTGGCGCTTCGAGCAGGGCCAGTTGACCGGTATCAAGGCCAAGGTCGCCATCGTCATGATCGGCACCAACAATTCCAACAACGAGGACAATACCGAGGCCGAAATTCTGGAAGGCGTCACCGCCATCGTGACCCAAATCCGTGCCCGCCAGCCGGATACGAAAATCATCTTGTGCGGCATCTTTCCGCGCGGCAAAACGTTCAGCCCGCAGCGCGGCAAAATCCTGCAAGTCAACCAGGCGCTGGCCCGGCTCGACGATGGCAAGCGGGTTTTCTATCTCGATATCGGCTCGCAACTCATTGAAAACGATGGTTCTATCGCCAAGGAAATGATGGCCGATGCGTTGCATCCCGGCGACAAGGGGTATCAGATCTGGGCCGAGGCCATGGAACCCAAGCTGAAGGAGTTCCTCGCGCAGTAAGCGTCGCAGTAAGTTTTTTTCATTCCCAGCGCCAGGTCAAACCGGCGCTTTTTTATTCCCAAAAACCTCGCCGATGCCCTGGGTCAGGGCCTCCACCATCTTGTGCACCTGCGTCTTGGTCGTGCAATACGGCGGGATGAGCACGATCACGTTGCCCACGGGGCGGGTCAACACGCCATGCCGCGCCATCGCCTCGCAGACGCGGATACCCGCGCGGTCGCGCAAAGCAAACGGCTCGCGGGTGCGCCAGTCCTTGACCAGCTCGATCCCCGCCACCAACCCCGCCTGCCGGATGTCCCCCACCTGCGGCAGGTTCCAGAGCGACGCCAAGGCCGCTTGCAGGTTGCTTTGCAATTGCCCCCTCTGGCGCAAGGACTTCTCCGTCTGCAACAGCTCCAGGCTGGCGAGCGACGCCGCCGCCCCGAGCTGGTTGCCCGTAAAACTGTGCCCATGGAAAAAGGTTTTAAACTCCTCGTATTTGCCCAGGAAAGCGTCGAAAACCGCCTGGGTCGTGAGCGTAGCCGCCATTGGCAAATACCCTCCGGTAAGGCCTTTAGCCACACAGAGAAAGTCCGGCTGGACATTTTCGTGGTGCGTGGCAAATAAAACATCTTCGCTCCGCTTGCCGCTGGTCGCGGCGGCCACCCCGGTCCGGCCAAAACCGGTCATCACCTCATCAGCGATCAACAGTGCGCCATGGCTGCGGACAAGGTCCGTAACCTGCCTGAGCCAGCCCACCGGCTGCGCAATCATCCCGGCCGCCCCTTGTATCACCGGCTCAACGACAAACGCCGCGTACGGGTTGCTCTTTTTCTTTTGTACGGAAAATCGTCTGGCCACCTGGCCGACGCATTCCCAACCGCACTTCCTATAATCGCGGGCATCGCCGCGTTCAGGTTTGGCGCGATTGAAGGGACAGCGGTAGCAATAGGGGGCCATGACCTTGTCGGTCGGAAACAGCATCCCGCCATAGGCCTTGTGATAAAGGTCGACGTGGCCAAGTGAAACCGCCCCGATGGTGTCCCCATGATAAGCGCCAGCAAGCGAAAGAAACCGGGGTTTGGATTTTGCGCCGCGCGTGCGCCGGGTGAATTCGTAGGCCAGTTTCAACGCCACTTCCAACGCGGTGGAACCATCATCGGAAAAGAAAACCTTGGCCAGTTGGCGTTCCGATTTCCGCCTTTTTTCGGGCGGCCGAAAGGCCGAACTCCAACCCTGGTTCGCCACAGTGATGAGCTTGTGCGCCAGCAAACTGGCCGGTTCATTCGCCAGTCCCAGCGCGGAGCTGTGCGCGATTTTTCGCAACTGCCGCGTGATGGCGGCGTTGATTTTTGGATGCCGGTGTCCGTGCAGGTTGGTCCAGATGGAGGCGTTGGCATCGAGATATTCGCGGCCGTTCACGTCGCGCAGCACCGCGCCCTTGCCGCTGGCGATGACCACCGGTTCGCTCCGCAGCCAGTCGCGCATCTGCGTGAACGGATGCCAGACGTGGGCGCGGTCGAGTTGGGCGGAAGTGTTCATGGGACTTTGGAAAGGGCAGCATCTGTTTTTATCGTGCTGAGCGCGCGCGAGAGTTCGGCGACATCCGCGGCGGAATGCGCGGCGCTGAGGGTGATGCGCAGCCGCGCGGCACCGTTGGCGACGCTGGGATAACGGATGGCGGGAACGAAAATATTTTGCTCGCGCAACCGCGCCGCCGCCGCGACGGCCAGGGTTTCATCACCCAGAATCAGAGGAATGATGGCGCTGGGAATTGCCGCCGGCGGCCGGCCGGTGGCCGGTTGGAGTTCGGCAATGCGCTGTTGAAGTTGGGCGCGGAGCCCGTCCCCTTCAGGGGTTTGAATCAGTTGAATCCCCGCCATGGCGGCGGCGGCGGCGGCGGGCACGGGAGCGGTCGAGAAGATAAAGCTGCGCGCGTGGTTCACCAGCAAATCAATCAGCGCGCGGCGGCCGCAGATGAAGCCGCCGCTGGCGCCCACGGCCTTGCCGAGAGTGCCCAACTGTACTTCGATGCGGTCGCTGACGCCGAGCGCCTCGGCCAGGCCGCGTCCATTTTCGCCTAGCAGGCCCGTCGCGTGGGCTTCATCCACCAGGAGCCACGCGCCGTATTGTTCCTTGAGCGCCACGATTTCGCGCAACGGGGCGCAGTCGCCGTCCATGCTGAAAACAGACTCGGTGGCGATCAGGACGCGGCAGGTCTGCGGGCGGAGGCGCGATCGCTCATCCGCCCAGCGCAGCTTCTCCGCGAGATCGTTCAGATCGTTGTGGGCGAAGACGCGGAGCTTGGCCCCGGAAAATTTGGCGGCGTCCACGATGCTGGCGTGAACGAGCTTGTCGAGAATGATGATGTCGTCCTTGCCCAGCAGCGCGGTGATGACTCCGAAGGCGGCCGCATAACCGGTGGCAAAGGTCAACGCCGCCTCGGTTTTTTTGAAGGCGGCCAGCGTTTCCTCCAGCAGATGAAACGGCGCGAGCGAACCACAGATCAGGCGCGAGGCCCCGGCCCCGGCCCCGAAATCGTGAACGGCTCTGACGGCGGCCGCCTTGAGGGCGGGATGGTTGGCCAGGCCGAGATAATCGTTGGATGAAAAATTGAGCCAGGTTTTGCCGCCGGATGTCAGGCGCGGGCCGGGCGCGGAATCCACGCGGCACAGTTCGCGAAAAAGGTTTTGTTCCCGTTGCGCGGCGAGTCGCGCATTCAGGTCTTCGGCAAAAGCAGGCACGGGGTCAATTTACGATTTAGGATTTATGCTTTACGAGCCAAAAGGTGGCCGGCGGGGCAGCCCCGGTTATTTCGGCGGAATGATCCAGCGGCCTTCGATCATGCTGGCGGCCACGCGGCCGGGGTGTTGCAGCACGGCGGCCAGCGCGGCGGCCGGGCGGCCGTTGAAGGGCAGGGCGATCAGATCGGCGAAGGCATGCGGGCTTAATTCACCGGCTTTGCCGGCGAGGCCGAGCGCGCGGGCGCCGTTGATGGTGGCCATGCGCAAAATTTCCGCCGGGCTGATGCTCTTGTCGCCCTCGGCCAGGGCGCGCATTTCGGCAAACATGTCCAGCTCGGGAATTTGTTTTCCAATTTTACGGGTGGTGGCGAGGCTGTCGGTGCCCAGGCAGAGGTTCACGCCTGCGGCGGCCAGCCGTTCCCGTTCAAACTTGGGATGCTTGAAATAGGCGTGACTGCGCGGACAGTGGACCACGTGCGTGTGGTTTTTGGCCAGCAACGTGGCGTCGCCGCGGGCCAGGCAGTTGACGTGGATGGCCAGGACGTTTTCGCCCAGGAGCTGGTTGCGGGCGAGGTGGGCCACGGGCGAGCCGAGCCCGCAGTCGGCGTTGTCGCGGCCGTTCCGCTTGAGCCAGTCGTGCATTTTGCCGCCGGCGGAGGCGAACATTTCAAATTCCTGCACCGATTCGGCAACGTGGATGCTGACGCGCCATTTCCGCTTCAGCGCGAGGCGCGCCGTGAGCTGCAGCAGTTCCGGCAGGGTGGAGTAGGGCGCGTGCGGCGACAGCATGGCGCGGTGGCGCGGGTGCCGCAGCGACTCGATTTTTTCCACCGCTTCCCGCAGGACATCCCGGGGCTGGCGGCGGTATTTGATGCCGGTCATTTCCAGAAAGGAATAGATGCGCAGCGGCGTGGCGTCCCAAACTTCGGGATGCAGGTCGGGCATGCATTCGATGTCCCCCACCGTGGTCGTGCCGGTGCGGAGTAATTGATGGGCGCCGCGCAGCCAGGAGCGGGCGTAATCGGAATAGCTCCAGCCGGTCTTGTGCGCGGTGATGGAACCAATCCAGTCGGTGAAGATTTTCGGCGGCGGCAGTTCGCCCGCCATGTCGGTGTAGTCGAGGTGGCAGTGCGCGTTGACCAGGCCGGGGAGCAGGATGACTTCGCCGAGATCCAGCGCTGTTTCGCGGAGGTGCGGGCGGAGATCGCGCCAGGGAGAGACGGAGCGGATGCGGTTCCCCACAATAAAAACCGCGCCGTCCTCGATGGCCGGCGCGGTGATGGGGAGAATCGTGCGCGCGCGCAGGATCATTATTCGACGTGGGCGTCCTGGCGGGCGCGCTTGGTGCGCGAGGCAACGGTGTGCTTGATGGCTTTCCGCTTGCTGTGGCGCTTGCGAATCTGCTGCTCGATTTTCTTGGTGACGAGGTCAATGGCGGCGTAGAGATCGCTTTCGCGGTCTTCCGCAAAGAGGTCGGTGCCGCGCATGCCGATGCGCATGGAGCAGCTGAACTGCTTTTCCGGCACGCGGGTCTTGTCGTGTTCCAAGGTTACGCGGGCGTCAATGGTCCAACGGTCGAGGTGCTCCAGCTTGTCGAGCTTGTCGAGAATATGGTCCTCAATGGCCTTGGTCAGTGTCACATTGTGGGTCGAGAGAATCAGTTTCATAATATGAAGATGCATTCTTATATCGGAGAAATCCAGTTTATCTTCATCGGAAAGTATTAACAGCCGGATTCATGCCAGTTATGCTTGTGATTTGATGCGCTTGGTATATGATTTCGACTGTAGATGGCTTTTGGCTTACAACTATCGCAACGGCTGACGCAATCGCTGGTGCTGGCTCCGCAGCTGCAGCAATCGTTGGCCTTGCTCCAGGCTCCCTCGCTTGAACTCAAGGCGCTGGTGGAGGCTGAACTGCAGCAAAATCCCGTGCTGGAGGAAGTCACCGGCCAGGAGCAGGAAGTGGATCTCAGCGAAAAATCCCCGGCCAATGACGAAGGCGAGGCCCCGGTTGACATGGATCTCGCCGAGCCGCCGGATGATGTCAATTTTGACACCCCCTCGGAAAAGCCCTCAGGCGATCCCGTGGAAGATTTTCAAGCGGAATTCGAGAAGCTCGTGCAGATGGATCAGGAATGGCGCGATCATTTTTCCCAGACGAACGCCCCCATCCGCTCGACCACCGAGGACGAGGAAAAACGCCAGTTCATGTTCGACTCGCTCACGGCTGAGACGTCGCTCGCCCAGCATCTGGTGGAACAGGTGCGCGACACCAAGTTGAACGAGGAGGAGCAGGGGATCGCCGAATTGCTAATCGGCAATATTGATGACTACGGCTACCTCAATTCCACGGTGGAAGAACTGGCGGCTTCCGCCAACGTCTCCGCCGAAAAAATTTCGGAAATTCTGAAGGTGGTTCAAACGTTTGATCCCGCCGGGGTCGGCGCGCGCGATTTGCGCGAATGCCTGCTGCTCCAACTGGAGCGGACGGGCCAGGCGGAGACATTGGATTACCGGATCATTCGCGATTACATGGATGCCCTCGGCAAGCGCCGCATACCCGAGATTGCCAGGGGCGTAGGCCAGTCCGTGGATGACGTGCAGCAGGCGCTCGTCCGCATCGGCCGACTGGATCCGCGGCCCGGGCGCGCTTTTCTGCCGGCAGTGGATCAATATGTCGCTCCGGAAGTTTTCGTGCAGAAGGCCGGCGAGGAATTTACCGTCACCACCAACGACGAGCAGATCCCGCATCTGCGCATCAGCAATATCTACAAGGATCTGATGTCCTCCGGCGAGGACAACGCCGAGGTGAAGAACTACATCCGCGAAAAAATCCGGGCCGGAAAATTTCTCATCAAGAGCCTGCACCAGCGCCAGCAGACCATTGGCAACATCGGCCGGGAGATCGTCAAGCGGCAGCATGAATTCATGGAAAAGGGCGTTGCTTTTCTCAAGCCCATGACCATGGCGCAGGTGGCCGAAGTCGTCGGTGTGCATGAGACCACGGTCAGCCGGGCGGTCTCCGGCAAATACATTCAGACGCCGCAAGGCGTGTTTGAAATGAAATTTTTCTTCACCGCCGGTTTGCAGACCTCCAGCGGTAGTGATGTGTCCAATACGAGCGTCAAGGATATGATTGCGGAGATCTTCAAAGGTGAAAACACCTCCCGGCCAATGTCCGATCAGGAAGTTGTCAAGCTGTTGACGGACAAGGGCATCAACATTGCCCGTCGTACCGTGGCCAAGTATCGCGACGAACTCGGCATTCTTCCTTCCAACCTGCGCAAGGTCTATTAACCCAGCTTGGGGGCGGTTGTTTCAAGCCGGTTTGGTAGCAAATACCGGGTGTTTTTAAGCAATTCTGGTGGTGGTCGCCTTGCGCTTTTTTAGTAAGTTATCTTAATGAATTGCCAAGCGACCCATCAAAGTATTAACCAGGCTGCGCTCGCCGCGCACCGGGCCACCGGCCCGTTTCCTGAAAAAATTCTCCAGTTTGGCGAAGGTAATTTTCTCCGCGGCTTCGCCGATTGGAAAGTGGATGAGCTGAACCGCCAAGGCTTTTTCAATGGCAGCATCGTCGTGGTGCAACCGGTCAAGCAGGGGCTCGTGGACGTCTTGCAGCAGCAGCAGGGACTTTACACGTTGTTGTTGCGCGGCATTCAGGGCGGCCGGCTCGTCGAGTCGCGCCAGGTCATCAGTTCCATCAGCCGCGCGCTCAATCCCTATACGCAATGGGCCGCAGTGGTCGAAGTGGCGCAGTCCCCGGAACTCCGGTTCGTCTTTTCCAACACCACCGAAGCAGGCATCGCCTACGCCGCCGAGGTCTGTGATGCCACCCAATGTCCGGACACTTTCCCCGCCAAGGTGGCGTCCCTGCTCCATGCACGCTTTCAAGCGGTCAAGGGCGATGCCGCCAAAGGCCTCGTTTTCCTGCCCTGCGAATTGATCGAGCAGAACGGCACCAAGCTCAAGGAATACGTTTTGAAACATGCCGTTGCGTGGCAGCTCGGCGCGGACTTCATTGCCTGGGTCAACAACGCGAATTATTTCCTCAACACCCTGGTGGACCGGATTGTGCCCGGCTACCCCCGGGAAGAAGCGGCCAAACTGGCCGTCGAACTCGGCTACGAGGACAAGCTCCTCGTCACCGGCGAAATTTTCCATCTCTGGGTCATCGAAGGTCCGCAGCACCTCGCGGCGGAAATCCCCTTTCACCTGGCCGGCCTGAATGTGGTCTGGACCGCCGACATGACGCCCTATCGCTCCCGCAAAGTGCGCGTGCTGAATGGTGCGCATACCGCCAGCGTGCTGGGCGCGTTCCTGGCCGGCTTGAACACGGTCGGCGAAATGATGAAAGACCCCGTCTTCGGCAAATTTGTCCAGCAGGCCGTGTTCGATGAAATCGTGCCCGTGCTGAAAATGGATGCGGTCGACCGCCGGAAATATGCCGCGGCCGTGCTGGAACGTTTCAACAACCCCTTCATCAAGCACGAACTGCTCAGCATCTCGCTCAATTCCGTTTCCAAGTGGAAGGTGCGCGTGCTGCCGTCGCTGCTCGATTACGTCGACACCTTCGGCAAACTGCCGCCGTCGCTGACCTTTTCGCTCGCGGCACTGATCCGTTTTTACGACGGCACGCCGGTTTCCGAACGCGAACTGCGCGGCCTGCGCCAGGGCCAGCCGTATCCGATTCGCGATGATGCCGGCATCCTGAGTTTCTTTGCCGCCCAGTGGAAACAGTACCATGCCACCGGCGAGGTGAAACAACTGGTCCAGGCGGTTTTGAGCCAGACGCAATTCTGGGGCCGTGACCTGACTCTGATTGAAGGCTTTGCTGCGGCCGTCGAAGCCCGTTTGAGCCAGTTGATCAAAGGCCAGACCCAACCCCCATTGGTGAACCAGCATCCGCATGAAACCGACGCCATCGCTCTTGCAAATTGATCCGCGCGACAATGTCGCCGTGGCGCTCGACGCCCTTGCCGCCGGCGCGGTGGTCGAAGTTTCCGGGCAGCGTGTCACCGCGCTGCGCGACATCCCGCGCGGGCACAAGCTTGCCTTGCGGCCCCTCGCGGCCGGGGAAAACGTCGTCAAATACGGCCACCCCATCGGCCACGCCACCATGGCCGTGGCGGCGGGCGACTGGATTCACGTTCATAATCTCAAGACCAACCTGAGCGGCACCGAAACCTACACCTACCAGCCCGAAGCGCAGCACCTGTCGCCGAAGAAGGATGCCATTAGCTTCAACGGCTTCCTTCGCCCGAACGGCGACGTGGGGATTCGCAATGAGCTGTGGATTTTGCCCACGGTGGGTTGCGTCAATCACACCGCGCAGTCGCTGGCCCAAAAATTTGCGGCCCGGCTGCCCGCCGGTTCCGTGGGCGGAGTGCACGCCTTCACGCATCCCTACGGCTGCTCGCAACTGGGCGAGGATCACGCGACCACCCAGACCATCCTGGCCAGCCTCGCCCAGCATCCGAATGCCGGCGGCGTGTTGATCGTGGGTCTTGGCTGCGAAAACAACACCATGGCCAGCTTCAAAAAGCTGCTTGGCGATTTTGATCCGGCGCGGTTTCGGTTTCTCGTCGTGCAGGAAGTGGAGGACGAAATCACCGTTGGCCTGCAACTGCTTGAAGAGCTGGCCGCATACGCGGGGCAGGCCGTCCGCCAGCCCGTGCCCGTGGCCCGGCTGCGGGTCGGCCTCAAGTGCGGCGGCTCCGATGGCTTTTCCGGCATCACCGCCAACCCGTTGGTCGGCGCCGTTTCCGACCGCCTTCTGGCGCGCGGCGGCACCACCGTGTTGACCGAAGTGCCGGAGATGTTCGGCGCGGAAACCATCCTGATGAACCGTTGTTCCCGCCCGGAGACCTTTGCCGCGACCGTCAAAATGATCAATGATTTCAAGGATTATTTTCTCCGCCATCACCAGGTGGTCTATGAAAACCCCTCGCCCGGCAACAAGGACGGCGGCATTTCCACGCTCGAAGAAAAATCGCTCGGCTGCACGCAGAAGGGCGGTCAGGGGCCGGTCGTGGATGTGCTGGCTTATGGCGCGCGGCTGCAACAGCCCGGCCTGAACCTGCTCAACGGCCCGGGTAACGACATCGTGGCCTGCACCGCGCTGGCCGCCGCCGGCGCGCATCTGATTCTGTTTACGACCGGCCGCGGCACCCCGCTGGGCGCTCCGGTGCCGACCGTCAAAATCGCCTCCAACACCGATCTCGCCACCCGCAAACGGTCGTGGATTGACTTCGATGCCGGCCAACTGCTCTCCGGCACCTCCGTGGACGCGCTGGCGGAACAACTGTTTGCCCGTGTGCTGGCGCTGGCCAGCGGCGACGCCGAAACACAGTCTGAGATCAACGGCTACCGCGAAATTGCCATCTTCAAGGACGGCGTAACGCTTTGATTGCAGGGTTGGACGGCTTGAAGCATGCCAGTCGCCAATGTCGGGCGCGCCGCCCTCTGCGCCGCCTACCAACCCACATGTTTGGATTCGTTAGGTGGCCCGTCCGGAGTGCAGTGCCTAATCTATCAGCCATTCCCAAGAATCGCTGCCACTGGATTCCCTGCTACCCGGCAAATACCGCGGTATTTCCCAGCTAGCCGCCAAATGCCGTGGTATTTGCCGGCCTTCCCCCAACGCCCGGTCCTATGTTATCGTCCACCGTTTATGAGGATGATCCTATCCCCGGCTCAGTGCACGGAGGCACCACGGCACACCGTGATGGCCACCAGCCATGAGCGTGGCCCATTTTGGTTCCCTACTGACCGCCTACCGCCCGTGCGATGCTGGGGCCAGCCAGGCTCTTGGCCTGCGGTATCGAACAGCTAAACCATTCCCCAATAACATTATCCACCGATTTTGGTACACGCCCGCCAAATGCCACGGTGTTTCCCGGGTACCCGCCAAATACCGTGGTATTTGCCGGTCTTCCCTCCACGCCGGATCCGATGTTATAATCCGCCGTTTATGTGTACGATCCTATCCCTTCAGGCCACCGCCCCGGCCCGCACTCAGCCGTCTGTCGTGCTGAAGCCGATTCGCCCGCACGTCGGGGAATATCACTCAGAGCAGAGCCCAGATCCTTGGAGTTCTCCGAAAAAAGGTGAATTTGGCGAAACGAACCCAAATTGAATTATATGTAAGTACTTACAAATATGTATGATGTGACAAATTCAGCGTTTTTTAACCTGTCAAAACGAACCCAAAACGAACCCAAACAAACCCAAAACGAAGCCAATTCGAACCCAAATAAACCCAATTTATCCATACTTGTTGGGTTGGATTTGGCCCACTGGCGGTGGTTTCAGGCCTCGTTTTGCGTGCCATGGGGCCGACCATTTCCAGCGGGATGGTCATTTTCAACCAACTTCGGGCGCATTCGTTTGCGTTGGTGGTCGCCCGCCCCAGTTTCAACGGCGACGCTGGTTGGGCTCAAAATGAACACGGTGCCAAGGTGCGCCCACGGTCTGGTTTGAAGCTCCTCTATCATTGCGGTAATTTTTCCTACTGATATAGTTTCGGGGTATTGACATGACAATTTTGCATTACCTTCTCATTGCCCTCGAAGTGGTGTTGGTTTTCAACCTCATCATCGGCGTGCATGAACTCGGCCATTTCCTGGCCGCCCGCTGGCGCGGTTTAAAGGTGGAACGCTTCGCCATCTGGTTCGGCAAGCCCATTTGGAAGAAAAAAATCGGCTCCGTCGAATATGCGCTGGGCTGGATTCCCGCCGGCGGCTATGTCTCCCTCCCGCAAATGGCCACGATGGAAGCCATTGAGGGCAAAACAGATGAGCACGCCGAACAATTGCCGCCCGTCTCGCCGTTCGACAAGATCATTGTGGCGTTCGCTGGTCCGCTCTTCAGCTTTTTGCTCGCGATTGTGTTTGCTGTGGTGGTCTGGCAGGTGGGCAAACCCAGCAACGGCTTGGATAATTCCACCCTCGTCGGCTGGGTGGATCCGTCCGGCCCTGCGTGGCTGGCCGGCATCCGGCCCGGTGACACGATTTTGGAAGTCGACGGCCATGAGGTAAAACATTTTTCACCCGCGTCCAGCATGACCGACAGCATCACCTGGCGCATCATCACCAGCACCGGCACGAACATCCCCATCAAGTATCTCCGCGATGGCAAAGAAGTGTTGACCACCGCCCCGCTGTTTCATCGCGATACCAAGTGGTATGAACGCAAGGCGCTCCGGCAGTTGCTGATTGTCTCCGCTGGCAAAGCCACCATTTACGATGTAGTCACCAATAGTCCCGCCGCGCTCGCCGGCTTAAAAACCGGCGATGAAGTCGTCGCGTTGAACGGCGAAAAAATTTACAGCCCGGCCACCGTCGATGCCGCAGTGTGTGCCATGAGCAATACGGTGGTGACGCCCCTGACCCTGACCGTGCGCCGCGGCAGTGAACAGTTTGACCGCACGCTGCTCGCGGTGAAGCCGCTGCAGCCGACCAATACCCCGCCGCAACTCGGCATTCTAGCCTGGCTGGGCGACACCAACGTCACGCTCTCCCACCCGACTCCGCTGAGCCAGATCCGCGATAGTGCCGGTCAGATTTTTCACACGTTTGGCGCGCTCTTTGCCAAGAAGGGCGAAATCGGCGTACAGCAGCTCGGTGGCGCCGTCATGATCATCCGCGTCTATAGCAACCTTTTCGAGAGCGAAGACGGCTGGCTGCGCGTCCTCTGGTTCAGCGTCATTCTGAATGTCAACCTGGCCATGCTCAACATGCTGCCCCTGCCGATGCTGGATGGCGGGCACATCACGCTGTCGCTGATTGACCTCATCCGCCGCCGCCCGAGCAATCCGCACGTGCTCAATTACATTCAAAACGGCTTTGCCATCCTCCTCATCGGCCTGATGGCGTATCTCGCCTTCTTTGACATCGGCGACTGGGTGCGCAGTTCCCGCGCGGACCGCGAAGTGCCGCTGGTGTTTGCCGCGCCGAAATAATTCTTTATGCGTTACTGCGAATCGCCGTTTTTCTTTCAACGCCGCCAAACCCGCGAGATTGTCATCGGCGATCCCGCGCATGGCGGCGTCATTGCCGGAGGCAATCATCCGGTTGTGGTCCAGTCCATGATCACTTGCGACACGATGGACACCGCCGCCTCGGTGCAGCAGACCCTGGACCTCGTGGCCGTCGGTTGCCAGATCGTGCGCATTACCGCCCCGACCGTGAAGGACGCCGCCAATTTGGAGAACATTGTCGCCGAACTCCGCCGCCGTGGTTGCACCGTGCCGATTGTGGCGGACATTCATTTCAAGCCCGAAGCCGCGATGGAAGCCGTCAAGTGGGTGGAAGTCATCCGCGTGAACCCCGGCAACTACGCCGATTCCAAGAAGTTTGCCATCAAGGAATACACCGATGAGCAATACGCCGCCGAGCTGGCGCGCATCGAGGAGAAATTCACCCCCCTCGTGTTGGAATGCAAGCGGCTCAAGCGCGCCATGCGCATCGGCACCAACCACGGTTCGCTGAGCGACCGCATCATGAACCGCTTCGGCGATTCCCCGCTGGGCATGATCGAGAGCGCGTTGGAGTTCGCCCACATCTGCCGCCGGCACGATTTCCACAACTTCAAGTTCTCCATGAAGTCGAGCAACCCCAAGGTCATGATCGAATGCTACCGGTTGCTCGTGGCGCGGCTGAATGACCTCGGCCCGGACTGGAATTACCCGATCCACCTTGGCGTGACCGAGGCGGGCGAAGGCGAAGACGGCCGGATCAAGTCCGCCATCGGCATCGGCTCCCTGCTGTGCGACGGCCTGGGCGACACCATCCGCGTTTCGCTCACCGAAGATTCGCCCCACGAAATCCCCGTCTGCCACGATTTGCTCGCGCTGATTCCGAAGCTGACGAATCACGCGGCCGGCATCACGAATCACGCGTTCCCCTTCGACCCGTTCCATTTTGAACGGCGCGAGACGCCCGAGATCGCCTTGAACGAAACCGTCAAATGCGGCGGCGAACAGCTCATCCGCGTCGTGGTCACCCGCGCCACCTGGGACAAGGTCGCCCCCAAGGTTCGTCCGCAAGACGATGTCCGGCCCGAAGCCGTCTATGAGGATTTGAATATTGCCGAAATTGATCCCACGCAGGATTTTGAGATCAATTGCGACACCCAGCTTGTCACCGTCAAGGACGGCGTGAAGCTGCCCGCCATCACCGCCTTCCGGCTGCTGGCCGCGAAGCTGAAACACCTCGGCCGGCGTAATCCGATGCTGCTGAAAGACTGCATCAACTTTGAACCCGTGCCGCTCCTGCCGAACATTGCCTTGCTCCAGGCAGGCGTCGTCATCGGGGCGTTGCTGGCCGATGGCATTGGCGATGCGATTCTCGTGCGCGGTGAAAGCGGTGCCGGCTTGTCGCTGCGCCTCGCGTTCAACTTGTTGCAGGCGGCCGGTTGCCGCAGTTTCAAGACCGATTACGTCGCCTGCCCGAGCTGCGGCCGCACGCTGTTCAACCTCCAGACCGTCACCGCCCGCATCAAGGCGCGGACCGAGCATCTCAAGGGCGTGAAAATCGCCATCATGGGCTGCATCGTGAACGGTCCTGGCGAAATGGCGGACGCGGATTTTGGCTACGTCGGCGGCGCGCCGAACAAGATCAACCTCTACGTCGGCAAGCAGGCCATCAAATTCAATATTCCCGAATCCGAAGCCGTCGAGCGTCTCGTGGACCTGATCAAGGAACACGGCAAATGGGTGGAGCCGGAAACGCCCGCAGCCTGATAGTTCCAAGTCGCTTGTCAACCCACGCGTCTGGGGTCACGTCCAGAGCGGTCGTGCCGCTGACCTCGGCGCTCGCCGCCAAATGGTGAAAAGTGCGAAACGAACCCCAATCAGAAAGATGATTTGGGAATAATGATTTCCCGTACCACCGGTTGGAAAATAAGAAGGCCGCGAAGCACAAGCTTCACGGCCTTGATAGTTTAGAGCGGTTTGGTTCAGGCGGTAACGGCGACGGTCTTCAAGTAGGCGTCAATCGCCTTGGCCGATTTCTTGCCGTCGCCCATTGCCAGAATCACCGTGGCGGCGCCGCGCACGATGTCGCCGCCGGCGAACACGCCGGGGATGCTGGTCGCGCCGTTTTCATCCGCGACGATGTTGCCCCATTTGTTCAACTTCAAGTCCGGACAGGTGGCGGTGAGCAGGGGATTGGCCTTGGTGCCAATGGAGACGACCACAACGTCGCAGTCCAGGACAAATTCCGAGCCGGGAATGACTTCGGGCCGGCGGCGACCGGAGCTGTCGGGTTCGCCGAGCTTCATCTTTTGGCATTTCATGCCGGTGACCCAGCGCTTGTCGTTGCCGATCACTTCGATCGGTGCGGTGAGAAATTCAAACTTGATGCCTTCCTGTTCCGCGTGGTGGACTTCCTCGCCACGGGCGGGCAGTTCGTCGTGCGTGCGGCGATAAACGATCATCGCTTCCTTGGCCCCCAGGCGCTTGGCGGTGCGGACGGCGTCCATGGCCACGTTGCCGCCGCCGACGACGGCGACGCGCTGGCCGTTGAGCACCGGGGTGTCGGAGCGGGGAAAGTCGTACGCCGCCATGAGGTTGATGCGGGTGAGATATTCATTGGCGGAGTATACGCCTTTGAAGTTTTCGCCGGGGACATTCATGAACACCGGCAAACCGGCGCCGTTGGCGATGAAGATGGCGTCGAATTGCTTCTGCAATTCGGGGATGGTGTAGGTGCGGCCAATGATGACGTTGCACTCAATTTTCACGCCGGCTTCCTGCAAACGCTCAACTTCCTGGGCCACGATCTTCTTGGGCAGGCGGAATTCCGGGATGCCATAAATCAAGACGCCGCCGGCCTTGTGGAGAGCTTCAAAGATGGTCACGTCATGACCGAGCTTGGCAAGTTCGCCGGCGGCGGTCAGACCGGCGGGGCCGGAACCGACGATGGCCACTTTCTTGCCGGTGGGTTGCGGTTTGACCTGCGGCAACTGATCGCGGTGTTCGCGCGCCCAGTCGGCAACATAGCGTTCCAGATAGCCGACGCCAACGGGCAGCCCCTTGGCGCGCACACATTCGGCTTCGCACTGGGTTTCCTGCGGGCAGACCCGGCCGGTTACAGCGGGCAAGGCATTGTCGCACAAGAGGCTTTGCGCGGCTTCCGCCAGCTTGCCGGCGCTGAGCAGATCGAGAAATTTGGGGATGTTCACCCCCACCGGACAGCCCTTGGCGCAACGGGGGTCTTTGCATTGCAGGCAGCGGTCGGCTTCGAGGAGTGCGAGCCGTTCCGGCAGGCCGAGATTGACTTCGAGGAAGTTGGTGGCGCGGGCGGCGGCATCTTGTTCCGGCATGACTTGCCGGGAGATTTGCATCCGTTCTTTGGGGGTGATTCTGGGAGGCATATTAGGAGTTGGCGGCGGCTTTTTCCATGCGGCAGGTGCCATTGGCGCAGGCGATGGAGCGTTGTTCAAATTCGCGGTAGGTGGAAAGCCGGTCCTGCAATTCATCGAAATTGACGAGGTGGCCGTCGAATTCCGGGCCGTCCACGCAGGCAAACTTGGTTTCATTGCCGAGCGAGACGCGGCAGCCGCCACACATGCCGGTGCCGTCGATCATCACCGGGTTCAGCGAAACAATGGTATGCACCCCGAGCGGGCGGGTGAGGTTGGCGACTGCGCGCATCATCGGCACCGGGCCGACGGCATACACGATGTCGACTTTCTGCGAGGTGAGGATTTCTTTGGCGGCATCGGTCACAAAACCTTTCCGGCCATAACCGCCGTCGTCCGTGCAAACGACGACTTTGCCGTACCGCTGCAGCTCGGGCTCGAAGATGACCCATTCCTTGGCGCGGCCGCCAATGACGCTGGTCACCTGCACGCCGCGCTGCTTCAGGCCTTGCGCAATGGGATGCACCACCGCCGTGCCGACGCCGCCGCCGATGCAGAGCGCGTGGCCGGACTCGATCATTTCGGTCGGGTGGCCGAGCGGGCCGGCGACGTCGCGGATGAAATCGCCCACGTTGAGGGCCACCAGTTCGTTGGTGCTTTTGCCCACCGCCTGAATGACGAGCGTGATGGCGCCGGTCTCGGGGTTGGAATCGGCGACGGTGAGGGGGATGCGTTCGGCGTTTTCCGAGAGGTGGACGATGACGAATTGCCCCGCCTGCCGGATTTGGGCGATGCGTGGCGCGTGAACATCCAGTCGCGTGACGTTCGGGCTCAGAGTTTGTTTGGCCAAGATGCGGTGCATTTGCCGCAAAGATTATCCAGTTTGTGAACTGCCGCTGTTCGCGAATTGCTCATTGTTTCTCTTATTTTGACTTTCTTTGTCGGACGGCTACCCTAAAGTCTGAGTGATTAGTATGACCACGGTTTTTGTTATACGCTAAAAACCGCGTCTGTGGCGCAGGAAGTTGGCCGAGTGCCATGCTTGTGCGTGCCATCCACTTGCCGCCCATCGTTCCCGGGACCAGCCATCATCACCGCAGCCGGATGGCAAGAAGCACCTTCCGCTTTCCCGCTTCATTTTCGTATCTGGTTTCGCCCGGCGATCAGCAGGTTGCCTTTGCACCCACTTACTTACTCTGACTTGGGGGGTGAGCGGCCGCGCAAGCCGCGAGCCAATCACACTTTTAGAACGACGAGAAGACGCCCACCAAGATCCTGGCCAGCCGGGCTCTTTTTGGTCGCAAACAGGGGGAAGGTGACTTTTTTCGGACTTTCTCAAAGTTCGGCAAGGCGGATGCTTAAAAGACGTGGTATGCTCGCAAGATTAGTTTAAGGTGAAGTGTGGCGACATTCGATCAAATTGACCGAAATCCACATAAAACCTAAGTCTAAAGCGAGGTTAATGGTGGTCAAAAGGCGAAAATATCGCCGGTTCACCAGCAGGATGGTTGGCGGGATTTGAGCAAAACGAACAAAAAGAAACTGGATAAAATGCTGCAACAA
>Ga0302322_100001608_pt1 | contig 18620 bp, 13 predicted proteins | sample Fen_T0_2_FD_203757 | JGI IMG/M metagenome (GOLD analysis project Ga0302322, IMG submission 203757) | Peat permafrost microbial communities from Stordalen Mire near Abisko, Sweden - Fen_T0_2 | ecosystem: Environmental > Terrestrial > Soil > Wetlands > Permafrost | place: Sweden: Abisko... | reverse complement strand
CTTCGTCGATCCGGAGGCGAGCGTGATGCTCCGGGCGAACTACCTGCGCAAGACGGAACCGGAAAAAGCCGCGCAGCTCGACAAGATCGCCAAGCAACCGCAAGCCCTTTGGATGGGTGAGTGGAACTCGAACATCTTTCGCGCGGCCCAGCACTTCGTGGATCGCGCGCAGCAGGACGGAAGCGTCGCTGTAATCATCGCTTACAACATTCCGCATCGTGACGCGGCGGCAGAAGCGGCAGGCGTCGGAGCCTCGGCGGGTGGTCTCTCCTCGAAAGAAAGCTATCAGCGCTGGATTCGCGACGTTTACACGGGCGTCGGTAACCGCCCCGTCGCGATCGTCCTGGAACCCGACGCACTACCGGGCATCACGAGCCTGCCAGCCAATCTGCAAGAGGAGCGCTACTTCCTCTTCAACGATGCGGTGAAGGTGCTACGTCAGAACCCGCAAGCCGCCGTCTACATCGACGCCGGTCACGCCAAGTGGGTTCCCGCGAAGGAAATGGCCGAACGTTTGAAGAAGGCAGGCGTCGAGCACGCGAGCGGCTTCTCCGTCAACACGTCGAACTATCGCACAACCGAGGAGTGCGTCGCCTACGGTAAAGAAATCTCCGCGCTGATCGGCGGCAAGCATTTCATCGTCGACACCAGCCGCAACGGCGCCGGCCCTTACGAGGCCGCAAAGAACGAACTCGAGACGTGGTGTAACCCTCCGGGCCGTAAGATCGGCCGTCCGCCGACCACCGATACCGGCGAGCCCCTCATCGACGGCTACCTCTGGCTCAAGCGCCCCGGCGAGTCCGACGGTGACTGCCAGCGCAACGAACCGAAGGCTGGCGTCTTTTGGCTGGAGCAAGCGCTCGAATACACGAAGTGACCCCTGGCGGCGCCCGCAGCGCTGCTTCCATCCAGAGCCCGCACGTCGAGTGAGATGTGCGGGCTCCGCTACGATGCGGTCACGTCGTGGTTGACCAAAGCGCCACCGAGGATTGCCAAAACCGAGCGCTCATCCTGCGCGTTTGGTCATGGACTCTCCGATTCACGGGCGATGATTCGCACCGAACACGATCGACTGAGCATCATTCATACCCGCCGCAACGAAACGCTCAGTGAAGGCAGCGAGCTATGGATCTCTCGCTGCGGCGGGCTGCCGCGCCGCTCAGGGCTTCGCTTGTCCAGAGGGGAATACGCAATCGCTGCGCCGCGCGGTGCCTCAATAGCGCAACCGGTGCGCACCGGCTATCGACAGCAGCTTCCGCGCGGTTGTCGGTCGGGCCTGCGCTTCGCAACCACTCACTCCGTTGCAAAATTCCCTCTCGTGGCGGAGCGCCGTCTCGATCAAGTGCACGAGCGACCCTGCCACGCCGAAACACTCATCCGGTCCAAATGCCTCGCAAAACGAGCGCCATCGCCTGTCCGTCTACGGCGCGCTGAACGCGACGGACACCGCGTAGTAAGATCCTTCGGGCACTGACGTCGGCACCATGGCTAGGCTCACGGAGTTGTCGCCGGGCGCCAATTCGGCGTCGAAAGAGTGAGCGGGGACGAGAGCTCCCGGGCACCAGTTGCGCGGATTGCCGAACGGACCGCGCTTGAAAATTCCCGGATTCCCCCGGGGGCTAAACTGGGCGTACGGAGCGCAATCGATCTCGGTGCCGAAAGTTCCAATCGCGGCCCCGTTCAAGGTGACCGTGTCTTGCGTCGATTGGTATTCGCTTCCACCCTCGGACGAACCATGACCACTGACGATCACGATGACGTGGCCGGCGACCGCGTTACCGTCGTTGAGAATCGTGCCGTCGATCGGCAGCAGCTTGACTGCGTTCTCGTCGATCCCTGCTAGCGCCAGGCTCGCGCTGTCACCGCTCGGCTGCGTCGAGATCAAGTCTACGGAGTACCTGAACCCGACCCTGGCAAATTCAGCCGTGACGCCCGAGCGCAGCGCGCCATCGCTGTCGGAACACGCGTCCCCCGGGTGAGGATTGGATCCGCCCGCGATGCCGATCCAAACGTCTCTCGCGGGGTCGGCCATCGCGCGGTAATACGCGCTGACATCGGCATCGGGATACACGTGCTGCCCGAGTGCGCCCTGTGTGAAATCAGAGAAGGGAGTGATGAAGCGAACGAGCTCGATGCGCGGGTCCGTTGGTTCAGGGTCTCGACCTTTGGGTTCCAAGAGCAAAAAAGCTGCACCGAGCCGATCGTACTCGTCGCACTGAGCCCAGTAGCTGACACGAACGGCCACATCGGCACCGAGCGCGGCTTGTTCCGAGGGGCTCAACCGGCGCGCGTACTCCGTGCCGTGTCTCCAGCTCAAAACGCCGCTCGGTGGCAGATAATCTTGCGGGTCGGACTCTGCATAGATGCCAAACTGCGGGATCTGGTCGAAGACGTTGACTACCGTCGTCGACGCTCCCCGCGTGTCCTCACCGGCCGCACCAGCGGCGTCGGCAGCGCCGGGCGTGCCCGCAACGTCGCCACCCGTGGCCCCGCCGTCGCCTCGCGGCGCACTGAGCGGGGAACTCGAGCAACCCGCAACCGCCGTTAGGGACAGGATGAAACAGGCGAATAGGCAGAGGGAATTGCAGCTTCCGCCGGGTATCGGCGATTGGGTTCTTTCGACGAGTGTCCGGACGAGCATTGGGAGGAGCGTGGGCGAGAGTTGGGAGATCACGGCGTCTGAGTGCATTGTCGCACGACGAGCGTACAATTCCGATGTCGACCTCATTGCAGCGTCGCGAGCCCCCACCGGAAATGGCGATGGAACGCGGGCGGAACCCCACTCGACGGCAACTCCGTTCTTCTTTTCCAATCGATCAGAGCCCCGAGGCGCTCATAGACATCAAATATTGGTTCGTGTTCGATTCCGCCAAAGCGGGCTCGCTCGCACTCACTGGAACCCCTGAGGTTTCCACGGTAGCCATGAGCCATGGATGGCAGGAGGACAGTGGAGATCGGCGCCGGGTTGCTCGCGTTGGCGTTGATGTTCGCGTCGTGCGGCGGCGGAGTTCACTCGAGTCCCGCGTCGGGTGGCGAAGGCGGCGTCGCTGCATCGGGTGGCGGAGAACCGAGTGCAGGAGCTGGCGCCGCTGGAGAGGCGCCCACCTCGTTGGGTGGCAGAGCCATGGGCGAAGCCGGAGGCCAACACGGCTCGGCGGGTGCGGGCGGTGCGGTCGAGGCCGGCGGCGCTGCCGGTCACAACGACGAAAGCCTGGGCGGAGCCGGGGAAGCCGGCAACGGGCCAGAATGCGCCGGCGCGCGCGACGGAGACAGCTGCGGGCAGCTGGAATGACGGGCCGTGCGTCTCCGATACCGAGGTGTGCCTGTGCGAAGTGTCCGATTTTCGCGATGGGTTCGACGTCCTTAGTTGGCGCTGCTATCCGCGAGGCTGTCCAGCAATGCCGCTCGGTCCCCAAACATGCACCACGACGACGCGACACCTGACGCAGACCAAGTGTGAGTACGGCGAGCGGGTCTGCACTTGCGACGCACAGCTTGGATCGACGAGCTTGTGGAAATGCCCGATGGTCTGTCCGAGCGTGCGCCCGCCCAACCACGAGCCTTGCGCCCCGAGTGGCTTCACGCTCGACGACGACACGTGCACGTACGACAGCGGGACTTGTCAATGCAAGTACCTCACGCCCCAGTGGAACTTCGACGCTGAACGGATGTGCGCGGATAACGAGGCGGGCGGCGCTTCGAACTAGGTTCTGATCGAGACGAGACCAACACCGAGCGGCCCCCGCTTCGTGGAGGCAACCCCGTGCCGCAAAACCCTCGCCGCATGCCCGCAGCATAGTTTGGATGTACTTGATGGTCGGGATATTTGCCGTGGCAGCTTTGCAGGAACTGAAGGCTGGTCGAAAGTGATAGCGTCGGGCTCGTCAAACCAGGGAGGTCCATCATGCATCGGCCATTGGCGAGCTTGCTAGCTGCAGCGCTGTGCGCTTCTTTCGGAATCGGCTGCGGTTCTGCCGGCTCAGACTCCGTGAACTCAGTAGACGCGACGGGATCGGTGGGACTCGAGTTGGTCACCGGCGGAGTGACCATCGCCCAGATCGGCTATACGATTGTCGGGCCCAAGGGCTATCGCGCTTCCGACTCGATCGACGCTCAAAACAGCACGACCATCTCGTCGTTGATCGGCGGCATTCCCGCCGGCGCCGGCTACACGATTACGCTCTCGACGATCGACGTGTTCAACCCCGCGATCATCTGCAGTGGCTCGGCTGCATTCGATATCGTTGCGGGAATGACCAGCTCGGCGCAGGTACACATCACCTGCAAAGTTCCGCCGGGGAAGGGCAGCGTTCAGATCAACGGCTCGATCAACGTTTGCCCCACAATCACCTCGCTCTCGATAGATCCGCTAGAAGTGACGGTCACCCATCCGATCAAGCTCGCGACTCGTGCCACCGACCCGGACGGCCCTTCGCCACTGAAGTTCACCTACACGGCGACCGGTGGCAAGCTGTACAACTCAGACATCGCGTTTGCCGTCCTCGAGTGCACCGCACCCGGGCCAGTCACGATCACGATTGTGGTGAGTGACGGCGATTCGACCTGCGACGTCAGTGCTTCGCAAACGGTCACCTGTTCTCCGTAAAACCGCTACGGCTCTTGGTTTGCGAAGGCCGGCAACTTCACGAGCTCGGCTCCGACCGCCACGCGTTTAGTCTTCCGAGCGCATATCCGCGAGCTGGCTTTCGACCAGCTGAATCAACGACGCGATCCCGAACTCGAAGGCAGGCTCGAACTCACACAGCGATAAATACGGCGCCATCTCCACGAGGTTTGGATAGCGGACGGCCATCTCGGCCATGGCTGGCGCGGTCGACTCCGTTGGATCCGGTCGTGCGTCGGAACCCGCGATCTCCGCGAGCAACGCTCCGTTGCACCAGCAGCCGATCAGTAGCACCAGGCGACCGGCAGGTTCAGGCCGGAAGCCGGCGCTGCGCAGCGTCGCCGAGAGACTCTCCAACATTCCGAAACCGCCGGGTCGATTGACGGGGCGCGTCGCGAGCAGCGGGAACGCGCGCGGATGCTTCAACGCCACTGCGCGATATGAAGTCGCAAATCCGCGCAGTCGCGCTTGCCACGAACCGTCGACAGGCGCAGCGACTTGCGACATCAGGAGCCCTGCGACAGCGTCGAGGACTTCGCCACGCCCCTTGAAGTGGTAGTACAAGGACATCGCTTCGCAGCTCAAGGCCGCGCCAAGCTTGTGCATGCTGAACGCGTCGAGGCCCGAGCGATCGACGAGCTTCAGCGCCGCGCGCGCGATCCGTTCTTGGGACAGCGCACGCTGCCCGCGTCGCACGCTCGGTCGAGGCATGCCAAACCTTACGTCATAAGTCCATGGACGTCGAATACCTTACGGCGTAAGGTTTGGCTATGCGAAAATGGGTCAGCTCGAGCCACCGGAGTTCAGCCGAGAAAACCAGCTCTTTTCGACGGGCTGCCGTGTTCTACGGCTGCCTGTTTGCGCTCACCCACTTGCTCGCGGGCGCTTACCTGGCGAGCGGCGGCTCCTGGCGCCGACCGGATTCGCTGCTGGCCGCGAACCTGATCATGTTGGTGCCGGGGCTCTTGGCCTTAGCGATGGTGCGCTGGGTGTTTCGCGAGCCCGTCCGCAAAACGCTCGGACTCACGTTCGTGCTCAATCGCTGGTCTTTGCTCGCGTGCGCCTTGCCGTTGCTGTTGTCTGGGTCAACGTTGCTGGTCGGCCTCACGTTCCCTGGCACGTCTTTCTCACCCGAACTCGCCGGCCTGGCGGCGCGCTTCGAGCTCGAGCCTGCGCGCCTCGAGCAGGTGCTGCCTCGCTTGGGACACCTGCCGCTGATCTGGACGGTGGTGGCGCAAGGCATCGTCTTGGGACCGACGCTGTGCACGTTGACGGGCTTGGCCGAAGAGCTTGCTTGGCGGGGGCTACTCTTTCACGAGCTTGCCCCGCTCGGGTTCTGGCGGCGCTCGTGGGCGATCGGGCTGCTTTGGGGCGCGTGGCACGTGCCGCTCGTGTTCGAAGGTTACGGCTATCCGAACCACCCCTTGCTCGGCGCCCTGTTGCTCGTTGGCTTCACGCTGCTCGCTGCCCCGCTGTACGTGTTCTTGCGCGCGCGCTCGGGCTCGGTGCTCACCGCCGGCATTTGCCACGGCTACGTTGGCGGCAGTATTTTGCTCACCTTCGCGCCTATCGCTGGCGGCAACGAGCTCACGAGCGGCTTGATTGCGCTGCCTGGCGTCGTGGTGATGGGGGTGGTGAACTTGGTATTGTTCTTCGCGGTTCGTGCGCGCGGCTTTCGGTCAGCGGCTTGAGCCGTTTGCATCCGCTCGGCGCTTCCCAACTGCGTGAAAGATTTCCCGTGCCATATCGGGCATTGCTCGGTTGCGTACGAGCCGTGCGCTGACCTCACCGTTCTCTCGGGGTTCGGCTTCGCCCCCGACGGTATCGCGTGCGGTTCGACTCCAGGCGCGACCTGCCATCACGGTAACTGCCAACGCGATCGCGCGCATCACCACTTCGGGAGTCATCACCGAATATCCGCTTCCGACCGCGGCAGCCTTTCCGCACGCCATCATGCCGTACTTCAACAATCTGTGGTTCACCGAGCCCGGGGCCAACCAAATCGGCGCAATTACGGAGCAGGGGCAAATCACGGAGTACCCCATCCCCACGCCGAACGGCATGCCTTGGGATATCGCGACGCTCGACGGCATCTGGTTCACCGAGCGCGCGGCGAATCGATTCGGCCACCTCCAAGCGCCGTTATGAAATCACCTCGAGACGGAGGGCGGGAGCGCCGCACACAGCGTGCGGTTTCTGCGGCAGATGTCGACGCAGCTGACGTCAGCCTGGCAGACGGCAGAGAACCATTGGTGCGCCCGGGCGGGCCTGCGGGCGCGAGCGTCGGTCCGCGGCGGGTAGCTCGCAGCCGGCCGGGGCGTCGGGCAAGCCGCGCTCGGAGCTACGCGCCGCGCTCGGCTCGGCGCGCCCGCTAGCCCCCCCAAAAAAAGACCGCCCCGTTGGCTTACGCGGTGGAATGCGCCGCATGAGCAACGAGGCCGAGCACCCGCCCCGCCGCGGCCGTGCCGCTCGTCAACGCGCCTTCGACGCGCGAGCCGTTCACCCAGTCGCCGCACAGCGCAAGGCGCGCGTCGGGATCGAAGAGCGCGCCCTGCGCCTCGGGCAAGTGACCTTGCGCGTAGCGCCAGCGATGGGCTTGCGCTTTCAGCCGCGTGGAGTGGATGCCGCGAGGCTCAAAGAACGCGGCGCTGAGCAGCGGCGCGATGGAGCCGGGGGGTGCCTCCAAATGCGCCGCGGACCACGCTGGCGACGCGTGCAGGAGCCAGCGCACGTCAGCCGTATCGCTCGGCGACCGACCGGCTCCTGGTCGGCCGGGCTTGCTGGCTTCGCGCGTCGCCCACGCGACGGGCCCCTCACCGTCTTCGAACACATCAGCGCCGAGGTCGAAGCTGCCGCTCACGGTTGCCATCACGGCCCAGCACGGCGTCTGTATTGCCGACGACGCGAGTCGTGAGAATTCATCGTGCACGCCCGTGAGCAGCGCGGCGGACTGAGCCGCGGGCAGCGTCACCACGAGCGCATCCGCCACGAGCGGAGGCGCGATCGCTCCGTCGCTGCCCGTCCACTCGACCCACCAAGTTCCATCTGGAGCTCGTGAGATTCGCGTTACCCGAGCGCCGAGGCGCACGTCCAAGCCGCGCGCGAGATGCTCGGCCAGCGCGCCCATGCTCGGGGTGCCGACCCACCACGTCACGGGGCGGCGCGGACGCGCCCCTCCGCTTTGTACGACCCGCGGCGCCCAGCGCGCCACCACACCGTCGGCCTCCCAAGAGGCCACGTGCCGCGAGAGCCACTCGCTACGCGCGGTGAAGAACTGCGCGCCGTGATCGAAGGTGCCGTCGCCGTCTGCGCGGCTCGTCGCACGGCCTCCCGGACGCCTTCCCTTGTCCAAGATCGTGACCGCGAGGCCGTGATCGACGAGCGTTCGCGCACCGGCGAGGCCCGAGAGTCCGGCGCCCACGACCGCCACTCGAAAGGCGCGACTTTTCGCGGGTGCCGCGACTCGAAGCGCGTATGCGGCGACGTTCAAGCGGCGGGCATGCTCGCGCGTCGGACGCGGGCGGACGGTGCCAAGGATGGGGCGCGCCGGCTCGAACGGTCGATCGAATTGACCGAGGCACCACAGGATACCGCCGAACGACGCGGGATCTCGGCCATCGAGCGCGTAGCGGTGATTCAGATCGATGAGTCGGGCGAGAGCAGTCGTCTGATCGGGCGTCCACTCGAGGAGGGCCTTGCCCCAGGTCATGCGCACGTTGTTGTGCAGCTCGCCGTGCACGCGCAGGCTGCTCTGGGCCGCGTCCCACAATGCATCACCCGTGAGCCCGCGCGCCAAAGTCTCCCAAGAGGGCGTACTCGGTCGCGCGTCACTGCGGTGAGCTTCGAGCGAGGCGCGAGCCCACGCGGGGAGCGCGGCCACCGTCTCCACGTCGGGTGTGAAGGCGGCGAACGCGTAGGCTAGCTCGCGCCAGGTGAGCAGCTCATCCAGGTACTTCTCGGCGCCCGGGCCTCCCTGCTGCGCCGCCACCTGCGTGAGGCGCAGCGGCGAAACATGACCGTAGTGGAGATACGCCGACATCCGGCTCACGCTCGGAGTGCTCAGCGGATCGTTCCGAGTCCGGTGATAGCTGTCGAGCCCGCGCTGGACGAAGGCCGCGAAGCGCGCGTAGCCGGCCACGCTGCCTCCACGGGTCTGCGCAACGGGGCCGACCGAATGATCGATGTCCGCCGAGGCGACGAGCGCCGGCAGGTCCATCCTCCGCGGATCGACCGGAATGAAAGGCAAGGGCGGCGGTTCCATCGCGAAGCCAGGTTCGACATCGAGCCAGGGCGCACCGACATACGCGCGGCGTAGCGCTCGGGTTGCGCGCTCGAAAGCGAACGCTCGGTCGTACGCTCGGCCAACCTGCTTCATCGGCACCACACACGCGGTGTCGACGATGACGACCTGCGCCTGCGCGGCAAGCGCGGATGTCCAGCGAAGCAGCGGATCGAGCGGGAAGTCCTCGGTGACGACCGCGATCGCCTGCGCCGCGAGCGTGCGCAAATGCGGACCGCGGTGCTGGGGCCGCTCGACGTGCAGGGCGTACGGGATGGACCGCGCACCGAGCTCGTGCGCGACATCACGGGCGCCCTCGAGCATGAACGTGTGGTGACGATCGCTCGCGTACGGGTAGCGCTCGGAGACCGCGTGGTACACGAGCAGGGGCACGCGCCGCGCGTTCGCGAGCGAGAGCGCGACATCGAGCGCGGGGTTTTCGTGCCCGCGCACGGCCGTACGCATCCAGTAAACGACGAAGCGCCCCGCCTCGTTCTCCGGTCGCGCCGAAGCCAAGCAAGTCCGCTCTTGCAGGTGCGGTGGCAGCAGCGAGAGAATGCTCACGACGCGGCGCGTTCCTCGCGGTTAGCAACCTTCATGTCTCATTGCGCGCGTGCAGAACGCGCCTCGAGCATTCGCTATAGTGCTGGGGTTCGCGGTGTCCAGTCGGGACCACGAACCACGCGGAGTGAGGCATATCCAGGATTCGTGCGGGAAAGACCGGCCCCCGTGGCCCGACCGGGAGCCAGGCCCTACTTCATTACCGCGCGGGATGGCGAAGCAAGACCGACCCCAAAGGGGGATCCCGCCTCGGTTGAAGAGTGTCTTGCTCATCGCCGCGCTGTTTTTGCCCGACAAAAGGCTGCGACCAGCACGCGATACCCGAGCCAGATCGACCCGCTGCTCGTGCTAGTCTCGACGAATATGCCGCAATCAGGGGGGGCGACGCCAAAGTGAAGGCTATCCAGCGTTTGGCAGGCGTTTCCGTGCAGGCATTTGCGCGCGAGTACCTCGCAGGGGAAGGCACGCCGGCGATCGTCACGGACGCCATGGGCAAGTGGCAGGCGCGGGACTGGAGCTTCCCGCTCTTTCGAGAGAAGTATGGCAGTAAGATCATTCAGATCTCTTCTGCGCTCGCAGACACCACGAAGGCGCGCTGGGTGCGTTTGGACGAGTACATCGACTACATCGAGCATCCCGAAGCTTCCCCTCTGTCAGAGATGACCAGCCCGGAGCAGCCGTTTTACGCGTATGCCTACAAGCCGTTCAGTAAGAACCCGGAACTTCGGGACGCCTTCAGCACGCCCTACTTCCTGGAAGATTGGTACCAGTTCCTGGAAGACCCGCTGTTGTCGATCTTGAACCCGGGTTGGCTGCTGCTCGGCGGCAAGCGAACGGTCTCGCAGCTGCATCAAGACTTCTTTTCCACGCACACGTGGTTCGCGCAGGTGAAGGGCGTCAAGGATTTCGTCGTCTTTCCCCCCGGAGACTCGCCTTACCTGTACGGCGGAGCGGTCGATCCGCACCGCCCTGACCTCACCCGTTTTCCGCTGTTCGAACGAGCCACCGCCCATCGCTGCCAGCTTGGTCCGGGGGAGGTGTTGTGTCTGCCCGCCGACTGGTGGCACCACGTGGTGGCGGTCGAAGAGTCGATCACGTTGTCTTTCGAATTCGTGAACGCAACCAATTTCAACCGCTTCCTGACCGCCTTACTGCGCAATCTTCCGGAGACCGTGCAGCGCTTCCTGAGCATGGAAGCGCTCACCGCGCTCGGCGCACGCTGGCTGTGCAAGGGCTTCACGCGACCAGCCCCCGCCACGGGCAAGAGCCCTTGAGCGCGAGCACCCCGGCCTGAGGGCGGCGGGGCGTGTCAGCCGATGAGCGCGTCCATCAACCAACGCTCCTGCCCTTGGTCAATCAAGACCTGCAACGCGCCGGCACGCACCTGGGGGCTCGCGTGCGAAAGCCAACCGCGCGCGACTTCGAGGGCATACGCGCCCGTCCGGCTCAGAGCGCGCACCACGGCCGCGCGAACGCGCCAATCGCTGTCTTCCATGAGCAGTGCCAGCTCCGAGTCGCGACCATCCGAAACCGGCAACGCACGATCGATCGCGAGGGCACGCACGGCTGGGTCGGAGTCCGTCCTCGCAACGTGCCACCAGTCGAGCGCTCGCTCCGGCAGCGCAGACAGTGCAGCGAGGCGCACTTCGGAACTTGCCGCCACCACATGGGGCGTCAACGCGTCGAGCGGCACGGCGCTCGGGCAGGCCTTGCACCACTGAAGCGCGGCCAACAGCACCGCGCTGCCCTGCTGGCCCAAAGCGTCGACCAAGATCGCGCTGACCGCCACGGGCGGTTCGCCCGAGCCATAGAGGCCGTTGCCCCAAGTGAGGAACCACGCGCGGTCGGAGTCCGACCAACCGAGCCAAGACGGCAGCAGCGCGTCGAAATCGGCCGTTGTGCCGCCGTTCTTCAGCAAGCGCCGCGCATGCAAAGCGAAAGCTCCGCGTAGCTCGGCGCCCCAGGCGCCAGCGCTGTCCGGGCCGTCCTGTGGCCAGCTTTCCACGGCTGGCTCATTGCCGACGCCGGCCACGACCAAGCGCAGCTGCTCGGCGATAGAGAAGTCATGGGCGTTCGCTAGCGCGCCCGCGATGCAGCGCACACGGAGCGCGTTGTCCTCGTTCAGCAGCCGTTCACGCAAGAAGCGACGGCTGTCCGCGGTGTCGTCCAGCGCGATGCGCTGGGCCGCCAAGCGCAACACATCTGATTCACTGCTACTCTGCAAGACTTCCCGAAATAGCTCGACGACGCGCGGGTCATCGAAGTGCACGAGCGCGCCCAAAGCGGCCTTACGGTGCAGCAAAGACCGCCGGAGCTTTGCGGCCGCCAAGAAGGAGCCCACGAGATCGACCCCTGCCGCAGCACCGTAGGCCAAGATATGCGCAGGTCGGTCGGCGGCGGCCGCGCAGATAGCCAAGTGTGTGGCCAGATCGGGGGCGCCGAGCGCGTTCACGATGTCGTGAGCCGATCGGATCTCGAGCCGCGCCACGCCGGGCATCAGGCGAGCCCCCTTTCGGGGGCATGGAAAATCACCTCGGGGAGCTCGAGAGGCCCCAGGCCTCGCGAAGGTGAGGTGACTTCGCTCTGACGACTGGAGATCTTGCCGCTGGTACTGATGCCCAGATTTCCAGGGTCCGAGCCGATGCTGAACACCGGAATCGCGAATTGCCCTTCGATGGAGAGGACCTTGAAGGCTTTGATCGTCACGAAAACGCCGGCCGAAAAGATCAGCGAGGTATCGTAGCGAAATGCGAGCTCGAAGCCAGTATCGTTCGTCTTCTTCGCCGGGTCGAGCGAGCCTTGTACGAGCGCACCATTCGCGTCCGAGCCCCAAGTGAGCTGGTCGTAACGGTTTCCGTCGACCGCGAACGACGCCAGAGAAATCTTGGTTTGCAGGGTGATCGAGAACTCCGGCCCCATCGACAGCGAGCCCCCCATTTCCTTCAAGGCTTCGTTGGCGGCTCGCAGCTCGGGGACGTCTTTTACCATGTCGATTTGACACAGGAACGTGGCCTTGAGCGCGGTGCCTTTCGCGGCCGCCGCGAGATCGATTTCAGCCTCGGAGCTGATATCGATGCTGCCCGTGATCGACTTCAGGTTGAGCGCCTGGGCCATCAGGGCGATCAGATCGATCACGGCGTCGAATTCAATGGCCAGCACCTTGGCAAAGCGCGCGCTGCCCTCGGTGCAATGCACGTCCCCGCCGTCGCAGGTCGTGTGCGGTCCGTCGCAGTGATAGTGCCAGTGGTGATGGCTGCAGTGCACGCCTTCCGTGTGGCACTCGACGGGGGAAACTTTGCACTCGGGCAGCGTGATTTCCCAGGTACTGAGCGTAATGCTCATGCCCACACTGAGCGTCACGCCCAAGAAGAACCCCGCCTTGTAGCCGGCCGCGCCGTCGAAGTGTAGGGCCAGCGTCGGCAGTGCTCCGCTCGCGTCGCTGGTGACGGTGGGCAATTCGAGCTTCAGGTATGCTGCGAACGAGGGGCCGCACATCCCGATCAGGAGCTCGGTGTCGCATTCGGCGGTCATCTTGGAGATGCCGGCGGCCTCGATTTCCGTGTCGAATAGCGTCATCTGCCAGCTGAAGCCGGTCTGAAACGGACCCAAGACTTTCGGGTCCATGATGAAGGACCCCGCGCAGACATCGAGCGAATTGGCTGACGATCCCGGCGTGCTCAAAACGATGTTGGACATTCATTCACCTCAAACAGGAACGCCGATGATCAACGCTGCGGGGTACACAGAGCCGGGAGTCACGCTCGGGTCATTGAACAAAACCAAGGCCGCCAAGTTGCGGTGAATGTCCACGTGGCGACGGAACGAGCCAAAGCTGATGTCCCAGATCTTGCGCGCATCGTTGACCAGTTGATCCCCCGTCGTCAAAAGCAGGGTCGAGACGTTCGAGACGTCCGTGTGAATCAACTCGCGCCGGCTCTCCGAGCCGTCGTCCAAGGCCGCCCCTGCGACCACCGTTTGCAGGTGAAACAGGCTGCCGCCTGCGGCGGGCACGGCGGGCGAGAGCAAGACGGGGGTGAGCCCCGACGGGCTTTTGGCACCGGTGGTGGTGCGTGCCCCGTCCGCGCCGAAGATGTTGTGGTTGCCATCCTTGAGCAGCGCGAACACCGGACTACCGTCTTGGATGCGCGGCGTCGAGAGCTGATTCCCAATATGAACGCTGCTGTCGACGACTCCGGTCAAGAGCGGACCCGCCGCGATCACGATGGGCTGTCGTCCGTCCAACGTCCCGAGCAAGATGACTTGTTCCTTGCCATCGGGGCTCGGCGGATCGGTATTTCCCGGGTTCTTGACGACCACCGAGCCGGCCGCGACGTAGTTCTGACCGTGCAAATCGATCAGGCCCAAGCCCGTGAGCGGGTAGTCGGCAGAAAGCGGCAGGTCTCCCTGCTGAACCAACAACCGCGGGAGCGAGCTCTCGTCCAGCGGCACCACGAAGAGGCCCATACTCGGGCTTTGATCGGCGACGTCTGCGGATTGATGCAAGTAGCGCGCGACGAACAGTGCATTTTCGTCGTTGATGGAAACGTCGTGAAAGATGCCGCTGAACACGTGGCCCCCTTGGGCCAGGTCGCCTTCGACGACGATCTTGCTCAGCGCGCCGTGGCGTTCGGCGTACAGTGCATGCCGCACTTTGCCGTCCGCGTCCGCGACGCTCAGCACGAGACCCAAGATGCCGTTTGCGGACACGTCGACCCCGTCGATGTGATCGACGCTCAGCGAGTCGAGCGTCTGTCCGACCTGGACGACCGTGCGTTGGCTTTGAGCCACGGGCTTCTGCCCCGAAAAGGCGATCTGGATCGAATACAAGGCGAGCACGCCATTGACGTCGTACGCTTCGAAGACGACTTGCCCGTCGTCGGTGAGCATCGGATCGGCAATGAAGTGCAGGGGCTGCAGCTCCGGGTCGGCGTAGGTCACCGCGCCAACGGCACTGGGGCTCTGATCGAACAAGATCTTGCCCGTCCCCTGGCGCACGGAATAGAAGCTATAGGCGTTCGCAACGGTCGATCCATCGCCGCTGCAGGACAGCAACCCGAACGGGCCCACGGTCAAAAGCGCGCCCCCGAGAGAAGCGCTCAAAGCACGTAGGAATTCTCGACGATTGTTCGCGTTCACGGTGCACCTCGCGTGACTTGCCCGACTAACCTCGCGCACGCACGAGGGGGGGGAGAGTGCGATACCGTAACAGCTAATCACCCATCTTTGTTTTGTTTTGCGGGTCGCTCTTCAGCGTAGGCAGCTTAGATTGCAACACCCAGCGCGCGGCGCGTTGGTCAACCGACACCCACGCAACACTGCGCGCCCCTCGACCAACGACAACGCCACACTTCGCGCCCCCTCATCTCTTGTCGCGCAGCACTCGAACGCGGCCACTGAGCCACGCGTTCGATGGGTCGAGCCTCAGGGCCACCTCGTAGTCCTTGGATGCACCCTTCGCGTCACCCATGACCTCGCGCACGTTGCCGACGTTCTGCCAGGTCGCTGCCAGGTCTCCCTGCGTCTGAATCGATGCCTCGAACTCTTCGCGGACGGCCTCGAACGCGGGCGCCCGTAGCGTCGGCGCTGCGCCCATGAGCACGATGGCCTTCAGCGCGGCGAAGCGGACGGCCTTGCTCGGGTCGGAGAGCGAGGCGATGGGCACCTCACCCCAAGCGGCCAGCGTCTCGGTCACTTCGGTGCGGATCAGCGCGTCTGACTCAGCCAGCAAGCCGCGCAGCCGGTTCACTGCCCGGGGGCGTTGTCCGCGCAGCGCACGGATCGCGGAGGCACGGATGAAGCTGCTCGAGCGCCCGTCGAACGCGAGTGACAACAGTTGGGGTTCTACCGACGGATCGCCTGCGCGGGCAGCGGTCCAGGTGGCGCCGAGTGAAGTGCGGCCCGGCACGCGAAGGCCGTGGTCGTGCCGCAGGTGAATGCCCATGTAGGCGCTGACTTTCATGTGACATTCGATGCAGGCCGCACTGTCTGTCCCCGGGGGGTGCTGCGCTCTGACGTTCGTATGGCAACGGGCACAGACCGCATCCCCCTCGCCGCGGGTTCGGCCGGTGTGCGGGTCGTGGCAATCGGAGCAGCGCACGCCGAGGCGATACATCTTCGACTGACTGAAGGCCCCCCATTCGAACGGTTCTTCGGGTGCAGAGTTCCGTCCGTCGGCTTGGAAGGCAATGTCGTCGATCAAAGCCGGACGAATCGTATCGAGCAATTCGGAGGTCGGACCCGAACCGTAGCCGAGGGTCTCGTGTCGGCTGTGGCACGGAGCGCAAGCGCGGATTTCGGCAGCTCGGTCGCGTAGCGCAGCGACAGTCTCGCCTGCGCCGTGGCAAGCCTCGCAGGCCACGACGGGATGCACCGAGCTGCTTTTATACGTGTCCGTCGTTGGGCGGTAAGCTTTGTCGTATCCGGTCGTGTGGCACTCGCCGCACAGGTGGTTCCAATTGCCGGCCATCCCCGCCCAGTAGAGTGCGTCCGCCGGGTCGGCCACCGCGCCGTCGGGAGCTGGGTCGAACCAACGACTGGCCGAGACATCCCAAGCCACCGGGGCGACCAGTACGCGGCCTCGCATTTGCTCGAGTAAGTATTGCTGAAGTGGCGCGACGCCGATCGTGCCAATGACTTGCCAGATGCGTTCGCCTGCGCCGTCACGAATTCGGAACACGGGTCTTCCGTCGCGTCGCTCCGGCACGAGACGCAGCGCGCCGAAGCGGAGCGAGCGACCATCGAAGCGCTCGGCGTGGAGCTCCGTGCCACTCGCCAGAGCGTGGTGGGACGAGGACCAGGCCGCGGCCTCCGATACATGGCAGCTCGCGCACAGGTGAGAAGCGGCGTGGTGGGCGGGGGGCGCGGCGACAGGCAGTGAAGCTGAGCGCGGCGCACTCGCCTTACCGGCGGGCAACCTGCGCTCGGGACTGCACGCCACGAGCGCGGCGAGCAGCCAGCCGGCGCCGCACGCCGCACGCGAAAGGAGACGGGAGCCTGTCCGCGAACTCAAGTGCACCGCAAGCGCGCCCGGGCACGGAGTAGGGACACCACGCCTAGCCCGCTGAACCGGCTGAAGCGCACGCCATCCCCTCGCCCTCCGTAATGATCGCCTCGTCGCGACTGTCCGTGATGCCGTCGAGGTTCAGATCGTAAACGCTCGAAAGGCCCCACCCCTCGGAGACCTCGAGGCTCTTACAGTCGGCAACGTCCTGCCGGTCGACGACGGAGTCGAGGTTGCCGTCTGCACCGCAAAGGGGTGAGAGGGCGAGCTGAGCGGTCAGCGCTGCCAGCAGGGCGTCGTAGTTGGCCTGTTGAACGGGGGTGAGCGCGTCCATCACCAGCGCGCTCCCCGCCTTGTCCAGGGCGGGCGCCGGAACGGCCTCGTCGATCGCGTAAAACTCGAGCGTTTGCGTCTCGACACACGGCGGGCTTTCGTTTGCCAGGTATTTCAAGGTCTTGTTCTGGACCAGCTTGTAGTCGTCGTTGCGGATAGCGGCCGAGAAGTCCGGATTGATGCTCGGCAGGGTGGTTGCCCCGTGGGAAGCCATGAACACGACCACGTCGCAGCAGCGGGCAAAGCCAGCAGCAGGGACCCCTGCCACGGTAGAGCCGATGCCGTACCAGGTGCCCGCGTTGTCTTCACAGACCGACTTCGAAACGGGGATCTGACTGCAGCTCCTGCCGCCAAAGAGACAAGGGCCGTTGAGCGCGCCAGCCACCTGCAAGTTCACTCCGACTTGGCTGAAGTTCGTGCTCCGAATGCTCGCCTGGCTCGGGTCCTTCAGGTAAGGCAGCATCGACACCGAGTCGATCGGGCGGGGCACGCTCTGGTGCACGTCGAGCCCCGCGATTTCGCCAAACAGCTCGAAGATGTCGGCAATGTTGACCATGCTCGAGACGGCACGCCCCGGGGTGTTCACGAGCGGCCCCGCCACGATCAGCGGGACCCAGACGCCGGTCTGGTAAGCGGTGCCCTTGGCACGCGTCGGATCGAACGGCGGCTTGACGGCGCTGCCGAGCGTGCCGTTGTCGCCGACGATGATCAGCATCGTGTTGGTTTTCTCGGGTGTATAGACGAGCTCCCCAGTCGGGCCCTGGCTGGCAAGGTGAGTCTCCACGAGCAAGCGGGCGATCTGGGTGTCCATCGACTCGATCATGAGGTCGGTCAAGGCTTGCTGGTCTGTGCTCTTGGCACAGTCCAGGTCGCTGCTGTTCGTGCCGGCCGGCTCCTGATCGGCCGGCGGTTGCATCACGGGCGTGTGCGCGGAAGCGAAGGACACGGTCGCCATCCAAGGCTTGCCCGAGGGCTGCGCGTTGACCCAGCCCACCGCCGAGTCGACCACGCTCGTGGCGCGGAATGCACGCGCCCTCGGGTCGGTCGCTGGCACCCGCTCGACCGCTCCCTTGAGATCATTGATCACCAGCGGCGAGACATAGTGGGCGCTCAGTTTGGCAAAGTCGACGTAGTCGGGCGCGGTTTGCTGACAGCCCTGGTTCGGATCCAGGATCCCCCCGTGGTCGCGGCAAGTGCGCCCAGGCGGAATCGAGCCGCTGCTCGTGAGTTCCGAGCAAGTGCCATCAGGAAGGTAGCAAGCGCCCGAATCGGCGCCGAGCGCTGCCGCCGCTCCGCGCACGAAACCACAAGACCAAGACCCAGCCGGCGCCACGCCGCCCGCGGTCGTGTCGATCGATGACGGGTCGCCGGTGTCGTCCAACCAGCCAAAGAAGTAGTTCCAACCAAGCGAGTGCGGCATCGCCAGGCCCGCCGAGTTGTTGCCCTGAAGGGCCAAGTGGAACTTGCCGAAGAGCGCGCTTTGATAGCCGCTCATCGCGAGCAACTTGGGCGTCGTCATCTCGTAAGGCGAGACCATCGAATTGGCGAGGTCCAAAGGCCCCAGGGCCCCATACACGTTCGTGCGCACCGGGAAACGACCGTCGAAGATCACCGCGCGGCTCGGGGAGCAAGCGGGCATGGCCCAGGTGTTGCTAAAGCGGACCCCAGAGCCGGCAACCGCAGCAATGCTCGGCATTGCGGGCGGAGTCGGCCCCCCGTAACCGAACACCGCCATCTGATCGATGCCGACGTCGTCCATCAAGACGAAGAGGATGTTCGGCTTGATGGACGAGCCTCCGTCCACCGGCTTGCTTTCGCCGCTC
>Ga0302322_100001606_pt1 | contig 18628 bp, 16 predicted proteins | sample Fen_T0_2_FD_203757 | JGI IMG/M metagenome (GOLD analysis project Ga0302322, IMG submission 203757) | Peat permafrost microbial communities from Stordalen Mire near Abisko, Sweden - Fen_T0_2 | ecosystem: Environmental > Terrestrial > Soil > Wetlands > Permafrost | place: Sweden: Abisko... | reverse complement strand
CGCACGAGACTGAACGGATTGTCCCACCCGTCTGTCAACGGCGAGCGGACCCTGAGCTTAAGCGGCGTTTACTTCCTGCAACAGTCGGCCTGAAAGCCGCCTCGAGTTACAGCCAGGGGTTAACGGCCGAGCGTGGGCGTTCGCCGCTCAGCTGGCTGGCCACGCGGAGTACGATATGAGCGGCGCAGAGCGCACACAGGAAAAACAAACCGTGGCTGAGCGGTACGCGCGCCGCCGCGAACAAGGGGCTTTGGCTGCCGAACGACCAGAAGTAGCTCGCCACCAGGAGCAGCAGGGCACCCGGCAGCAGGTAGCGAACTCCCAGCTGCGCGACTTCGGACAACCGGACTTGGTTGGTGGCAAAGCGCAGCAGCAAGACCGAGCTCACCACGGCGATCGCCTTGGCTTGAAACAGCAGGGCACCGCAAACCTGTAACCAGAGCGCCAGCGAAGCATCTGCCACGGCCAGACTGGGGATGCGCGGACCACCCAAGAACACCAAGGAGATCACGCCACTGGTCAGGATCAAATGACTCCACTCGGGCAGGGTGGTGCTGCGGCGACGCTTCGTGGCGGGACCCGCGTCGCAGATGGCGGCCGCGAGTGCTCCCGGCGCCCGCGAGACCACCGGCACCAGCCCCAGCACGACTAGCAAGAAAATGCCGAATGCAACCGGACTCGCGAAAGCAAACCATTGCCAGGGCCAACCGCCTTGCGCGGCCAAAATGTCGTCCGAGCGCAAACTGCCCGAGAGCAAGACTGCGCAAGCCATTGCGGAGAGGACGGGCGCTTGAAAGACCAGCGTGAGCAGCACGTGCCGCAAGCCGACCAGCAAAGAGAATCGCCGCCCCGGTTGGCGACCACCGAGGACGAGCGCGGTCGCGCAGAGTGCGGTGAGCGAACCCAAGAACAACACTGGCAGATCCAGTTCCCGTGCCCAAATCGTTCGGTTCATGGCCAAGAGCGTGAGCCACGCGCTGTCCATCACGAATACGAAGTAGGGCAAAGGAGAGCTCGGCAGCTCGCTCAAAGCCACGCGCAAGAAGCTCGCGGCCTTCAGGTTGCCTTGCGACCGACCCCAGGCGGATGGTCGTGCTCGGTCCCTGATCCGTGACGCCAAGCGCCCTTCCAACCAGGACAGCGCGCGCCCCAACGGCGACGCGAAGAGCAAGAGCAGTGCGACCGCAAAACCGAGCAACGTGGCGGCCGGCGCGAGCTCCGAGGGTGAGCCCGGTTGAAACCCAGACACGTCGAGGGCAAACGCGGAAGGCGTCTTCTCGTCACCGCGGCGCACGGACACATGAGACAAACGGGCGCGAGGCGGCGGAATCAGATCGGAAAGACTGGCCAGTCGCACGCCATCCAGTTCGAGCAGTGCGTCCCCCGGCATGAGGCCCGCTCGCCAGGCCCGCCCATCCGGCTCGACAGTGTCGATCAAAAGCACGTCGCGCTCTTCCGAGTGCACCACGGTCATGCCCGCGAAGGCTGCGAAGCGCTCTGCCTCCGCTTCATGGGCGGCCAGCGAGAGCTTGGGGATGGAAGCTGGGTTCACGTCCAAAACCACGCCCTCCAGCGTACCGCGCACGGGCGGCGCTCCGGACTCACGGGCCTGAAACGCCGCCGTCGTCGCCCCTCGGAACGTAGCGTGAACGGCATCGCCCACGCCGCAGAACTCCCGCGCCAACTCCGCATTCAGGGTAACCGCAATCGAGTGCGGATCGCTGGCCGCTGCGGTGGCGACGATCGTGACGTCACGCTGCGGCGATTGTCCCGCGCGAAACACGTCGCCCTGGAAGCTGACCTTTGCCGCACGGCCTTCGGGGAATCCAGAGCCCGTCAAGGTCAGCCGGTCCCCGACTTCGAGCGAATGCGGGTTCAGATCGCTCACCTCGAGCAAGTTGGGTGAAGCGTCGCGCGCATTGCAGGCCGCGCTCAGCGCGAGCGCGACCAGAGTGAGGGGGCGAAGCCCGCGCCGTACGGCAGCAGAAACGAAGAGACGCACCCACTGCCGCTTAGCCTGAACGTCGCGTGGGGGACCAATAACCGGAGACGAGCGCCAAAATTTTGGGTCGGCCGAGCACGCTGTGCTTTGGTGGCCGCAAGCTCGACCCAGAGCGGTTTTGACGAGGACAACATGGCGAATTTTTCCAGTCTTTTGACGCGGATCAAGGCACTTCAAACCGAGATCCTGCGAGCCGCTCCGTACCGCGACATCAGCTTGGTACCGAATCCCGGTGCCTCGCCGCTCGCCATCGCCGCGGTCGAGGAGCGCATCTCGCATCGCTTGCCGCCGTCGTACCGAGAGTTTCTGGCGCAGCACGACGGCTGGCCGCGCTTTTTCGAGGGCGCGACGCTGCTCGGTACGGCCAACCTAGGCAAGCGCATGTACGACGATATGGCGCGCGCCGTGTTCGAGGCGGCGGAAACGCCCGTCCCGCACTTGGCGCCGCCATCGCGCGCGCAGCGCCCTCCGATCGTGCCCTTTGGCATCGACTTGCAAGGCACCACGCTGTTCGCGTTCAACCCGATCGTGACCCGCGCCGACGGCGAATGCGAAGTGGTCGCCTGGGTCAACGAAATCGGCGTGCGCCGCGATTCGTTCGCTGGTTTTCTGGAGTTCGTGGTCGAGATGTGCGAGTCCGAGCTGGAGGGTTACCAAATCCCGAGGCATTCGCTGCGTCAGTCAGCCTGAGACCACCAGGGGACACTGTAGGCAAGTGGCAGAGCGCGCGGAAACGCACGTTCACCCTTTGACCAGCTTGACGCTGTGCGCCATGCTTGATGAGCTCAGGCTGGTAAGACCATGGTCAGCGGTGAAATCTCGGACAGCGCGCCTCCCTCGTCACCTCGGCGGATCATCAAGCGCTACTCGAACCGCAAGCTCTACGACACCAAGGGTTCGAGCTACGTCACGCTGCTGCAAATCGCGGAGATGATCCGCGAAGGCGAGGACGTCCAGATCATCGACAACGCGACGAAGGAAGACAAAACCGACGTCACGCTGGCCCTGATCATTTCCGAAGAACTGCGCACCAAGCCGCGCGGCATCCCGCTGTCGACGCTCAAAGCGCTGATCCGGAACAAGGGGGAGCGAATTCTCACCCAGCTCCGTGAAGGCCCCATCGGCAAGCTGATACCGGTCAAAGAGGGGGAGGATCCCCTGGCTCCGGTTGCGCCAATATCATCGGTGCCACCGCCACGAGAGGAAGAGGAGATGTCCCAGAGCAAAGAGGGCAAGGGGCTTCGCGCCACACTGGAACAGTGGCAGACGACTATCGATGAGCGGATTCGCACGGTCCTGCCAAATTTCGCGGCTTTTCGGGATCTCGAGCAAGAAGTAAAGCGTCTTTCCGAACGGCTCGAGAGCCTCGAGCGAAACCTGGGAAAGCCTCCCGAAAATCGGGAATAGCTGGCCCGGTGGCCCGGTTGCATCAGTGAACCCAATGAGCCGCAAAGTCAGCATATCGGCGCGAGAATTCGAGACCGAGGCGATCGCTCAGCTGAGCGCCCTGCTCGGCGTCGCTTCTCGCCTGACCCGGAATCCGGCGGACGCGCAAGACTTGGTGCAAGACACCTTGCTCAAGGCCATGCGCGCTCGTGACCAGTTCGAGACAGGCACCAATATGCGCGCCTGGCTGCTGCGCATTTTGACCAACACCTTCATCAATCGCTACCGCCGCGGCGGTCTCGAGCGCAGCGTGTTGGACGGCCCGGACGCCGATCCGCTGGCGGACGGCTGGATCAGCGCGTCCACCATGGAGTCGATGCGCGATCCCGAATCGCAAGCCCTGCGCCCGATGCTCGAAAAAGAGATCAAGCGCATTTTGGACGAGCTCCCGGAAGAGTTTCGCTTGGCAGTCGTGCTCTCGGACGTCGAAGAGCTCTCCTACAAAGAAATCGCGGACATCATGGGCTGCCCCATCGGAACCGTGATGTCTCGCCTGCACCGCGGCCGCCGGTTGCTCAAGGGCCGCTTGTACGAACATGCGCGCGCTCTCGGCATCGTCGGTCCCGAAGCGCTCGTGGGGGACACGTCCGCGAAACAAGAACCGGTGATTGATCTGTCTCAATACCGCGAAAAGCGAGTCGCCCGCTCATGACCAGCTCCTGTCGACAAATCGCGCCCCTGCTCGAAGCCTTCGGTGACGAAGAGCTCGCCGCCGATAAGCTGCTCGAGGTCGAGCAGCACTTGGTCGACTGCAACACGTGCGGTGAGCGCGTGCGGCTCAACCAAGCTCTCCACGTGAGCGTACGCAGCGCGGTGCGCAGCGCGGCTCCGGTGATGCCCGGCTTCGAAGAGCGGATCGCTGCCGCCCTGCGCGCCGAAACCTTGCGTGAAGAAACAGTCGATACCGTCGTTGAGCGTGAAGCCCACCACTCGCGCATGCTCTCTTGGCGCAGCGTGGTGCCGGTCGCCGCGGCAGCCGCGCTGACCTTGGTTTGGGCCGCGTCCACCAGCAAGCAGCAGGCACAGGCTGAAGGCAGCTTCTCCTCCGCCCGCTTGAATACAGCCGATCAGCTGCTCGAAGAGCTGGTCGATCATCACATGAATGCGCGTGGTCCCCAGGTCACCGAACCCGCCCTACTCAGCCAGCTGGAGCCGGAAGTCGGCGTACCCTTGAATTTGCCGAGCCTCAAAGCGTACGGCGCTCGCTGGGAAGGCGCCAATGTGGTGCCGGTCAGCAACCTGCACGCCGCATCGCTCCGCTACACCATGGGCGGCCGCCACGTCACGCTCTACGTCTACAACTCCACGCGCGTGCCCATCGAGAGTCGCCTCACCGCGCGCACGGTTCGCAACGAGCACGTGTACGTCGGCAGTCGTCGGGGCGTCTCGATCGCTGCCGCCGAACACCGCGGAGTGGGTTACGCGCTGGCCTCGGACCTGAACGACGACGAGAGCGCCGAGCTGGTGGCCGCGGTTTACTGAACCTGCATCAGGCAGACGGGGCGCTTTCCTCACGCGCTATGCCCCGACCGGGCACGTGGTTTGACTTTCAAAGCAAGTGCCTGATAGTCGAGGTCGGCGGAGGAAAGACATGCAAAAGCTCGATGCGGGTGGATGGGGATTGGTGTTGGCTCTGGCGTTCACGTCCGGGTGTGGCGGGAACGGCTCGGATCAGGGCAGCGCCAGCGTCGATCCTGCGACGCTAGATTTCTGTCTGCACTGGGCCAATGGAGTGTGTCGCCTGGCCTACCTGTGTGTCGACGCCAGCGCACAAGATGCTGCCTTCCACGCGCGGTATGGAAAAAGTCAGGATGATTGCTGGCAGAGCGTCGAAAAATATTGCACCAGCAACCAAAGCGGGGGCTTCGGCCCAGGCTGCGGCCCCGGCAAGAAGGTGAACTCCACGGCAGCGAACGCTTGCACGGATGACCTGGACACCGATAGCTGCGTCGACTGGGCTGCAGCGCCCGGTGGCGCCTGCGATGCCGTTTGCGGCACGGCGAACACGGGCGGCGCGGGAGGCACTGGCGCGGGAGGCACTGGCGCGGGAGGCACTCACGCGGGAGGCACTGGCGCGGGAGGCACTGGCGCGGGAGGCACTGGAGTATCGGGCGCAGGCGGGGCAAGCGTCGCCGGCTCCAGTGGCAACGCCAGCACAGGGTCTTTGGCTACGCAGCGTGAGTTCTGCGAAGTGGACCAAAGCGTCCAGTGCGATCGCGCGTTCGAATGCTTCGCGACGGCCGCAGCCGCAACGTTTGGCACACTGGCGGAGTGCAAAAGCTTGACGACTAGCGCCTGCGCCACGGGTGATTACTGCCCGAGTAGCTATGATGCAGCCCAGGCCGCGGGCTGCGTGGCGGCGACGAAAGCCGCGACCTGTGACCAGCTGCAGGGGGATCCGCCCGCGGTATGCACGGCGGCCTGCGGCCAGTAGAGCTGACACATTCTACTGAACGAGCGCGCTGCCATACTTACGCGGGTCCGAAGCCGCGCTGACGACCCCATCGTCGACCGCGATCATCTGCACTGCGCTCGGATTCTGGGGCATGATTTGCGTCACTTCACCGCGCCAAGCGAGATCGTCGAGCAGGGACTTTTCCGCACCTGGTTCGAGCAGCAGCGTCGGGCCCGCCATTGGCACCGCGAAGCGCGGCAATTTCACCAGCGCGTCCGGCGGGAGCCCGAAGACCAAGCGAGCCAACAGCAACTGTGTGACATTGGTCGCGATCAGCTGACCACCAGAGCCTCCGAGCGCGAACACCACCTTGCCATCCCTCACCACCAACGTGGGCGTCATGCTGGACACCGGGCGTGCCCCCGCGCGGGGACGATTCGGGCTTTCGGTCATGCCGAAAGGAGCGACGTCCTTCGCCTTCGTGAAATCGTCGAGCTCGTCGTTCAGCACGATGCCGCTCTCTGCCGCGGTCAGCTTGGCGCCGAACGCGTTGTTCACGGTGGTCGTGAGCGAGGCCACGTTGCCCTCGGCGTCAATCACCAGCAAGTGATGCGTTCCGTGCTCGTTTTCTTGAAACCGCGGCAAGGCTTGGGTGCGCTCAGCAGAGATGCCGCGCCTGCGTCGAGCGAGCCGCGCGGGCTCGAGCAGGGTCGCAACGTTCGCTTTCTCGAAATCCGGATCGCCCAAGAAACGCAGCCGGTCGGATACGGCTCCACGCATCGCTTCGGCCAGTAGGTGCTGATAGGCGCCCGTGCCCTGCCCCAAGCGCTGCAGCTCTGCCTTCGAGTACATGCCGAGCGTCTCCGCCAACATCAGCCCGCCCGCGGAAGGGAGAGGCATGGTGTACACGTCGTAACCTTCCCAGCTGACCCGAATCGCCTGCCGCGAGACGGGGTGGTAGTCGCGCAGATCGCTCGCGCTGAGCGCGCCGCCCTTGGCTTGGGCCGTGGCAATCAACTCGCGCCCGAGCTCGCCTTCGTAGAACGGGGCTTTGCCTTGCAGCGCCAGCCGGCGCAAGGTCCGCGCGAGCTTCGGGTTCTTGAGCGATTTGCCGGCTGCGATCGGTTTACCTGCGGGAAAAAACAGCCCGGCCAGACCAGCATCCGTCGCAGCCAACTTGGACCAAGGCGACGCGGCGGCATTGCCCAAATGCTGACTCACTGGAAAGCCCAGCTCAGCGACGCGCGCGGCCGGCAACGCTACGTCACGCCACTGCCGCTTGCCCAAATCATGCTGCAGCTGCCACAGGCCGGCGAGCTCACCGGGCACGCCCGTGGCGCGCGCACGCTCTTCCGGTTTGAATGGCCTGGCTTCGAACGCAACGGCGTCGATCGCAGCCGGCGCCGTCTCACGAAAATCGAGCACGTACGGCTCGCGCGTTGCGGCGCGCCAAACCATGGCGAAGCCTCCGCCGCCCAGGCCGCTCGAACTCGGACTCACGATCCCCGCGACCAGCGCCGCGCGTACAATCGCATCGACCGCATTGCCGCCCGCCGCGAGCTCGGCGAGCCCCTCACGTGTGGACACGACGTTCTCGGTCGCCACCGCGACGCGCGCGGCCTTGCTCTGCGCGTGGCCTCCCGGCGCCGCGAGCACCAGTGCGAAGGCGCACAACCCCCCCGAGAGCGGTATCAGCCAGGGCCTACTCATCGCAGCCAGCCTAGCAAAATTGGGACGGAGCATTTGCTCGGCCGCGCGCGACGTGTGAGATTTGCGCCACCCCCGTGCGCATTCTCTTCGTAATGGATCCGGCCGAAACCATGACGGCCGACAAGGATACTACCTTCGCGTTCATTCGCGGCGCGATGGCGCGCGGGCACGAGTGCCTGCACTGCCTACCGCGCGAGCTTTCGAACGAGGGGCGCGACGTGTTCGCGCGCGCCCGCTCGGTGAACGTGAGTGCCCAGCCGCCCCACGTCGCGCTCGGCTCCGACGAACGCGTCGAGCTCGCCAAGCTCGATGCCGTCTTCATCCGCAAAGACCCGCCGTTCGACGCCGGTTACCTATACCTCACTCAGGTGCTCGATCTGGTGAAGGATCGCGTACTAGTACTGAACGACCCACGCGGGCTGCGAGACGCGAACGAAAAATTGTTTACGTTTCAATTCCTCGAGTTCATGCCGCGCTCGCTGGTCAGCGCAGAACCGGCGCAAATCATCGCTTTCGTGGACAAAGTGGGCGGAACCGCAGTGCTGAAGCCGCTCGACGGCGCAGGCGGGGCGGGGGTGGTGGTGCTCACCTCCGGTGACCGCAACGTGCGCTCGATGGTCGACATCATGACCGCAGAAGGCAAGCGCCTGGCGATGGTGCAGGAGTACCAGCCCGCGATCCGACAGGGTGACAAGCGCATTCTACTGCTCGATGGCGAGCCCCTCGGCGCCATCCTGCGCGTTCCTCGCGAAGACGACGTACGCGCCAACATCCACGCCGGCGGCCAGGTGCATGCCACCCAGCTCACGCCCCGCGAACGCGAAATGGTCACCGCCGTGGGCCCCAAGCTGCGCGAACACGGCCTCTGGTTCGTCGGCCTCGATGTGATTGGCGAGAAGCTGATCGAAGTAAACGTCACCAGCCCGACGGGGATCCAAGAACTCGGCCGTCACCAAGGCAACCACCCCGAACAGGACGTGATCGCCTGGATCGAAAAGCACACCCTGTAACCGCACCCCGGGTGAGGTCATAAGTGACCCACCCCAGCGCTGCGCGGCGAGCCAACTCGACGGAAATTTGGCCGGCTTGGGCGCGATCGGCTAGGCCGGATCGATGACCAGAAAGTGCGAGCTGTGCGCGACGCTCAAGACTCGTGTTTCGGCGACCGAGCACAAGCCGGCCAAGCTGCGGCGCGTCCTGGTCGAAGAACGGGTGATCGCGTTGTGCGAGACGCATGCGGAGAAGGTGAAGAAACGAGCGCCGGCCACCCTCTCCGCGCTGCGGGCGGCGTTCACCGAGCGACGCGGGCAACGCTCGTTGCTCGAGCGACGCGCGCCGCTCGATCGCCGTGCGTTTCCAGCGCGCCCCGAAGGGCGTCGCGCCTCGACAGGTCGACGGATGAGCGACCGCAGCCAGTGACCACGACCGAGAGGAACATTCATCTCGGGCTACTCGGCGCTTCGTTGGCGGTGGCGGTTTGGGTATTTGCCCCGCAGCGAAGCCCAGCCGAACCAGCTACTCACAATGGCGCACGTTCGCGAGCGACGGACGTTCGTGCACCGCTGTCGATCATCCCTTCGGGATCTGCGTTCGTGGTCAGCGCCGATGTGCGGGCGTTGGCGCACGCGCCGCTCGGCGCCTTCATCGCGGAACGCCTGCAGCGCCGCGCGGGCACGAGCAAGCTCACGCTGTTGTGCGGCTTCGACCCGCTCCTGCGGCTCGATCAGTTGGCACTTGCAGTCCCCGGCGCAAACCTCCACGCAGCGGAGCACGCCGAAGACTTCGGAATCGTCGCCTCGGGACGCTTCAGCGCCGCGGAAATCACGCGCTGCGCGCAGGCGGCAATCACTTCACGCGGTGGCGACGCCGTGCAAACCAAACTCGGCAGCTTCGACGCCGTGCGCGACCGCAAGGCACCTAGCGGCGAGATCGCCGCCAAGGACGGCTTGCTCGTCGTCAGCGGCGGCAGTTACTTCCGGGAACTGCTCGACTTCGCCGAGCGCGGCGGACCGCGCGAAGCCAACGACGAGCGGCGGCATGCCGAGTTGCGGAGCGCGCTCGGACCGGGGTCGCTGCTGGCCACTTGGCTGCTCGGCGAGGGTTGGTTCGAGCGTGTCGCGGACGGCGAGGCGAACGCGCGACTGTCGCCGCTGACCGCGCTGCGAACCGTGGCGGCACGCATCGATGTCGGACAGACGGCCAAGTTGCTCGTCTTGCTCGACTGCACGAGCAGCGAGGGCGCCGCACGCATCTCGAATCTGCTGGGCGATTTGCGTGCGTCCCTGCGAGCCTTGCCGTTGGATCCGGCGCTCGCCGGCATCGCCGCGCGCGTCGCGGTCAGTCAAACGGGGACCCGCTTGAGGCTGGCACTCGAACTGAACCAAACCGAGCTCGCAACGGCGCTCGACGCGCTGCTCGGCCCGTAGACGCGGCCTCCGCCGGGCGCTATGACCCGGCAATCATGTGGATTCATCGTCTAGGGCGGGTCACGACAGCAGTGCTATTGGCGGTTCAGATCGCCAGCTGCAACCAGACCCCTTCGGCGCAAACGCCAGCCACTGGGCCCGCGGGACCGCCCGTCGGCCCAGGAACCGCGATACTCGCCACCTCGACGGGCGGCGCGCAACCGAGCTCCGATGCGCTGCCGATCGGCAGTGACGACCCGGTATGGGGTGCGGCCACGGCACCGGTGACGCTAGTCGAGTTTTCGGATCTGCAGTGTCCGTTCTGCTCGCGCGTGCAACCCACGATCAAGAGCCTGCAGGCGAAATACGGGCCGAACCAGCTGCGGGTGGTCTTCAAGCACAACCCCTTGCCGTTTCACGAACACGCGCGACCAGCGGCCAAAGTTGCCGACGCGGTGCTACATCAAGGCGGCTCGGCCGCCTTCTTCACGTTCTTGGATCTCGCGTTCGAGCAGCAAGCCAAGCTCGGGGACGAAGCGCTCAGCACCTGGGTGGCCCGCGCCGGGCTCGACCCGATGACCGTGTTGCGGCGCGCAGAATTACCGGAAACTGCGGACAAAATCGAACGCGACGTCGCGCTCGCGGCGAAGGTCGGCGCGGACGGCACACCCGCGTTCCGCATCAACGGGGCTACGTTGACCGGGGCCCAGCCGATCGACGCATTCATCAGCATCATCGATGCCGAGCTCGCGGCCGCCAATGATCTCCGCCGCAAAGGCACGCCCGCGGAGGCCGTGTACAAGACTCGCGTAGCCGCCAACTTCGTCGCGCCAAAGCCCGCCCCTGAAGACGACGACTCCGAGCAAGATCTCGTGGTCTGGAAGCTACCCGTAAAGGGCGCCCCCGCCATGGGCCCGGTGGACGCGCTCGTAACCATCATCGAGTTCTTCGACTACCAGTGCCCGTATTGCCGACGCGCCGAGGCCACGATGAACGAGTTGCTGGCGCGCTATCCGAAGGACGTACGCGTCGTGCTGCGCCAAAACCCACTGCCGTTCCATGCGCGCGCACTGCCTGCCGCAAACCTCGCGCTCGAAGCCCGCGCCGAAAAGGGCGACGCGGGCTTCCTGGAGGCCAATCGCCGACTATTCGAAGGCAAGCTGGAGGAGAGCGACCTGCTGGAGCTCGGCAAACAGCTCAAGCTCGACGAAAGACGCGTCAAAAACGCGATCAGCAACAATACCCACGCCGCCGAAATCGACGCCGACGCGGACCTCGCCAGCGAGTTCAGAGCCGCGGGCACACCCCACTTCTTCATCAACGGTCTGCGCCTCTCTGGTGCACAACCGTTGGAAGCTTTTGTGACCATGGTCGAAGCCCAACTCAAAGTCGCCAACGCGTTGGTCACCGCCGGCACCCCACGCGCCGCGGTCTACGACGAGATCATGAAGCATGCGCAGGATCCGCAGGCGCCCGAACGCAAAGAACTACCCGCGCCCAGCAGCGACAACCCGACCCGCGGCCCACTCAACGCGCCAATCCTGATCCACGAGTTTGCCGACTTCCAGTGCCCCTATTGCCGCAGAGTCGAAGACACGCTGAAGGAGCTGGAAAAAGCCTATCCGAACAAGCTGCGCTTCGTCTGGCACGACTACCCCCTGCCGTTCCACGACCGCGCGCGCCCGGCCGCGATTGCGGCACGAGAAGCCCGCGCCCAAAAAGGCGACGCCGGCTTTTGGAAGCTGCACGAGCTCTTGTTCAGCAACGATGACCCTCTGAGCGACGAAGTGTTGGCCAAACATGCCGCCGCGCTTCACTTGGACGAAACTCGTCTGACGGCCGCTCGCACGGACGGTCGCTTCGACGCGATCCTCGCGAGCGACAAAGCCCTCGCAGACGGCGCCGGCATTCATGGCACGCCCGCGTTCGTGATCAACGGCTACTACCTCTCCGGCGCGCAGCCGCTTTCGGCTTTCAAACGCATCGTGCGCTACGCGCTCGCACATCCCACCGGCAAGCTTGCGGGGCCCGTTACGTCGGCGGGTGACAAGCCCGCCTCGCCCACGAACCCCTGAGTCACTGACTTTCTCGCGTCGCGCTTCACGCAACGGGTGTCGACGACTCGGCGGGCGGGGCGGCTGCGCTCGTGGTGCGTTCGAAGCCGGCCAGCGAACAAGCGGCCAGCAGCGTCGTCAAGATGGTCCACACGGAGTAGCGAAAATCCGGCGCTCCGGTGGCAAAGAAGAACGTCGAGAGATAGAGCAGACCAGACAGACTCAAACAAAGGCAAAAGGGCCGGCCGCGCTTGAAAAAGTCGACCGCGCCCACACACAGCAACGCGCACTCCAGCAACGCATAGAGCCAGGTCGAGTAGAAGGGAAAGCGCGGCAAGACGCCGAGCAGCCTGACCACGGCGGTCCCCGCCTCCGTGCGCGCGAGCGGTACTCCGAGCCGGTTCCCGTGAATGCCGGTACTCAGGTCTACTTTGCGATCATCGAGCCGCAAAAGCGGTCGAAACGTGAGCCAGCGATGCGCGAAGTACGCGCGCGGATGGCCCAGCAACGCATGCTTCCAATTCTCACTGAGCGCTCGGAGACTCTGCGCGTCCGAAGTGCGCACCAATGCCGGAGTGCAGTTCTTGCGTTGGCACTTGTACAACCGTAGGTGGTCGGTCGGGTCGTACACTTGGCGCAGTCGGGTAAGCGTCACCCCCGGGCTGAGCACTCCACTTTCAGGCGTGAGCAGCAGTTCATTGATCTGCAGCGACATGCCTACCAAATCGAAGATTGGAGTCATCTGCCAATAGTCCACCGGCTCGGCAATTTTTCGCGACAACAGCGCGGCGCCCTGACGTAATGTCAGAGCAAGCACGAGCCCAACCCCCAAGCTCGCGACGAGCTGCCACGCTCTACGCCAAGCCGCGAGTCGCGGAAGTCCAAAAACCGGAAGGGCAAGCAACGGCCATGCGGCCGCAATGCCGTTATGGCGCGCGGCAATTCCGACGAACATGAGCGGCAAAGCGGCAGCCCACCACAGCCGACGCCAGCGGGCGCCAGCCAGCAAGATCGCGGCCAAGCCAGCCAGCAAGCTTGCCTGCATCAAGGTGTCCTTCCAAATCGTGCCGAGCAGCATGAACACCGCAGGCTGGAACCCGGCCACGATCATGGCACCGGCGCGGGCCCAAAGCGGCCCGCGCAGCCGGCGAAAAAACACGGCGAGGCCCAGCCAAAACAGACCGTCGAGTAGGATCAGCATGCCGATCGGTCCCGGCCAAAGCTTGTCGAGGTAGCGCCAAATGAAGGCGAGGATGGGCGGATGAAAGTCGGTGAACGCGCCGGACCTCGCTTCCCCGAGCTGCACGACTGAATCCAACGACATGAAGCCCGGTCGGTAAACCCACCACACGGCGACGAAGCCGAGAAGTGCCAACCCACCAATCGTCAGCCACTCGAAGCGCGAGCGGGAGCGCCAGGTTTTCCGTGGCGGGGTGGGGGGCGAAGCAGAGTTGGACAAGGGCGCGCGCATGCTCAGATCAAAATCAGCCGAAACTCAAGCCGAGCGCGCTCTGGCCGCGCCGAGGAGCGATGAAGGAAGAGGCACGGGGTGTGAAGCGTTGAGAAGCAAATGTTTCGACGATTGAGCGCCGTGTCGCTATTGGTAGCGTTCGCAGCTTGTGCGCTCCACACGGCGAGGGGCATCGGCAAGACTCACGCAATGGACGCGGCTGCGCCACGCTATGCCGGTGAGACTGCCGCGGCTCCGAGCCCCGGCGAGGTTCTCGGCCCCCCGCCGACGATGAGACCACCGCCCGAGTCGGTGGCGCGTCCGCTCGCCAGACCGCTGGTCGCGAGCGCAACTGCAGTCGCCGCCGCAGGCCAGGCGACGCCCTCGGGCGCGCTGCCGCAGTGGTCGCATTCCGTCGCGTGTCAGACCGCGCCGAACGGGGAGGCGGGCCGAGAGCGGTTGCGAACGACATTCACGCGAGTCGCGGCGCCGGCAGGAAACGCGTCCCTGTACTTCGACCCGAGCGTGCCGGATTTCGCGGTAAGCCGGCTCCTTTATGCGCTGACGAAAATCGAAGCGCTGGTGAGTGCCCGCCTCGGGTTGGGCTCGAGTGCCCCTGATGTCTACTTATATCGAAACCCGGCCCAGCTGCGAGAAGGTGTGTGCGTCAGTCCGAAGAGCGTTTCCTACTACGACGGGGCCATCCACTTGGCTCTGGACCCAGAGGATGACTTGCTGAAGAGCTTGAAGCACGAGTACGCGCATCACGCCCTGTTCAGCCACGGCATTCGCCGGCCGGTTTGGTTTCAAGAAGGGGTGGCAATGCTGATGGGGGACGAGAGCCAGTGGTCGCGTTGGCGACCGAAGGGCCCGCTGCTTCAGCCAGCACAAATGGTGCAAACGTTCCCCCAGGCGGCAAGCGCGGAAGCGGCGGAGGCATTTTACGGTCAGGCCTTCGCCATGACGACGTTCCTGAGCAAACTATGTGAAAACGGTCCCGCTTGCGAGCTGCGAGATCTGGTCCGCGCGCTCAGCAGTGGCGCCGTCCATCCGGAGGACTTGTTCGACTGGGCGGTCAGCCAGCGCGGGCCTGACTTAGTGCGGACGGCGCGACTTCCGCTGTGGGACGACTACGCGGCGAATGGCATGCAGTTTGGAACGGATACAGCCGCTGCGATATCTGCGCGTAGGTGACCACCGTCGGATCGAACGGCATTGCTTCGTCGCGCGCATCACGCGCGACGCGAATAGTGTCGTCCGGCTTTCAGAGCATCACGCCCGCGACGCACGCCACGAGGCAGGTCGCGAGCAGTCCACCGAACATGGCTTTCAGAGCAAGCCGAGAGATATCGGCGCGGCGTTCCGGCGCAAGTCCGGAGTAACCGCCGATTTGGATGCCGATGCTGCCGAAATTGGCGAAGCCGCACAGGGCGTAGGCGGTGATCACGCGGCCTCGTTCGGTCAGCCAGTGCGGGTCTTTGGTCAACATGGCCGCCATGTGGGAGTAGGCGACGAACTCGTTCAGCACCGTCTTTTTCCCCAGCAATTGGCCAACCTTGAGTACATCGACAGTGGGCACGCCCATCACCCAGGCGAGCGGGGCGAACACCCAGCCGAAGACCAACTCCAGGCTCAGCTGACGACCAAAGAGCGCGCTGCCCACATAACCCAGTCCAGCGTTGAGCATGGCCGTGAGCGCTAGGAACACGACCAGCATGCCGCCGACGTTGACGGCCAAGCGAATGCCGTCGCCGGTGCCCTGGGTGATCGCGTCGAGCAGGTTCTCGCTCGACCGTGGGATATTCACCCGCGCCTCGTGATCGTCGTCGCGCCGAACTTGCTCGGGCAGCATCAACTTCGCGATCACCAGCGAGGCAGGGGCGCTCATCACACTGCATGCGATCAAATGCCCGGCGATGCCCGGTACGGCATGGCTGAGCATCGCCACGTAGGCGGCCAAAACACCGCCCGCCGTCGTGGCAAAGCCCGCCACCATGCAGGCATTGAGCTCCGACACCGACATCTTGGCCAAATACGGCTTGATCGCCAAAGGCGCTTCGGTTTGACCGACGAAGATGTCGGCCACGGTCGAGAAGCTTTCCGCGCCGCTCGTGCCTAGCACTCGCATCAAGGCGCGGCCCAAACCCTCGATGATGAAAGGCATCACGCGCAGGTGATACAGCAGGGACATCAACGCCGAGAAAAACAGGATCGTCGGCAGCACCTGAAACGCCAAGATGAAGCCGAACGAAGCCGGATCCGTGGCCAGTCGACCGAACAGGAAGCTTGCCCCGTCTCGGCTGAACGCGAGCAAGCGGTCGACTGCATCGTTGCCGAGCAAGAACAAGCGACTCGCGGGCGTGCGCAACACGATCACCGCGAACACGATCAGCATCGCGAGGCCGCCACCTACCGTGCGTAGCTTCACGAGGCGGCGGCGCTCGGCCGGGCAAAGCGCGAATGCCAGCGCCATCATCACCAGCATTCCGAACGCGCTGACCGCCCGCTCGCCCATCGGCGGCCGTTACTTCTTCTCTGTCTTCCCGAGCAGCTCGGGCAGCGGGCTCGCGCTCGCGGCTTGACCGAGGCGCGCCACGCTATCCAAATGATGGATCAGGAAATTGCGGTTGTCGGTAATCGACAGATTTTGCATCTCCAGCGCGCCGATGCGATCTGCAGGCGAGAACGCGGGATCTTCCACGCGCTCCATGGATAGCTTCTCCGGTGCGTAGGCCATGTACTCGGCCTTGGTATCCATGATCGAGTAGTCATCACCGCGGCGTAGCTGCACGGTGACGCTACCGGTGACGCTCGGGGCAATCCAACGCGTGAGCCCGTCTTTGAGCATCATCGCTTCCGGGTCGAACCACTTCCCTTCGTACAGCACGCGCCCCAACCGGCGGCCGAGCGAGAAATACAAATCGAGCGTGTTTTCGTTGTGCACCGCGGACAACAAGCGCTCGTACACGATGTGCAAGAGGGCCATGCCCGGCGCTTCGTAGATGCCGCGGCTCTTGGCGTCGATCACGCGGTTTTCTATCTGATCGCTCATGCCCAAGCCGTGCCGCCCGCCGACGCGATTGGCTTCCAGCACCAATTCGATCAGCGTCGAGAAGCGCTTGCCGTTGATGGCCACGGGAAAGCCCGCTTCGAAGTCGACGGTGACGTCCTCTGCGGCGATCGCGGTCTCGGGTTTCCAATGGGCCAAACCCATGATCGGCTTGACGATGTGCATACCCTTGTTCAGGTGCTCGAGATCTTTGGCCTCGTGCGTGGCGCCGAGCACGTTTGCGTCCGTGCTGTACGCCTTCTCCGTACTCATCGTGTACGGGCGACCGATCTTCTTCAGGTACTCGCTCATTTCGGTGCGACCACCGAAGGCGTCCACGAACTGCTGATCCAACCACGGCTTGTAGATCTTCAGGTTCGGGTTGGTGAGAATGCCGTAGCGGTAGAAGCGCTGGATGTCGTTGCCCTTGTGGGTGCTGCCATCACCGAACACATGCACGTCGTCCTCGCGCATGGCACGGATGATGGCGGTAGTGGTCACCGCGCGGCCGAGCGGCGTGGTGTTGAAGTACTTCTTGCCGCCGCAAGACAAGTGGAACGCGCCGCACTGAATGGCGACGACGCCTTCACGTGCCATCGCTTCACGGCAATCCACGAGCCGCGCCTGGACGGCGCCATGCTCGAGCGCGATCGCGGGAATGGCCGCGGGATTGTCTTCGTCCGGCTGCGCCAGATCGGCGGTATACGCGAACACCTTCATGCCCTTTTCGCTCAACCAAGCGACGGCACAGCGCGTATCCAAACCCCCAGAAAATGCGATCCCGAGACGAGTGCCCTCGGGCGGAAGCGTACGATAAATGCGGCTCATGGCGCGCCCTGCCTAGCACGAGCCGTTGCGGGCGAACAGACGGGCCCGACGCCGCTACATCGCCGCCGGCAGCGCGCTGCCGACGGTAACCACCGCGGTCGTCTTCTCCAGCAGCTTTTCCCCGCTGCCCGCTTCTTGGACGCGATGCTGGCCCAGATCCACGACCTCGATCTGAATCTCGAGCGCGATGGTCGCCTTTTCCGTGGTGCGAAAGCCGAAATCGATGCCCGTCAGACCGGCAATCACCGCCGGAATGTAGGGCTTGATCAGCACGTCATTGTACGAGTGATTGATCAGGTTGAACGCGTGGTTTGCATAAATCGGCAGAGGATCGGCCATCATCTCCGGGTCCGACTGCACGCCGTTCGGCAGGGGCGGCGGGTTTTCGATCATGGCCTGCACGGTGGCAAAGTCGATCGCCATCTCGTTCATGTCGTCGAACGTGAACGTTCCGTGACGGCGCGATGATTCACCGGCCGCCTTGCCATCCAGCACGTAGTAATGGTCGATGCCGGAGCTGTTCGGCTGAAACGTCTGGTTCTGCGCATCGGTCAGCGTCATGCCCGGGTAATAGCGTCCAAACTCGTTCCAAGGATCGACCAGCACCTCGACCACCCGCTGATCCTCGTCGAGATTGCTGAGGGTCCAGGTGAGCTGCACCTTGACGTCCTTATTGGTGACCCACGGCTTGCGACCGTACGGCTCGACGACTTCCTGGTTGAGCGCGTCGGCCTGTGACGGGCTGGGATCTAGAATCGGAAATTGCAGCCCGCGTTTGACCTCGAACAGCTTCGTCTCACCGTCATCGAAGATCGGCGGCACGTCCGGTGTGAGCCCCACTTGTTCGGGCTGAAGATTGCGTTCTTGTTCCTGGGCGCCGCAGCCAACTGCCAATGCGGCGCAGCCCCAGGCCACGCACACGGATAGCAGCTGGGGGCCGCGAGCCCGCGCCCCGGGGCTCTTCGCCCCCGCCAAAACCCGCCGAGAGTTGCCAATTATTCGCATCATTTGAAGCCTCGGAGTGCGAGAACTTTGGACCATGCCAGGGGCGTGCCACGCGCCCCCGCGCGACGACTCGACTACTTCTTGCCGGGCCTGAAGGCGAAGGGAAAGCTCGCGCCGGAGGCTTTATCGGCGGTCGGAAATTGCAAGCGATTGAACTGCCGCAAGATGCAACCCTCGACGCGCGGGTTGTTCAACGAGGAACCGGTGATGCTCGCGCTCGAGACCGAACCACCTGGACTCACACTGAACGCCACACCCATACTGCCTTTGAGCGTCGGGTCATG
>Ga0302322_100001603_pt1 | contig 18635 bp, 12 predicted proteins | sample Fen_T0_2_FD_203757 | JGI IMG/M metagenome (GOLD analysis project Ga0302322, IMG submission 203757) | Peat permafrost microbial communities from Stordalen Mire near Abisko, Sweden - Fen_T0_2 | ecosystem: Environmental > Terrestrial > Soil > Wetlands > Permafrost | place: Sweden: Abisko... | reverse complement strand
GATCCGTTTTTTCCGGCCGTAAGGCGAATGACGAAATCGGCGGGGTCAATAAACGCGCTGAATCCAGAAACAAAGTTGAGCAGGTGCGGCGGGCGGCGGACGACGCAGAGCAAAGCGGGATAGCGGGGGCGGGAGGGTGCCTTGCGCCCGGATCGGCCACGCGCTGCGAGTTGGGACAACTCGCGGTCCGGGGGAAGGGCTCGCCATATCGCAGGCAAATCTCCCGTCCCAGCGGTACGGGTGGACTGGGTGCAGGACGATGGGGACGGACGTTTGATTCGGGAATAAAAAACCGGTTTCGCCTGCAGGCGAAACCGGTGGCGGAAAAACGCAGGGCGACCGAGCCAGAGCGCTTCGACTCAGGCTTGCGCCAGTTTGCCGGGTTTGGTCCGGGCGAAAATCACTTCGTCGAGCGAGAACAAACCGGCGCCGGCGATCGCCAAAAACACGTAGCCGGCCAGATACAGGAAGGATTGTTCGCCCACGCCCTGCTGGGTGATTTCGGTCATCGCGGTTTTGTGCACCATGAGAAACGCGACGAACATGTCAATGACGAGCGTGATGGCCGCCAGACGGGTCATCAGCCCGACGGTCAGCAGCAACGCGCCCACGACTTCGGCGAGAATCACCAGCACGAGGCTGGCTTCATGCCCGAACCGCAGCGGATCGGGAAAGGTGCCGACGATTTCGTTGAAATGGGCCAGCTTGGCAAAGCCGTGGTTGAACAGCATGGTCAAACCAAACCACAGCCGGGCCACGAGGAGCGCCATGTGAGTTAGATCCGAGTCTTCCGAGGGTATGAATAGCTTCTTGAACATGGCCTAACATAAGCACAAAGCTTAAAAAATCAAAGGGCAAAACCAGAAACTTCTAACTTTTTCAGGGGCAGAAGCAGTTAGAGCGCGAAACGCCGACTAATGGCGGGCGGTATCCAATACCAGCCAACCAATCAGCATTAAGGCCACTTCAACGTCCGACTACAACTGGATCAATATAAGTCATTTAAATGATTGTTAAATGATTGGCGTGGAAGCGACCTGACCATCGAGCGCTGGTGGAAGATGGCATCGTTCAACTTGCTTTCAAGTGCGTGGCATGGACTTACCCCTCGGAGCGCGCACACGGTCGGATGGTATCCTTGCCCCGACCAAAGCGGCGGAGGGCCGCCGCACTCCAAGACGCTGGCGCGCGGCGTCACAAGCCGGGCGAAGCCGGAGCGTCCGTGCGCGCGACAGACTGCCAAAAAATACGCGTTCGCCCAAACCAAAAACTAGTGGCATTGGCCGAAGACGGGCGCGCGGTGGTTTATCCCGTCGTCCGCCCAGTCATTGCGGGCCGCTATACCACCCGGATAAGATCCTTGGTGTCGTAGCGGACCTTGGCGAGCGCGGCGTACTTGTCATCGGCGGCGCGGTAGCCGAGGGCGAGGGCCATCACGGTTTGATAGCCGCTGCCGGTCAGACCCAAAATGCGGTCGTATTCCTCCGGAACGAGTCCTTCCATGGGGCAGGCATCGACGCCCAAAAGGGCGGCCACGGTCATCAGGTTGCCCAAGGCGATATAGCATTGGCGGGCGGCCCATTGATCGGCCGCTTTGCCGCGCGGGCCGTTCACGAGGTCGCTGCGGATCATGTTGCGATAGAAATCAAGTTTCCCGGTGGGCAGGCCGCGCACGACGCTGGTGCGCTGGATCAGGCGGTCCACATCGTCGTCATTCACCTCCGTACGCCCAAGAAACACGACGTAATGCGAACAATCGACGACCTGCTTCTGGTTCCAGGACTGGGGCAGCAGCTCGGCGCGTTTGGCCGGGTCCTGCACGATGAGAAATTGGTAGGGCTGCATGCCGTAGCTGGTGGGCGTCAGCACCAGTGCCTGTTCCAGCGCGACCCAGGTTTCGGGGGGAATTTTTTTGGCGGGATCAAAAACTTTGGTGGCGTAACGCCAGTGGAGCGCTTGGAGGACTTCGGCGGTTTTGGGGTTCATAATTAATAATTTAACCAGGGGCGCACAATTACATAGTCTGGTAAAAATGCAATTTTTTCTTCACCTCGGCGGAATTTGTTACAGAATCACCGCATGCCAACGCTGAACATCCGCCGCGCGACCGTGGACGACCTGCCAGCGCTACTCGCACTGTGGCGGGCGGCGCAGTGGCCCACCGCAGAATTGGAAAACCGGCTGACGGAGTTTCAGGTGGCCGAGGCGGACGGGCAGTTTGTCGGCGCGCTGGGCTTTGAAATTCTCCGGCAACACGCGCGGCTGCACAGTGAAGATTATGCTGATTTCGGCCTGGCGGACGCCGCCCGGGAACGGTTCTGGGGGCGCATTGAAAAACTGGCCGCCAACCACGGTGTTTTCCGGGTGTGGACGCAGGAAACCTCGCCGTTTTGGGCGCATTGGGGATTCCAGCCGGCGGAGGCAGAGGCGCTGGAACGCCTGCCTGAAGAATGGAAAGCCTATCCGGGCCCATGGCGGACGCTGGAACTGAAAAACGAGGAGGTCATCACGACTGCCTTGGGCACGCAGTTTGCGGGGTTCATGGATTCGGAAAAACAGCAGACGGCCCAAGTCTCCGCGCAGGCGCGCAACCTGCGGAGGATTTTCACGATTCTCTTCTTCGCCGTCGGCATCGGCCTGTGCGCCTATGCCTTCTATCTGCTCCGGCATCATCCGCTGCGGTAACGGATCCCAGCCTGCGGCGGTGCGCTTCAGCCGGTCTGGCCTGAGGTCTGAGAGACAGTGTCGCAGGCCAAAATCGGATTTTAACCACAGAGACTGCAGTGGCTGTCCAGGCTGGCGTTTGCGTGTTTTCCGGAGGTCATCGGTCGTAAGAGAGTTGCTGCGGCCGCGGACGGCCGCGCTCCGGCGCTGGAGTTTATCCAGCCGTCCTCCCAGTAAGGCGGCTAACCAGTTTTTCAGGCGGCAAAGGTTGCGATTTGCTCCGGCCTGACTCACGAATCAGGGTTTTTTCGTCGGCTGGTGCTCCTGGACAATCCGCGTCAATCCGGGTTCGCGCTCCATGTTTAATCTCTTTTTTGTCACCGTTTTGTAACGTTCCCGCCGCATGGCTGTAACCGTGACACCGCATTCTGTCGCCGGTTCAAGACCACACGCACATCAACATGACAAAACCACATAAAACCAAACTTGCACTGTTTGCCGGCGCCGCGGCGCTGGCCGCCCTGGCCCCACAGGTTCATGCGCAGTCCTCGGACGCGTTGATCGACAAACTGGTGGACAAAGGCATTCTCACCACCGACGAAGCGAAGGATCTCCGCGAACAATCCGACAAAGATTTCAAGACGGCCATCCAGGCCAAGACGGGCATGCCGGACTGGGTGACGGGCTATAAAATTTCGGGCGACTTCCGCGGCCGTTTTGAAGACATCAACGTCGAGAACGGGGCGATCCCCACGCGCGACCGGTTCCGGTACCGTTTGCGCGCGGGACTGGCTGTCTCGATGATGGATGATCTGGAAGCGGGTTTCCGGCTGACCTCGGATGAGGCGGCGAAAGGTAACAGCACGGGCGGCGATCCCATTTCCGGCAACACGACCATGACCGGCAACGGCACCAAGAAATTCATCTACATCGACCAGGTTTACGGCAAGTGGTCGCCCCTGCATGCAGATGGCTGGGAAGGCAGCGCCACCATCGGCAAAATGGAGAATCCGTTTGTGGTTTCGGACATCGTGTTTGATCCCGACTACACGCCGGAAGGCGCGGCACTCCAGCTCGGGTACGCCATCAGCGACCAGCATACCCTGCGCTTTAATGGGGGCGGTTTTGTGCTCAACGAATTTCCCGGTTCCTCGTACGACAGTTATATGTGGGGCACGCAAATCCGGTGGGACGCCAAGTGGGCGCCCAAGCTGGCGACCTCGTTAGGTGCCACGTATTTGAACATTCTCAACGACGCCAACCTCACGAGTGCGGCGATCGGCGGCGGTAACGTTGGCAACTGGCGCAACGGCACTGGCAAGCTGCTCAACGGGATGAGTCCGTGGATCGTGGACGCGTCCGCGACCTACACGCTGGATTCGTTCCCGATGTACCCCGGGGCGTTTCCCATCAAGGTGGGTGGGGACTTCATGAAAAACGATCCCGCCAGCGCCCAAAATGTCGGCTGGTCGGCCGGCATCACCTTCGGCAAGGCCGGCAAGAAGGGTTTGTGGGAAGTCTCCTATCGCTACAAATATCTGGGGGCCAATGCGTGGTATGAGCAGGTGGTGGATTCCGACACCGGCGCATATTATGGCACTACTTATCATGGAAGTGTCACGAGCGCGGCGGTCTACGGCACCGGCACGAACGTCAAGGGTCATGTCATCAAGCTGGCCTATTCCGTCACGGATTCGCTATCGCTCGGGGCGACCTATCTGCTGATGGACCTCGTGCAAAACGACTATTCCAAGAGCAGCGAAACGGGCCGCCTGCAAGTGGATGCGAGCTTGAAATTCTAACCCCCCGAACGTAACCAAATCGTAACGAGCAAAAAGAAACCATTTCTGTCATAATTATTACATGAAAACATTAACCACCATCCTCGCGGCCGCCACGCTGGCGGCCAATGCCTTCGCGGGCAACATCACCGTCAAAGGCTCCGACACGCTCGTCATTCTCGCCCAGAAGTGGGCCGAAGTATACATGGGCCAGCACGCTGATACCAAGATCCAGGTCTCCGGCGGCGGCTCGGGCATCGGCTTCGCCGCGCTTCAGAACCAGACCACCGACCTGTGCGACGCCTCGCGCAAGATCAAGTCGGCGGAATTGCAAAAGTGCATCACCGTTTTCGGCGGCGCGCGCCCGACGGAATACAAGGTGGCGCTGGACGGCCTGTCCGTTTATGTGAACCCGGAAAACACGCTGAAGGAACTGACGGTCGACCAGGTGGGCGACATCTTCACGGGCAAGATCAAGAACTGGAAGGAAGTGGGCGGCCCGGATGCGCCGATCACGGTTTACAGCCGCGAAAACAGCTCTGGCACGTATGAATTCTTCAAGGAACATGTGCTGAAGGGCAAGGACTTCGCCGCCAGCGCGCAGACGATGCCCGGTACGGCCGCCATCGTGCAAGCGGTGGTCAAAGACAAGAGCGCCATCGGTTACGGCGGCGCGGCCTATGGCGGCGGCAGCAAGCTGCTCGCCATCAAGAAAACCGAGAATTCCCCGGCCATCGAGCCGACCGAGGAAAACGTCATCAACGGCACGTACCCGATCTGGCGCTACCTCTACGTCTATGTGAATCCGGCCCAGGACAAGGGCGAAATCGGCGCGTACCTCACCTGGATCCGCAGCGACGACGCCCAGAAGTATGTGAAGGACATCGGTTACTATCCGCTGCCGAAAAACCTGCGCAGCAACTAATTTGATCGCCCGTTCCTCCGACGATCACCGCATGGGCGGAGCAGATTCCCGATTGAGATTCCTGCTCCGCCCGTTTAACTTTCCCGCCGCCTGATGCCGAATCAAAACCACAACAGCCGCCGCAGCCATGGATGGATGGGGATTCATCGTGGCCACAAGGCGCGGCCGGTCGAGTGGCTCGCCGAGAAGTTCATCTTTCTCGTCTCGCTCTCGGCCATCCTGATGGTGCTGTTGATTTTCCTCTTCGTCGCGCGCGAAGCGCTGCCGGTGTTCTTTGGCCAGACCAACACCGCGCTCGTCCAGAAGCCGATTCCGGCGGATGAGGTGGACAAACACAGTCCCGCCGAGCTGCAAGTGTACCTCGAAATCACGCCGGATGAATTCGGCAAGATGAGCAAAACCACCCTGCGCACCCTGATGGAAGTGAAGGTCGAGGCGCAGGATGAGATTCCTGAAAATTTCCGCAACGACCCAGACGCGCACATCAACACGACGGAATGGAAATACCTGGTCAAACCCCATCAGTGGGACAATTACACGAAGCCGGAATACATCTGGCAGCCCGTCGGCCAGATCAAGAAATTCAACATCATCCCGCTCTTCGTCGGCACGCTGAAGGTCACGTTGATCGGCCTGCTGTTCGCGGTGCCGCTGGCGGTCGGGGCCGCCATCTATGTTTCCCAGATGGCGCGGCCGCGCGTCCGGGAGGTGGTCAAGCCGGCCATTGAACTGCTTTCGGGCGTGCCTTCGGTGGTGGTCGGCGTCTTTGCGCTGCTGGTCATGGCCACGGTGCTGCAAACGATTTTCCACTACCAGACCCGGCTCAACGCCTTCGTCGCCGGCCTCGCGCTCGGCTTTGCGGTCATCCCGGTGATTTTCTCCATCGCCGAGGACGCGCTCACGAGCGTGCCGCGCGCCTACACGCAGGCGGCGCTGGCGCTGGGGGCGTCGCGCTGGCAGACCGCGTGGCAGATCGTCCTGCCCGCCGCGCTGCCGGGCGTGTTTGCGGCGGCCGTGCTGGGCTTTGGCCGCGCCATTGGGGAAACGATGATCGTGCTGATGGTCTGCTCCGCCAGCGTGATGTCCTGGAGTGTGTTTGACTCGGCCCGCAGCATCACCACCACGATTGCCGCCGAAATGGCCGAAGCGGTCAACGGCGGACCGCACTACCGCATCCTGTTCATGCTTGGCGCCCTGCTCTTTGTGGCGACCTTTGTGTCAAACATGGTGGGTGATTTCGTCATTCACCGGTTCAAAAACAAGCTGGAGGGCAAACGATGAATTCCGCCGCCACCACCACCCCTGCCCCGACGGCGACGCGCCATTTCCGCGCGGAGAAATTTGATTTCTGGTCCTTTTTCTTCACAGGCCTGACCGGGCTGGCCACGCTCTTCATCCTCGGCATCCTGGCCACCATTTTGCTGAACATCCTGGTCAACGGGTGGAGCGCCATTTCGTGGCATTTCGTCTCGACGATTCCGAAGAAGGATTTCTTCGATGCGAACACCACCGGCGTGCTGCCGATGATCGTGGGCACGGCGTTCCGCGTGATTGTGATGACCATTTTCGTCATTCCCATCGGGGTGATCACCGCGATTTACCTGACGGAGTACGCGGCCAACACGTCCATCATCACCCGCATCATCCGGGCCGCCGTGAACAACCTCGCCGGCGTGCCCTCCATCGTCTTCGGCCTGTTCGGCCTTGGCTTCTTCATCAACTTTGTCGGCAAAAACATGGACTATTTGCTGCACAACACCACGGCCGTCTGGGGCCAGCCAGCGCTCATCTGGGCGTCGCTCACGCTGGCGGTGATGACACTGCCGGTGGTGATCGTCGCCACCGAGGAATCGCTCAAAGCCATTCCGCCGGGCCTGCGGGAAGCCAGCCTCGCCCTCGGGGCCACGAAATTGGAGACCATTTTGAAGATCGTCCTGCCCCAGGCCCTGCCGGGCATCATGACGGGCGGCATTCTGGCCGTGAGCCGCGCGGCGGGCGAAGTCGCCCCGATCCTGTTCACGGGTGTGGCGTATTACATGGCCTCCCTGCCCAGCCACCTGAGCGACCAGTTCATGGATCTGGGCAACCACATTTTCGTGCTGGCCACGCAGTCGCCCAACATCGAGCAGACGCGGCCGATTCTTTACGCCACGGTGCTGGTGCTGCTGCTGCTCACCTTTGCCCTGAACATCGTCGCCATCCTCATCCGCGCCCGGGTGCGGAAAAAACTGCGCGCGCTCGGCTGACCGTTTTCCAACTATTTTCACGTTATGGCTGAAATTTCGATCCCCAAACTCGCACCGCAAGCGACGACCACGGCCGACGCCACGCCCGGCGCGCCGTTCATCGAGGTGGAAAACGTGTCGCTGTATTACGGCGCAAGCAAGGCGCTGAAGAACATTTCCGTCAAGCTGGAGGAAAAGCTGGTCACCGCCTTCATCGGGCCGAGCGGCTGCGGCAAATCCACCCTGCTCCGCTGCCTGAACCGCATGAACGACCTGATCGACAGCGTCCGGATCGAGGGCGCGATCCGGATCGGCGGGCATGACATTTACGCCCGCGACGTGGACGTGATCGAGCTGCGCAAGCGCGTGGGCATGGTGTTCCAAAAATCCAATCCATTCCCCAAGTCCATTTACGAAAATGTGGCCTACGGCCTGCGGCTGCACGGGGTCAAGAACAAGGCCGACCTGGATGCCCGCATCGAGGAAAGCCTCCAGCAGTCCGCATTGTGGGAGGAAGTGAAGGACCGGCTGCACTCCAGCGCGCTGGGCCTCTCCGGCGGGCAGCAGCAGCGCCTGTGCATCGCCCGCGCCATCGCCATCAAGCCGGAAATCATCCTGATGGACGAGCCGGCGAGCGCCTTGGACCCGATTGCCACCGCGCGCATCGAAGATTTGATTTTGGATTTGAAAAAGGAGTTCACCATCGTCATTGTGACGCACAACATGCAGCAGGCCGCGCGCATTTCCGACCGGACGGCATTTTTTTACATGGGCGAACTGGTGGAATTCGCGGCGACCTCGAAGATATTCACCAACCCGGCGCAAAAGCGCACGGAGGATTATGTGAGCGGACGGTTCGGTTGATGCCGATAAATTCAGACTATGGAAAATCTATTTGACACCGGCCTGGAAAACCTGCGGCAGAAACTGCTGCTGATGGCCAGCCACGCCGAGACGGCCGTGAATGAATCCGTGCGGGCGCTGATGTTGCGCGACCACGCGCTGGCCCTGCATGTGAAGGCCAACGACGACGTGGTGGACAAGTTCGAGGTGGAGATTGACGAGATGGCCATCCTGCTGCTGACCAAGGCCCCGCTCGCGACCAATCTCCGGCTCGTCACCGTGGCCATGAAAATTTCGCAGAACCTCGAACGCATTGGCGACGAGGCCACCAAGATCGCCAAGCGCGCCCGCGACCTCGCGCAGGAGCCGCCGGTCAAAATCAACCTCGACCTGCCCCGCATGGCGGCCATGGCGCTCGCCATGGTCAAGGATGCGCTGGATTCGTTTGTGCACCGGGATTCCGCCGCGGCGCGCCTGCTCGTTCCCCGCGACAAGGAGGTGGACGCATTCAACAAGCAAATCCAGCAGCAGCTCACGCAGCACATGATGGAGAATCCGGACACCATCGCCCGCTGCCTGAACTGGATTGTCGCCGCCAAGAGCCTCGAACGCATCGCCGACCACGCCAAGAACATCGCGGAGGAAGTCGTGTATCTGTGCGAAGCCCAGGACATCCGGCATACGCTGAAGCTCTGACCGGGCTCTGAACGGGCACCTGCCCCCCGGCAGGGCACGGGCAAAATTCTTTGGCGGCGAGTGGTTTGTAGCTTTGACGTGGGCGCGAAAGTGGGATTAAATCCGTTTCGCCGATTGGTCAACCGGCTCCGTGGACGCGTCAAACAACATCCTTGAACCGCTGCCGTATCATGTCGAGTTGAGGGATTACCTCAAATCGCAGGAGCGGGAGTTGTGGAATTGGTTCGCGTCGGCCCGGGCGCAGGCGGACTACACCGAGAACCTGCGGATGGAACTGCTGAAATCCACGTATCGCCTTGATGCCGAGGGTCACCCGGAACTGTATCAGAGCGTGGCAAAAGCCAAGGCCAGCCTGGGGCTCGACATCCCGGTCACGTTGTATCAGGCGCAAAACAATCCCCTGCCGAATGCGGCGCTGTATTTCATTTTGGGCGAAGGTCACATCGTGTTCTCCGGTCCGGTGTTTACCCTGCTGAATGCCGAGGAACTCAAATCCGTCATCGGTCATGAGCTGGCGCATTACCAGCTTTGGGCGCGCCACGAGGGGGAATTTCATATTGCCGACCGGCTGATCCACGCGGTGGCGAATGATCCGCGGGCCGCGGGCAGCCATGAGCAAACCGCCCGCCGGTTTCAGCTCTATACGGAGATATTTGCCGACCGCGGCTCGCTCTGTGTGACCGGAGAAGTGCATCCGGTGGTCGCCGGCATGGTCAAAATCCAAACCGGACTGCCCCAGGTCAGTGCGGCGGGCTATTTGAAGCAGGCCGGGGAGATTTTCGCCAAAGAGAACGTGGCCACCGAAGGGATGTCGCATCCCGAAGCGTTCATCCGGGCGCGCGCGCTGGCGTTGTGGCAGGAACACCGCGAAGGCAGCGTGGCGGACATTGCCAAAATGATCGAGGGCGTGATGGCGCTGGACGAACTGGATTTGATTGGCCAGACCCGACTGAGCCGGCAAACCCGTGAACTGCTGGAATATTTTCTCCAGCCGAAATGGTTTCAATCCCCGGCCGTGCTCGGCCACGCCAAACTGTTCTTCCCGGACTTCGCCCCGGCGACGACGCGGGAGGCGGCGGTGGTGGAGCGCCTGAAATTCGCGGATCCCAAGCTGCGGGAATATTGCTGCTACCTGCTGCTGGATTTTGTCACGGCCGACCCGGAGTTGGAAGACCTGCCGCTGGCGGCCGGGCTGGCTTTGAGTCTGGAATTGGAAATGGACGCCCAGTTTGAAAAGCTCGCGGCCAAGGAGCTCAAGCTGAAGCTCCGCGACGTGCGCAAGCTCAAGCAGCAAGCCGCCGAAATGCTGGCCCAGGCGGAGGTGACCGGATGAGCGAGCAGAACCAGCCCGGGTTTCTCAAGTTCCTTGAAGCCGGCGTGGCCAGGGGCGGCTTTGAAACTGATGACGCTTTGGCGGCGCTGCTGCCGCTGATGCAACAGGTGCGGTCGGCCCATGAAGCGGGCTTGGTCGCGCCGCTCATGGGTCTGGCGGATTTGCTGGTCACGGAGGACGGAACCCTCCGGTTTCCGCCGGACAAGGTCAATTCGCCGGAGAAGAACACGAGCAAGATTGAAGCACTGCAAACGCCCGCCAGCCAGGCCGTGGAGGTGGTGGCCGAATCGCGCCGGCTGGCCGATATTGATCAGGCGTCGCTGACCCGGTCCGATCTCGGCGTGGGCGAGGCCGGCCGCGAGCTCACCAAGCCGGTTTTTCTGCCGGGATACCAAGCCTGGGAACACGCCGTCGGACATCACGACGAGCTGACGGATATTTTCTCGCTCGGGCTGCTGCTCGCCAGCGTCGCCTGCGGACTCGATTTCACCGATCCCGGCGAACTGGAGCTGTTCACCCTCAACCGCACGAATCTGTTTGGCGTGAACCGCCGGCTGAATCCGGTCGTCGCCTCGACCATCGTGCACATGACGGAGCTGAACCGCCATAAGCGCGCCCAAGATCTGGGCCAGATGATTTCCCGGCTGGAGAACTACCGCGAACAGACGGTGGACTTCGACAACAGCGTCTTCGACAAAAAGGAATTCCAGGAATCACCGGTGACCGGCAAACGGCGGCTGATTCAATCCCATCTGCGGGACCGGCTCTTTGAAATTTCGCGCCGGAACCGGCTCATCTATTTCAAACCCACGCTCCAGACGCTGAATCTCACGATCGCCTCGGTGCCCGTGCTGCTGGATTATCGCAACATCAAGCGGGAGCAACTGTTCGTCTGGCACCCGGAGCTGGCGGCCGCGGTGACCGAAGGCGCGCCGATGTCCCTGGGCAAATATCTGCGCTTTGAGGACGCGCCCTATATTCCGGGCGTGCTGGACAAGATCATCAGCGAGGCCCGGCGCGACCGCGCCGAGTATGGTTTTGCGCAGCTCCGGCTCGTGTTGTGTTTTCTGCGCTGGAACAATCTGAAGGAGGAAAAGAACGAGCGCATCCATTCGCCGCTGCTGCTGCTGCCGGTGGAGCTGACGAAGAAGAAGGGCGTGCGCGACAATTATGTGCTGGATCCGACGAGCAGCGAAGCCGAGGTAAACCCCGCGCTGCGGCATCATCTCAAGGAGCTCTACAATCTGAACCTGCCGGAGCAGGTGGACTTGAAGGAGACCACGCTCGACCAGTTTTACGACTCGCTCAAGGCGCAGATTCAGGCGAGCGAACCCGGCGTGACCCTCAACAAGCTTGACCGGCCGCAGATTGAACTCATCCATGAGAAGGCGCGGCAGCGGGTGGACCAGTATCGCCGCCGGCTGAAGGTCCAGGCGCGCAAAGCCCGGGTGGCCGCCAAGCCGGAGTACAGCTACGACCGGGAAAATTTCCGGCCGCTGGGACTGCAGCTGTTCCTGGACAAAGTGCGCCCCACGCCCCTGCCCTTGCGGGAAGTGGCCGGCGCGGCGCCGCAGCCACGCATGCCAAACATGGTTGCGCCCGAGACCACGGCGGAGCCGGGCAAGGTGCTGGAGACGGAACGGCAGATGTTTTCGCTGCGCGACGGCGGCAACCAGAATCCCTATTCGTGGGACTTCGACCTGTGCAGCCAGACGCTGGGGAATTTCAACTATCGCAAGATGACGCTGGTGCGGGATTACGCCAAGCTCATCGAGACGGACATGGCCAGCGGTGCGTTTGACACCGTCTTTTCGCTCACGCCCAAACCGGCGGAAGAAGCCCCGCCCGCGCCGCTGGAGCTGGCCGACCAGCACCTGGTGATTTCCTGTGACGCCACCCAGGCTTCGGCCATCGCCCGGGCCCGCACGGGCGCGAGCTACATCATCCAGGGCCCGCCGGGCACCGGCAAATCCCAGACCATCACCAATCTCATTGCCGACTACGTGGCGCGCGGGAAACGCGTGCTGTTTGTGTGCGAGAAGCGGGCCGCCATTGACGTGGTGTTCCACCGGCTGCGCCAGCAGGGCCTGGATGAATTGTGCTGCCTCATTCATGATTCGCAGACGGACAAGAAGGCTTTCATCCAGAATCTCAAGCAGACCTATGAGAAGTTTTTGAGCCAGACGGATCTGGATGCCAACGCGGAGAAAACCCGGACCACGACCCTGCGCGCCATGGATCAGGACCTCGCCGGTTTGCGACGGTATTCCGACGTGATGCGGGAGGCGCATGCGCATACGGGCATCGCCGTCCGCTCGCTGCTGCACCGGCTGGTGGAATTGCGCGGCCGCGCCAGCGAACTGCCGCCGGAGATCGAAGACATCCTCCCGGAGTATCCGCTCTGGCTGCGCCATGGCGAAGTAGTCACCCGGTTGCAGTCGGCGCTCGCGGAGCTGGGTGAGGAGCCTTGCTTTGCGAAACATCCGCTGCGCTGGCTCGGCAAAGGCGTCCTGCAGGCGGACCGGCCGCTGGAAACCTTGTCCAAGCAGCTCGACCAGGCGGAGGATTTGCTGGCGGCCATTGAGAGCGCGCTGGAGTTGTCCGGCCTGCCCGGCGAATTATGGGACACCTTCGCCGAGATTCAGGCGATTCTGGGCTTCGCTGTCCATGCCCGCCCGCTCTCGGAGCGCAACCTGCTCGGGGTGCTGACGCACGGACCGGCCGAGCAGGCATTTGATTCGCTTGCGGCCGAACTGACCCAGAAAGCCAGGGCGTTTCATGAAGCGCAGGCCAAGATCGCCGGGTGGCGTGAGCCGTTGTCGCCGGAGGACACGGAGAATGCGCTGGCCCTGGCGAAATCGTTCGAGCATTCCCTCTTTCGCCTGCTCCAGCCGGCCTTTTGGCGGCTCAAGAAGACCCTGCTGGCGCGCTATGATTTTTCGCGACATGCCGTGGCCCCGGCGTGGAGCAAGCTGCTCGGCGACCTGTCGGCCCGCCATCAGGCGCTGGCGGCCTGGGAAACCTTGCGCGACCGGGCGGCGGCCGAATGGCGGGTGGCGGACGCCCCGGCTTTTATTTTGCAGGTGGCGGAACTCAAAGCCGACCGATCGCTGGCGCATCCGTCCGTGAAGGCATTGCTCGGACTGTTGCCCAAAGCTGACGACGCGCCGGCGTTGCTGGAAAATCTGGCCGGCATTCAGCAGCAGTTTGGCAAACTCGACGAAGCCCTGCGGGCCACGCTGGCCGAACATGAGCAGTTTGAATTTCCCGAGCTGGCGGAGGTGCTGGGGAAATTGCGCGAACAGACCGGCACGCTCGCGGAACTGTCCCCCATCCTGGCCGAGCTCGCGGAGCTGCCCGATGGCTTCGCCCATGCACTGCGCCACGCCCCCGTGCCCCTGGGTGAGTTTGAGGCCGCCATCGGCCACAAAAGCATGAACTCCGTCTACCGGGAAGACCGGGCGGTGAATCGTTTTGAGGGGCGCACCCAGGCCCGCAAGATGGACCAGCTCGAGAAGCATTACCGGGAATGGCTGGGCTTGAACGCCCGCTGCCTGCGGATGACCGTCCGGCAGAAATTCCTGGAGCACGTCAATATCTCGTCCCTGCCGGCCTCGCAGTTGCAGCCGGAGCAGAAAGCCTTTAAGAAAGCTTACGCCGCCGGCCGGCGCGACCTCGAACATGAGTTTGGCAAGACAATGCGCTATAAATCCATCCGCGACCTCGCGGCGGATGAAACCGGCCGGGTCATTCAGGATTTAAAGCCGGTCTGGCTGATGAGCCCCTTGAGCGTTTCCGACACACTGCCGCTCGATCCCGATTTGTTCGATGTCGTGATTTTCGACGAAGCCAGCCAGATTCCGCTGGAAGAGGCGATCCCGGCCATCTACCGCTCCCACCAGGCCATCGTCGTGGGCGACGAGATGCAATTGCCGCCGACCACGTTCTTCGCCAGCGCCCGCACCGACGATGAAAGCGTGGTGGTGGAAGAAGATGGTGAGCGCATCGAAGTGGATCTGGATTCGGACAGCTTCCTGACCCAGTCGGCGCAGAATCTGCCCTCGACCCTGCTGGCCTGGCATTACCGCAGCCGGTACGAATCGCTCATCAGCTTTTCCAACGCGGCGTTCTACAGCGGCAATCTCTACACCATCCCCGATCGCCAGCGCGCGGGCGCCGACCGGCCGGAATTGATCGTCACCGCCACCGACCAGGGCGCCGCCAACACGGAAGCCCTGCTCGCCCGCAGCCTCAGCTTCCACTTCATGGAGCACGGGCTCTATGAAGACCGCCGCAATCCGAACGAAGCCGCGTATATCGCCCAACTGGTGCGGAGCATTCTCCAGCGCGACACAAAGCTGAGCATCGGCCTCGTCGCCTTTTCCGAGGCGCAGCAGGGCGAGCTTGAAAGTGCCCTGAGCCTGCTGGCCGGGGAAGATGCCGCGTTTGCCGCGCAGCTGGAAACCGAATACGTGCGCGAGGAAAACGACGTGTTCTGCGGTCTGTTCGTGAAGAATCTGGAAAATGTCCAGGGCGACGAGCGCGACATCATCATCATGAGCGTCTGCTACGGGCATGACGCGAACGGCCGGATGCTGATGAACTTCGGGCCCATCAACCAGCGCGGCGGCGAGAAGCGGCTGAACGTCATCTTCTCCCGGGCGAAGCATCACATGGCCATCGTGAGCTCGATCCGCCACCACGACATCACCAATGATTACAACGATGGCGCGAACAGCCTTAAAAACTTTCTGCACTACGCCGAGGCGGTGTCCAAGGGCGATGAAGCCACGGCGCGGCGCGTGTTGGAGAACTTGAATCCGCTCACGCGCAAGACGCTGGCGCCGTTGAACCGCGGCGATGCCGTGGTGGAACAACTGGCCGCGGCCCTGCGCGAACGGGGTTATGCCGCCGAATTGAATGTCGGCCAGTCCAAGTTCCGCTGCGATCTGGCCGTGCGCCGCAGCGGCGACAGCCTGTATCAGCTCGGCATTCTGGTGGATACGGAGGGGCACTATGCGAATCAGAACCTGCTGGACCGGTACCTGATGCAGCCGGCCATCCTGCGCGCGTTCGGCTGGCGCTTCGCCCTGGTGTTGACGAAGGACTGGTATCACAACCGGGAGGACGTGCTGGGACGGATTGAAAAGCTGCTGCAAGGACAGGTTGAAGAAGTGATGCCGGAGACGGACGAGACGGACGAAGTTCCTGCGCCAGTTGCTCCCCAACCGGCGGTAGTTGCCGTGCCACCGCCAGCGCCGCCCGGCGAACCCGCCTCCCCGCCAGCGATCATAGCCACACCCGCGAGCCACCCGGCGGCGACCTCGGTCCGGCATTTTGAGTTTGTCGGCGGGGCATCGCAAAAGTTCTGGGAAATTTCATTGTCCGGCAACTCTTTCACGGTGCGTTTTGGGAGGATTGGAACCGCCGGCCAGTCACAGGCAAAATCGTTTGCCGACGAAGCCAGGGCGAAACACGAGGCGGAAAGTTTGATCGCGGAGAAAGTGAAAAAGGGATATGTCGAAAAGAATTAACGCGTAATGGCCAAATACCAATTTAAACGGAAAGCCGACTTGGCTTGCCGCCCCCACCATTTCTCAATAGCTTGAATCCATCATGACTCCAAAGGAACTGGAGCAAACCATCCGGGCACTGCTGAAACAGTCCACGGGCGACGCTGAGTTGCGCGGGGCGCTCGAAACGCTCGCCGCCGCTGAAATCTCCTTTTCTGGTTTCACCTGGCTTTTCGGTCCGGAACTCTATCGTCGCAACCGGATTCTTTTCCGCCCGTTCATCCTCTCCCGGTTCAGCCCTTTCATGGTTTTGCCCAAGTGGAGAACCCAGACGATTCGTTGGCAGGGGGACAAGGCCAGAATTCTCGAAACGTGGCTGGCGGAGGTGGACAAACACGATGACGCCGATTTGTTCCGGCGGCTTTACGAATGGAAACTGTCCGAGCGCTTCGACTGGCGCAAACGCGATGCACGCGGCCACCAGATCATGGTGGATTTGCAGGCCCGTTTCCGGGCGGCGGCCACGCCCGGCCAGCGCCAAACCGTTCTACGCAAGTTCGACCTCTGGTTTCAGCTCGATGAAGACAATGCCTGCGCCCTTTACGAACGCGATGCGCAAGCGACGGACGCTTATATCCTGCGGCGCCTCCCGAGCAGCTGGCTGGGCGGTGAAAAGCGAAAGTTATGGGGTCGCCTGCTGGCGCTCGTCGAGGCCAAAAAGGACGAGGGTTTCCGGTGGCGGCTGTACCGCAAGCAAGTGCCACTGGTAGATTGGGCAAAGGAAAGCCTCGAACTGTGCGAATCGATTCGCGATGGTGGGGTACTCTGCCACGAACTGGAAAAACGGCATCCGGACGGCTTGAGCGCGAATTTGGCGGAAGGTTTCTTCCAACTGGTGCAACGCCGCGGGCGGGACGTGTTTCCGTATCTCTGCCGGCACCTCAATCAGGTTTGGCGGAGTTGGTTCGCGCGCGGCAGCTACGGCAAGATGGCTGACTACGCCCGCGAAAAAGGCTGGTGGGATTTATGGTCGGCGCTGATCCGCACCTGCAGTTCACGGAAAGAATTTAACAAGCAGGTTTTGGAATTGATCGAAAATCAGAGCCTGCCTGAAGCGGACGTCGTCGGGCGTCTGCTCGCGCTGGCGGGGGCCTCGCGGGAGTGGAACTGGCCCGGTCTGGGGATCGCGTCGGTGCATCAATTGGAGGAATCCGTCGCGCTCGCGCTCTACGCCCGTTTCCCGGAATTGCTCCGTGGCCCCTACAAATTGCATGTGCAGGCGGACATCTGGGGGCAGAGCTACACCAATCTGCTGAGCCGCTTCATCGCCGTGGGGGATGAGGAAATGATTGATCAGCTCGCCAGCCGCATCGTGACGCGCGCGGGCCGCTGGGGCAATGCGGCCAAGTTGCTGGAAGATGCGGACCGCCTCACCGATTATTACGCGGCATTGAAAACCAACGAAGCGGTCTTCTCCCGCCGCGCGGCGAATGTGCTGGGCCAAGTTCCGGCTTACTCGATCTATCAATACAACGCGCTGATCAAAGCCAACCGGCTGGCGAGATTACTGTTCGAGCGTTCGGCATCGGCCTATCTCGCCGACCCGCGCAGCCTGGCGGATCTGGTCGAGGCTTCGGAGATTCATGTGATGGCGCTGGCGTATCGCGCGCTGGGACTGGGCGACCCGCGCGCGCGCGACCAGGCCATGACCCACCTGCCCTTGCTGCTGGGGACATTGCTGCGTCCGATGCAGCGGGACACGCGGACGCTCGCCTTCGGAGCGGTCGCCAACGGGGCCGGCACCCTCGAATCGGCGCGACTGATTTTGGAGCGGGCCAAGGACGCGCTGTACCTGCCAGACACACGCTATCCGAAGGAACGGCTCCTGGGGTTAATGGCGCAGTTGCTGCATCGCTGGCCGGAGTTGCGCGGCGCGAACGAGCAACCGGTGGTTTACGAACGGAGGGCCGCATGATCTTCGCCTTGGATTACGCCAGCCCGAGCGTTTTTGAGAGCAACCGCGACCGGGCGTTGCTGGGGATGTCCGCGAACGCCCGACGCCCCGTGCGTTTCCACGGTCAGGTCGTGCGCAATATTCCCATCCTCCGATTTACGCTGCGGGCGCTCGGCGAGGCGATCTGGTCGAACGACACGTGGCTCACGCAGGGGGAACTCATGAGTTGGATGCTCGACCCGGTGATCACCGTGCATCCGGACCGTATTTTCTTTGAAGCCTTCAGCCAGGACCAGAGTGTTTATGCGATGGTGATTGCCAACCCGAAAATGTTCGCCACCGACGGCGAAGTGGTCACCGGGACAACGAACGTGGATTTTTCCGCCTGGCTGTGGGGGGCGCTGAACGAATTGCGTTCGAGCCGTGAAACCTGGCTGCGGATCGGGGCCGAAGGTTTTGAAGTGAAAACGAAGGGCGCGGGCGGGCGCTTCGAACAGAAAGTGGAACTGCCTGACAGCTGGGTGCGCGGCTTCCTGCAGGTCAGCAGCGCGATGGCCATGCCGGGCACGCGGCTTACCGTCAGGCCCGCCGACCTGCTCGCCGCCATCCGGTTTCTGCGTTATACGAAGGCGAAAGTTTCGCCGCGGGCGGTGCGCTACGAATTCAGACCGGGGGAGGAGGCGCAGATCGTGCTCGAACCT
>Ga0302322_100001601_pt1 | contig 18641 bp, 15 predicted proteins | sample Fen_T0_2_FD_203757 | JGI IMG/M metagenome (GOLD analysis project Ga0302322, IMG submission 203757) | Peat permafrost microbial communities from Stordalen Mire near Abisko, Sweden - Fen_T0_2 | ecosystem: Environmental > Terrestrial > Soil > Wetlands > Permafrost | place: Sweden: Abisko... | reverse complement strand
GTCGGGTTCGAAGTGGCACTTCATGGTTCGGTACTGCACCGCATTCGAGTCCGGGATCGAGCGAAACAGCCAGCTATGTTCCAAGTCTTCGAGCAGTAGCAGAGCACGTTCCCGCCGCACTGCCGCGCTGCCTTCGGCTACCTCGTCTGCATCGAAGGCGGTGGCACAGGCGTTCTCCGGAGTACCGTAAAGCACGGCTCCTGCGCTCAGAAAGAGCCGAGGCGGATCCGAAGTGTCGGTGACCAAGATCGGGTGCCTAGTGCCGGGCAAATAGGCCGCGTCGATACGCGGCGTGGTCGCGGAAGCACTTCCGCTACAACGACTCGGGCGATCGGACAAGCTGGCTTGGGTGGGCACCGGAACCTTCGGGCCCATCACGCTCCCGCTGGCGCGAAAGGCCTGATACGCAGCGCTGGCGCGTGGCCCTTCGCCGGTTTGCGCCTGCACGTACAGACCCGAGGCGTTGGCCAGGTACGCCACGTTGCTGACCAGGTTTTGTCCGAACGCGCTGGGATCGGGCAGACCGGTGGTTTCGGCATCGAACTCCCAGTCGGCGCCGACTCGCCGCGCGCGCGCGACTGCCGTGCCGCGTCCAAAGAGCATCAGGGGCAGGTGCGTGTCTTCGCTACGCGCCATCTCGGTGCGGCCGCGAATGTTCGCGGCGATCGGCCACTTCACGGGCGGAATGCGGGTACTCGTGCGGCCGTCGAAAAACCAAGTGTCCTGCACGTCGCCCGCGCTGTGGTGCAGGCGTAAGTACAGCCCTCCTTCGCCGATACTGAGCAAGTCCGGATCGGCGCGTTGCACCGGCTCGCCGAGTTGATAGTCGGCAGGTGCGACCGGCCCGCCATCGGCCAAGCGCGCGCTTCCAACTTGTCCGGAGAGCGCGTTGTCCCAGGCCAGCTCCAGATTGCGCAGATGGCTGTCTTTGGCTGGATCTTCGGGCAACCGATAGCGTATCGCCGCGGCCCCTTCCACTTGATCCAAGACCAAGTAGGCGTACTCACTAGGTCGATCGACCGGTTTCAGCAAGCTCACTGTTTGAAGGTGCGGACGCGGCCCGCCGAAGGCATGGATCATCGAGGCAGCGGCGTGCGTCGGATCGTTCGACAAGGCGACGAAGCTCGTTTTGCCGAAGGCGGCGTCACGAGAATTCGGAACTTCTCGTACGCCGGGCAGCGCCTGCCAAGGAACGTCGTCGAGGGCGCACGCAACGGGCGTGCGGACCTTTCGCTCCGTGAGCGGGCTCGATTCCCGACTTGGTGGCGGCAACGAATTGGCCTCGTCCTCACTCTGGCCGACCCAGCCGATACGCGATACTTCATTGCCGATCACGCAGCCCGCGGGCGCGCATTGCAGCTTGACGTCGCACTCGTTCTCGGCCGCGCAGAGCGCGAGCGGAAAACGCGACAGGCTCTGCCAAGTGACGCCGCCGTCCAGCGATTCCCAGGTCTTCCGGGAGCTGGGGGAGAGTGCGAACGCGCGCGTGCCGACCGCGGCTACCAGCGCGCGCTCGTCCGGTGCTTTCGAGCCCGAGAGCAGTCGCCCTTGGTCGTCGGCGACGATCAGGGTGCGGCCATGGCGGTCCGCCAGAACCACCGAAAGCGAGCCATCTTCGGCTGCGGCGCAGGATTCGAGCCGTACCGACGTTTGAGCGTGTTCCCAATACTGGTCTTCGTCCTCGGAGTCTGCACGAATCAGATCGAGGTCGTGGACATCGAAGGTCTTGCCGCCATCGTGCGAGACGAACGTCGCGAGTGCGCCAGTCTTCGAACGACGCCCGATGGCGTACGCAACCCGCCCATTCAAGGAAAACGTGAGCCCGAGCGCGCTCTCTGCCAACGTGGGTGTGGCCGCAGCAAAGAGCTCGAACTTGGCACGAAGCGGCGCGGGATCGCTCGTGCGGCGCTTGGCGCGTGGCTCGTCGCGCGCTGTTTCTCGACGCACGAACATGCCGCCCGTGCTGCAGCCCGCACTGGGCGAGCCGCATAGGCCGGTTGCGATCAACGCGCCCGACGCACCGAGCGCGAAACGAAAGCCCGCCAGCGTGCCAAAGCTGGTGAATGGTTCGAGATCGAAGTGATCCCCGTGGTCCTCGCTACGAAAGAACGCGATCGGTACACTGCCTGCCTCGCTCGAACCGCGCAGGCAAGCGAGTTCGAGATAGCGATCAAAGCCGGTCAGTCGCGCCGCGCGACAGTCCTTCAGTTGCGGCAGAGCACTCGCTTCGAGCTTGCCGTCGAGCGGACCTTGCCAAAGTTCGTAGTCGCTCGGCCGAGCCGCTGACGCGCTGACCTCGAGGTAGCGGGTGCCTAGAACGATCGCTCGGCCGTCGCTCAGGGCGGCGGCGTCCGGGCCTCTCGGCGGCGCATTTGCCGGCAAATCTTGGGCCGATGATGGGTCCGTCCCGGCTTCGAGGCGCGGCGGGTCGTCGGCGAAGCGATAGGGGCCGAACACGGTGTCCACGCGCACGTGGCCTTGCCGGTCGCGCGACAGCGCGAACGCACCGTGCGTCTTGCCCGGCAGACGCGACCAGTTTGCGCCTTCGTCGTGAGTCAGCCAGATGGCTTCGGGGATGGCGAGCGCGAGCCCGGTGCCATCGTTGGCCAACTCCACGTCGGCGAAAGACACCTCGGACGGGCCAACGCGCGTGAAGGACGCGGCGCCGTCCGCGCTGCGCGAAAGCGAGCGATCAGCGGGGATCCCGACGATCGAGTGGCGCGCAGCGCTGACTCTTACCAAGGGTTCGAGTGGTGCGCTCGAGCGCACGAAACGGCCGAGCGGATCGCGTGCCTCGTAGCTAGTGCCGCTCTGGCCGACGAACCAGAAACCGGTCCCGCCGTCCAGAACCGCGATCAAGTCCTCGGGCGCAAGGTTTGCCCCTGCGGCCAAGCTGTGCGTAACGGGATCCAGCAGCCAACGTTCGCCGCGCTTGCCGGCGAGTAGTACGCGGCCATCGCTCAGCCGACGCTCGGCTTGCACCGGCGCTTGCCTGCTCGGGTGATAGCGAAAGGTCGCGGGGCTCTCGTAGTTGACCGACAGCGGAGCGCTGGAAAGAAGCGTATTGTGGGCTTCAATGGCGGGCTTGTTCGGTTCGCACGCAAGGCCAAGCAGGCCAAGCAGGCCAAGCAGGCCAAGGCCAGCGGCGGCGTGGCAGCCTTTCACTTCGCCTCCAACTTCGCTGCGTGTTCGTAGTCGTTCGCGGCTTTGTCGATCAACAGCAAGTCGCGCGCGGCCTTCTCTGCTTCCGCGCTGAGCGTGGCCGTAAATAGCGTCAGCCCCCAGATGCCATTGTCGCGCCGGCGAAACGGGTAGCGCGTGCCGTGCGCGGTCTGCACGGTCGCGCGTTCACCTTGTACTTCGATCCGAGCGACGCCGGACATGTCCTTGCGCAAGCGGTTCATCCAGCCGTTCTGCTTGGCATAGATGGCGAGCACGTCCGCGCCGTCGGGCGCGCCGGCCTCTTCCGCATATTGTGCGGCAAGCCGCGAACGCTCGGGTTCGGGGTAGCTTTGCAGCACGCGCTCGCGCGTTTTCTTGCGGTAGTCACGGATCGTGTAGCAAGCGTGCTGCGCGCGGGTCTCGGTATAGGCAAAGAAATCTTGCGCGCGGCCGCGATTGACCGCAATCACGACACGCAGGTAGGCGCCTTCTGGTGTGCGGTCGCTCGGGAATGATACATGCGCCCACACGAACGCCAAGAGCAGTGCTGAGGCCAGACCAGCGACGACGAAGGTGAGCGCGCGGCGCGTTCGCATGATTGTCGGGTGAGCCTAATACCGTTTGGCCTGATCTTCCCGGACATGCTCGAGCAGCGCTGCACAGCGGGATTTCTAGACCAGCAGCCGCCATCGGCCGCCTTCTGGACCCCATCGCATACCATGAGCCAACGGCGCCAGGCTCGCCGGTTTGCTCTCGCGGCTGGTGGCTAGCCTGACGATCGTGAGCGGATTGTGCCAAAGCCTGATCACGTGCTTCTTCCTTTCCAGCCCGTCCGGAAAGTGTTAGCCGACGGTCATGTGGCAATCGGCGAAGGTCGCCGTGATCGTTCCTTGCTTTCGTGAAGCGCGTCTGATCGAGCGTACGCTCGCCGGTATGCCGGCTTTCGTAGACCAGATCGTGGTGGTCGATGACGCGAGCGATGATGGAACCGCCGAGGCAGTCCTCAGGGTAGGGGACCCGCGCGTCGAGCTGGTGGTGCACGCACGAAATCGAGGCGTCGGTGCCGCCATCGTGAGCGGCTACCGCGCCGCCCTGGCCGCGGATTGTGATGTGCTGGTGGTCATGGCTGGGGACGCCCAGATGGCGCCCGAAGATCTGGTCGATGTCGTTGAACCGGTCGCGCTGGGTCAGGCCAGCTACGTGAAGGGCAATCGTTTTCGGCACGCGCAGAAGACCGACATGCCGCTCGCGCGTCGCGTCGCGGGGCGCCTGCTGGCGATCGCGACCCGCCTCGCTACGGGCCTCCGCGTGGACGATTGCCAGTGCGGCTACACGGCGATCTCCAGTGCCGCCGCCCTGCGCTTGCCGCTCGATGATCTGTGGCCGCGCTTCGGGTACCCCAATGATCTTCTGGGGATGCTCGCCGCGCGCGGCCTGTCTGTGGTCGAAGTTCCGGTGCGGCCGGTGTACGGCGATGAGCAGAGCGGCGTGCGCGCTTGGCACGCCTTCAGCATCTTGCTGCTGATTGCGCGGCGTTACCTGCGCGAACGCCCGGCACGCCGCGCACTCTCCTCAGGAGCGGATCGCGCGATCGACGATTTGCTCAGCGAAGCGGAGTGAATGCTCCAGGTCGAAGCATTCATCGAGCTCGGCCGCTGACAGTCGCGCGGCGACATCTTCGTCTGCACCGAGCAGGGAACGGAATTGTCCCTCGCCTTGAAAGGCTTTCATCGCGTTGCGTTGCACCAGCACGTACGCTTCCTGCCGACCGAGGCCTTTGCCGATCAACGCCAACAGGATGGCCTCACTGAAGAACAACGACCCGCTGCGATCGAGGTTACGCTTCATGTTCTGGGCGTAGACGACCAAGCCCTCGACCAGCCCGGTACAGCGTTCGAGCATGAAGCCCAGCGTCGTGGTCGCATCCGGCGCCAACATGCGCTCGACGGAGGAGTGCGAGATGTCGCGTTCGTGCCAGAGGGCGACGTTCTCCAACGCCGGAGCGACGGCCGCACGCACGACGCGGGCCAGGCCACACAGGTTCTCGCTGAGCACGGGATTCCTCTTGTGTGGCATGGCGCTGGAGCCTTTTTGTCCGGCAGAGAAGCGCTCTTCGGCCTCGCCCACCTCGCTCCGCTGCCAGTGCCGCACGTTCGTGGCGAAGCGCTCGATGCCCGCCGCAAGCAAAGCCAAGGCTGCGAAAAAGCTGGCGTGACGGTCGCGTGCGACCACCTGGGTCGAAACCGTTTCGGCAGCGAGTCCCAGGCTCGTCAAAGCGCGTTCCTCCAGTTCAGGTGACAAGTGCGCGTAGGTTCCGACCGCGCCCGCAATCTTGCCCACGGCAACCTCCTGACGTGCCCGCACGAGCCGCAGGCGGCCGCGCTTGATCTCCGCCAAGTGACCGGCAAGCACGATGCCGAAGCTGACGGGTTCTGCGCTGATGCCGTGCGAGCGCCCGATCTGAGGCGTGCGCGCGTGTTCTTTGGCGCGCGTCGCGAGTGCCATGATAAGTGAGTCGGTTCGTTCGAGCAACAGATCTGCGGCGCGCGCGAGCTGGATCGCGAAGCTGGTATCGAGCACGTCACTCGAAGTCATGCCGCGGTGCAGCCAGCGCGCCGGTTCGCCTGCAAGCTGTTCCACGTGGGTCAAGAACGCGATCACATCGTGACGTGTCGTGCGTTCGATCTCGTCGATCTTGGCCGGGTCGAGCGCGATGTTCTTGGCCCGAATGCTGGCGGCCGTGCCCTTGGGTACCAGGCCTTCGGTCTCCATCGCCTGGCAAGCGGCGAGCTCGACGTCGAGCCAAATGCCGTAGCGGGTTTTGTCGGACCAGAGCTCAGCGAATGCCTTGGGCGTATAGCGCGGGATCATCTTCCGCGCTGCCTAACAGAGGCTCGGCCCTGCGGCTAGGCGGCGAGTGATTTTGGTTGATTGATGGTCAAGCGAGAACGTCGCGCGCCGTCTCAGCCTTCGGCGTCGCGGCTCGAGAGAGGCATAGAGTTCGGGCCCCTAGCTGGCGAGTGCAATGGCCTGCTCACGCTTGCCATCTACCCATTCGAGCCGCGGGCGCGGCCCGCTCGTAATCCGTGCTCGCTCCGCCGAAGCCCCTTCGGTGGTGGCCTGTGATTGCGCAATTGAGGCCAGCCGACCGGGCACTAGCGCGGGGAGCGCTCTGTTAGGAGAAACAAGGGGTGGTAGGCCCCCCTTCGAGGAGCAGCGGAGCGGAGAGCGGAGAGCGGAATGCGCGGGGCGCCGATCGCGATGCGAGGACGAGGGCATAGGACGAGGGCATAGGACGAGGGCATAGGACGAGGGCATAGGACGAGGGCATAGGACGAGGGCATAGGACGAGGGCATAGGACGAGGGTCGCCAGAACGGGCCCAATCCGCGCTCGCGCGCAGCGCCGTGCAACGCAGAGGTGCTCTGCGACGCCGAAGGCTCTGACGGCTGAGCGCCCCCCGTGACCATCAACCAACCAAATGCAGTATCCGGTGCGCGGACCCCGTTCTACGGGCGCGTGAATTGTCGGCATCTCGACGGGGATGAAACCAAATACGGAAGCGGTCTGGGCAGAGCGTATCGAGGAATGGTCGAAGCGGGCAGTCGGCTACGGAGTTTGCCGAGGGTAAGCCGTTCACGAGCGTGACGTTGGCGTGGGCGGCATCGCAGTTGCGCAAGGGGGCTCGGGGGAAGGTCAAGCGACGCGAGGGCGGGTTGCGCACGAAGCGGCAGCGAAAGATCAGAATCGCGGAAGTCGTTCGGCGTCCCTCGAAGACGCCAGTGGCCGAGAGTGTTGTCGTCGAAATTTCTTCCGGTAGCCACGACTCTCAGCACATTTTCGCAGTTGTTTCTTGTCGGCCAAAACCACAAAAAAGTGACCTCTACGGCAGGGTTGCCGCCGCCCGTCTGGAAGTGGCTCCGGGTGGATCGCGACTCCGGTGGCATCGGTCGAAAGGCAGAAGGCATGCTTGCGAGCATCGTCGACGCAGGCGAGCACGATGGCGCCGAGGCAAGCTCCGATTTCTTCGGTCGAGCGTGCCATGGTGCCACGATGGAGCTCGATGCCGTCGGCTTCAAGCTACTCCTCTTGCCTAAAGAAGGGCATGCCGAATCTAAACTTTTGGACGATGACGTGCGCCCGCATGCTCGGCGCGAGCAGCCCGCGTCGAATCAGCAAGGGAGGCACGGGCGCGGTGACGATAGTGAAGCGCTTGCCGTCCTGCTCGACCACAGTTGCGTCATCCGGCAGCGGCCTCGATTCTCCATCCGCACTAGGCGTCTTGTATTTGGCGCGGGCGAGCACCACGCGCACCGCTTCTGGTCGCTGGTAGCCGAGTTTGTCGCTCAGCTCCCGGCCGATGTAGGTGCCGCCACCTTTCTCAAGGTCAGCGTCGCGAATCTCAATGCGGCGCTGGGGTAAGTCTGAGCTTCCCCGGAATTCCAAGACACCCGGCGAGGAGGGTATCCTCGGGGCACGGTCATGGAAACGAAGACCAAATCGAAGCGCAAGAAGCACCCAGAACAGTTCAAGCTTGAGGCAGTGCGCCTCCTGGAGACACGTGGCGAGCGCACCGTCGCGGACGTCGCTGCGGGCCTAGGCATTGCCGAGAGCCTTCTGCACTCCTGGAAGAAGAAGTACGGCAGCGCAGCAGCGCAGGTGCGAAAAGAACGCGGCGGCGAGACGGCGGAGGAGGAGCTGAAGCGCCTTCGCCGCGAGATGACGCAGCTGAAGCAGGAGCGCGACATCTTAAAGAAATCAGTGGCAGATTCCATGGGTCGATGCAACGGGCTGATGTTGTACGGTCCCATGGAAGGCACAACGAGTGGCAAGAGCGAAGCGTGGGTTGAGCACGGAACAGAGATATGAGCTTTGGAAGCGCTGGAAGGACGGGCAGTCACTCAGTGACATCGGGCGCGCTCTTGGTAAGCCGCCGGGCTCCGTGCACGGGTTCCTCTCGGCTTCTGGTGGCATTGCGCCGTCGGCGCGAGTCAGGAGCGCGTCGGCGCTAACAGGGCGTGAAAGCGAGGAGATTTCCAGGCAGGTTTGCGCAGGCAGCTCGCAGCGCCAGATCGCGCGTCTGCTGAACCGCGCACCGTCCACAATTTCGCGTGAAATTGCACGAAATGGAGGTGTAGACGCGTATCGCGCCGGCCCCGCAGATTCCCGCGCATGGGCTCAAGCGAAGCGGCCGAAACACTGCAAACTGCGGCTCCACGGTCGCTTGCGCCGCGCAGTTTCGCAGAAGCTCAAGATGGATTGGTCGCCCGAGCAGATCGCGGGTTGGCTGCGGCGTACATTCCCGAGGGACGCCGCGATGCAGATATCTCACGAGACAATTTACAAGAGCCTTTTCGTCCAGGCCCGCGGCGTACTGAAGCGCGAACTGCTGCGCCATCTGCGCTCAAGGCGACTTATGCGCAAAGCGAGAACAGCGACAACCGCTAACCAGTCGCGCGGAGGAATTATCGATGCCGTCTCGATCCACGAGCGTCCGGCAGAAATCGAAGATCGCGCAATCCCCGGGCATTGGGAAGGCGACCTGATAAGCGGCTCGAACAACAGTCATATCGCGACGCTGGTCGAACGGAAGACGCGGTTTACGAAGCTCGTGAAGGTAGCCGGCAAGGACGCCCAGAGCGTGGCAACCGCATTGGCAAAACACGTGCGCACTTTGCCGAAGGACCTGCGCCGCACGCTTACCTGGGACAGGGGTCCAGAGATGGCACAACACCGGAAATTCAGCGTCGCAACGAAGGTCGACGTGTACTTCTGCGATCCGCGAAGTCCGTGGCAGCGAGGAACGAACGAGAACACCAATCGACTACTTCGACAGTACTTGCCAGATGGCACTGACCTCACTCTTCACTCACAGGCCGACCTGGACGCAATCGCAAAACTTCTAAACGGTCGGCCACGCAAAACACTCGCCTATGCCCTTACGAGCTGGTGCAGTCGGAGAAGGCGCACTTCCCGGTCGAGGCGCTGTGCGCAGCCGTAGGCGTGTCGCGCAGCGCATATTACGCTTGGTCGAAAAGCACGCGATCGAAGCGCGAGGTGGCCAACGAGCGCTTGCTCGCGGAGATTCGTGCCATCCACGCTGAGCACGAAGCGCGGTACGGCAGCCCGCGCGTGGTCGACGAGCTCCGCGCTCGGGGCCACGAAGTCGGCAAGCACCGTGTAGCGCGTTTGATGCGGGAAAACGGCATCTGGGCGCGCATCCGGCGTCGTTTTCGGCATACGACGGACTCGAACCACCGCCTGCCTGTCGCGCCCAATCTGCTCGCGCAGAACTTCACCGCAACGGCACCAAATCAAGCGTGGGTGGGCGACATCACGTACATCTGGACGGCGGAAGGTTGGGCATACCTGGCGGTACTGCTCGACCTGTATTCGCGTCGCGTGGTCGGCTGGGCGCCGCCACTCGGCCGCGGGAAACCAATCACCCATCAACTTCGAGCTGGCCAATGCCGGTCAGCTCGCGGCATAGTCACTAACAATCTGTCCGGAATTTCCGGGGAACTCCAGTCGTCACGGTCGGCCGGATTTCTGCGGCCTTGGCCCCGCGTTTTTCCTTAGCAGGAGGTTTCCCGGAAGGACGTGAGCCCGGCGCGTCTGGCTGATCGCCGCCGGGCGTGGCGTCGACCATCGCCGCGTTACCTGCGAGCTGCTGAGCAAGCGCGTCGAGTTGCTTCTTGGTCTTCTCGAACTCCAGCTCGAGCTGGGTCGCGTCAACCCGCTCGGCCTTGGCAATGAAGATGCGACGCTTGAGCAGCTCGAACTGCTCCGGCGGTCGGTACGCCTTGCGAAGATTGTCGCGCTCGCTAGTGATGGCCGCGAGCTTGTTGGTTGTCGCGCTGAGCTTGTCGGTCGTCGCGACCAGCCACTCCGGGAACGAAGTATTGATTAGTGCCCTAATTACTGCTAGCCTCTTCGACGTGAAGACGAGAAAGCGTCTCGAGCGAAAGCGCCCAGTTCAGTTGGCGCTTCCGATGCCAGGCGTACCGAAGAAACCCAAGGCCGCGCGGCGGGGACCGAAGCCAGGGCCGCGCGGGCTGGTGCGGCATCGAGCGCGCGAAGCAAGCTCGCCTCTTCACCCGCTGCACGTAGTCATGCGCAGCAAATTCCGCTCGCTCCGCAGTCAATTCGTGTTCCCCACGCTACGCAAGGCGTTGGCGGACGCCACTCGCGCGCGCGCAGATTTTAGAATCACGCAATTTTCGGTGCAGGGTGATCACGTGCACTTGCTGGTCGAGGCGGACAGCAAACAAGCGCTGTCCCGCGGCATGCAGGGGCTGGCGATTCGCATTGCGCGGCAGGTGAATCGGCTGGTTTCGCGCTCTGGCAAGCTGTGGGCGGATCGCTTTTTTTCGCGCGCGCTCAGCTCACCGCGTTCGGTCCGCAACGCGCTCGCCTACGTGCTGAACAATTTCAAGAAGCATCGCGCTGCGGGTGCAGCTCAGATTGATCCTTATTCGTCGGCGCCGTACTTCGCTGGTTTTCGCGAACTGCGCGGAAAGCCGCCATGGGACTTGCCGTGTAGTCGGCGCTTGCCGCTCACGCCGCAGGGCGTACCGCCACCGGCATTCGACGATGAGGTCCCAATTCTCGAGGCATGCACTTGGCTCGCGAGGGTCGGCTGGCGCAAAGCGGGTTTGGTCGCGATCGCGGAGGGGCCGATTTGACGAAGCTGGGCTCCGCTACGCAGTGTGAAGTGGACCCGATCGTTCGGACCAGAAGCGAGACGGCTTAACCTTTAGCCTGTTCCTGTTCCTGCTTTTTCCTTAGATCATCAACGAACAAGCACGTGGCGACTGTACCAGTCGACGATGGCCACCAAGTATGCGAAGCCGTGAGCCATCGGGATGTACAGCGACTCGCACAGCTTGCGGCTGCCGTAGAACGGCCACTCCAAATGGATCTCGTCGATGCGCTACGTCAACGCCAATTCCTCAGCGCTGGTGCCCACCGGCTCGTAGTACAGCCCCGAGCGGGTATCGACCAGGGTTGTGCCGCCGCGAGGCTCGACGAGGCGCGGCGTCCGGCTCCGCACCCGCTCGGCCTGCCCGACCCGGACTTGCGCCGCGGACGGTGCCGTTAGCGGGGCCAGGCCAGCCTACGGGGTTGGGCTCCAACTCCCGAGACTTTGGCAATCCTGGGCGTGTTGAAATTGCGCCGCCGAGGTATCGCCGTAGTAGCAAGTCTCTGCGTTGGCGTAGATGCAGCAGCCGGTCACTCCTTCGAACGAGCAACTGACCGAAGCAACGCCGTCGCAGCTCGAACCACTGCCGAACGCTTTGATGACCGCCAAGCACGTGTTGTTGGATGTGCACGCCGCGGTCGCGAAACCCTTGCCGAATTTAGCTACTCCGGAGACTGCTCCGCTGCCCGCTGCCCCGCCACTTGCTCCGCTGCCGCCCCCACTCCCCCCGCCGCCGCTGCTACTTGCCCCCGCACCGCCAGTGCCAGATGTATTGAAGCACTGCGCTGTTTTTTGATAATTCATCAAGAGCTGCGTGCACGCCTCCGGCATGTCCTGAACAATCACATTGAAACAGTCGTTGGCAATCCCGCCATCCGGAGCGGCGCAGCAATCGGCTAGATCGATGCACTCCTGCGTGGCGACCACGAAGTGGCCATTGTCCGCCCCGCCGTTCGCGCTTTGCGGGCCGCCAGCGTCATTGCTCGGCGCTCCGCCGGCGGCGAGAGCACCGCCGGAACCGCTAAACGGTGCACCGGCTGTCGCTGCAGCTCCGGCACAACCATCGTCACACTGGCTTTCGCCATCGCTCGACTTGCTGCAGGCGAGCGCCAAGCAAGCGGTGAAGAACGCTAACGCAAATCGTTCTGGATTCATATTTTGGCCTACAGGCACACCGGAGCAAGGCGTGTGCCGTCACCAAGACAAGCCACATAACCAGCGAAACGCAGCTGCGCTGCAACAGTTGGAGGCAGAAACGAGCGGCCCGTTGTTACAGGTTACAGTGCGTACCGCGTGGTCACTGAGTTCGGGGCCGGCAGCCAACCCAAATCCAAACAGAGGCTGGCCGCGAATTGAAACTCAGCGCGGCTTGCGCTGCTTGACGTCCGCGTAGGCTTGCCCCGAGGGTTTGCCTTTGCCGACCGGTAACCCGGTGCGGCTCCAGCCGGGGATCGCGCGGCCAAAGGCGTCTTTGCCCGCGTCGAAGCCGGCAACCTGATCCGATAGCCGGGAAAACCCCGCCTGGGCGAGCATTTCGGAAGCGCGCTTGGAGCGCCCGCCGGCCTTGCATCCGATCACGAGCGCTTCGTCTTTTCCGAAAGCGCTCTCCATCACCGACAAGAACTCTGGGTTGGGTACCAGGCCGACTGGACCCGCGTTGAGCAGCGGAACGTTCAACGCGCCCTCCGGGTGACCCGCTTCGAACTCGGGTTCGCTCCGCACGTCCACGTACACGTGCCCTTGGCTCAACAATTCGGCGGCTTCTTCGGGAGTGACTGGTTTGATTTCTGCCACGTTAAATGCTCGCTCGCGCAGGCAGTGCTCTATCACCGGGCGCTACAACTGACAAATGCGGAGGGGCGACTCGTGCTACACCCCGGTGTTCCCCAGGTAGGCCCCCAGCGTGCAATTTCCCCCAAGTTTAGCGTCCGATTCGTCTGGTTCTTCGGATTCGTCTGGTTCGTCGGATTCTTCGGATTCGTCGGAGCGAATTCGCATCGTCCCCCTGGGTGGGCTCGGCGAAATCGGCATGAACTGCTTCGCGCTGGAGCAAGCGGGCGGCATCGTGATCGTCGATTGCGGCGCCGCTTTCGCCGACGACGACGCGGGCATCGACGTTTGGCACCCGGACTTCAGCTGGCTCTTGGCTCAGCGTGAACGCGTGCACGGCGTCTTCCTGACCCACGGTCACGAAGATCATCTGGGCGCGTTGCCCTACCTGCTGTCCGAACTCGAGCTCCCGGTCTGGGGACCGCCGCATGCGTTGGAGATCGCCAGGCGGCGATTGCTCGAACATCAGTTCGCACCCGCCGAGCTCGATCTGCGTGAGGCGCACGCTGGCCGCGAGTATCGAGTCGGTCCGTTCACGATCGAGCCAGTGCGCGTCGCGCATTCGATCATCGAAGCCAGCGCGCTGCACATGCGCACGGCCGCCGGCAGCGTGCTGCACACCGGAGATTTCAATTTCGACCCCGATCCACCCGACGGCGAGCCGACCGACGAAGCGCGCCTGACCGAACTCGGCGATCAGGGCATTTCCCTGCTGCTCAGCGACAGCACCAACATCGACGTGCCAGTGCGCAGCGGCTCGGAACGCGCTGTGGGCGCCGCGCTCGAAGAGTTGATCGAGAACGCTCCGGCGCGCGTCGTGATCGCGATGTTCGCCAGCAATATCCAACGCCTGATCTTGCTCGGTGAAATCGCGCAGCGCACCGGCCGCAAGCTGTGCCTATTCGGGCGCAGCTTGGAGACTCAGAGCGCAGTCGCTCGGCAAATCGGGCGCTTGTCCTGGCCGAGCGACCTGGTCGTGTCGGCGGATCAAGCGGGGAGCGTGCCGCGCGAGCGGCTGCTCGTACTCGCCGGCGGCACGCAAGCCGAGCGCAACTCGGCCTTGAAGCGCTTGTCCATTGGCCAGCACCCGCGCTTGCAATTGGCCGAAGGCGACACCGTGATCTTCTCGAGCCGGATCATCCCGGGCAACGATCGCCCGGTGTTTGCAATGATGAATGATCTGCTGCGGGCCGGGATCACCTTGAAAACCCGCTTCAGCGATCCCGGGGTGCACACCAGCGGTCACGCCGGGCGCACTGAACAAACCCGCATGATCGAGCTGTGCCGCCCCAATTGCTTTGTGCCGGTCCACGGCACGCTCCATCACATGCTGCGCCACCAGGAGCTCGCGCAAGAGCTGGGCGTCAGCGAGACCGCGGTCGTCGAGAACGGCACGCCGGTCGTGTGCGACGGCCACAAGCTGTGGAAGGACGACCGCGTGCCGCACGGGCGCGTCGCCATCGCGGTCGGCGGTGAAGCTCTCTCCAGCCAAACCCATCAGCGGCGTATCGAGCTTGGCCGCTTGGGCATCGCCTTCGTTTCACTGGCCATCGATCGCGCGGACAAGTTGGCCGCGCCGCCAGCCGTGCGCACCCGCGGCGTGCCCTTGGTCGACAATGACGAGCAAGCGCTGCGCGCGGTCGCCAAAGAAATCGCGCGCGCCGTGGAGACCTTCCGCGGTGGACGCGGGCTCGCCCTGGCCGAATTCGTGCGTCGCGCCGCGCGCCGTAAGCTCGAGGATCTTTCCGGCACGCGCCCAATCGTCGAGGTCGAGACGCTCGAACTCGATCACTGAGCGGCTGACCGGGCTGATCGCTCGCTTCATCGACGGGCCTGATAAGCCGGATCGGGCGGGGAACGAAACAGAGTGATTCGCGTACAGCCCGGTACCACGCCGGCAATGCATCACCGTTCGCGTCTGGATCCCCCAGGTGTTTTTTTGTCGGGCCGCGACAAGAGCTACGGAAAGCCGGCTTCAGCGCGGCCCGTCCGAAACAGGGCTGACCCGCCGCAGCGGGCAGGTTCGCGAGCCCGGCTCCGACCGCCGCGCCGTTTGGGCCTGCCATCCCTCACCCGGTTTTCAGCGAACCGACACGATCTGGATGGTCAGGCTCTTCTGTTCGCGAGGCACCATGCATACCCATCCCAAGTTTCGCCCCATCACGCGCTCGCTGCCATTCGTCTTGGCGATGATTGCCATTGCCTGCAGCGCCAATGACGAATCACGACCCCCGCCCGCGCAGTCGAGCGGCGCGCAGGTCCCGGAACGCGCCGACGGCAGCGCGAGCCCGGCTGACGCGTCGACCGCCGGAAAAGGCACGATCGACGAGCAGCCGGTCGACGATCAGGCTGGGAACGGTGAGCCACGAGCGAGCGACGCCGCTGACGGTGCGATCGCGGACGTTGATAGCGACGGCGATGGCTTGCCGGATTCCGTGGAAACCAACACTCACGTTTTCGTCAGTCGCACCGACACCGGCACCGATCCGAAGAACTGGGACTCCGACGCCGACGGCATCGCCGATGGCGACGAAGTGCTCGGAACCGCGGCGGGATTGAACCTGCCCGCGATGGGCACGAACCCGCTGCGCAAGAACATCCTGATTGAGTACGACTGGTTCGAGGATGGCAATGAGTGCGCCGCTCACTCGCACCGCCCGACGGCCGCGACGGTGAAGGTGGTTTCGGCCACTTTCGCAGGGTCACCGGTTAGGAACCCGGACGGAAGTACGGGCGTTACCGTAATTCACGACTACGGACAAGGCGGCGCGTTCAGCGGTGGCAATCGCATCGCCGATAGCGACGGTGTGATCGACGGTGGCGTCAGCGACAGTGATTTTGCGAACTATCGCGCCAATAACTTTGCCGCGAACCGGCAGGGCTACTTCCACTACGCGCTCTTGCCGCACCGCTATGGCACGAACAGCGAAAGCTCCGGCCAAGCGCACATCGTCGGCGACAACCTAATCGTCTCTCTCTATTGCCAAAACACCGACTACAACGTTGCAGCCACGATCGTTCACGAGCTAGGCCACAACCTGGGCCTAAGGCACGGCGGCAATGTCGATACCAACTACAAGCCGAATTACAATTCGGTAATGAACTACATGTATCAGTTCAACGGCGTCGATACGGATTGCACGCCCCCCGGCAATGGCGTCATCGACTACTCACGCAACCAGCGCATTTCATTGGACGAGAACGCGCTCGACGAACGCAAGGGAACCTGCGGCGCGACGGCTTGGGACTGGAACGGCAATGGCTCGATCGAGTCACGGATTTCCTTGGACATCAATCGTGACTCGACCCTCGCGGTCCTCACCGATTACGACGACTGGGCGGCGATCGTCTACGATTGGCACGGCCGACCGGGCGCGCTCGCGCGGCGAGACGTGACGTCGGCAGAGATCGCCACCTGCGACTCCCGCCCCCCGGGCTATTGAGTCGAGACCGCCGGACCCCGAATTGCGCCCGGTCAGCCTCGTGCGGATTATGGTTTTGGGTCAGCGGGCGCGCACGACGGAGTGCCAGCGGAAGCACGTCGAGCAACAAGCGGATTTCGTGATCGAGTGTCGGTGGTAACCACGCTCGACAACGGCGCTCGAAGGGCGGCTGGGGAATGCGATTGCGCTCCGAAACTACGTCATCGATGGCGGCTGGGGAGCTCGAATTGGCCACCCGCTGTCGGGCTGCAGGGACCAGACCCGCGCAACTCCCCGGGGGCGGCGCGGCCTTTGTCGGCGTGTTCAGCCTAAAAAAGCAGGGGCTTCAGGAAATCCCACACTGTCTGGGGAACCCATGATGTAGACGACCCGGAATCGGTGTCTTGGAAGCCGTGACCGCCGTCGTAAGAGCACCAGGTGACCGGGAACCCGTCTTTGCAACCCTTATAGGGTGTGCACACGTGTTTCCCGGTTTCCGCCCTGGGCAGGGTGTCGATGGTGCACCCGTTGGCCTTGGCGAATTGATCCGTTTGGGTGTTCTGACCGTTGCCCTCCGCGGTCCCGAGAGAGCCCAGATAGGCGACCGGCGAGAGGGCTGGGATCCCCCCTACACCTCCGCCCGAGTGGCCGATCACCGCGCGGAACACGCCCGGACGCGACCCGGTGAGATACCACGACATGGCGCCCCCCTGGCTGAATCCCTCCAACACGACTTTCGAGGTGTCGATGCACAGCTCGCTCTCCACTTGCTTTAGCACTGCATCGGCGTAAGCCAGATCGGTAGTCGCGGACCAAAGGCCGCCCATGGCCGCGAGGGTCACGAAAATGGTGGAATCCTTGGCAAGACTCCAGAGTCCAAAATTGTCTTTGCCGTTTTCCGAGATGCTGCCATTGGCTCCGTGCAAACCGATGTGGAGTGGATAGGCCTTCTTGTTGTCGTAGTTGGTGGGCCAGCGGGTGAGGAACTGGCGACTCTGCCCTCCCACCATGATGCTGTTGACGGGGGTGGCTTGATTGACGGTCGCGCTCTTGAGCGTGGGAGGTGCCTTGCTGCATCCCGCGCTCATGGTGGCGCCGCCGGATCCGCCCATGCCTGCGCTGCCGCCCGCACCACCACCCCCAGCGGGGCCTCCGCCCGTCGTGCCCGCAGCTCCGCCCGTCGTGCCCGCAGCTCCGCTCGTCCCAGCACGCCCGCCGGACGAAGCACCTGCGTCGCCGTTCTTTGCGCCAGCGTTGCTGGTCCCGCCACCACTTCCGCCGCCGACTCCGCCGCTCGTCGCGGCGCTCCCGCCCGGACTCGTTCCACTGCTGCTCGTTGCACCGCTGCTCGCTCCGCCCGTGCTCGCTCCGCCCTTGCTCGCTCCACCCGTGCTCGCTCCACCGGTTGCCTCCGCAGGGTCGTCGCTGCCTGTCCCACTACAACCGAAGCTGAGCGCGACACTGAGCCCGAGCGTCGCGAGAGCAGGTCGCCGAGAGCGGCCGCTCCGGCAGATGGCACGAAATGAGCGAGTGAAAGGGGAAACGATTGACGGCAACATGAGAAGGCTCCTGTTTTGGGCGGACCGCCGGGCCTGGCGTGAAAACACTTAATCACAAAATTTGCCGGCAGCTCGGTTCTTGATCATAAAGTTGCGCGCCGCTCGCTCGCCTCAGAATTCTGTTGGCATAAGAGAAGCGTGCTTCAGATCGCGCCGACAACTGCTACAGTGCGGGCGCAGGTTGATAGCGCCAACGGCAAGCCAGCGCGCAGCAGTCCAGGTAATTGAACCGTTTTCGACCGGCTTGCCCACGGAGAACAACTTGGTCAGCCCTCGCCAGCAGCTAGCTGCTTTTCTTCTTTGATCTTACGTTCGCGCGAATCACGGTCCCACGATCTTGGCGCGATGCAATTGAGTTGAACACTCCCCAATCGGTTGGCCGTGAGCACCCGAGCCAGCAGGCACTCAATTCGGGAAGCTCAGGAACAAATGCCGTCTTTCAGCTGACAGTGATTGGATTGCAGGCACGCTCGAGAGGCGGCGCAGCCTGCCTGGGTAGCGATGCAACGGTCGCTACCAGCGGCACAAGCGCCGCCCGAAGCGCACTCTGCCGACGCCGCACAGCCGGCTTCCGTCGGCGCGCAACGGCCGTCCGCGTAGCCACATAGTCCATTGTTGCCACATGCACTGGTCGAGGCCGCGCAACTTTCGAGCGAGGCGGCGCAATAGCCGCTGACCTCTCGACAAGTGCCGTTGGTCTTGCACTGTATGCTAGCAGCGCAGCCCTCGGCCGTAGTGATGCAGGCGCTACCGTCAAAGCCGCAGCGCCCATCATACCCGCAGGTCGCCGCACAACCGGCTGCGGTGAGCACACATTTGCCAGCGCCATCCCCGCACAAGCCCGCGCCCCCGCAGGCTTCCGTCGTCGCCGAGCAGCTAGGGGCCGTGGCGCACTCCGCTCGCAAGACAGCCGTGGATGTTTGCACACAATATGGCTTGGAGCTGGGGCAGGCGCGTGGAGCGCCCC
>Ga0302322_100001600_pt1 | contig 18649 bp, 33 predicted proteins | sample Fen_T0_2_FD_203757 | JGI IMG/M metagenome (GOLD analysis project Ga0302322, IMG submission 203757) | Peat permafrost microbial communities from Stordalen Mire near Abisko, Sweden - Fen_T0_2 | ecosystem: Environmental > Terrestrial > Soil > Wetlands > Permafrost | place: Sweden: Abisko... | reverse complement strand
GCGGCTTCTTGGCGATTGAGATAGCTGCCGTCTCTTCACACCACCGCTCAAAGTCTGCACGCCAGCGTGCGATGTGTGATGAGTTTGCCATTCCCGCCCTCCGGTTGCGCAGGCGACTGCTGTAACCCTGCGCATTCGCAGCGCAGACGGTCCTTGCGGTAATAGCCGTTACTGCCCCACGTTTCCTGCGCGTAGTACCCGGCACCAAAGCAGACCGGGCAGGTTGGCGGCGCAACAAACTCAGGCTTCGGCCCCGCCCCCGCCTCGGGCGCAGCGACCTCGTCACCGTGCTCGGTAGCAAGCGCCCAAAAGTCCGGCCCCGCCTCGGGCGCAGCGGCGGCGGGCGGCAGGGTGATCTCAGCCCATATCTCGCACTGGTCGTGACACATCTTGTTATGCGCCTCTATCACAGCGCGCAGGGCGTCGCGTTCACGCTCTAGGCGGCACTCGTACAGTTCGCCGTCATGTACCTCCTTGCACACCTCCTTCAACTCCGCCCGCGCCTCGACAAGTTCCGCGTGCAGCTTCTCAATGCGCGAGTGCGTGTCGTCATGCTCGCCCGCACGCATGGCGCGCTCGTTCTCTAGGTCGGCACGCGCCTCGTCGCGCTCGCGGATCGCGGCGTTCAGCTTCGTCTGCGTTTCCTGCCAGTAGCCTCGCAGCCGGTCGCTAGTTTCCAATTCCATGCGTAACAGGTTCGCGGTTTCTGCGCTCATGACTTTTCCTCCAGTGCGGCGCGGGCAATGTACCTCAGCTTCAACACCGGATTCTCATACTCTGGAATCCAATCGTGAGTTGCAATGCGCTGCAACGACCCTTCCAGCCACTCGATCCACTCGCGCTGCGCTTCGATTGCGGCGGCGGCTTCGCGTTCGTAGGACGTTCTGCGCCTCAGCCTCTCCACCAGTTCGCTGTAGTCGGTCACTTCGATTCCCCCTGCGCATGTGATGCGCTGACTGCTGCTCCCCACTGCTCGGCCATCGCCTGGGCAATGCCCGTGAACGTGCGGCTCCGCTCCTTCCAGCGGTCGGGGCCAGGCGGCATCCGGTGGACCCGCGCCTCCCGGCCTTCCACGATGTTGGTCGGCACCAGCTTCGGCAGGCCCTTGAGCCACAGGCACGTCGCCTTCGTCTCGCCATGCCCGAACTGCCACGGCTGGATAATCTGATCCGCTTGCGGATGCGGCTGCTGCTGATGATGCTGATGGGGTTCTCGATGCAGATGCGGGGGATTTGGGCGTGCATCAGCTTCTGAACAAAGCCGAGCGCCAGTTTCTGTTCCTCCCGTTTCTCTGTGAACCACCGGGCGCCGCTGACCGCAAGGTGGGTGCAGGGTGGATGCGCGATCATAAGATCCCACTCATTGTCGCGAGCCGCACCGAGCGCATCGCAAACCAGATGCTTCCCCGGCCGCTCGCTCGGCAACAGGTCGCACGACCAGGCGTCATGCCCAAGAGCGGCGAAGGCGTCGCGGACGATCCCGGAGAACTCGCAGGCGATTAAGACCCTCACGTTATGTCGCCAACATGCGGTGTTGACAACGAAGGAACTGCTCTCACGGCAGCCAGGCCGGTTGCCCCGCCCACCAGAATCCAAACAGCGCCATGCAAAGGCACGCGATCGCGGCGATCGTGCAGATCAGCGAATCCCAGCTCGCGCGCCTGTCCACTACACCCAGCCGAAAAACCGTAGTAGTAACCATAGCGCAGCAAGGGCGAGCGAGCAGTCGATGAACACGTCGAGCGCCTCGTCATGGCGCTTGTCGCGGCGCCGGTAGTAGTCGTGGGGATCATTCATGGCGTGATCTCGAGGTGCTGGGTGTACTGAATGCGCGCGCCCGGGACGTGCTCGCAGTCCCTCAGTGCGCCCGCGATGCGGGGCAGGTCAAGGGTAGGGGCGGGCACCACGGTCGGCTTGGTGACCGTCCAGAACTTCACGGGGATCAACGTTTCATCGATGACGCTGACGCTCGCCTCGTCATCGCAGACGTCAATGACGAAGTGCGCGCACTCGACTCGCGTGATGTTCGCGTCCCTCAGGCGGGCAAGGAGGTAGTCGCGCAGCATGTCAGCGCGCGCCCGGGTGGCCTTGGCCTTGACGATGAGCTTCTTGGCAACGATGGTGGCGCCGTGCGCCTCGTGCTCGAGGTTCTTGATCACGGCCGCGATGGATTTCGCGACGATGTCGATCTCGCCGTTCAGGCCGTCCATGGCCTTGATCAGCGCCTCGGGCGGCGTATCGGGATTGTCGGCGAGTTTCTCGAGCGTGCGGTGCGCCTGGATCAGCCCATATATCCTAGCCATCGTTGTACTCGTATTCATAGCGTTCCTCGGGCACGAAGTCGTCAGGCTCGTCAGCCTGTTCAAGATCGCAGCGCAGGCAGCGAAAGATCGAGCAGTCCGCGGTGCCGTGGATGACGTTCGGATCGCCATACCAGTCGCGGATGAAGCGCCAGTCGTGCTCGCCGGGTACGCAGTCGGTCATTGGTTGTGGGGTTGCCATCACGGTGTCCTTTGAAGCGGGAGGGGCCATCCCACAAGCGACCTTCGTAGATCGCCTGCAGGCTGATGCCGACCAGGCAGAAGATGGTGGGGATCATTTTCTTAGCTCGGGCAGTAACGGCTGCCGAAGAAGATCTCCACCCGCTCGTTGCCAAGCTGGTACGTGCCGATGTTTCCGTACTGATATCCCAACTTTCCATAGGTGCAGGAGATCAGGCTCGCGTACTGGCCCCCAATGCTGTACGCGGCTGCGGGGGCGCTGATCGCGGTGAGGGCGAGGGCAAGTGACGTCATCATTGCGGTGAACTTGTTCAAGAGATTTCCTTAGAACGGGATCGCGTCATCGAAGTCGGCTTCGGCCGGGTTCATTCGCTCATCGAAGTTCGGGGCGTCCTCGGCCTTGGCGCTCGCCTTGGCCTGCTTCTCCTCGAACTTCAGCGACATGTACTTCTTCCCGGCCTTGTCGGTGTTGATCCAGCACTTGAGCCAGAACTCGACGCCACCGACCTGGGCATTGCCCGTGTACTGCGGGTCCTTCTTGCCATCGCGCTGGCGATCGTTCTTCCACAGCGCGCCCTTCAACTCGTTGTCGTAGCTCATGCCGCGATCTCCTGGCGAACGACCATCGCGTGCTCGACCTTGCGCCAGCGATCCTTCTGCTTCGTGTTGAACTTCTGGAACACCTGGATCATCCCGTCCTGGTCGAGCTCGTTCCAAAGCGACCATGCGGCGATCGCGGCCTTGTCATCGCGCAGCTCGCCCACGGTGGCCGCGGTGATCGACTCGAGGTTGCCGAGAATCGAGGTGACGTACTGTTCGCGGAACTCCGCATCCATCGTTTTCATGCCCTCGGGATACGGGCTGAAGTCCTTCTTCACCTCGAGCGCCTGCGCCGGCATCTCGCGCACTTCCTCCTCGGTGTAGAGGCCACCGAGCACGCCCGGGAACAAGGCCCGCACGCCCTCGGAGATCACGCGCGAGCGCAGCATCTGGCGCGGGTACTTGGTCCACATCGCGGTGGTGAGCTGCGCCTTCTTCGCGCGCGCCATGTCCCAGTCGATCGTGAGCGTGCCGCCCTGGGGATGCGTGAAGGTCGCCTCCACCTTGTCATCGCTATAGGTGGTGAAGGCGACCGACCCGCCAGCCCGCTGGAACCGCGTCAGCATCGCATCGGCCTTGAGCGAGGGACGCCCATTGATGATGTGATATTCCTGCACGGCGTTGGCTGGATGGAGTCCCTGCGCCTCGCACAGCGCCATCAGCGCGAGCGCCTGGTTCGCGTCCTGCACGCCGAATAGCTTCGAGTCCGCGAACGCCTTGGCGAGTGTCAGTTGACGCTCGAAGGGGACCATTTCAGTAGACATGTGAGACTTCCTCATTGAGTGTTGAGAGCATTTCTTCGACCTGCTCACGTATGTCGGGCACGTCGATGGACTGCCAGACGATGAAGGACGGTGAGAACCCGTCGCGGACCAGATCCCCATCGGGATCGCATTCCTCGACCAACTGCTCGAGCCAGTCGTCGGGAAGGGAGTTGAGCGCCTTGCGGGTGATGTCCATCACGCACCTACCGACTGACCGCGGTGGTCGTAGCGGTCGTAGACGTGCTCGCGCTCGCGAAGCTCGAGGATGTCCTCGCGCACGACCTTGGCGGCGTACTGCATGAGCGCGAGCTGCACGATGACGCCGACGCCATCGGCCGCGACTTTGTAATCGGGCAGACACGCAGCCTGTGCGATCAGCGCGAGCGGGTCATTGCGATCGCTGAGGCGCTCGGTGAGTGCGTCGCTGACGAAATCAGCGCCACCCTTGGCCCGCATGACGATGGCGAGCTCGCTGCCGAGGAGCGTGATGTGCCGGGAGGCGAGGCCCCACATCGGGGCGCGCTCGCTATGGGTGGCGACCAGCGCCTGGTACTGGGTGCTCGCGAGGGAGGAGGTGTTCTGCATGTGGGCTGCTCTCGGTGTGGAAGGACCGTGCAGCCATAATCACAATCTTACTTACCCCTGTCAAGTAAAAAACGTATAGCTGGGTACAAGAGCGCGCTTTCGGGGATGCATCGCTCCGGTTTCCCGTCATTTCGTCCGCTATGTTTGCTACCGCACCAAAGCATCACATTACGCTTGCAATCATCGGATCTGAGCGTAGAGTCAATACCCCGCCGTGGTTTATGGCAAAAAAACCCGCACGGATATGGTGTTTCTAAATAATTCTTGCGTGATTGGTAAAAAAATAGACGGGGCGGCGCGTATGACCAGGACGGCACGCGGATCGGCGAAGCGAGCGGGAATCAAGTCATCCAAGTCGGGGAGGGTGACGACCAAGGCACCCACCGTGCTGGCCCGCGGGCCACCGACATTCGATGAAGCCCTAGCGGTTCTGGTCGCCAGCAGCCGCCATTCGGGTCACGAGCTGCTCGACAAAGTCGCGGTCGCCTGGCTTAAGAAGCATAAAGGCGCGTTTTAAGCGCCTCAACTGCTCGTCCTCGCGCTCGTGGGCATCCACCAGCAACGCCACATCGCTATCCCGCGCCACCATCAGTCGCCAGACGGGTAATTCGAGCGCCGCGGCGATCGCCTCGAGCACGTCATTGGACGCGCCCCGACCCCGGCAGATGTAGGAAATGGTTCCCTGGCTGACCGCACCCTGCGTCAGTTTCGAGAGCGCCATCTGCGACAGGCCGCGTTCCTTGAGGATCGCAACGAGATTGCGTTGTAGTTGTTTTGGCACAGCCTTCATTACGCACGAACTATACGCGGGCGTCTGTTCCGTAGTAAACAGTTGCTTACCTTTGGTGACAAGCAAACGAGTGATTGATGTCGGCGGCAGAGTAATCTCTTGACGCGGCAATCACAAATTTAGTAGCCTCTCGGGTCATGGACGACCCACGATTCACGCGCGACATCATCCGCGCGCATCTGAAGAACCACCCGATCCCGCAGCGCACCCTCGCGCGCGAATTGCGCGTCAGCCATTCGTGGCTGTCGAAGTTCTGCCTGTCGCGCATCGATTCCCCGCGCCTTGAAACCCTGTCCCGGCTCGCCCGCTGGGTCGAGAGCGATCGCAAGCGAAAGCGCGCCTGAACCAGCCAGGGGGATGCGGGATGGCTGGTTACACGCCGCTCTACGATCACATGCTCGACGGCACCCTCTTCGGGAAGTGGCCGCACACCGGCATCTGGGCCTGTCTCCTGTCCCGCGTGTCCCGCGAAGGCACGATCGAGGAGGTTCCGGAGCTCCTCGCCATCAAGATCGGGGTGGATGTCGCGACCCTGATGCGCTGCATCAATGACTTCTGCGAACCCGACCCCCATAGCCGTACAAAAGCTAATGAAGGGCGTCGTCTCGCCCTGATAGACCCCGCCCGTCCATGGGGATGGAAGGTCCTAAATCATTCATATTACAAAGAAAAAGCCCGTAAGAAGAATTACGACGACGCGCGGACCGAATCCGGTACAGATGCTGAACGAAAAAGAATCGAGCGCGAGTCCCGCGATGTCCCGCGATCTCCCGCGCTGTCCCGACGCGACCCGCTCTCATCTCCATCTCCATCTCCATCTCCAACACCATTTAAAGAAAAGAGCGGTTTGAAAAAACCGCCTGTGGATAAGTCGGAAAGGCCGGAGGCGATCGCCGGTCGGCGACGCGCCGACGCGGGCCGCGCCGCGAAGCTCGGGATCAACCTGCCCATCAAATCGGTGAACCCATGAACGAAACACCCCAGCAGCGGATGTTTCGGGTGCTCGCGCGCAATCTCGACAGCGCAGAGGCCCGGAAACTCCTCGTCCGCCAGCAGCTCGCCGATTCGGACGCCGCGGCGCTCACCTGGCTCGACCTCGCAAAAAAAGCTTCCCCGCCTCCCATCTCGTCTACCTCGAGATCAACGGGGTCCGGGTCGCGGGGCGGGCAGAAGTGGTCGTTCGCTGACCGTGCGTTCAAGGACTGACCATGCGCGAACTGCTGCTCGGCTGCGGTCGATCGCGCGCGAAGCGCATGGCCCTCGGTGCGCTCACGTGGAGCGAGCTCACGACGCTGGATTATTACCCCGAATGCCAGCCCGACATCGTCTGGGACCTGAACGACACGCCCTGGCCGTTCGATGACAACACGTTCGACGAGGTGCATGCGTACGAGGTGCTCGAGCATCTGGGCAAGCAGGGCGACTTCCCGTCGTTCTTCGCGCACTTCACCGAGATCTGGAGAATCCTGACGCCCGGTGGGAAGCTGTTCGCGAGCGTGCCGGCGATCACGTCCCCGTGGTTGTGGGGCGATCCAGGCCACACCCGCGTGATCAGCCTCGAGTCGCTGACGTTTCTGAGCCAGGACGAGTACGCGCGCCAGACCGAGGTGATGACCGAATACCGGCACGTCTACCGCGCGGACCTGCGTCCCGTGATGGCGCGCGCGGAGGGCGACACGTTCGCGTTCATCCTCGAGGCGCGCAAGTGACGCAAGTACTGCCTCACTCGTTCCTCTACACGCAAGCGTCCCTGAATGCATGGGGAAGATGGTCCCTGCACCGCGTAGGAGGCTACCCAACGGCCTCAAGCCATGTACCCCGTGTACGGGGAAGGGTCAGCGCCCCCGAGGGCGTCCTGGCGGTCGACGTGGTCGTGGCCCACCTCGGCCTCGTACCCGACGAGCGTCACCTGCAGCGACGGCTCATCCAGCATTACCAGCGCGACTGCGCGGTGCGTGCGCTGATGCAGCGCCTGCTGATCAACAGCATGCGGACCTACTACGACCAACTCGAGGAAGCGCAGTGGGCGGTGCATGTACGCTTGACCGGGGGTGGAACACAAGAGCATGATTCATGGAACGTGCGGAAGTGCGTCCATAGACATCCCAATGCAGGAGATTCGCATGCACAAGCAGGCCCCCGGCGGTGAGAACAAGGCGAGCATGAAGGGCGAAGCCAAGACCCACCGACAGGCAGGAAGCGGCACGATTCGCGCCGAGGAGCACATCGGCACTTCGAAGCACCACGCCGGCAATTTGGGCGATGGCATCCGCTTCAAGGTCCACAACCATCCCGACCTCAGCGTGATGCACACGCCGGAAGAGCGCGAGTAAGCGCCATGCCCAAGTTCGACCCGCGCTCCAACCGCTCGAGCGGCAAGCCGATCCCCGAACCCTTCCACAAGGAACTGGGCGCGCCGCTCGTGTCGAAGGTGATGGCGAAAGAACACGACCCCGGCGCCGGCCAGGTGCGCTTTCGCATCGAGACGAAGAACCACGCGAAAACCATCCGCTAGGAGGATGACCCATGGCTCTCGATCTGCCCGATCCCGTCGCTGACAAGATCCAGGTGCAGGACCCCAATCGCACCGTGAAGTGGATAAAGGACGCGAAGGACGCGAAGGACATGCAGGAACTGCGTCGCGGCATGAAGTTCAACGTGCCCGATCATTCGGGCCACGCCGACGTTCGCGGCGACCTTGCCGATTCCCAGCCCTCCTCGAGTCGCACCGCATGAACGCCGCATCCTGCCCCCGTCACGGCGCGACCATGGGCTATCGCATCACCTCGGATGACTTCATGTGCAGCGAGTGCGGCTTCACGCTCGCCAGCGCCGAGGTTGCGATGAGCGTCGCCGACCTCGCGCCGCCGCCGCCAGCAGAGCCCAACCAGGTGCTCATCGAGGATGCAGAGCCGGAGCCCGACGCCGATGCCTGAGCCGGTCAAGCACGAGAGCATGAACGACTACCTCGGTCGCTTCATGGGCGCCGGTGAATCCCAGAAGGATTTCCCACAGCCCTCGCAGCGCGCCGCGGTCGCCTACTCGAAGTTCAGGAAGCGCAAGCGCAAATGACCGACTACAGCAAACCGCAACGCGCCGATGGCAAGCGCCTCGTGGACAAGCACCCGACCGCGCTTGGCAAGGATGAAAACATCCGCATGCTGCGCGACCAGATCCTCGTGCGCCCCATCGATGCCTACGAGTCCGAGCACATCGTCGCGGTCTGGACCGGCGCACCGACCCGCGGCGTGATTATCGCGGTGGGTCCTGGCGTCAATCCCAATATCCACACCCGTGGCAAGCGCGATGGGCGCGACTACCGCACTATCCGCGAGTCCAGCCATTTCCGTCCCACCGAGGTGACGCCCGGCATGGTCGTGGAACTGGGCGGGCGCGAGATCGGTGGTTACTTGTTCACCCAGCTCCTCATTGACAACGTGCTGCACATCATTTGCCGCGAGGCCGATGTCTGCTTCATCGATGAGCGCGCCGAGGGCGAGCGTAGGACTGCGTGATGGGCAGGCCCAGCGATTACAGCCTCGAGGTGGCCCACGCCATCTGCGCTCGCATGGCCGCGGGTGAGACACTGCTGCAGATATGCCGCGACCCCGCGATGCCGGCACGCTCTACCGCTTATCTGTGGACGGTGGTGCATCCCGAATTCTCGGACATGTACGCGCGCGCCAGAAAGGCGCTCTATGAGCATTGGGCCGATGAGTTGGTGGACATCGCCGAGGATGGCCGCAATGACTGGATCGAGCGCGAGCGCAAGGATGGCAGCATCGAGATGACTGTGGACCGCGAGCATATCCAGCGATCGGCGCTGCGGGTGGATACTCGCAAGTGGATGCTCGCGAAGCTGCAGCCCAAGCAGTACGGCGACAAAGTTGCGCACACCGGCCCCGATGGCGAGGGTCCGATCGCGGTGAACCTCACGGCGACGGATGACCGAGGTTAAGTGGCAGCCTAAGCAGCTCGAGGCTGGCGAACTCCTGGCATCGTCTGCGCAGCACATCCTGCTCTATGGGGGCTCGCGTTCAGGCAAGACATTCCTTCTCGTCCGCTGGATAGTGATGCGGGCGATTAAGGCCCCGATGTCACGGCACGTGATCCTGCGGTTTCGCCTCGCGCATGTGAAGTCATCCATTCTGATGGACACGTTCCCGCGGGTGATGCGCGTTTGCTTTCCGAAGATCCGGTACGAGCTGAACAAATCCGACTTCTACGCGATCCTGCCAAACGGCAGTGAGATCTGGATGGGCGGCCTCGATGACAAGGATCGCACCGAGCGCATCCTCGGCAACGAGTACGCGACGATCTACTTCAACGAGTGCTCGCAGATCCCCTGGAACAGCCGCAACGTCGCGATCACGCGACTCGCGCAGAAGGTGGATCAGGTGGTGGGCGGGGTACGCAAGCCGCTCCCCCTGAAGGCGTACTACGACGAGAACCCGCCCGACAAGGGTCACTGGACCTATCGGATGTTCATCGAGGGCACGGACCCTGAGACGCGCGAGCAGTTGGCGAACCAGTATCTCTACGCGCACATGCGCCTGAACCCGGCGGACAACGTCGAGAACCTGGGCGAGGGGTATCTCGATACGCTCAGGCAGTTGAGCGGGCGCTACCAGAAGCGGTTTCTGCTCGGTGAGTTTCGGGAAGCGGCGCCCAATGCGCTCTTCACCGACGAGATCCTCGATCGCTGGCGGGTCGTGGAGGGCTCGATCCCGGACATGATCCGCGCGGTCGTCGCGGTGGACCCCTCGGGTGCCGATGACGAGGACAACGCCGACAACGACGAAATCGGCATCGTCTACGCGGGGCTCGGGATCGATGGCATCTGCTACATCGTGGAGGACCTCACCTGCAAGGCCGGTCCCGCGACGTGGGGTCGGATCGCGACCGATGCCTATGAGCGCCATGGCGCGAACTCGGTGGTCGCCGAGGTCAACTACGGCGGCGCGATGGTCGCGCACGTCATCAGGACCGCACGCCCGGGGACGCCGTTCCAGAAGCTCACCGCGAGCCGCGGCAAGGTGGTGCGGGCCGATCCTGTCTCGGCGCTGTGCGAGACGGGCAAGGTGCGGATTGTCGGGCGCATGACGGCGCTCGAGGACGAGCTCTGCGCGTTCACCACGCACGGCTATGTCGGCGATCGCAGTCCGAACCGCGCCGACGCGATGATCTGGGCGGTGAGCGCGCTGATGCCGAAGCTGTGCATCGTGAAGGCCGAGGCGCGCGAGGAGGTGGCGCCGCGGCGCGAGCCGGTGCTGATGAGCCGGCGCGGTGGGAATCAGGGCTGGATGGGTTAACGAGGAACGATCATGCCATCGATCAATCCGGGACCGGCTTTAAGCACGACCCCGAACACGCAAGCGACGCTCGAGGCGCTCGCGCCGTCCGTCGCGACGATCATCCCGACGTTCGCCCGCCTGCCCACGCCCGCCACGGTGCCCGCGAATACCAGCGTCTACACGAGCGACTACGGCTTCGTCATCAGCGATGGCGTCGCCTGGCACTCGCTTGGATTCCAGAGCAATGCGGCACCGGCGACGCTGCTCGCGCAATCGGGCCTCCCGCTGATGATCGTCCCCTCGGGCTCCGCGGTAAGCTCGGTTGGCGCCGTCACGCTCGGGACGACGCTCCCGATCGCCGCGGGTTCGTGCTACGGCTACCTGCCGGCGAACTACCTCGGGACGCAGCAGCCCGCGGCCGGCTGGTACTACGGCACGATTACCGACGCGACGCATTTGCTGATGTATCAGAACCCGTGGTCGGGGACGGGAGTCGCGAGCGTGCCGACGACGCTCGCGCCGTGGGCGGGGCTCTCCGGCGGCACGCCGACCGGCTCCACGGGCGCGCAGACCATCACCTTCACGGTGCCCGCGAACCTGATGGGCGCGAATGGCGCGCTCGAGGTGGCTTATCTTGCGAGCTACAACAGCAGCGGCAGCCTGAAAACGGTGTCGTTGGCCTTTGGCACGTTCTCCGGGCCCTCGACCGCCAACGCCACCACGACCTCGAGCCTCGGGGTCGCCTGTCGCATCACGAATTCAGGGCGCACCGATATCCAGGTGTGCAACCTCACACCCACGATCGGCTATGCCACAGCGGCCCAGGCGCTGGGCTACGGCGCGGTCGATACGAGCACCGCCCAGAACCTCGTCATCACCGTGAACAACGCCGCGGCGACGGATTTCCTGATCCTCAACAGCTATAGCATCAAGGTCTACCCGGCCTCCTGACATGCCCGTCACGCCCGCCTACCGCACCCTCGATGAACCCGCGTTCACGGACGAGGCCATCGTCAAGGAATGCGCGACGCGCCTCAAGATCGCGATGCAGGCCGAGGGCGAGAACCGGGCGATGGCGATCGACTCGCTCGAGTTCGGCAACGGCAAGCAGTGGCCGGATGATCTCTACAACCGCCGCCGCATCGACAAGCGCCCGAGTCTCACGATCAACCACACGAACACGTTCATCAAGCGTGTGGTCAACAACATGCGACTGCAGCGCCCGCGGATCAAGGTGCATGCGGTGGGCGAGGGCGCGACCAAGGACGTGGCTGACGTGGTGGCCGGCACCATTCGCCACATCGAGGCGCGCTCCAATGCCTCCATCGCCTACGACACCGCCGGTGAGAGCGCCGTTCGCATGGGCTGGGGCTACTGGCGGGTCTATAGCGAATGGGCCGATGAGGGCAGTTTCGACCAGGAACTGCGTATCGCGCCGATCAGGAACCCATTCACCGTCTACCTCGACCCCGCCGCGGTCGATCCCGCCGGCTCCGATGCCCAGTGGTGCATCATCACCGAGAAGATGGATCGGCAGGAATTCCGGCGCAAGTACCCGAAGATGCAGTTGCAGGCGTTCACCTCCGGCGCCCCTGGCGATGATCTCGCCGACTGGGAGAGCCAGACGGAGATTCGCCTCGCGGAGTACTACCGGGTGCAGCGGGTCGAGGACACGCTGCATCGCATGTCCAACGGCATGACGCTCTTTGGCAGCGACATCAGGAAGTTCAAGGAGCAGCTCGACTTCCAGAAGATCCAGAGTGTCCACAGTCGCCGCTCGTATCGCCAGCGGGTCGAATGGTATCGCCTGAATGGCAGCCAGATCGCGGATCGGCGCACGGTGGACAAGGACCCGCTGCCGGACAAGTACATCCCGGTGATCCGCTGCGAGGGCAATGTCCTCGAGATCAATGGCCGCGTGATCCGCAAGGGCATGACGCCGGATCTCATGGACCCCGCGCGCATGTACAACTACTGGCGCACCTGCGAAACCGAGCAGATCGCGCTCGCGACGAAATCGCCGTGGCTGGTCGCCGAGGGACAGACGGACGGGCATAGCGAGTGGGATACCGCGAACACCGCGCCGCACTCGAAGCTCACCTGGAAGCCCACCACGATCGAGCAACCGGATGGCAGCCTGACGCCGTTGCCGCCGCCGCAGCAGATCCAGGGGCCACAAGTGCCGGCAGGCTTCGTGCAGGCGGCGCAAGGCGCGATGCAGGACCTGATGGCGACCGCCGGCATGCCCCACGACAAGGCCGCCGACATGCCCGGCAGCGTCGTCTCCGGCAAGGCGCTGCGCGAGCGCGCCGCGATGTCCGACATCGGGCATTTCCAGTTCTACGATAACCAAACGCGGTCGATCAGCCACACAGGGACGATTCTCCTGTCGCTGATCCCGCACTACTACTCGACCGAGCGCCTGCAGCGGATCATTGGCGAGGACGGCGTGCCGAGCATGGTGACGATCAACCAGCGCGAGCAGCCCCCGCCAGGCGCGCCCCAGGGCCAGGGGGGTGGGGCAGAGCCAGGACAGCCCCAGCAGCCCCAGCCCCCGCAGGTGGACCCCGCGATCCTCAAGGTGAAGAACGACATGACGGTGGGCCGCTACGATGTCGTGATGGACACCGGTCCCGGCTACGAGACGAAGCGCCTCGAGGCCGCCGAATCGATGATCGACCTCATGAAAACCCCGCTCGGCGAGATGGCCGCGAAAGTGGGCGCCGATCTGATCCTCAGGAACCTCGATTTCCCGGGTGCCGATGACCTTGCCGATCGCATGATGCCGATGAGCGAGCAGGGCATGAAGGACAAGATGGAATCCTTGCCCAAGGATGCGCGCGGCGTCGTGATGTCCCTCTACCAGAACCTGCAGCACGCGCAGCAGGTCATCCAGGCGCTCACCGCCGAGAAGAAGGCGCGCTCCGATGTCGCCCAGATGCGCGAGACAGGCGCCACCGAGCGCGCGCACATCGCCGCCCAGAGCAAGATGCAGGACACCGACAAGTGGACGCAGGTGACGCGCGAGGATGCGCTCACCAAGGCGCACACCGCGCTCGTGGACACCCACACCAAGGCGCATACGAGCATCGCGGTCGCCGAGATCGGCGCGGCTGGACAAATGCTGAACACGCATGCCGAGGCGGCGCACAACAAGGAAGCGGCCCGCGATCTCGTCGCCGCCGCCGACCGGACCGTTCACGAGGACTGACGTGCGCCGACCCGAGTATGCGAGCTGGTGGAGCGCCCACCTTGATCGGCTGAATGTGCCCAGGCGCGAGACATTGACCCTGCGCGGAGGCACCGCGAGCAAACGGCTAGACACCGAGGATGATGACCATGCCCAAAGTGATCACGAGCGAGGGATTGAACGAATTCGTGTCCACAGGCGAGCCCACGAGCACGATCTCGAGGAAGCAGCCCAAGGGCACGCAGGCAAATCCCAACAAGCAGGCCGCACAGGCCGCTGAGGCGACCCCGCCACCGTTGCCCCCGCCTGTCGATAGCACCGCGCACGCGACGCCTGCCGAGGCGCCCGAGCGCGATATCGAACAGGACGACGATTGGAAGAAATACGCTGATCTGCCGATGCCCGAGCGCATCAAGAAGGTGGTCGGCAAGAAGCATTTCGAGATGATGACGGCGAAGGAGGAGAGCGCGGAGCTCGAACGCCTCGCCGAGCAGCAGTACAACCGCGCGATCATGGCCGAGAAGGCGTTGCGCGAGATCCAGGCGGGACAGGTCCCGCCGGCGGCGAGTGCCGCCCCCGTGCAACCTGAGGAAAAAGCGCCTGACGAGCACGATCCGAAGTACCGGAACGACAAGGGCGAGTTCGACTGGGTCACTTACACCCGTGACACCGCGGATCATTCCGCGAAGCAGGCGGTGAGCAAGTTTCAGCAGGATCAGCAGAAGGAAGCGAACGAGCGAGCGGCCACACAGGCGAAAATAGCCTACGAGGCGCGCGTCGAGGAGGCGAAGAAGCTCCACCCTGACTTTGATCAGGTGGTGCCGGGCGCCGATATCCACACTCACCGTGCGGTCCTCGACTACGTGTTCTTCGACAGCAAAGTGCCGGGCCAGATCGCCTATCACCTCGCGAAACATCCTGAATTCCTGCGCCAGATCAACTCGATGAGTCCGACCGCGGCGGTTGCCGAGATCGGAGCACTCGCCAAGACCTTCGAGAAGCCCACCAGCAATGGCGCCAGCGCGCCGCCGGTGATCGCGACTCCAAGGTCAAGTGGAGCACCCCCGCCGATTACGCCACTGGATACGTCAAGTTCGGGCTCGGTCAACGTCGACCCCTCGAAAATGTCGTTCCAGGAGCTGCGTAAGTTCGAGCGTCAGCGCCAGGCCCAGTCCAGGCGCCACTGACGCCGGTGGGTGCTCCTGACACCCTTTAACTTCAGGAGTATCAGTCAATGGCTAACCAGCTACTGACGATGAGCTACATCACCAATGAAGCTCTCGTCGTGCTCGAGAACGAGCTGGTCATCGCGAACCGGGTGGAGCGCCAGTATTCAAATGAGTACGCGCAGACCGGTGCGAAGATCGGCAACACGGCGAGCATTCGCCGCCCGCCGCGCTACATCGGCACCTACGGCCCGCCGCTGAACGTCGAGGATACCCTCGAGACGTACGTGCAGATCGCGTTGAACTACCAGTTCCACGTGGACGTGCAGTTCACGACGCAGGATCTCGCGCTGTCGATGGACATGTTCAAGAAGCGCGTGCTGCGTCCGCAGATTGCCTCGGTCGCGAATCGCATCGATTCGGACACGGCGCAGTTCGCGTTCCTCAACACCGCGACGACGCTCGGCACGTTCGGCGTGCAGCCGGCGAGCTACAAGATCTTCTCGGATGCGCGTGCGTATCTTGCGGCCGAAGCCTGCCCGACCGAGGGCGAGAAGAACTGCGTGCTCGACCCAATCACGATGTCGAGCGCCACCGATGCGATCAAGGGGTTGTTCAATCCCCAGGCGCAGCTCGGTGAGTGGCTCGAGAAGGGCCTCATCGCCCGCCAGTTCGCGGGCCTCGACTGGTGGGAGGATCAGAACATCCCTTCGTTCGCCACGGGCACCAACCAGGTGCACACCGCGGCGACGGGCTGGTCGCTGAAAACGACCGCAGCGGCCGGGCAGACGGCGCTGATGACCTCAGGGTGGGCGGCGTCGGGCACGCTGAACCTCGCCGGTGGCGCCTTCTCGACTGCAGCCATCTCGGTCGGTGATGTCATCCAGATCGCCGGGGTGTATCCGGTGAACCCGCAGAACCGCATGCAGTACGGCAAGACGCCGAAGCAGTTCGTGGTCCTGCCCCCGGGTGGCTTCGTCACGCCGCCCAATGGCGCGGCATCGCCCGGCCTCACCTACGGCAACTCGGCGCTCGCGTTCGGGACGTTCAATCCCGTCACGGGACTGTACTCCCCCGATGGCAGCGGCTTCGTCAGCGTCGTCATTGGCGAGTGCATCATCTCGGGTGGCCAGTTCCAGAACGTGACCGCAGCGCCCGCGACGACCGCGCAGGTGGTCATCAACGGCATCCCGTACGCGAACACGCTGACGACGACGCAGTCCGTGGTGTCGCCGCAGGGCCTCGTGTTCCATAAATACGCCTACGCACTCGCGTTCGCCGACTTGCCGCTGCCCCAGGGCGTCGAGTTCGCCGCCCGCGCGTACGACGACGAGGATGTGGGGATGAGCATTCGGCTCGTCACGCAGTACACGATCAACAACGATTCAGAACCGACAAGGGCGGACGTGTTGTACGGCCCCGGCTCGCTCTATCGTTCGCTCGGCATCCGCATCGCCGGCTAACCCGGAAAAGGAGAGAACATCATGCCTTCCATCAATCCGGGACCGGCGACGACCGCGACTGCCAACAGTCAGGCGACGCTCGGCCCTGAGTACACGCCGGCCTACCTGCCGTGGTCGCAGGAGCAGAACCAGATCCGGCTGCTGGCGAAGTTCGCGAGTGTCGATACCTCGGTGGCCGGCGATCGTGCCGTCACCCGCGTGATCAACTCGGTTCGCTGGGTGCCGACCTCGGTGACGGTCGTGAGCACGCTCGGTGCCACCCAGACGCCGGCCACCGCCTATGTCGGGGTTTTCACGAACCCGGCAGCGGCGGCGTACACGGTGCTCGCGGCGACGGTCCTCACGGGCCTCACCGCGAGCGTGCTCGTGTACACGGCGGCGGCCAATACGACGACGATGACCGTCGATACGCAGCTCTACCTGAACGTGGGAACGACCACGGCGGCGGGGCTCGTGGATGTGCTCGTCTACGGGTACGACCTCGGCCCGTAATTCGCGTCTGTGAGTTAGTCCAACTCAAGGGGTGGCGTCAAGCCACCCCTTTTTTCATGCGAGGGATGCTTGCCGCACTCCGTTTTCTTCGCGACTCCCACCTATGACTGCATGGTGAGCATCGAGCATCACGGCTCGATCGTGAATGCCGTGCAGATCCTGGCCTCGGGCAAGCACGATGCGCGCATCGGCACTATCGGCGGCTGCTGCTTCGTGGATCGCGCTCGAAATGCGCTCGTGAAGTCATTCCTCGAGTCCGATTGCACCGATTTGTTCTTCATCGATGCCGATATCGGCTTCGATCCGCTCGTGATCCCGCGATTCATGGAGTCGCCACACGAAATCATCGTCGGAATACCACCTAAGCGTAAGCCGGAGGTGGAGTTCCACATCGGAAAGGCCACCAACGCCTTCACCGAGGGCGCTTTCGAATGCAAGGAGGCGCCGACCGCGTTCATGCGAATTCGCAGGAGCGTGTTTGCGAAGCTCGATGAGGCGTATCCCGAGCTCAAGACGCTGCTCAAGGACCCCAAGGACCCGACGCCGTACTTCCAGTGCGCGATCGTGGATGGGGAGTTCCTGGGCGAGGACATTTTCTTCTGTCGCCTCTGGGCGCGGATGGGGTACTCGGTGTGGATCGACGCGAACGTCGATTTCACGCACCGGGGTTCGCATCCCTTCAAGGGCAATTGCTTGCAGCATCTCGTTGACACCAAACAAGTCGTATTGAAGGAGAATCCGTAATGCCAGGACCTGCCACCATCAGTCGCGGCAACATCGATCTTGAGATGATCATCGCCGTGAACATCGCGGCGGGCACCGTCGCGACCAATACCGCGACCTTCGTCACCGTCTCGGTACCTGGCGTGCTGCCGGGTGACTTCTGCAACCTCGCGCCGCAGCAGTACCTGTGGCCGGCCTCGCAGCCCGCGCTCAACCTCTATGCGGATTCGGCATGGGTCGCGGTGAAGGACGTGCTCACCGTCTCGTTCTCGGGTGGCACGGGAGCCGCCGCGACGCAGACCACGGCGCTGCCGTACATCCTGAACGTCGCGCGCTCCTACAACTACTCGATCAACCAGACCCTGCTCGCAGCGGTCAACTAGGAGCGCGTCATGGAAACCCGCCCGTTCCAGCCGCTCTACGGACCGACCACGGGAACCGGGTCGGGGAAGCTGTTTCCCAGCGTCACGGTCGCGGGCATCACCGCGAGTGCGGTCGCCTCGGCGGCGTTCCCCGGCTCCGCGCTCAATCAGTTCGTGCAGATCCGCGTCGCGAACATCACCGCCTCGTGGGCGTACATCAACTTCGGGCTCGTGAGTGCGCTCGTGGCCGCCACAGTGGCGACGGGACTGCCCATCGCGCCGGGGTCGGTGGAAGTGTTCACGGTATCGCCTGAGGTGAATTCCGTGAGCGTGATCATGGGGACGGCTGCCGGGAATGTGATCTTCACGCGCGGCGAGGGGATGTAAGCCGTGTCACTGCACTACCTCGGAGGTCCGACACGCCGCCGCAGGCCAGTGCAGTCGTTCACGCCGCTCGATCTCTTTCTCCCCGCAGGCACGATCCAAGGCGCGTGGTTCGACCCGAGCGACATCAGCACGCTGTTTCAGGACAGCGCGGGGACGACGCCGGTGACGGCGGTGGAGCAGCCGGTTGGGAAGGTGCTGGACAAGAGTGGTCGCGGCAACCACGCCACGCAAGCGACCGCCGGCAACCGGCCCACGTATCGGGCGCGGTATAACCTGCTGTTGCAGAGTGAGGATTTCTCGCAGGGTGTATGGACCAAGGCCAGCGTGACATTA
>Ga0302322_100001598_pt1 | contig 18650 bp, 24 predicted proteins | sample Fen_T0_2_FD_203757 | JGI IMG/M metagenome (GOLD analysis project Ga0302322, IMG submission 203757) | Peat permafrost microbial communities from Stordalen Mire near Abisko, Sweden - Fen_T0_2 | ecosystem: Environmental > Terrestrial > Soil > Wetlands > Permafrost | place: Sweden: Abisko... | reverse complement strand
GTCCGGGTCCGTGGGAGCCCTGGGGGAGCAATCCCCCGGGGCCACCTAGCCGGGCCGCAACTCAGCGCGTCACAGCCTTCGGCGTCGAGCTGCGGTTGCTTCACATCTCGACATGTTTCTGACACGCGTGACCGGTTGCCAGCGGCCGTGAGATCGATCGATGCTGCGCACGGAGAAATATCATGCGCTCATCGAATCGACTCAACTCTCTGTCCTGCTTGTTTGCTCTGGTTCTGGCGCTACCGCTGGTTGCTTGTGGTGGCAATAAGGCGCCGCCCGCGGTCGCTCCGCCGGCGCCCCCGCCGCCCGCGACTGCCAGCGCTGCGCCCGCGCCCGCGCCGCCGGCCGCACCCGAGCCCGCGGCGAGCGCTGCGCCGGAAGCGCCCGCGCCGCCGAAACCCAAGTTCGATCATCGTCACGCGGTGATGGCGCTGTTCCTCTCGAGCCTCGACTCAGTGCAGCTGAGCGCCGAGCAGAAGCCGACCATCGACGGCATCAAGGCCGATTTCGCCAAGCACGCGGAAGTGGCCAAGGAGCCGCGCGAGAAGCTGGAGGCCGATGTCGTGACCGGCGTGACCGCGGGCAAACTCGATCAGGCCAAGGTCGACGCGGACATTCGCGCCATGAGCGCCGCCGTGGCTGCGACGCAGCCCGCCCTGCAAGACGACATGAACCGCTTGCACCAAGCGCTCACTCCCGAACAGCGGAAGAAGCTGATCGAGACCGCGCGCGAGAAGGGCAAAGAGATGCACGAGCACGGCATGGCCATGCACGAGCACGGCATGGCCATGCACGAGCACGCTGGCAAAGGCGGCGAGCACGCTGGCAAAGGCGGCGAGCACGAACACGGCACGGCCATGCATGAGCACGGCGACAAGGGCGGCGAGCACGAACACGCTGGCCAAGGCATGGGGCAGGGGCCGCTCGCCAAGCTCAGTGGAGAGCTCGCTTTGACTCCCGAGCAAAACACCAAGATTCGTAATAAAATCGAGGCATTGATGAAGGTCGAGCAGGCCGCGATGAAGGACCAGATGGCGGCCACCGAGAAGCACATGGCTGCGGTGGGCACGGCCTTCGAAGGCGACAAGTTCGACGCCAAGAAGGCCGGCGTGGGCGCGCAGGCGCCAGCTCTGGTGAGTTCAATCGCGACCGCTCGCGTGAAGTTCGTGCAAGCGGTGCTCTCCGAACTGACCGCCGAGCAGCGACCGAAGTTCGTCGCGCATCTTCAGGCGCACAACGCTGAGATGGACTGACGCAGAAAGACGGCGAGGGCGCGCTCCCCGCGCTCTCGCTGCGATGCTGCGACTACGCAACGGGCCGGTCGACTTCTCCAACAGTGCCGTCGTCTCGAGCGAGGGGCTTCAGCCGAGCCCCCCTGAAAGCGCTTTGCGGCAGCCAGCGTAAGTGGAGAGTGCATCGGCGTAGCGACCCTGCGCCAAGCTCACCCGCATCAGCCCGGCCTCGTGACCGTCATCGATAGGGCCGCGCCTGCCTGGCAGCACGGAGGCACATCGCTGGCCGGGCAATGTACGGGAGCTACGCAATTGGATCGAAGCGACCGTGGCGATGGGAGAAAGCCCGGAGCTCGCGGCGCATGAAAGCGCGCCTGACGTCGCAGACCGCGACGCGGAGCTACATGCGATGTCCTACGAAGACGCGCGGCGGACGGTGCTGGAGGACTTCGAGCGACGTCATGTAACGCAACTGCTGCGCGCAACGGGCGACAACGTGGCCGCTGCATGAGAACGCCCTGTGGTCTGCTGACGACACCCTGCAGGCGCTGGACGACAGATTCTGGACGACACCGTAAAAATTCCCCGGTTTATCGGCAGCAGCGGCGCCAAACGAATTGGCCCGGAGCTTGCTGAAGGGTTTGCAAACGAAGCTTCGCTATCCCGAACTTGGGCGCTCATCGCGGTCGGATCGGACCCGCAAAGCCAGGAGATAATACAACGATGCGACAGATGTGCCGCCCGATGCCGACGGAGACGAAGTTCCCGACGCAACGGACAAGTGTCCAAACCAGCCTGGCCTCGCGCCAGACGGCTGCCCCCCACCCAAAGACAGCGACGGCGATGGCGTGGACGACGCGCGTGACGCCTGTCCGAACGAGGCAGGCCCTGCTCCCACGGGGTGTCCGGACCGGGACTCGGATCACGATTGTGTGCCGCTTCCGCAAGACAAGTGCCCGGATGCGCCGGGGCTGCCCACGGACGGCTGCCCAGATCCGGATCCGGATCACGACGGCATCACCAGCGACAAGGACAAGTGTCCGACCCAACCCGAAACGGTCAACGGCTTCGAGGACGACGACGGTTGCCCAGACACCCTGCCTGACAAGATCAAGAAGTACTCGGGCGTGGTGCCTGGTATCGAATTCGATCTCGGGCGCGCCACCGTACGCGCCAAGTCACAGCCCACGCTCAACGAGGCAGCTGGTGTGCTCAAGGAATACGCCGCCTTGCGTATCTCGATCACCGGTCATACCGACAACGTCGGTGATCGCAACAAGAACCTCGAGCTATCGAAGGCGCGCGCCGAAGCGGTAAAGGCCTACCTGGTGCAGCAGGGCATCGATGCGGGGCGTATCGAGACCCGTGGCGCAGGCCCGGACGAGCCGATTGCGGACAACAAGCTAGATGCGGGGCGCCAAAAGAACCGGCGTATCGAATTCAAACTTCTCCAACAGTGACCACCTGACCGCGCGATTGGGCCGACGAAAATCGGCTCGCTCTCGCGGCAAATAAACAACACCTGAGGACTTCTTAAATGAAAAAACCAAGCTACGCCTTGTGTCTATCCTTTCTGGTCGCCGCTTGTGGCGGCCCGCTCAAATATCAAATTCCGTCCAGCCCCCGTGCCCCCGGCGCAGACGCCAAGATCGTCGCGGACGTCGCGAAAGACCAGGGCCAAACGCATCTCGAGCTCGAGATTACGAATCTGGCACCCCCGGGCCGAATCAGTGAAAAGTCGTCCACCTATGTGGCGTGGTACCGCAAAAATTCCAGCGCCACGTGGTCTCGCGTGGGAGGACTGAAGTACGACGAGGGAGATCGCGAAGGAAAACTGAGCGGTTCCGTACCCGAGATCGCGTTCGACTTGTCCGTGACCGCGGAGGAGAACGACAACCCCGCATCCCCATCCCCCGACATCGTCGTCGCGCAGCGGGTCGAGAAGTAACACCTGCACCAAACTGCAACCGGAACAACACCGAAGAATGAAACTGCTCAAAGACTTCAAAAGAATTCGCCGTAAAAGGCAACGTCGTTGATCTCGCCGTCGGCGTGATCATCGGCGCGGCCTTCGGAAAGATCGTCACATCCTTCGTCGGCGATGTCGTCATGCCCCCGCTCGGCTTGGCCACGGGCGGGGTCGACTTCAAGGAGCTCGCGTTCACACTGCGGGCCGCGCACGACGCGCAACCCGCGGTGCTCCTGAAGTACGGCGCATTCCTGCAGGCCATATTCGACTTTCTGATCGTCGCGCTGGCGATTTTCGCCATGGTCCAACTCCTGGCCAAGCTAAAGCGTCAACAGGCGGCCGCGGCGCCTGCCGAACCGCCCAAGCAGGAATTGCTCCTCGAGCAGATCCGCGACGCAATTCGCGCGCAAAAGACTGGCAATTGATTGGTCCATACCGGCGCTCGCAGGAGGGGTGCGAGCGCCGTTTCAGGGGTGACTTGTTCGTGCACCGTAGCGACGGCGGTCAGGTCGGACGGTCGTGTCGTGATCGAAGTGAGAGACAACGGACCGGGCATGGCGCCGGAGCTCCAGAAGCGGGTGTTTGATCCGTTCTTCACGACTAAGCCAGTCGGGAAGGGCACGGGCCTGGCGCTGTCCATCTCGCAGAGCATCGTCCGCTCTTTGGGAGGGGAACTGCTCCTCGAGTCGAGTCCCGGCAAAGGCACCACATTTCGCGTCCTGCTTTCGCCCGCCAAGGAATCACTCGGGATGCAAGGGGCGCGCTGGGCCAGCGTCAAACCTCGCGGTCGGGTGCTCGTTGTCGACGACGAGACCGCGATTCTGAACATCGTTCGACGATCCCTCGAGCGCGAAATACGACGTCATGGTGCTCACCGATGGACGAGACGCGTTGGAACGCATCACTCGCGGTGAGCGCTTCGACGTCGTTTTCTGCGACTTGATGATGCCGTACCTCCCCGGTGACGAGCTCTACGCTCGCACTCGGCTGCTCGATCCAGAGTTTTCTGAACGCTTCGTGTTCATCTCCGGTGGCGCAACCGACGCGCGAATCGCTGACTTCCTCGCGCAGGTTCCAAACGAGCGCGTCGAAAAGCCCTTCAATGTGCAAAATTTACGCGGCATCGTGCGGCGATTCGTCAATTCGGGAAGCCAGGCAAGCTGGCCTCCGCCGCCTAAGCACGCGGTAAGGTGACTCCGTTCTGCGAATGGTCAGCAGCCACGGCGAACGCGAATCGTGTGGAGCCGAGACGACAGTTGCAGCCAGTAGGCGACGATGGCAGTTCTTGCTGCTCTGGGACTGGCGCTTCGAATCGCCAGCTCGACCGCGAATTCGAGCCTAAGATTGCTTTGGCATGGCCCGTGCCCCCGAGCGTGGAGCGCAGTCTCGCGCTGATATTTTCGAAGCACCTGGCAATGCCAAAGAACGACCAAGTGGCAGCGAGTCAAGCCCGCAGTTCATCGGAGTCGGCCTGCAGTAGATCCGCCGCGCAGTCCTACAAACAGGCTCGCAACCGCGTATTGGAAGAGTTCGAACGCCGCTTCGTGAGCCAGCTGCTTGCGGAGGCGAAAGGCAACGTGGCGCTTGCCGCTCGTCACGGGCAGATGGACAGGACTTACCTGATCAAGCTGATTCGGCGTCACGGGCTGCGTTCACTGTAGTCTAACTATCCTCGACTGACGGGAGGGGCGGGTAGGAAGTGATTGTCGGTGATCGGGCTTAGCCCATGAGCGAGCCCCGGGCGCGCGAGCGCTGCCCCGGCTCGGCCTTTGGCCGAATCAGCCTCACGTTCAGAACCGAGCTCTTCAGTTGCCGCTCAGCCAGCGGCGGCCTTCGTCTGACCGGTCGAATGCACGCATCGTTTGACGTGAAGCAACGGACATGGCGGCCACGACCATATGCCAGAGGAGGCGCTCGGTGATGATCGCGACGCGCAGGACTTTCTCCCGAACCTTGCCGTTCCACTCGACGAAGCGAGCGCGCGCATCGGCATCGTAGCCCGACATCTCGTGCGCATCGATCAACAGGCCGACAGGCGTCGCGGCCGGAACCCGAGCGAGCTCCGTGTCGAGCACCTTCAGTGCGTCGTCTAGCGCTGCGAGCGTCAAATGCCCGGGCAGGCGGAGCTCCAACACGCGTCGGACGTGGGCTAATGCGTTGCGGTTCACTCTTGCAAGAGTATAGCGCTTGGTTCTCGCGAACAATCGGTTGGCCTTCGCCGCGCTCAGCGTCGAACCGTGCTCTCAAATCAGTACGCGCCTGTTCTCCACCTATTACGACACGGGTAAGTGCCATACGGAAGAGCTCGGGCCGGGCCGGGTGCGTGTCTACTTCGAGGGTTTGCGTTGGCTTTACCAAGCCGAAGTGGACGGAGATCCGCGGAGGCACGGAGTGCTTCGCGGAGCAGGTTAGCGGCGCCCGCTCGATGGGTCTAGGCAAAACAACGCCTGTCCCACGGGCGCACCGCACCCCTGGCGCTGCTAGGGCCGGTCCACGGTGGTGGACACCGCCGGGCACGACACGCGCATCGGTGGGGCCACCCTGCTCGAGCGCGTGCACGACATCGACGCGCTCGCATGCGCCTGCGGCGGGCGCCTCCGTGTCATCGCGCTCATCACGAGCCCGAAGTCGTAGCAGCGATTCTGACCTCGCTCCATCTTCCCGCCGCGCCCCCCCGATCCGCTTCGTCGGCACGCTACGCTGCCAGCGCACTGTCGCTGCACGGGCCCGCTCGGCCGGTCGAGCAGTGCCCGCCGAGCTCTGGGGAGGCGGCGGCTTAGCCCGGCTCGACGATCAAGAAGCGGTTGCCGTCGATGTCGCGGAAGAAGAACTGCGGCGGCACGGGATCCCCAACGGTGACGTCCGTCGAAAAGAGCCCCGACCTGTGCTTTCCTTTGCGCGCGACGCCTGCGTCCACGTCGACGCCGCGGGCGCGCAGCGTTGCGTGGTCCGCCTCGATGTCCTCGGTCGAGAATGCGCAATAGGTCTGATCGCCGCCAGTGCCCTTGCCCTCGCTTGGCGGGACCAGCGCGATGGCGTTCGTGGCGCCGGGCGGGGCGACCTCGATCCAGCGGCTGTTCTCACCGTACGGGAAGTCGGCACGCTTCTCGAATCCGAGCTTGTCGAGGTAGAATTTCAGCGCTCGATCTTGGTCGGCAACTGGGACGAACACCGTCCCAACCTGCCGGATACGTGTCGCGTTTGAGCTGTCAGTCATCGCCGCTCCTTCGTGTGATTCGAGGGTTGTCCATTGGACCTGCAGCCCTGCCCCGACGCAACCAGGCGCCGTGGCGCTCAGAGGCGAGCGGTCCAACGTGTGGGTGTGTCGCCGTGCGGTTCGGCGTTACAGAAATTATTCGTGGGCGCCGACTCAGCCCGAGTGCGGCGTGTGCTCGAAGGTGTATTCGCCCAGGACTCGCGCGTTGCCGTCCTTCTCGGGGGCGCGGAGCTCGACCCGCACCGTTATCGCGGGAAAGGTCCGAGCGAGACGTCCGCCCGTCGTGTAGATCACCTGTCCGGTCACGCGGTCGATCGGCGCGTCGTCCATGCGCGCCCACTCGCTTCCGTGTGCGTAGAGCACGACATCGACTCGCTGCACGTCGTGAAGTTCCGCCGAGAGGTAAGTGACGCTCAGATCGTCATCCGGCCCCACCGTGCATTGGACCGTCTCGCCCGGCTGGACGCGGTAGTGACGCATCCGCAAACCGTCCGCCAGGAGGCGATCGATGAGCGCCTGCGTGACGACCATCCCGATCCCACCTGGCATGGTGGCGACCCGTGCGACTCCTCCAGCGAGGGTTGCGATCGCTTCGAGCCGACGAGAACAAGTCTCGCACGCGAAAGCGTGTTCCTCGAAACGCTCCGCATCGGCCGTGGAAGTGTCGCCCGCCCAATAGTCGACGAGGGTCGCCATCGAGACCGGCGTTGCGCAATCGACCTGACTCACGACGTTTCCACGCCTCGAACGCCCATGCATTGCTGCAAGTGGCCTACTGCGCGGTGCCGCACGACACGCACGTTGCCCAACGTCGTCGACAGATCGGATGCAATCTCGTCGCCGTTGCGCTCACCGTAGAAGGTGAGCATGACGACCATTCGTTCGCGTGGCGGGAGCTTCTCCACGCAGCCGCGAAGCCGCTCGAGATCGAGCTGGGCGGCAGGTTCGGGCGCCAGCTCGTGCGGCACCGCGTAATGCTCGAGTAGCCGCTGGCGGCGCGCCTCGCCGCGGCGGGCCTCGCGCGCGACCATCCGGCACGATCCGAGGATGAAGGACGCGAGCCGATCCGGTTCGCGCACACGCTGTTGCCGAAGCGCATCGAGCGCCAGCACGAGTACCTGCTGGACGAGATCTTCTGCCATGGCCTCGCTCCGGAAGTGCCGCAAACCGTAGAGGCGGATCCGCTTGCCGAACCGTCGACACAGCTCGGTCTCAGCCTCGCTGTCACTGGTGCTTGCGCCAATTCGCCGGGCGAGTTCGGCATCACCAAGCTCCTCAGGCACCATCGCGGGGGAGCCTGACATGTCGATCCGCTCCCGACAAGAGACGTGTAACGCTGAACCGTCTCGCGACACGTCCAGTCGTGAGATGTCCCGCGAGGACCGAAAGGACAGTCATGAATGCCAAATCGAGACACAAGAGCGCCTGCCGTCGAGGGCTGCGCCGTTAGTGAGGCCCAAATGACCCACGCGACAGCTACGCGCGAGGAATGGCTGAGTGCTCGCCTGGAGCTCTTGGCTCGAGAGAAAGAGCTGACCCGACAGAGCGACGAGCTCGCTCGTCAGCGGCGCGCGCTCCCGTGGGTGCCCGTGGATAAGGTGTACGACTTCTCGACCAACGAAGGCACGAAGACACTGGCGGAGCTCTTCGCCGGACGCTCACAGCTGCTCGTCTACCACTTCATGCTCGGTCCGAACACACCGGAGGGCTGCCCCGGCTGCACGTTCTTTGCGGACGGCTTCGACGGCGCGACCATCCACCTCGAACATCACGACGTGACGTTTATGTCTGCGTCGCGCGCATCACTCGATACCTTGAACGCGTACAAGCGGCGCATGGGGTGGAGGTTCCCGTGGGTTTCGTCGCAGGGCAGCGACTTCAATCGCGACTTCAGCGCATTCAACGAGGAGGCTCGCGAAAACGGCACGGGGTTCAACTTCGGGACGCCGAAGAGGGCGGAGCTCAACGTCATCAAGGACGAAGAGCTGATGGCACTGAGCGGCTTCGCGCTGGAGGACGGCGTCGTCTATCACACCTACACTTGCTACGACCGCGGTACCGATGGCCTGCACCTCGTCTGGCAGCTGCTCGACCGAGCGCCGAAGGGGCGCGCCGAAGGGGCATGGAAGGACTGGCCGCGCAAGCACGACGAATACGGGACGGCCTCGAGGGTGGACGCTCCGGGGCAAACCCGCGTGAGCGACCTGCATTTCGCGTCCAGGCAGGCCGCGCACGTCGAGCACAGCAACCTGCCCGGACTCGTCACGGCAGTCGCTGCGAGAGGCAAGGTGCGTATCGACGTGATCGGCGACAAGACGGTCGGCGCGCGCGGCCCGATGACGCGCGACACGATCTTTCGGGTGGCATCGCTGACCAAGCCCATCGTCGCAGCGGCGACGATGGCGCTCGTCGATGACGCCAAGCTCAACCTTGATGAGCCGGTCGATCGGCTTCTGCCGGAGCTCGCCGATCGAAGGGTGCTGCGGAGATTCGACGGCCCGATCGACGAGACAGTGCCCGCTTGCCGCCAAATTACGGTGCGCGACCTCCTGACGTGCCGAATGGGGTTTGGCATCATCTGGGGGGCGCCCGATGCTCATCCGATCCAGCGGGCCGCGGAGAAGCTGCACCTCGCTGCATTTGGTCCGCCCCACCCGCAAGTGCCGCCGCCGCCCGACGAGTGGATACGGCGTTTCTCGACGCTTCCGTTGATGTATCAGCCCGGTGAACGATGGGCATACAACACCGCCTTCGAAGTACTTGGGGTTCTCGTCGCTCGCGCCTCAGGACGGTCTCTTGGGGCGCTGCTCGAGGAGCGGATCTTCCAGCCGCTAGGCATGAAGGACACCGGCTTCAGGGTGCCGCCTGGGCATCTCGATCGGCTGGCTACGAGCTATGCTGCCAATCCCGCAACCGACAGCCTTGAGCCGTACGACGGCGTGCAGGACAGCGCTTGGAGCAAGCCACCGGCGTTTCCTTCCGCGGCTGGCGGGCTCGTATCCACGGTGGACGACTTGCTCGCGTTCGGGCACATGATGCTCGCCCGCGGCGAGCACGGTGGAACGCGCATCCTATCGGCCGCATCGGCGCAAGAAATGACGAGGGACCAGCTCACCGACCAACAGAAGACCGCTTCGCCCATCTCGGCCCGCCCGACCTATTGGCAGAGCCACGGTTGGGGGCTCGGACTCGCGGTGACGATCGGAGACGGCGCCGAAACGCGCCCAGGAGCGTTCGGAAGCCAACATGTCTTCTTCGCGGTTCGCGTTCGGGAGTGCGCGGCAGCAGCGGTTCGAATCCACTGGAGCGCGCAGTGTCCCGAGGTTACGGGCCCTTTCCCGGTTGCGTCTCGTACGCATGCGGCGCTATTTCGCGGAACTCCATGGGTCCCAAGCAAGTCGAGGCGTTCATCGAAACCGGCTTCGTCAAGCTGGAAGGCGCGTTCCGCGCCGAGACTGCGGAGCGGGCTCGCGCGATCCTCTGGAGAGACACCGGGTGCGATCCGGCCGAGCCATCCACGTGGCGCCGTCCCCTCGTTCGACTCGGGATGTACTCCCTGGAGCCGTTCATCGCCGCCGCCAGTACGCCCGCGCTGCACGCCGCCTTCGATGCCCTGGTGGGCAAGGGCCGATGGCTCCCTTGCAGGAGCATGGGCACGTTCCCCGTCCGCTTCCCGTCGCACGAGGAGCCGGGAGACGCCGGCTGGCACGTCGACGCCTCGTTCGACTATGACGACCCGGATTTCTTCAATTGGCGCGTGAACGTCGCGTCGAAGGGGAGGGCGTTGCTGATGCTCTTCCTGTTCTCGGACATTGGACACGACGATGCACCAACGCGTGTTCGCGTCGGGTCGCATGTCGAGATCGCTCGATTGCTCGCCCCGGCCGGCGAAGGCGGGATGACTTTGCGAGAGCTCGCAGCGAACGGCTTCGACGAGACGTCACGGTGCGGCGAAGCGCTGGTCACGGGATCGGCAGGGACCGTCTATCTCTGTCACCCGTTCCTCGTGCACTCGGCGCAGCGCCATCAGGGGTCGCGGCCGCGCTTTCTCGCACAGCCGCCCCTCTTGCCAGCGGAGCCGGTTCGTCTGGACCGCGCCGAGGAGGATTCGTCCCCCGTCGAGCGCGCCATCATTCGCGCGCTCGCTCGCTGACGTGGTCGCTACAAATTCCGCGTCTTTTTCGAAATTCGAGATAGGCGGCCAAGGTCTGCACGCGGCGAGATGAAGTTCCCCAGCCGTTGTTGCCTGTCCTCCACCCAGGATGCTGCAGATTGCGAGCCGAAGTCCGCATGCGAGCCACACCTCTTCCGCACCACGGGCGACACTGCCGGCCCTTTCGGTGCGTTCGCCGCGCCGGTCCACTGCATCGGCGCGATAGGGCGAGCCTGAGAGCCGCTGCAGCCGCCCAGGCTCGCCACCAACGCGAGCAACACGAATCGGGCCGCCCTCAGTGGGTGGCTCCCAGGAACGTCGGTGCGAAGCGGCGCGTTCGAACCACTACGTTCGGCGACACTTGAATGCAGCTCAACGTGCGCAGCAGAGCAGCGCCTCTGGAAACTGCAACTCCGTGCTGAACGCAATACCTGCAATATACTCGCTGGGTCCGCATTCGCCCTTGTAGTAGCCGTAGTCCCAGTCGCCGTCGCCAGCGCTACCCGCGGTGCTTCCGTCGGTAGTAGACACGACGTGACAGCCGTTGTTGCTCAAACCCGGGCTCGACGCACAGACCACCGAATTCCCCATTAGAGCAGAGGGGTCCTGACTCACGCCAGCGACGTACTCGTTTTTTCCGCATTCCAACTTGAAACCGGCGTCCCAATTTCCGAGCCGAGAATAGCGACGGTGGTCGCCGGGTAGCGTCAAAGTTGCCGTGTGTTTGCCGGTAAAAACGCCTGGGCTATCGAGCTCGCACAGGATCGCGTGGGGATACCACCATCCGAACGAACCGAACCAATAGACGCCCGCGCTGACCCCGAGCTGGACGAACCCGGAAGCGCATTGAGCCTTGTAGAAACCGGGGTCCCAATCGGTAGAGAATGAGGAGAAGTCGTAATTGCCATCGCTAAACTCACCCGACGCGTACAAATGTCCTGGCACCGCCCCCAGGCATAGCGCGTCGCTATTTCGCATGTTGGCGGCCATTTGGTTCGCGTCGTTCAATGCGCCACTCAACGCAGACTGCGGAGTGATGCGGCCGCCGGGGCACTCCGCCTGGTAGATAGCGATCTGTTCCGGCGTCATGGGAGCGTTACCCTCGTTTACGACGCAGTTTGGCCGGCCTTCGATTGACCACTGGATATATCGACTGGCTTCCGTGTCCCAAAATGAAGACGTCACTTCTTGAACGCATTGTTGGTCCCAAAACGTGTTACAACAGTAGGGGTCGAACGTGCACACGTCTTCGGCGATGTACATGCTTCCGGTTGGGATGCAGTCCGTACGCTGGGTCATATCCAGCGGCAACGAGGAGCCTTCGGTACACACGTTGTGCGCGATTCGGCAAGCGGGTTTGCTAGGTGGCGCATCCCCAAAGATGTCTTTGCACACGCAGCTCGTCACGGTTCCCGTTGGCAAGCTGACAGTGCTGCCAGCATCACTCGCCGCTGAACCCGCAAATTCGCAGTCATCACGAGTTTTGAAAGCTCCCGAAGCACGCGCGGCCTGCGCAGTCGCATAGATCGCCCAGTAATACGGGCTGGCCTTTTCACCGTCACAGATCAAGTCGGTAAGGGTGAACGCGCTCGCTTTTTCCGGTCGTAAAAGGAGAGCGAACGCACCTATACAAACGACTATCCCACTCCGAATTTGCATCATCCCTTCCCTTCGTCAATCGAAACGATTTTTGGAAAGTAGATCGGGTGATGCAGACAGCGCAAGTGGAAAGCTGCTCTGAGAGGAGCTCACACCACGCGGTACGCATTAACAAACGCTTGAAAGCAATTGAGTATGCAGTTCAATGTCTACGGGAAAAAAATTGGCTCTCCTGCACGTTGAGTGGGTGCGCAGCCCACCCACCGAAACCTCGGCCTTTAGGCTGCGTTCTGCTCCTCCTCACCAGTATCGGCTGGGACGGCGTGACGCAAAAAGAGTCGAGCGTGATGAACCAGGGCATGCTCGAAGGCTTGGTCTTCGACGACGGCTCGTTCCGGTTGAACTCGGGTCAGGGGAAGCTCGTCGTTGCCTACAGCGGCAGCGTGACCGGCGCATTCTCGAAGGTGCTCGACCGTAACCTCATGGGCCACATCGATTTCGCCAACAACAGTATCTCCCTCGATGACATCGTAACGCTGGCAACGAGTTCCAATTGCGTCAAACGATGCGCGTCGGACCAGCGGTGCTCAGCACGAACCATCTCGAGATCCGCGATCGTGCCAAGGTGCTGACGGCCGCCGGCGTGTTTGGCGGCGTGGGCAACCTGGGCACCGTTCAGTCGCAGTTCGGCGTGAGGTCCAACTTGGCCGAAGCTCTGAGTGTGGGTCCGCTGTTCTTCCAAAGCTACGCCAACATGAGCGGACTGGCGGCCTCGCGCGGCGCCATCGAGCGGCAAGCCGGCGTGACGATCGGCGTGTCTCGGCCCAACACCGTAACGTCCGTGGTCGTCATCGTTCGCGATCACTTCGTTGATCGTGGTAAGGTCGTGGCCACCAACGCCGGCTCGAGCGCGAGCTTGGTCGTGCTGGGCGATCAGCTGCTGTTCGAACGTCCAGTGAGCGGGCTGTCGGGCATCGCCCCGAAGGCGCGGGTGACGGTGACCAGCCAAGCCACGCCTTCGCGCATGGGAACGCTCGTAGGCAGTGTTGTCGAGCTGCAGCCGGACGTCGTGTTATCGTGCGATCGTGGAGCAAAGCTCCCATTGCGCAATTGAGATGCAATCGAGGCAACGTCACACCCCAGTATGGCTGATCGCGGTTGGCCTTGCCTCGTTCGCCTGCTCGAATACCAATGGTGGGGAGCCCAGCCCCTCGCCGTCAGTCTGCGAAGGCTGCGTGAGCGTTCTGTCGGACAGCTCCTTGATGCCCGCTGCGGTGGCGGCTGATGCCAACTCCGTCTACGTGCTGAAGTCTCAAACCTCGGAGATCCTGGCAGCTTCGCTGGAGACCAAGCAAAGCCGCGTGTTGAGCGACAGTGTGCCGCACGCGGTCTCCCTCTTCCTGAGAAACCAATCGTTGTGGGTCACCGCTTATGACCCCAACAACGACTCGCTGTGGACGGTCGACACCGCGACGGGCGCGACCGCTCCGTTGCCGGAGCTCACCGGGCTTTATGCCGTGGCACTCGGTCCGGCAAACACGCCGATCGCGGCGCTGCGTGCCAACCGTAGCATGCGCGTCGTTCGGCTCGCGGACGACGGCGCGATTGCGAGCATCTTGTGGGAACTGGACGATACGGACGACTACTTTGAAGACTTTGCGGCCGGTCCCACAGGGGTCGCCTGGATTACGTCGGCACCGACCGCGGCCCTGTTGTATTTTTCCTCGGATATGGTGGCCGCTCCTGTTCCCGTGAAAGTGCGGCTGGCGGTGGTAAACACCCTCACCGTCGCCAACGGAACGGCCTCGGTCTTGGCCTCCACCGACGGTGGTCGCAGCGTGTTCACACTGTCCGGTTCACAACTGATCGAGCAATCGCCGCTCACCGCTCAACCGATGGGCATGCGGGCGCTGGGCGACTCGTTGCTCGTTACATCCCAAATCGGCCGTGACGTGAGTGCGCTGGACTCCAGTGGAAAGTTGCTCAGTTCGAAAACGTTGAGCCGCCCATTGAACATTCCCGCTACGAGCGATGCTCGTAACGTCTACCTACCGCTCCGGGACGAGCTCGCGATCTTTCCCAGGGTCGAAAGTTGGCTTTGAGTGCAAGGAGGGTCGCCTCAGCCAGCAGTGTACTCTGCGTAGTTTGCCTCAGCGGCTGCACATCGCCCGAGCCCGAGCCGTTCGTTGGCGTGCGCTGGACGGAAGGCAACCTCGGCTACTCGGCGCGCTCGTCGGACCCGCTCGCGTGTGCGGATGCGCTGTCGAAGGTGTCTGACAGCCGGCAGACGTCGGCGGATTTCTGGGGGCGGCCACGGGTCAGCCAGGCGGCTCTGGAATATTGGAAGTTCCGGGATAGCTCGGATTTTTATGAACACGCGGACTGTCCGAGCGAATCCGATGCCTGCTTCGATGGCGCGGTGCGCACATCCATACCGGTCGACTATCACGAGCTCGCCCACGCTTGGGTTCGCGCGGGCGTGGACGTGCACACGCAATTCGCGTCCGAAGGCATCGCGACGGCCCTGAGCTGCATGCCCTTCTCGCGCTCGAAGCTTTCGGACTCGCCGCTCTCGGTCGCGCTCGGTTCGGGTCCGAACTTGAACTTTCACGCTGCCGGACGGCTCGTGATGGGGTTGCTCGCGCTCGGTTCGACTCAAGACCTGATTACTTGGACCGAACGAGTCGACGCCGCCGCGGATCCTGTGGCCACCGCTGCAACCGCAGCGTTGGAAATCTACGGCAAGCCTCTGGAACAGATCTGGAGTGAAGCCAGCGGCGAGACCGCTCTCCCCTGCTTCGCGCTGAGCCGCTGCGACGCACCTTTACTGCCGTTCGCCAAGACGCGGCTGAAGACGACCTGCACGGGCGTCACCAGCTATCTGCTTTCGCGGGATCTCGGTCCCGCACTTGGGCTGTCGATCGTCGGGGCCGCGCCGGAAATTCTCGCCTGTTCGGCAACTGCGGGCGCCTATGCACCCAGCAGCACCGGTTTTAGCGACAGCCCCGCGACCGCCGAGTACATCATCGAAACACCGGCGGAACCACGCCTTTTGACTTTGGCCGAGCGCGATCCCTCGCTCGAAGCATTGCTGACCACGCGTGCGTTGCCGAGCGCGTTCGCTCGAACATGCTCACTCGAGGACCCGCTGCAGCTTTCGGTCGACGAAACCCGCATCATCCTGCCCGAACGCAGTGATACTCTGTACTTCCCGCTGCAGGTCGAAAGCGGCATGCTCGACACGACACTCGTCGGTTCGGACGTCAGCGGCGTGTCACTTGCCTGGTGCGAAAGCTGCGACAGCTGCGCGCCATCGCCATCGGGCACCGTCGTCGGCACGACCGGCGCTGGTGTGCTCAGAGTTACACTCGAACAATCGACCACGTCTCGAGTCCTCTCCGTTCTAATCAGCAATCGTTGACTTGGCGGGTCTGTGCCGGGCAGACAAATGGCTAGTGCCGGCACCGACCTCGCTAGCGCCGCGCGCTTCCTTCGTCACCAGGCCGAGCTGACCGAGCCGCCCTCGCGCGCTCCCGCTGGCGCCCCACCGTACTGCCAGAGTAAGACTGTACGACGACACGGCCAATCCGAGCAGTCCTCTCAGCTGGGGGCGGGGTCGTCGGCCAACCTGTACTACGAGACCCTCCACGATCCGGCTGCCAAGAGTCGAGTGCCACGCAACGGTGCCCACCGGTGTGGCGGTTTCATTGAGCCAAGATGTCACCATTCGACGCTGGGCCGAGCGCGAAAACGACATCGTGCACTGGACGGAGTTCGAGCACGGCGGCCACTTCGCTGCCCTGGAAGTCCCCGAGCTCCTGGTACCGGCCATACGAAAGTTCTTTCGCGAGGTTTGCGGACCATGAAGACCATCGAAAAAGGCCGAGCGAGCCCTGAGCAGCCCGGCCGTGATGCCTATCCGCACCCCCGCAGCGGCTTCGACACTTGCGGCGGCGGAGTCCTGCCCAACGTCTGCGGCTGCGCGCCGCACCCGCTGACTTGACTGCGCGAGCGACGGCGGGCGTTCAATAGACTAGGCTCGCGGCGGCATGGTCCGTGGCTTGGCGTCGATAGCGGTAGTGGCCGTTGGCTTGGCGAGTGGGACGGCTAGGGCGCAGGACGCATCCGAGCGAGTCTCGTTGCGCTATAGCGCGCCTGATGTTTGTCCTGATGATGCGGAGTTGGTGCGAGCGGTCGAAGGCTTTTTGGGCCAACCGCTGGCGGAGGGGCGCGAGCAGCGGCTCTCCGTCACCGTGAACGTGCAGGGCAACCCCGGAAGTTTTTCGGCCAAGCTCTCCTTCAAGAGCCCGCAGGGTACGGAAGAGCGCTTCTTGGAGCACCCCGACTGTAGCAAGCTGACCGAAGGCGTTGCGCTCTTGGCCGCGCTCGCCATCGATCCCGAGCGCGTGAAAGCACACCAAGCCGCCGCCGACGCGATCGGCAGCGCAAAACCGGCGCCGACGCCGGCACCCGAGCTAAAACTCGAACCGCCACCCCACGCGCCACCAGCGACCGAGCGCAGCGTCGTGTGCCCCGAGCCGCGCAAGACACCGCCGCCAGAGCCGACGTCTGAAGGCACGCTCAGCGTAGCGGCATTTTTGGGCGTCGGCACGTTGCCGGGCGCCACGCCCGGCGTCGCGACTGAAGCGGGCCTCCGGGTGCGCCGTTTTCGGGTGGCGCTGGTCGGGCGCTATTGGTTGAACAGCTCGGCAGACGTAACGGGCGGGCCACCGAGCAGTATCGAGTTGTCACTCGCGACGATGGGTTTGCGAGCCTGCGTGCTGCCGGCAGTGGGAGCCTGGTCGTGGCTGGTCTGCGCCGGCGCCGATTTGGGGGACATGGCCGGTTCCGGGCAGGGGGTCGACAACGCGCACACCCGGCACGCGCTGTTGGCGGACGCCGAAGCCAGCCTTTCGCTCGCCTACACCCGTTCCCGCGTGGCCCCGTTCGTCAGCCTGGGCGCCTCCGTGGGCCTGGCGCGGCCTCGCTTTGGGGTCGTACGCAACAGCGTTCCGGACGAGACCTTCCAGCCCAGTCAGCTGGGAGTGCTGGCATCCGTCGGCGTGGCTTGCGGACTCTGAGATCGGGTTTGTCGATTTTGACAAATGAATCCAGACTGCCTGGGGAACCAAGTGGGTGGGGTGGCAGGTTCCGTGCTCGCCTACCCAGCGTCCCAGGCCGCCGTCGGGAATGTAGAGGCGCTTTACCGCGAAAATCACGCGTTCGTTTGGCGCAACGCCCGGCGCCTGGGCGCCCAAGAAGACTGGGTCGATGACGCGGTGCACGAGGTCTTTCTGGTCGCGACCCGCCGCTTGCACGAGTTCGAAGGCCGATCGAGCGTCAAGACCTGGCTGTTTGCGATCACCTTTCGCGTCGTGCAGCGGTTGCAGCGCGACAAGTTCCGGCAGCAGCGGCACACCGCGCGCTACGTGCGCGAGCAGCCGCCCGCCGTCGTTGATGCGGCCAGCGAAACCGAGCGCGCCGAGTACCTGCGCTACCTGCTCGCCCTCTTGCCGAACCCGCAGCGCGCGGTTTTGATCCTAGCAGAGCTTGAAGGCTTCACAGCGGCTGCTATCGCCGAAGTGCTGGGTATTCCGGCCGGAACGGTCGATTCCAGGCTGCGCGCGGCGCGGTTGGCATTGGCCCGAATGGCGGAGCGCGAGCGCCTGCGCGACGAAAGATGGAGCAAACGATGACGAGAGACGACCTGTCACGTCTGTTTGAGGCCGAGCGTGCCGTTCAACCACCACCCCGAGCCCTGGAGCACGGGCTGTCGCGCTTGCTCACCGACGTGGCTCAGCAGGTAGCGCCGCTGCCAGTCGCGACGGGCTCGCTCAAGCTCGGCTTGTCGGTGGCGTCAAAGTGGCTGATCGGTGGTTTCCTCCTCGGGCTCACGGGCGCCGGCGCGGCGTCCCAGATCTGGCCACGAGAGGCGGCCGTGCGGCATGCGGTCACGAGCGTGGGGCAGGCGGTGCGCGACAGGCCAGCGTCGCCCGCGCCCGCGGTAACGCCCGCGCTGCCGGTCGAGGCGCCGCGCGAGCCCGAGCCCATGCCGGCGGTGGCCGCACGGAGCGATCGATCGGTGCCGAGCGCCGTGCCAGTACCCAGCGACAGCGCTGCGACTTTCGACGCCGAGCTACGCCTGATCACGGCGGCCAAGAGCGAGTTCGACCAAGGGCGTCCGGAGCTTGCGGCGGCGTGGCTGTCCGAGCACGCCGAGCGCTTTCCGACCGGAGCTTTCGCCCTGGATCGCGAGGCGATGCGCGTCTTGGTGCGCTGCAGCCAGGGCAAGGATCCGATTCTGGCGCGCACCTTTGCGCGGCAGCATCCGAGCTCCCCCATGCTGGGCCGGCTGCTGCGCGCCTGCACCCCGCTCGAGCCCGCGGTGTCGCCGTCAGCGGTCGATTTTCCCAAAATAGACAAATGAACCGGCACGGCTCGCGGAACGAACGGATTGAGAGGCGCGCGGATGGAAGGGCT
>Ga0302322_100001597_pt1 | contig 18657 bp, 14 predicted proteins | sample Fen_T0_2_FD_203757 | JGI IMG/M metagenome (GOLD analysis project Ga0302322, IMG submission 203757) | Peat permafrost microbial communities from Stordalen Mire near Abisko, Sweden - Fen_T0_2 | ecosystem: Environmental > Terrestrial > Soil > Wetlands > Permafrost | place: Sweden: Abisko... | reverse complement strand
CGCGGGCGACCGCGGGCGACCGCTTGCGCGGCGCGCTCGAGCGCGGCTGCGGCGCCCGGCTCGCCCAGCTGGCGCACTTCCCGCGGTTCCCCGATACCGAGGCCGGCACGAGCGCGCTGCTCGAGCATGTGATCGATCAGCTCATGTTCAATCCCGCGTACAAGCCCGTGGTCGCCCAGTGCGGCGAGGTCATCCTCCACTGGGGCGCCCCGCCCGACACCTGCACGCGCCTCGTCGCCCGGCCGCGCGACGTGCTCGCCGAGCAGGGCGCGCTGGCCGCGGTCGACGAGCTCCTGGTGTGGCGACGGCGCAAGGCCGAGCTGGCGCGGCTGCACCTGCGCGAGCTCGGCGTTCCGGCGCCCGCCGATCGGGTGGTCAGCTTTCAGTGCGTCATGTTCGGGGGCGCCGAGCAGGCGCCGGTCGAGCACACCGTGGCGCTCGACGGCGACGCGCTGGCGGTCCGCGAGGTGCGGATGGCGCCGCTCGGCGGCGACGGGGCGAGCCAGATCCGGCTGTACAAGCGGCTGGCGGAGCTGTTCGCGGAGGGCTTCGGCTATGGCCGGCTGACCAGCGCCGAGTCGATCGGCGCCAAGGCCGCCGACGCGACGATGGTCGCCGCGTTTCGCGATCCGAGCCTCTTGCTCACCAAGCTCGATCTGCTGCGCGACGCCGATCTGTTCCTCGGCAACGAGTGGCTGACCGATCGGCCGGATCTGCTGGAGGTCTATCCCTACCACGTCCACCTCAAGAACTTCGTCGAGATCTTTCGCCGGCAGTACCAGCAGCATCGGGGGCGGCTGTGATGCGCGCGCTCCTTTTCGCGGTGGTCCTCGGCCTGGTCCGGATCCGCGCGGCGCACGCCGACCCCGCCGGGCGGGACGCGGGACCGCCGATCGAAGGGCCGATCGAAGGGCCGATCGAAGGGCCGATCGAAGGGCCGATCGACGCTCAGCGGGCCCGCTACATCGCCGGGCTGCTCGACGCGATCGCGGCGACCGCGCCGGCCGCGCTCGCCAACACCAGCAACTACATCTACGCGGTCGAGCGCAACAAGTGCCAGGCCCCCGACGAGAGCCTCCACGTCGGCTGCGTGGTGACCGCGGCGATCCGCAACTGCACGCAGGCCGACGCCGCGGCGCGCGATCAGTGTCGCCGGGTGTCCGACGTGATCGCGACCAACCGGCTCGGCGAAGCGGCGTTCTTGCCCGAGGACGTCCGCTACCAGATCATGGACAGCCACCGCGACCACCGCGCGGCGCTCGGCCGCGAGCTGCACCGGCGCTACGCGCGGCTGGTGGCGGAGTTCTCGATGTCGCGCCACTTTCCGGGCAGCGCCGCCGGCCACGCCGCGCTGGCGACCGGCCTCGAGCGCTACTGCCGCGACGTCGCCGGCACCCGCGAGCTGTCGTGGCAGTACTGCGTGGCCGCCGCGGTGTGGTTCATCGCCACCGACGGCCACGACGGGGAGGTCGCGCGATGAGCCGCGTGCTGCTCGCGATGCTCGCGACCGAGACCAAGAAGCTGGTCCAGGCCGGGCTCTACAAGCCGGAGAAGGTCTATCCCGGCGCGGTCGCCGCCGGCCCGCCGACCGCGGCGTCGCCGATCGACTTCATCAGCCAGGACTACCTGGGCCTGGCGACCGACGAGCGCGTGGTCGCCGCGGCGCGCGCCGCGCTCGACAGCGATGGCCTGGGGGTCGGCTCGCCTCGCGGCTTCACCGGCACGCGTGGCGTTCACAAGGCGCTCGAGCACACGCTAGCGCAGTTCCTCGGGGTCGCCGATGCGATCGTGTTCGGCTCGGGCTACCTCGCCAACCTCGGGCTCTACACGGCGGTGTTCGACAGCCGCGACTGCATCTTCTGCGACGCGCAGGTCCACCCGAGCACCGCCGAGGGCGTGCGCTTGTCGAGCGCGACCGCGTTTCCGTTCCGCAACAGCGATCTCGACGATCTCGAGGACAAGCTCAAGCGCTCGCGGTCGGCGCGGTTCCGCGCCGTGGTCAGCGATGGCGTGTTTCCGTTCGACGGCCGGGTCGCCGTGCTCGAGGGCATCTGCCAGCTCGCCGAGCGCTACGAGGCGCTCGTGGTGGTCGACGACTCGCTCGGCGTCGGCGTGGTCGGCGCCACCGGCCGCGGCGCGCGCGAGCTGCGCGGCGTGATGGCGCGCGTCGACGTCGTGACCGGCACGCTCGGCAAGGCGCTCGGCGGCGCGGGCGGCGGCTACGTCGCGGGTCGCCGCGAGGTCGTCGAATGGCTGCGCCAGAAGGCCACGCCCTACCTGTTCTCGATCGGGCTGCCGCCACCGCTCGCCGCCGCGGCGCGGGTCGCCCTCGAGATCCTCCAGCGCGGCGAGGCCCCGCTGGCCACGCTGCGCGCGCGGACCGCGGCGCTCAAGCACGGGCTCACCACGGCCGGCTTCCACGTCTTGGGCGAAGACCACCCGACCTTGGCGGTCACCATCGGCGGCGTCGTGCCGCTCCAGCGCATGGTCAACGCGCTCCACGAGCGAGGCATCTACGTGACCGGCGTGTGCTTCCCGGTCGTCCCCGAGGGCGAGGCGCGGATCCGGCTCGAGACCTCGGTGCGCCACTCCGAGGACGACATCGCCCGCACGGTCCGCGCGTTCACCGAGCTCACCGAGCTCGGCGAGCGCGGCGCGCCCCGGCCGAAGTAGCGCCGTGACCGCGATGACGATGCCCGGGGCGTGGCTAGCGCGGCAGACCGGCTTCGATCGCCGCGATCAGCGCCGCGTCGTCCGGCGTGACCTTGGGGCTGAACCGCGTGATCTTCGAGCCATCGGCCGAGATCACGAACTTCTCGAAGTTCCAGCGGATGTCGCCGGCCTGGCCGTCGGCATCGGCCACCGCGCTGAGCTCGCGGTAGATCGGGTGGCGGTTGGCGCCGTTGACCTCGATCTTCTCCATCAGCGGGAATGTTACGCCGTAGCTGTTCGAGCAAAAGGTCTGGATCTGCTCCGGCGTGCCCGGCTCCTGGCCGCCGAACTGGTTGCACGGGAACCCGATCACGGTGAAGCCCCTGGCCTCGAGCTTGTCCTGCAGCGCCTCGAGCTGGGTGTACTGCGGCGTGAGCCCGCACTTCGAGGCCACGTTGACGAGCAGCAGCGCCTTGCCGCGAAACTCGCCGAGCTTGCTCGCGGCGCCTTGCAGGGTGCGGATCGGCGCGTCCCACAGCGCCGGGGTAGCGTTCGTCGCGGTCATGAGCTCCTCAGCGGGGCAGGGCGGCTTCGACGGCGGCGATCACCGTCGGGTCCTCGGGCTTGGTCTTGGGCGCGAACCGCGTGACCTTGGTGCCGTCGGCCGAGATCACGAACTTCTCGAAGTTCCAGCGGATGTCGCCGGTGTGGCCGGTGGCGTCGGCGATCGGCGCGAGCGCCTTGTACACCGGGTTGCGGTTGTCGCCGTTGACGTCGGTCTTCTCCATGATCGGGAACGTGATGCCGTAGTTGGTCGCGCAGAACGTCGCGATCTCCTCGGCGGTGCCGGGCTCCTGGCCGTGGAACTGGTTCGACGGGAAGCCGACCACGGTGAAGCCCTTGGCTGCGTACTTCTTCTGCAGCGCCTCGAGCGTGGAGTACTGCGGGGTGTTGCCGCACTTCGAGGCGACGTTGACGACCATGACCGCCTTGCCCTTGTAGGCGGCGAGCGTGGTCGGCTCGCCCTTGAGCGTCTTGAGCGGCGTGGTCCAGATCGGCTCGAGCGCCTTGCCGACAGCGACCGGAGCGGGCGCGGTGCCGGCGGCGGGCAGGCTCGCCGGATCGGTGACGTAGGTCGGCTTCGCGGCCTCCACGGGCGCGGCGGCCGGCGCGGTCGGCGGCGTGGCCGGGGCCACCGCCACCGGGGGCGTTGGCTCCTTCGGTGCCTTGGTCGCGTCCTGGTCCGTCTTCGAGCAAGCAACAACTCCCAACACAGCAGCGGCAAGCGCGAGCTTCTTCATGGCGCCGACCGTACAATAACGACCACGGCGCGCAAGCCGTTTGCGCCATCCACGTCCGCCGCGAGCTGCCTCCCCATGCGACACCTTTATGCAGATTTCATCGACCGCGTCGCCAAGCCGATGCGGTACCTCGGCGGCGAGTATCAATCCGTCGTCAAGGATGGTGTGGGAGCCCACATCGCGGCGCGGGTGTGTCTCGCGTTCCCCGACGTCTACGACATCGGCATGTCGCATCTGGGAACGAAGATTCTCTATTCGCTGCTCAATCGCGATCCGCAGATCGCTTGCGAGCGCGCGTTCGCGCCGTGGGTCGACATGGAAGCCGAGCTCCGGGCGCGCGGCCTTCCGCTGGTCTCGCTCGAGACCCAGCGCCCGCTGCGCGAGTTCGACGTGGTCGGCATCTCGCTGCAGTACGAGCTGACGTTCACCAACGTGCTGACCTTGCTCGACCTCGGCGGCATCCCGCTGCGCGCGGCCGATCGCGCCGAGGACGCGACGCTCGTGCTGGTCGGCGGGCCGACCGCCTCGCACCCCGAGCCGCTCGCGCCGTTCATCGACGCGGCGTTCATCGGCGAGGCCGAGGAGCTGCTCGCGCCGATGGTGCTCGCGTGGGCGGCGATGCGCACCCAGATCACCGCCGGCCTGCGGACCCGACGCGACGCGCTCGTCGAGCTCGCGGCGAGGTTTCCGCTCTACGTGCCGTCCTTGTACGCCACGATGGTCGACGCCGAGACCGGGATGACGGTCGTCGGCGCGCCGCTCGATCCGCGGGTGCCGGCGCGGGTCGGCCGCGCGATGGTCGAGAACCTCGACGACTATCCGTTCCCGAGCGACGCGCCGGTGCCGTACGCCGAGGCGGTGTTCGAGCGCGCGTCGGTCGAGATCGCGCGGGGCTGCACCGAGGGCTGCCGGTTCTGCCAGGCCGGCATGATCTACCGGCCGGTTCGCGAGCGCTCGCCCGCGTCGATCGCCGAGTCGCTGATCGGCGGCGTCGATCGCGCCGGCTACGAGGAGACTGGCCTCACCTGCCTGTCGACCGCCGACTTCTCGAGCATCACGCCGCTGGTCAAGCAGTTGGCCGGCGAGCTGCGCAAGCGCGGGGTCTCGATGTCGGTGGCGTCGCTGCGCGCCTACGGGCTCAACGAGGATCTGCTCGACGAGCTCGCGCTGACCCGGATCAGCGGCCTGACGTTCGCGCCCGAGGCCGGCACCCAGCGGATGCGCGACGTGGTCAACAAGAACATCACCGAGGCGCACATCGAGGAGAGCGCCCGGCGGGTGTTCTCGCGCGGCTGGCACCGCCTGAAGCTCTACTTCATGATCGGCCTGCCGACCGAGACCGACGAGGACGTCCGCGGCATCGTCGAGACCGGCTGGCGCATGCTCAAGGTCGGCCGCCAGATCAGCGGCCACCGCGCCGAGGTCACGGTCAGCGTGAGCTCGCACGTCCCCAAGCCGCACACGCCGCTGCAGTGGTGCGCGCAGGATCGCGAGCCCGAGATTCGCCGCAAGCAGGGCATCCTGCGCCAGGTCGCCGGCCCGAGCGGCCGGTCCGGCAAGGACACCGGCCTTCGCCTCAAGCACCACGATAGCGGCGTGTCGTTCATCGAGGGCGTGCTGGCGCGCGGCGATCGCCGGCTCGCCGACGTGATCGAGGCGGTGTGGCGCGCCGGCTCGCGGTTCGATGGCTGGGAGGAGATCTTCGACCTCGAGCGCTGGAGCCTCGCGCTCGCCGCCCACGGCGTCGATGTCGACGCGTACCTCGGCACCCGGCCCGTGACCGCGCGGCTGCCGTGGGACCACATCGACGTCGGCCTCGAGGACGGCTTCTTGCTCGGCGAGTACCGCAAGGCGGTGAAGGGCCGGGCGAGCCCGCCGTGCGGCAAGGTCGCCGGCATGCTGATCCACCACACCAACCTCGCCGACGCCGAGCCGGATCGCCGCAAGCTCGTGTGCTACGACTGCGGCGTCGCGTGCGATCTGTCGAAGATGCGCGAGGACCGGCTGGTCGCGCTGCGCACGCTCGGCGCGGCGCAGCCCTCGGCGCGCGACCACGCCGTCGTCGCCGATGCCGCGCCACCGGAGCTCGAGCTGATCGATGTGTCCGAGCGCGGCGGCGGCAGCCCAGCGGAGCGCAGCGACTCGCCGGAAGGACGGGAGCGTCCGCGCTCGATCGACCGCGAGACGGAGCGGGCGGAGCGGGTGCGCAAGAACGGCCACCACGGCGCCGGCGCGCCGTACTCGACGTACCGGATCCGGTTCGCCAAGCTCGGGCGCGCCGCGTTCCTCGGCCACCTCGACCTGATCCGGCTGCTCGCCCGCAGCTTCCGGCGCGCCGACCTGCCGCTCGCGGTGACCCGCGGGTTCTCGCCCAAGCCGCGGATCAGCTTCGGCCCCGCGCTCGGGCTCGGCGTGCCGTCGCTCGGCGAGCTGATCGACGTCGATCTCGAGCACGTCGTGCCAGGGCGGCGGTCGTGGGAGATCGGCGACGCGCCGCGCAGCGAGCTCCTGGCCGGCGAGGTCCACGATCGGCTCGCCGGCGTGTGCCCGCCGGGCATCGAGATCCAGTCGTGCGAGATCGTGCGGCTCGCCGGGCATCCCCGCGCGCCGGTCGCGCCCGGCAAGCCCGACGCCGGGCTCGGCAAGCTGATCGACGCGGTCGACATCGTCATCCAGCCGGCCGCCGATGGCATCGCCCACGACGCCGCGCGGCTCGAGCGGCTCGCCGCCGCGCTGCTCGCCAAGCCCACCGCCGTGATCGCGCGCGGCGACAAGCAGGTCGATGTCCGCGCGCTGATCCACGAGATCAGCGTGATCAGCGACGAGGCCGCGCGCACGCTGTGCGCCGCGCTCGACTGGAGCGACGGCCCGCTGCTCCGCGTCCGCGTGAAGGCCACCGCGGAGGGCTCGGCCAAGCCGTCCGAGGTCGCCAAGGCCCTGGGCGTGTGGGGCATCGACGATGTGCGCGCGCAGCACGCGCAGGTGGCCCGGCTCGGCGTCGTGAGCGGCCATGCCCGCGCGGTGCCTCCCGCGGCGCTGGCGCGCCCCCCATCCGGGACGCAGCAGCCGGCGGTGACCTGAACGCGCGGTTCGAGTTCCTCGCGCTGCCGCCCGCGCGGCGGCCGGCGCAGGATCGCGGAACGATCGCCGTGTTCCGCGCCGCGCCGGCGGCGCCTCCGCGGTGCCCCGGCGCGGGGTCAGGGCGTCGCGCGTCGCAGCCGCGCCAGCGCCGCGACGCCGTGCGCGTTGCGCGGGTCGAGCGCGACCGACTTCTCGTAGTTGGCGACAGCCTTGTCGGAGGCGCCGGCCAGCTCGTAGATCTCGGCGAGGCTGTCGTAGGTATTGGCGGACGCGGGGTGATCGGCGACGTTCTGCGCGAGCACCGCGATCGCGTCGGTCAGCTGGTGGGCGCGGGCGAGCTGGTAGCCGAGCCGGTTGAGCGCGGGCTCGGCGATGCGGGCCGTGGGGCCGGCGCGGTAGTCGCGCAGCGCGGCCTCGGCGCCCTGGAGGTGGATCGCCCGGGCGAGCACGCGCACCGGATCGTCGTACGTTTCGTAGCCGAGCCAGTCGAGCCCGGGCTGGGGCACGCCGAGCGCCACCGCGAGCAGCTCGCGGATGATCGACAGGCCATTCACGCTGTTCGCGAACACGATCACCGAGAGCCTGGGCTGGGCGAGCCCGACCACGAACGCCTTGGTATCGCCGTTGTCGCCCCAGTGCCAGAACGCCGCGCCCCCGGTGGTCGTCTCGAGGCCCCAGCCCAGCCCCCACGCGAGATCGGCGCGCCGCCGGGGCGCGGGGGTGTCGATCGACTCCGGCGGGCCGTCGATCACCTGGACCTGCGGCGCCAGCATCTGCGCGCGCAGCGCGGGCGAAAGTCCCGTGCCGCGCCGGATCGCGATCACGAACCGCGCGTAGTCCTCGATGGTGGTGTACATGCCGGCGGCGGGATTGCGGTCGCGGCTCGGCGGCCTGGCGGACGCGTCGGGGGCGCCCCACAGGCCGTGCGGGATGGCGATCTGGCTCGCGTCGGCGGGCGGCCCGTAGCTCGTGTGGGTCATCCCCAGCGGGTCCAGCACGGTGCGCTGCATGAACGCCTCGAACGGCTCGCCGGAGATGTGCTCGACGACCCGGGCCAGATACACGGTGCCCTCGCCGGAATAGCTGAACTGGGTGCCCGGGGCCAGCTGGATCGTCAGCGCGCCGGTGCGCCAGTTGGGAAACCCGGTGGTGTGCGACAGCACGTGGCGCGCGGTGATCTGGCCGAGCCGCGGATCGGGCCCGACCTCGTACGAGCCCGGCAGGTACGACGTCAGCGGCCGATCGAGATCGAGCTCTCCGGCCTCGACGAGCTTCAGGACCGCGTAGGCAAACACCGGCTTGCACAGGCTCGCGGTCTGGAACACGGTCTCGCGGGTCACCGGGCGGCGGGTGCCGGCGTCGGCCACGCCGAAACCGTGCTGCCAGATCAGCTGGTCGTCGCGCAGAAGGCCGATCGCCAGGCCGGGCACGTCGCCGGCTTCCATCAACTGCGGGATCAGCGCGGTCAACGCGGTCGTGACGTCGGCCGGGGACGAGCGGGGCGGGGCGTTCGACGCGGCGGGCGCACCACACGCCGAGACCAGCGCGACGGCTACGAGCCAGGACAGCTGCATCCGATGCCGATCCACGATCGCACGCTCCGGTGGACACATGTGTAAGTTCTTATCCATACCCTGGCATGCCCCTCAATGCCCTGGGCCCTGGCTGTGCCTCCAGGGCCAGCGCAGGTCTGCGCCAGGGTCCCGCATGGTGGCCTCGGCTCCGGGGTGATATGAACCCGGCGTGGCGATCAGCCTGTCGGTCAATCTCAACAAAGTCGCGCTGCTACGCAACTCGCGCGGCGGTGCGAACCCCGCGCCCACGGTCGCGGGCCAGGTCTGCCTCGACAGCGGCGCGTACGGCCTGACGCTGCACTGGCGCGGCGACAACCGGCACACGCGGATCGACGATGTGCGGGCGGTGCGCGCGCTGTGCGACCGGCGCGGCGCCGAGTTCAACCTCGAGGGCGACGATCGCGACGAGCTGATCGCGCTCGCGCTCGAGCTCTCGGTCAGCCAGTTCACGCTCGTGCCGGTCAGGCCGGGGGAGGTCACCAGCGACCACGGCTGGGACCTGCCGCGCCAGCACGCGACCGTGGCGCCGATCATCGAGCGGCTGGCTGCCAGGCGGATCCGCACCGCGGTGTTCGTCGATGCCAACCCCGCGATGATGCCGGCGGTCGCCGCGACCGGGGTCGACCGCATCGAGATCTACACCGAACCGTACGCGGCGTCGTGGGGCAGCCCCAAGCTCAAGGACGAGCTCGATCGCGTCAAGCGCACGGCGGCCGCGGCGGTCGCCGCCGGCATGCAGGTCAACGCGGGTCACGATCTCAACCTGCGCAACACGCCGCTGCTCGCGCGCACCGTGCCCGAGATCGTCGAGGCGTCGATCGGCCACGCGCTGGTCGCCGATGCGCTGTACCTCGGCCTCGCCGAGACCGTGCGGCGCTACGTCCGGGCCTGTCGCGGAGACGCCGTCGATGCCCCGATCACGCAGTAGCGGGCGCTGGCTCGCGCTGGCGTGCGGCGTGGCCGCCGGCGGCTGCGGGCCGATCGTCGCGCCGGGCCCCGCGACGAGCTGCGGCGCCGAGCGCCCGATCGTCGTCGTCCGCCAGGCCGATCTCACCGCGATCGCGGGCTGCACCCGCGCGAGCGGCTTGATCATCCGGTCCGCCGGCCCGCTCGACGTCGCGGTGCTGCGGCGGCTCACGGCGATCACCGGCGATCTCACGATCGGCCCCACCGTCGCCATCGACCCGATCATCCTGGGCGAGCTGCGCTCGGTCGGCGGCGCGATCCACGTCGTGGCCAACGGCCTGGCGACCGGCGTGTTCCTGCCCAAGCTCGAGCGCGCGGGCCGGATCATCGTCGAGGGCAACGCCGCCCTCACGACGCTGTCGCTGCCGCGGCTCGCCGCGGTGCACGGCGACCTGCGGGTCACCGACAACGCGAACCTCGAGGCGATCGACCTGCCGGCGCTGCGTACCATCGACCAGGAGCTGGTGCTCGAGGGCGATCCGGCGCTCGCGTTGCTCGACGCGCCGCAGCTGCAGCGCACCGGCGCCCTGGCGCTCGCGGCCGGGCGGCTGCCGCGCGACGTCGTCGACCGACTCCGCACGATCGCGGCCGCGCCGCGGTTATGATGTTCGGTCGCGCGAGTTCGGTGCAGGGTATTTCGGGCGCTCGTGATCGCGATCGGGTCACGTACCACAGCTGAAACGTAAGCGTTGGAAACACCGAGGGGATCGTGCGTGGCGCCGCGCGATGTGAGCTGAATCTGCGTCCCGCCGGTAGCAGATTCTGCGTCATCCTCGTAACGCAGAGTCTGGTGTGCAGTTCTTCACGCTGGTGCACCGTGATCGGCCGCGGCGGGGCGGGTCGCTCGGTGCATTAGCGCTATCATCCCGGCCATGGTGCGCGACATTCTCGAGCTCGGCAGCTCGCTCGGCTTTCTCGACGAGCTCGCCGACGGATTTCACCGGCAACCCGAGTCCATCGACGCGAGCTGGCGCGAGTTGCTCGGCGAGCCAGCCGGCGCGACGACCCCGCGCGGCGGCCCGCCGAGCGCCGGCAACCCCGCGCACGGCGGCGCCACGAACGGCCAGGCGACCAACGGCGCGCACGCCCGCGGGTCCAACGGCAGCGCCGCGATCGTCGCCGGTCTCGATCCGGCGACCGCCGTGCGCCTGACCACCGTGGTGCGGCCCGGCGGGGTCACGATGTCGCCGATCACCGCGCAGACGGTCCCCACGGTGTGGCCGCTGGTCAACGCCTACCGCAGCCGCGGCCACTTCAACGCCAAGCTCGATCCGCTGGGCCTCCTCGAGACCGCGCGGATCGTCGAGCTCGACCCCGCGACCTGGGGGTTCACCGCCCGAGACCTCGAGCGCGTGATCGAGCCGACCGGGATCCACGGCCTGGCCCGCGCGACGCTCGGCGAGATCCTGGTCCATCTCCAGCAGGTCTACGCCAACACGGTCGGGCTCGAGTTCATGCACATCACCTCGCCGGCGCGCCGGTCGTGGCTGGCCGAGCGCATGGAGACCCAGCTGCTGTCGCCGCTGCCGGCCGACGTCCGGACGCGGATGCTGGCGCTGCTCATCAACGCCGAGCAGTTCGAGCGGTTCTGCCACATCAAGTACCCAGGGACCAAGCGGTTCTCGCTCGAGGGCAGCGAGCCGCTGATCCCGGTGCTCGACGCCGTGCTGACCCACACCGCGCGGCTGGGTGCGATCGAGTGCGTGCTCGGCATGGCGCACCGCGGCCGGCTCACCACGCTCGAGTCGATCCTGCGCCGGCCCGGCCGCGATCTGTTCACCCAGTTCGAGGACGTCGAGCCCGAGAAGGCGATGGGCGGCGGCGACGTCAAGTACCACCTCGGCTACTCGACCGATCGCGTCGACGCCGAGGGCCACGCGATGCACGTCTCGCTGGCGTTCAACCCGAGCCACCTCGAGGCGGTCGATCCGGTCGTGGTCGGCCGGGTGCGCGCCAAGCAGATCCGCCACGGCGACTTCGAGCACCGCCGCGTCGTCGGCGTGCTGGTCCACGGCGACGCCGCGTTCGCCGGCCAGGGCCTGGTGCCCGAGACCTTGCAGCTCTCGGGGCTGCCGGGCTATCGCACCGGCGGCACCGTGCACATCATCGTCAACAACCAGGTCGGGTTCACCGCGTCGCCCGCCGAGCAGCGCTCGACGCCGTACTGCACCGACGTCGCCAAGATGCTCGAGTGCCCGATCTGGCACGTCAACGGCGAGGACGGCGACGCGCTGGCCCGCGTGGTCGAGATCGCGTGCGAGTACCGCGCGCAGTTCGCGTCCGACGTCGTGATCGACATGTACTGCTACCGCAAGTACGGCCACAACGAGAACGACGAGCCGAACTTCACGCAGCCGCAGATGTACGACCGGATCAAGCAGAAGGCGTCGCCGGTCGAGGTCTACGCCCGCCACCTGATCGAGCAGGGCGTGGTGTCGCCCGACGAGGTGATCGGGATGACGCAGCGCCGGGTCGCCGAGCTCGAGGCCGAGCTCGAGGCCGCCAAGGCCGCGACCCAGCGCCCCGATGGCCCGACGATGACCGCGATGTGGCGTGGCTACCGCGGCGGCATCATCGCCCAGCCCGACGACGCCGATACCCGCGTCCCGCGTCCGGTGCTCGAGGGCATCGCCGCCGCGATGACCGAGATCCCGGCCGGGTTTACCCCCCACCCCAAGATCGAGCGCCTGCTCGAGCAGCGCGCGCAGATGGGCAAGGGCGAGCGGCCGATCGACTGGGGCATGGCGGAGCTCCTGGCCTACGGCTCGCTGCTGCACCAGGGCGTCAACGTACGGATGAGCGGCCAGGACTGCTCGCGCGGCACGTTCAGCCACCGCCACGCGATCATCACCGACATCAAGACCGGCCGCGAGCACCTCGTGCTCGGCCAGCTCCACCACGACCAGGGCTTGTGCCGGGTCTACGACAGCCCGCTGTCCGAGGCCGGCGTGCTCGGCTTCGAGTTCGGCTATTCGCTCGACTACCCCGACGCGCTGGTGCTGTGGGAGGCGCAGTTCGGCGACTTCGCCAACGGCGCGCAGGTCGTGATCGATCAGTTCATCACGTCGTCGGAGGACAAGTGGAAGCGGCTGTCGGGCATCGTGCTGCTGTTGCCGCACGGCTACGAGGGCCAGGGCCCGGAGCACTCGAGCGCCCGGCTCGAGCGCTACCTGCAGAGCTGCGCCGAGCACAACATCCAGGTCGTCCAGCCGACCACCGCGGCGCAGATGTATCACCTGCTGCGCAGCCAGGTCCTGCGCTCGCTGCGCAAGCCCCTGGTCGTGATGACGCCCAAGAGCCTGCTGCGCCTGCCGGCCGCCGCGTCGTCGCTCGACGAGCTGGCCAGCGGCAGGTTCCACCGCGTGCTGCACGACGAGACCGCCGATCCGGCGCAGGTCACGCGGGTGCTGATGTGCAGCGGCAAGATCTACTACGAGCTCGCCGAGGAGCGGGCCAAGCGCAACGATCCGACGGTGGCGATCGTGCGGATCGAGAAGCTCTACCCGTGGTGGCCGCACCTGGTCGCCGCGTCGTCGCTCGACAAGTACCCCAAGCTGGGCGACCTGTTCTGGGTCCAGGACGAGCCGTCCAACATGGGCGCCGCTCAGTTCATCACGCCGCGGCTGCAGGCGTTGCTCGAGGGCCGCGCGATCAAGTACCAGATGATCAGCCGCGCCGAGAGCGCGAGCCCGGCGACCGGCTCGCACAAGGCGCACGTCATCGAGCTGCAGGAGATCCTCGGCGCCGCGTTCGGCCGCGCGTGATCTGCGCTCGTCGCGCGGTGCCTGTCGTCGAGCGCTCGCCGTGACCGGCGATCACCGGTGCGGGGTCGTCACTCGAAGCCGCGCGACCCTGCGAGCGAACCATGCCGCGACGGCAAGTTCGACGCATGGTCACCGGGGGCGAGCTCGCGATCGTCGCGTGGATCGGGATCGTCCCGACGGCGCGGCTCGCAGTCGTGCGCGGTGCTCGGCGTCGTGATCCGTCGTGATCCGTCGTGATCCGTCGTGATCCGTCGTGATCCGTCGTCGATCCAGCGGCGGCGCCGCCGCGGTCGCGCCCGCAGATCCGGTCGCGCGTGCGGTCGCGTGTCCGCGGCCTTGCGAGTAGGATGCCGCCATGGCTGACCTCGTTGTCCCTCAGCTGGGCGAATCGATCACCGAAGCCGTCGTCGCGACGTGGCTCAAGCAGGTCGGCGACTCCGTCGCTGCCGACGAGCCGGTCGCCGAGCTCGAGACCGACAAGATCACGGTCCAGTTGCCGTCGCCGGTCGCCGGCAAGCTCACCGCGCAAGCCGCGGCGGTCGGTGCCACCGTCAAGGTCGGCGACGTGATCGGCGCAGTGGAAGCCGGCGCGCAAGGCAAGCCCGCGGCCGCGAAGCCTGCGCCTGCGGCAGCACCGGCCAAGCCCGCCGCGGCTCCCGCAGCGGCCAAGCCTGCCCCCGCCGCAGCCGCAGCCGCAGCCGCGGTCGCAGTTGCCATTGCGCCGGCGTCGTCCCCAGGCCCAGGCCCAGGCCCAGGCCCAGGCCCGGTCGCGGTCGCGGTCGCGCACGGCAACGGCGAGTCGCTGGACAAGGCCGCGCTGCTCCGGCTCACCCCGTCGCAGCGCGTCCAGGCCCGCGAGGTCGGATCGATCCCCGCGTCGACGACCGCCGCCCCTGTTGCGTCTGCGGCCACGGGCCCCAGCGTCGACGACCGGCTCGCCCAGGTCGACCCGCGCGACGAGGTCGTCGCGATGTCGCCGCTGCGCAAGCGGGTCGCCGAGCGGCTGGTCCAGGCGCAGCACGAGTCGGCGTCGCTCACCACGTTCAACGAAGTCGACATGTCGGCGGTCCTGGAGCTGCGCTCGAAGTACAAGGACAGCTTCGAGAAGTCGCACGGCGTCAAGCTCGGCTTCATGTCGTTCTTCGCCAAGGCGTGCGTCGCGGCCTGCAAGCTGTTCCCGGGCGTCAACGCCGAGGTGGTCGGCGGCCACATCGTCTACAAGAAGCACTACGACTTCGGCGTGGCGGTCTCGACCCCCAAGGGCCTCGTCGTCCCGGTGCTGCGCGACTGCGACGCGCTGTCGTTCGCCGGCATCGAGAAGGGCATCCTCGCGCTCGCCGACAAGGCGCGCAGCGGCAAGCTGGCGCTCGCCGATCTGAGCGGCGGCACGTTCAGCATCACCAACGGCGGGATCTACGGCTCGATGATGTCGACCCCGCTGCTCAACTACCCGCAGACCGGCATCCTCGGCATGCACAACATCGTCAAGCGGGCGATCGTCATCGGCGACGAGATCAAGATCCGGCCGATGATGTACGTCGCGCTGAGCTACGATCACCGCGTCGTCGACGGCCGCGAAGCCGTGTCGTTCCTCGTCGCGGTCAAGGACCGGCTCGAGGCGCCCGACCGCATGCTGATCGAGGCCTGAAGACGTGTAGAACAAAGCCTGGAAACGTCTCCAGGAGACGTTGAGGTTGACCTCGACGTTGTACCAAGGCGTTGAGTTTGACGGCGACGTAGACGTCGACTCCACCGTCGACTTTGCACCTTGATATCATTGCAATCGTCGCATCCTCGTCGAGGATCGCGGTCGGGGGCAAGGTCGAGGTCGACGATGGGCTCTACGTCCACGGCCACGTCAACCTCAACTCAACCGCTTCCCTCAAGGTCAAGGCCCAGGTCGACGTCAACCGGGCGGTGCGCCTGAGCCAAGGCCCCGACCCCTTTGTTCGACGCCTCTTGAGCCGGCGATCCGCGTTGGCTGCCGGGGTGCGGCTGTGGCTCGCGGCGCAGCGCGCTCAGCGTAGCGCGCGCGCCATCACGGCAGCGCCGCTCAGCGGATCGGCCGGTGCGGACAGGGCGTCGTCGCCGACCATCGCCGCCGCCGTGTGCGTGATCCCCGCGACGAACCCCCCGGGGATCGCCGCGAGCGCCGCGACCTCCTCGCGGCCTTCGCCGGTCACCGGCCACGCCTCGACCAAGCGGCCGGTCGCGTCGAGCGCGGCGAGGAAGCTATCGTCGCCGCCGCCGGCCGTCACGGTCCGCTCGCCGAGCCGGATCGACCCGGCGTAGAACCCGGCGACCACGACGCGATCGCCGCTGGCGACGATCGCCCGCAGCCCATCGAAGTCGGTCCCTCCGAGCAGCACGGCCGCGCCGGGCGCGCCGTCCGCGCTCCACCACGCGACCAGCCCATCGGCGGGTCCCTTCGCGACCAGATCCGCGTCACCGACGTGCACCGTCGCGCGCACGCTGGCCGCCACCGCGACCCGGCCGCGCGCGTCGATCGCGACCCCGGCGACCGTCTCGTCCTCGGGGCCACCGAAGCTCCGCGCCCAGCGCCGCGCGCCTCCGGCATCGAGCGCAGCGACGAACCCATCGCCGGCCGGCGACCTGTCATCGAACGCCGCCAGCGGCTGGCCGAGCACATCTGCCCCGGGGCCAAACGTCCCGGCCACCGCGACCCGATCTCCCGCCGCGGCGACGCCCTGCACCGCATCCGCCCCGGGCCCGCCGATCCGGATCAGCCACGCGACCGCGCCAGCCGCCGTGACCCTCGCGGCGAAGCCATCCGACTTCCCGGCGCTCGACACCACGCTGCCGCCGATCCGCAGCGTGCCGGCGAACGAGCCGCCGACGATCATGCCATCCGCGGCCGCTGCCAGCGACGTCACCACCGCCCACTCCGTGGCATCGACGGCGAGCTGCCACGCGGGCGCGCCGGTCCGGGCGTCGAGCGCGGCGAGGACGGCCCCGGGCTCGCCGCGCAGCGCCACCCCGGCGATCACGCCGCGCCCGGCGAGCACAGCGATCACCTTGCCGGCCACGCTGGCGAGCGGCCCGCCGGCGCCGGTGAGCTCGGCGCGCCACGCCGGCGCATCGCCCGGCCGTCCTGCGCCGATCGCTGCGATCGCCGTGGTGACCGATGCGCCCGCCGCGCTGGGCGTCGAGGTCGACGCGGCGAACACCGTGGTGCCATCTCCGGAGACCCCGGACAGCGCCCACCCGGCGCGGCCGATCTCCCACGTGCGCCCCGCCCGGGGCGACGCGGTGGTCGTCGGGCTGAGCGGTGGGGCGGGGCAGGCCGCGAGCGCCAGCACCTGCGCCAGCGCCAGCGCTCGCAGCGCCGGCGCGGTCTTCGCCGTCGGGGCAGGCGGCGTCGGCGCGGCCGATCTCGAGCAAACGTGAACCACCGCGGCGGTAAGTCCCAAGCCGAAGAAGTCACCATGCGCCGCGATCCGGCGCAAGTCACCCCGGCGTTATCCGGTGGCGCGGCGGCCGGCGCGCTATCGGTAGCGCGCGAAGAACGTGCGCACGTCGGCCACGAGCAGATCGGGCACCCCGACGCCGCGAAGTGCCCGCCGCGCGCAAGCTCGGTCCACTGTACGATGTGGTTGATCGGCTCCGCGTAGCGACGGATGGCGGGCTTGAGATCCTTGGGGGTGACCGCGACGGCCATCGGGATCGTGGATGGCACCGGCGGGCCCCACGCCGCGCCGCCCTCGGCGTACAGGCGCGCGGACTGGCGGACGTTCCGGCTCGATCGGGTGCTGAGCCAGCGTAGCCCCGGCACGCGGTTCGTGCGGCGCGTGATGTCACGGCAGGCCCTGGCGATGGTCGCGGACGCGGTGACGAGCGGTCCGTACCGCTACCGGGTGAGGGTGCGGATGCAGGCGGCCGCGGCCGAGGTCGCCGAGAAGGTGCCGGCCGACGCCTGACGGATCGAGCCCCAGAGTCCGCGGTCGTGCACGCTGGACGCGGGCACCGCCCGGGGCGCCGGCACAAGGACGTGCCAGACCGGTGAAGGCCCGGGGGCTGGGACTTAGAACTTCTCGCCGCGGGCGCGGAGCTCGGCCAGCACCGCCGGCAGACCCAGCTTGTCGACGCGGCGCATGCCGCGAGCCGAGATGCGGATCGTGATCCAGCGCTTCTCGTCCTCGAGCCAGAACCGCTTATCCTTGAGGTTGACCTCGAAGCGGCGCTTGGTGTGGCGATTCGAGTGGCTGACGTTATTGCCGACGAGCGGCCGCTTCCCGGTGACCTGACATACGCGCGACATGGCTACTTGTTTCCCTTCGGCCCTGGGGCCGAGCCGAGGTTAGATCTTCGACTCTTTGAACTCGACGTGCTTGCGAACGACCGGGTCATACTTCTTGAGGACGAGCTTGTCCGGTGTGCGCTTTCGGTTCTTCGACGTCGTGTAGAAGAAGCCGGTGTCCGCGGTCGACACGAGCCGAATGAGCTCGCGTCCTGATTTTCCCTTTTTGGCCATGGCTTTGCTCCGGGCCGGGACTTATGGCATGGCGGACGCTGCGCTGGCAAGGGCCTAGTCGTCGTCCTGGTCCAATGTATTGCCCCCCATGGCCGCCGCGTCGGTGCCGTTTTCGCTGGTGAGCCGGGGATGGCCGTCTTCGCCAGGTAGAACCCCCGGTAATGTAGTGGTTTTTCGCTTGGCTCGGCGCTGGTCGATCGACATCGCGACGATCGTCATGTCGTCGCCTTGCTGGCCGTGATCCCCGGAGTGGCTGTCGATATCTGCCAGGATCGCCTTGATGACGTCCTCGGCGCTGCCGCGCGCGGTGCGGATCCGGCGCGACAGGCGCGACAGGCCGTAGTCGTTGCCGCGCGGGTCGCGCGCCTCGAGGATCCCGTCGGAGACCATGATCAGCATGTCGCCCGAGTGGAGCTGGACGCGGGCCTCGCCGGCCTCGAGGTCCTGGGTGACGCCCAGCGGTGGGGTGTGAGCGCGCTCCGCCTGGAGCGGGAACACGCGATCGCCGCGCCGCAGCAGGGGAACGCAGTGGCCCGCGTTGGTGAACACCAGGCTGCGGTTTTCGAGGTCGTAGATGCAGTAGACCAGGGTGGCGAACATGCCGTCGTCGCCCAGCTGGGCGATCTCCTGGTTGACGCGGCGGAGCAGGCGCGCCGGGGTGCGGGCGATCGCGGCGCGCGACCGTAGCTCGGAGGTCAGGCGGGCCATGTAGAGCGCCGCGCTGATCGCCTTGCCGGCGACGTCGCCGACCGCGAGGCCGAGGTGAGACGAGTCGTGCCAGATGAAGTCGTAGAAGTCGCCGCCGATCTGGTAGGCCGGCTCGTAGT
>Ga0302322_100001596_pt1 | contig 18658 bp, 14 predicted proteins | sample Fen_T0_2_FD_203757 | JGI IMG/M metagenome (GOLD analysis project Ga0302322, IMG submission 203757) | Peat permafrost microbial communities from Stordalen Mire near Abisko, Sweden - Fen_T0_2 | ecosystem: Environmental > Terrestrial > Soil > Wetlands > Permafrost | place: Sweden: Abisko... | reverse complement strand
TTAAAGACGATTCATGTCATGCTCTTTGGCAAAGGCCGCTAGACCACAACTAATCCCTGCCTTGAAGAAATCTCAATACGACTTTTTGGTCATCGGCGGCGGCAGCGCGGGCTTCAACGCCGCACGTGTCGCCAGCGACCTGGGCAAACGTGTCGCCATCGTGGATGGAGGCCGCCCGCTCGGGGGCTTGTGCATCCTGCGCGGCTGCATGCCCTCAAAGACCCTGCTCTATATGGCGGAGCTGCTTCATCTCGCACAAAAGGGGAAAACTTTCGGCCTCAAAATCCCGCGGGCCACCGCCGATCTGAAGGCGATTCAGGCGCGCAAGAGGAAGATTATCGCTGACTTTGCTGGATACCGCGAGAAACAGCTCCTCTCTGGAAAATGGGATCTTCACCGCAGCCAGGCGCGGTTTGTCGATGCCCACATCGTGGAACTGTCCGATCGGAAACGTCTGACCGCCGAACATATCCTAATCGCTACAGGCTCGCGGATCTCCACGCCTCCGTTGCCCGGACTGGCCGAGACGCCTTCGTGGACGAGCGACGACGTCCTCGATTTGGATTTCATCCCCAAGAGCGTCATCGTCCTCGGTGGCGGCATTGTTGCCTGCGAACTCACTCAGTTTCTCCGACGCATCGGCGCCCGCGTAACCCTGATTCAGCGCAGTCCGAATATTCTGCGCGATCATTCGCCCGAAGCCAGCGAAGTCGTTCAACAGGCCTTCCGCGACGAGGGCGTCGAACTCTACACTGACACCAAAATCGAGAAAATCTCCGGTACCGGAAAAGCCGTCACGGTGAGTTTTGTATCGCAGGGAAAACGGATCGTGAAACGCGCGGACCACCTCTTCAACGCGCTGGGTCGCGAACCCGACACAGGCGCACTTGATCTCGCCGCAGCGGGCATCGAGCTAACTTCGGCCGGGCGCGTGAAAACTAATCGTTACCAGCAAACAAACGTCCCGCATATCTACGCAGCGGGCGATGTCGCCGGCCCGTACGACATTGTTCACCTCGCCATCGCACAAGGCGAACTCGCTGCCCGCCACGCTTTCAAGGTGAAAGGACTCAAACCGATCGACGACCGTCTTGTGCTCAATGTCGTTTTCACCGATCCACAACTAGCCACCATCGGACTTAGCGAACAGACACTGCGCGACCAAGGTATCGCGTATTTGAGCGCAACCTACCCGTTTAATGACCACGGCAAATCCATGTTGATGGACGCGAATTACGGTTTCGTGAAGGTGCTCGCCGAGCCGCGCCGAGGCCGAATTCTCGGGGCCGAGATCGTGGGCAAAGACGCCGGTGAACTCATCCATTGTTTCAGCGGTCCTCTCGCGGTGCGCGCCACTATATTTGATTTGCTCAAAGCTCCCTGGTACCACCCCACGCTGGCCGAAATCATCACCTATCCGCTCGAAGAAATCGCCGAGCAGATGGGCGATAGATGAACGTCCCCAGCCGGGCACCCACCGTCGCGACAACTGGCTGCGCCGAGAGTCAGCCGAATCCTAAAACCGCTGTCTCGTTGACCGTGGGAAACAATGGAAACAGACAAAAATAACCGGGACAAACCGGCCAATGTATTTCGCGAAACAGTTTTACTCTGTGCTCTGTTTGGCTGCCTGTGTCTCCCGCTGATTTTGTCCAGACAGGAGTGCAATTACTCGCAGGATGAAGCCAGCTTTCACTTGCCCGCAGTACGGCAAATTTCAACTCACTGGCCGTTGGTGGATGTAGCCAACGATTCATTATCGGCCACGGCGCCCGGTTATCATTATTTTCTCGCCACCGTATCCCTCGTTACCGGGCAGAACGTCGTCGCCCTGCGTTTAGTCAACTGGCTCGTCAGCGCTTTTGTTCTCGTCGTGCTTTACCGGCACGTGCGCAAACTTCTTCCCCGACTGGACGCCACTCTGGTCCTGCTGCCGCTGGTCTTTTCCAGTTTTTTCGTGAAGTCGGCCTCCTGGGTGGTGACGGACAACGCGGCTCTGCTCCTGGTCACGCTTTGCCTCCTCTCGTGCTTAAAGAAGCGGACCGAGGATCGGCACACTTGGCTCGAATCACTGATTTGTTGTGCTGCTGTATTTGTTCGGCAAATGACCGTCTGGCTGGTCGCGCTGACCTGGGCAGCGGCCATCGCCAGCCCTTCAGCGGAACGGCGGCGCAGATTGGCGCAAGCCTGGGCGGGCTCAATACTGCCTCTGGCCGTCCTGGCTTTCCTTGTATTCCGTTGGTCGGGCCTGGTCCCGCCAGCATGGCGGGAAACGTCGATGACCCTGTCATTCGCCGGCCCCGTTTACCTGCTCAGTGTTTTCGCAATTTTCGGGTTTTTCTTTTTCCCCTCGCCGCTCGAACCGCGATTGTCCCGGAACATCGCGCTCGTCGGCGTCGTCGCATTCGGTGCAATCCTATTTCTGGCGCAACCAACGTTCCCCGATCACGCGGCCGGTCGCTGGGGCGGCTATCTCTGGAACCTCGCCGGCTTTTTCCCGGATCCAGCCGGCCGAAACCTGCTGTTTGCCGTTCTTTGCCCCAGCGGGATGGTTTATGTTGTTCGCCTCTGGCAGGCGCTCTCCATTCGAGGGAATTCGCACTCCGCGACTGTTTTCATTCTGGGCCTCACCGCCTGGGCCGCCACATTCATCGTGAACCGGCAGGTCTTCCATCGGTATTTTGAGCCAACAATTCTCGTCTTCTTAATCGCCTTGGTTCCGCTTCTCCTGCCGGGCGCACATAATCTTCGCCGGTGGCGGCTGGGGCTCGGCCTTTGCAGCGCCCTCCAGCTGGCGCTGACGCTGGCCACCGCTCATCTGGCGGTTTGGCGGTAGTGCCGGTTCGACTAGGCTCGCGCGGTCCGCAATGCCTGCACGAGATCTACACGTTTTTCGTAGATCGCTTTGCCGATAATCACACCGTCGAGGTTGGCGTGATTTTTTGCCAGCGCCTTCAATACGTCGACGTCGTTCTGCACTGACACGCCGCCCGATGCGATCACGCGGCATTTGACCGCGGCGAGCATCGCTTCCTGGGCCGGTAAATTGGGGCCAGTGAGCATGCCATCGGTGCTGATGTCGGTGTAGATCAATGTCGCGACGCCCAGCTCGTCCATGCGCTTTGCCATCGCCAGCGCGCTTGTGCCGGTCGTGTCGACCCAGCCCTTGACTGCGACCTTCCCGTTTTTGGCGTCGATCCCGACGGCTATCCGGTCGCCGAATAGCTTCACCAGCTCGCTCACGAAGGGCTCACTCTCTGCCGCCCGCGTGCCTATAACCACTCGAGACGCGCCAATGCCCAGCGCCCGCTCCACCGCGAGCCGTGAACGCAGGCCGCCGCCGAGCTCCACCTTCATTCCGAGCGCGGCGATCGCACGCACGACGGATAGGTTTTTCGATTCGCCGGAAAACGCGCCATCCAGATCAACCACGTGGACCCATTGCGCGCCGTCTTTCTTGAACTGTGCGGCGACGGCAGCGGGATCTTCCGCGTAAACGGTTTCCTGGTCGGCGCGACCCTGAGAAAGACGCACACAGCGTCCACCTTTGATGTCGATGGCTGGATAAATAATCATGGCGGGCGAAATTGCCTCACGCGGAGGCATTGGTACGCAAAGAAAATCGTGCGCTTTTTCTGCAGTCGTCTCAACCGTTGCTCGAATCGTCGAGCAAGGATGCCTGCATGGCGCGAAACTTGAGCTCGGTTTCCGCTTTTTCCCTTGCGGGATCTGAACCGGAGACAATGCCCGCGCCTGAATAGAGCCGGGCCTTTGGCCCATCTATTAACGCGGAACGGAGGCCGACAAAAAACTCCCCCTCCCCATCGGAGTTTATCCAGCCCAGCGCGCCCGCATACAAGCCGCGCGGAAACGACTCCAGTTCCCGGATACGCGCCACGGCCTGCTCGCGGGGCGAACCTCCGACCGCAGGCGTCGGGTGCAACCGGGACAACACATCGAGCAAGCGCACACCCGGCGTCACCGCGGCAACAACTGGCGTGTGTAAATGCTGAATGTTGGCCAGCCGCTTGAGGCCGGGACGCTCCGCATGACGGAGGTTCAAGCCGAGCGGACTCAGCCGGCGCAAAATCGATTCGAGGACGCAGGCGTGTTCCGCCCGGTCCTTTTCGTTGCGAAGGAGAGCGCCCGCCAGCGCTGCGTCGTCGCTGGCTGTGGAACCGCGGGGAGCAGACCCCGCCAGCGCCTCGGTCAGCAACTCCCCCGAGCGAACACGTAACAATCGTTCCGGGCTCGCTCCGATCAGGCTTTGTCCGCGCCCGTTGGCGACGGAAAACGCAAAGCAATCTGGGTACCGCTGACGCAAACCATTCAATACCTGTAACGGGTGAAATGGCTGCTTCGCGCGCAGGTCCCTGGCCCGCGCCAGCACGATCTTGCGAAACTCCCCCGCCTCGATGCTTCGCACCGCCGCGGCCACGGCATGCTCATAATGGTCGGGTTCACCGACGTCCTGAATCCCGATCGCCTCGCGCACCGCCGCATGCGGTGAAAACTCCGGTGCATCGTAGTCGAAGGCGCCGAATTTCTGCCGAGCCCGCCAGATCTTCTCGACCATCGCATCCAGCGGGACCTTTGGCTCAATCATGAGGTTCGCCACTGCGACCGTGCGCCCGTCGCGAGTGGAAACCTGCCAGCGGGGCACGAAAACGCTCGCGGCCTCAAAAGGCTCACCCCCTTCCGTTTCGTCGAGAAACGTGAACGCCGAAAAAAAATGAGGACCGGCAAAGGGAGCGTTGAGATCGCCCACAGCGATGGTCCTCACCAGCGTTTCATCGATAAAACGCTGACAGGCCGCGAAGCGCTCCTGTCCTGAAGCGGTGAATACAGCCACGACTTCGGCACCCGCCACGGCAAACGACTCGGCGGGCCGTTCGACGTAAAAATGCCGCTCGCCTGGTTCGAAGATCGACTCGAGCACCGCGAGCGGATCAAGCGCGTCGACCTCGAGCGAAATACTGACGAGTTGCGCGCGTCCGGCCTTCACCGCCACCGCCTGACATTGCGCGAGAAATTCCCGCAGTGCCTCAGGCGACGAATTCTCGGCGGGATTGAGCGGCAAAATAGTCATAAGGTTTAAGTGATAAGGGATAAGCCGGAAAAGCCGGATAAGCCGATCGAGTCTCACATTTCTTGCTTAAACCTTATCACTTATCCCTTAAAACTTATCACTTACGCCTTACCCCTTCGCCGTCGGAGCCTGTGGCGACGAGGGCGCGGGTCGCGGGAAAAGAATCGCTGTTTCGGCGACTTTCTTACCGACAAGCTTGTTGCCCCAGACGAGTTCGTCGCGCCAGACCGCACCCGGCTGGTAGCCGAGCACGCTGTAGATCTTTTGACTGGTTTCGGGCATCACCGCCGTGAGCAAGCCAACGCCACAGCGCAGTGCTTCGGCCATCGTGGCAAGCGATGTACGCAAGAGTGCCTGATCTTTCGGCTCGGACGACTTGCCGAGTTTCCAGGGTGCGCGCAGTTCAATGTAGGCGTTGGTTGCCGTGATGAATGTAAGTGTCCGCTCCAGCCCGAGATGAAATTGGAATCCCTCGCACAGCTGGATGACCTCGTCGCGGGTCTTTTCCCACAGCGCGTGCAAGTCTTGCTCCGGTTTGTCGAGTTCGGCTGGTTCCGGCACGAGACCGCCGGCGAAGCGGTTGGTCATATTGAGCGTGCGGTTGACCAGATTGCCAAGGTTGTTGGCGAGTTCGCTCGTATAGCGCACGAGAAACTGGTCGGGCGAGAAGTCGCTGTCCTGGCCGACGTTCATTTCGCGGATAAGAAAATAGCGTAGCGCGTCGACGCCGAACTGGTCGGCAAAATCGAGCGGTTTGATCACGTTGCCCGTGCTCTTCGACATCTTGCTCCCTGAGACTGACCACCAGCCGTGCGCGAGCAACGCCTTCGGCAGCGGCAGTCCCGCCGCGTGCAGCATGATCGGCCAGTAAACCGCGTGGGCCGGCACGAGAATGTCTTTGCCGATGACATGAAAATCGGCCGGCCACAGGTCCGTGCCCTCGACTGCAGAGTAGTAGTTGATCAGCGCGTCGAACCAAACGTAAGTGACATACGCTTCGTCAAAGGGCAGCGTAATACCCCACGAGAGACGCTCGCGCGGACGCGAAATGCAAAGGTCGTTAATCGGCTCCTTGAGAAATTCCAGGACCTGTTTCTGACGATAGCGCGGGAAAACAAAATCTTCGTTTTTCTTGAGGAAATCGATCAGCCAATCCTGATACTTACCCAGCCGGAAGAAGTAATTGCTTTCGGTGATTTCGACGACCTCGCCGTAGATTTCCGGCCAGGCACCGTCGGGCTGGCGGTCCTTTTCCTGCAAGAATTGTTCCTGGCGCGTGCTGTAGAAGCCCTTGTAGTCGGCCTTGTAGATTTCGCCCTTGTCGAAGAGCTCCTGGAGAATTCGGCGGACGACGCGTTTATGCCGCTCTTCCGTCGTGCGGATAAAATCGTCGTTGGAAATATTTAGTCGTTTGCAGAGCGCGCGAAATTCTTCGGAGATGCCATCAACAAATTGTTGGGGCTCGATGCCCTGCTTGCGGGCGCTTTGCTGGACTTTCTGACCGTGTTCGTCGGTGCCCGTAAGGAAATGCACGCGGTCTCCCATCTGCCGCCGGAAACGGGCAATGACGTCCGTCAGCACTTTTTCATAGGCGTGGCCCAGGTGCGGCGAACCGTTCGCGTAGTCGATGGCGGTCGTAATAAAGAAACTTTTCATGCGATGAGCCGCAGAAACAAAAGGACCGGGCGCCAAAAGTCGAAATGTTATGAAAAGCACGTTGCGGGTGTCGCCGGACTTGCGAAATGCAGTTGCGAGGGATTAACCCATCCTCGCGCATCCTGCGTATCAATAACTCCATGAACCGGATCGCCCGTCTGGTCGGCCTCGCTGCCGTACTCCTGATTGTTTTTCTCGCCGCTGTGTTGGCGAGCGGACTCAGGCTGCAGCGTCACAGCGAACAGATTCGCCTGGCCGCCCTCCAAGCCAAACGGAGCCAGCTCGGCCATTTCCTGGCACTCACCCACCCGACCGCCGCGCAGTGGACCGACACCTACATCAAAGATCTCGCCGCCACCCTCGATGTGCAGGTTCGCGTGTTGCCCGCGACGGCCGTTCAAGGAACTTCGGTCAATCCCATGCTCTGGCAGTTTGACCACCCGGTCCGCGATGAAACCGGTCAAGTTATCAACGTGCTCCAAGTCAGTGCCCAACCACCGCCTACCGTCCGCCTCGGCGAAGCCTACCGACAGACCGCGATGATCCTGCTCGTGCTCGCACTGGGCCTGCTGGTGGTGCTGGTCACTGCGTTGCTCATTAACACGCGCCAGTTGCCCGGCCCCGAAGTTCGGGCAGCCGCTTCCAGCGCCGCCCTCGGCAAGGAATTCGACAGCCTTACTCACCTCGCCAAGTCCAACGTCCAGCAAGGCGCCGATCTTAAGCGTGAACGGAGCGAACGCCTGCGCGCCGACGAAGACCTGCATTTTCAACAAATTTTACTCAACCGCTCGCTTGAGGAAAAGATCCAGCTCGGGCGCGAACTGCACGATGGCATCATCCAGTCGCTTTACGCCACCGGGCTCACTTTTGAAGCCGCCAAAAACCAGCTCGCGCAAGACCCTGCCGCGGCCGCCCGCCAGCTCGATTCCGGCCTCAAGGCACTCAACGCCACAATCCGCGATGTCCGCAGCTATATCAGCGGCCTGTCGCCCGAAAATTTGCGCCAGCAGAGTTTCGCCGACTCCGTACATTCGCTCACCCAGACCCTGACCGGCGGGCGCGCTACGGAGTTTGACCTGAAAATCGACGACTCTGCCGCGGCCAGACTGACCGACGCTCAAAGCACCGATCTGCTCCAGATCATCCGCGAAGCCATCAGCAACGGCCTGCGTCACGGCGATGCCAGCAAAATTACCGTACGTCTCCATGAAAGCGCCGGCGAGATCGGCCTGTTGATTCAAGATAACGGTCGAGGCTTCGATCCCGCCAAACTAGCCGCCAGAGGTCACGGCTTGGACAACCTTCAGGCGCGGGCTGAGCGTATCGGTGCAACCTTGCGTATCACCAGCGCCATCGGCGAAGGCACGCGCACTGTCGTCACACTGCCGGTCAATACCGGGACGGCGATCGCATGAACCTAAAACTGGGCAGTAAACGGCAGAGAGCGGAGAGCACGCCGAAAAGAAATCAGGAATTTAAAGGATCGGAGCGTTCAATCGCGCAAGTGAATGATTACCACTACACGATTTCAGTCTTATACTGTTTTCTCTGCGCTCACTGTATTACGTGGTTGGTGAATATTGTTATGCTGCGAGGAATTTTGAACACAAAGAACGCAAAGATCACGAAGGCCAGAAATCGAAGCCGATTCCTCCTTTGCAGCTCTTTGCGTTCTTCGTGTTCAAATTCTGAAGGCTTTCATGCCTTGGCTCCGGGACATGCTTTTAGCTTGGGTGCGGCCATGTCGCTCTGTTTTCTCAACGGTAAATTCCAACTGCATTTTCCAGGATGAAATCGTCGCGTCCACCGGTGGTGAAGCTGCTCATTGTCGACGACAGCGAACTCGTCCGCACCGGACTGCGCACCCTGCTCGGGGCTGAACGCGCGATCCAGATTGTCGGCGAAGCGGCTAACGTGGCCCAGGCCACAACCACCGCCCTGCGGCTTAAACCAGATGTTGTGCTCATGGACATCCGCCTGCCTGACGGCACCGGTTTCGACGCCTGTCGACTGATCCTGCAACAACTGCCCGAAACACGGGTGCTTTTCCTGACTTCAGTGGTCGACGACAAATTGGTCGACGAAGCCATCCGCTCCGGCGGACACGGTTACTTGCTCAAAGAAATCGACGGACGGGGTCTTGTGCAGGCCATCCTCGATGTAGCCGCCGGCAAATCCATCCTCGATCCTGCGGTCACCGCCCGCGTGATGAACCTGGTCAAGACAGGCATCAACCAGCCCAAGCTCCTAGATTCGCTCTCACCCCAGGAACGCCGCGTTCTCGCCCTGATCGCCGAAGGCAAGACCAACAAAGAAGTCGGCACCGCGATGAATCTCAGCGAGAAGACCGTGAAAAACTACCTCGCGAATGTTTTCGACAAGTTGGGTATCAATACCCGTACCCAAGCCGCGATTATCTACGCGCAAAGCTAGAAGCGGACATCCCTCTCGGAGGCTCGGAATTGTCGCCAGTGAGCCCAAAGATTGCTGCCCCGGAATACGGGGCAGCCCAACCCAACGATAGTTGCTCAGTCGCCGCAAATTCGTTTCACGTTAATTTGCAGGCGTTGGCACAGCCGCGTTATAGGTACCCGCCGAGATGTCACTGACGTTGATCAATCGCGCTGTTCGCACCACATAGATACCCGGCGGGAAAAAACCCGAGGCCAGGTATTGGTGATAACCCCAAGCGCGAGTTGGCGGTGAGAACCAATTACCTTCTCCGTTCTCAAAGAACGGTGCGTCGGCTACTTCGCTTTCATAGAGCGCCGCCATTGATCCACGGTAGCAATAAGTGGTGGCGGGTGAGCCAAGATTTTCCAAGAAACGCGGCAGATTATTGACGCCCCCCGTCCACCTCGTTTCAGAATTGCCAAGACAATAGGGAATGGTCGGCACGAGACCGGTAATTATAGCGGTCGAAATTTCCTGGAAATTATCAGTGGTCACAGTCGTGCTGCCGCCGTATCCATTGTAGGTATATCTGGTTCCGCCACCAGCATCTGCACCATAGCGGTCTTGATTCGATTGGGAGAATTTGAATCCGTCCGTCAGGAATGTTACTGCATCAGCTGCAACCAGCGCGGGCATCTCAGCGTTTGGCTTAGTTGATGAATACCACAACCCGGTATTGCTGGTTGTTGCAGTCGACGCATCGCTGTCCGGCAGGAAGGTGTTCCCGGTCGTGTCAAGGCCATCGGCATTATAATTGCCGACGATATAGAGTGCCCCGTTGGTAGCGATGGTGAAACCCGGCGTGCGCAGGGTATCATTATAGGTCGACAGGCGTGGTAGCCGACTGCCGTTCCTTAAGATGACAGAGTAACCTGGCTTCGTGGTGGTCGCTTGAGCCGCATGGCATACCTTATCGGAGTTGGCCAGTCCGAATCGGGTTAGGTCCTTCGCGTCCGATGGAAGATCTACATAGACGATATTCGTGTAGGAGGTGTCAAAAGCATAAATAGGGTCGCCAGTCTTCGGGTTTTTCCAGAGGGCGGGCTGGTTCAAAATCCAATTCAACCTTTGCAAATCTATGTATACAGCGCACGTCGCCCCCTGGAGACCGCTCACTGTATCCGTGCTCTTAACATAACCCTGGCGGCGATCGTACATGCCGTAATAAGTATACGTCGAACTCGGTGCTCCTGCACTTCCCGAATAACAGGCAGGATACGTCAGGGTTGCGTCTGTCGTCCCATTGATTAACTTGGTCGATGCGTCTGCATATATATTGATAACATTAGTAGCACTCGCAGTGCCTGACCCCTTGTTGAGCTTCGGCCATTGACCGGCCGGTTGGCTGTAGCGGGTATCGCCGGAGACTGGCGTAAAAGAACCGGCGGTATAACCCGTAATATTTGCACTTGTCGCCCCCGAGCCAAAACCTGTTGTTCCGTCGCTGTCATGATAGGGCACAACAACAATAGCATCGCGCAACAGCGCCTTTAGATTCCTCTGCATCGTAACCTGAGTATCGGCCAGGCCGCAGACGCCCTGATCAACCTCGTCGTTCTTTCCAAATGGATCAATCGAACCCAAGATTTCTGGCACTCCGCCCGTGCGACTCGGGTAATTACCCATACTCACTGGATCGCTCGCATTGGTCCCTCCCTTATACCATACCAGCTTCCATGGAATTGCCTTGTTATGAAGTGAAGCGTACTTAAGGCCGCTCTTGGCACCAGCAAGAGTGGTATAGTCACTATCATAGAACGGATTCCCGTAAGAATCGTTACCGGCAGCTGAATCGGTTGTCAGGTTCAAATCCTCCACCACGATGGTCAGCCCAGCTAGCGCAGAGAACTTCATATTTTCGAGAACCTCGGGGTCGTCATGATTAGCGTCAATGGCGACGGTCTTTCGGCCATAATACCGTTTATTGTCGGTTGTCGGTAACGGCGGCTCGATCAAGAGATAGGCATAGTTGCGCAACTTCGAATTAGCAGCTGTAGGAGATGACCTTCCAAAATCCTCGGGCGTATAAAGCGGCATGCCCGGTGGCGTGAAGTTTGGCGCGTCCCAAGAGATATCCATTATGTTCTTATTCCACCTACCGTTGTCTTCCAACTTCTTCCAATTTAATATGTTGAGAGCGGGGCTGGTTTTCGCCCCCAGACAGTCGTCGGACGTGCCCATTTGAGCCAGTGTGGTGCCTCCATCACTCGTAATATATACCGATCCCGAGCCTCTGCCGCTGCTTTCGTCCCAATATGTGTTCTTTTGGAAGCCCGTGGCTGAGCCATCGGCGTTATAACTTGATATACAATACTTCAGTCCATGGTAGATATTGCCATGGGCCGTGACCATTCGATAGAAGTTCAATGAAACGCCATTCGCCGAAAGATAGATATCTCTATTCGAATGGACAGCCCCATAAATATCCATCTGTTTGCCAGGGTGGAACTCCATATCCATGTTGTAGAAAAATCCATAGTTAAACCATGACTGTTCGCGGAGCTGAACCAACCCCGAGGCGTAGGCCGTCGTCAACTGGCCCGTCAAGGGATCCTTCGCCGAAGCCTTGGCATATACATACCCGCTGCGCACACCCGCTGTTATCCCTTTCGAAGCATCCCCATTGTACACCGGGTCGTTAGAATCGAGAGTCAGGTTGGTGATAGAGGTGGCAAACGCCCCCGGCTTCACCGCGATCGACGAGGGCACGAGATTATTGTTGGAGGAAGATCCCGTTAAGAAGGACACGTCACCCGTTCCGAGCGAATAGCTGGTCATCGAGGGCGAACTAAACGAGGAGAAGGAGGTGGCGCGTCGGTCGATCTCTGCGGTCGCTAACGCGAGGGCCGCTTCGGCGCCTTCGCGAGCTTCGGCCAAAAGTTGCGATTTGCTGTTGATTCTCCGGTTTGTAAGGAGCGTAGAGAAAACACTTGCGCTCACGAGGAGCACGCATGTGCAGAGAAAAAGTACGGCAAGCAGGGTACTGCCATCCCGCCGACGTTTCCAACGGGCTGTATCCATTGTAATCATAGGTTATAAAAGATTAGGATCGCGGAGTAACGGAGAAACAGAAGCTGTCTGTGTAGGTGCGATTGTCGTTTGTAGCGGTCGTGCCGTACAACTGGCCTCCGACCATCAGACTCACAGCCGCGTCGCGGTAGAAGAACAATCGTCCGTATCCTTCATTGACCGTCTGAGATTTGAGCAACCCCCGCGCGCTTATCGCGTAGGTATCGGTCCGCGTATGAGCCGTATCGGCCCAGAAATTGGCAATCACCTGCTCCAATACCGTTGTCTTATTGGTGGCATCATAATCTTGAACCTGCGCCCCCGGTGTTGGCGCACCGGTAAGAATATTTTGCGAAAGATCGATAGTGACCTTCCGGATGGCACCCCTCCCTCCTGGCGCTGCATCTAAATAATAGCAAACGACCTTCTGTATTCGGTGATACGTAAAGCCAGTTTGTTTAGGGAACTCGTAATAGACAAAAACAATAAAATCTCCAGCTGGGCACAAGGCATCATCAGGAAGGTTCGGGACGAACTTCAGCTGATTGCTGGGAGCTGCATGGTCGGCCGCAGCCACCGAACTGTACAAAAAGAACTGATTTGCCCGGCTCGCAGTATAAATCAATTCTTGGGAGAAACGCCTCAGTTCGATGGATTGAGCTATCCGTTGATTCGTAATCATATTTCTTCTTGCGGCATCCACCATAACATCTGCCATGGCCCCCATAACAACGACCGTAATCGCCACGGCAAAGAGCATTTCAACCAGCGTAAAGCCTCGCATTTTTATCGAGCGTTTCATCTTAGTAAGTTGATATTTTCGAAATAATGGTGCGTAGCGACCGGGTTGCATAATAGGTCGGCGTTCCACTTCCCGGCACATCCGGTTTCGCCCATCGGTAGTACAACGTGACCTCTAACGCATCTTGGTTCGCATTGAGCACGCGCGTGATAGCTACCTGCATCTTCAGGTAACGGCGAGGGCGGATGACATTCCCGCCCGAGTCTTTATAGTCTACGTCCACCACTACTCCGAGAATCGGTGACGTAGGGTCATTCTTATCGCTGCGAGCTCCGATACTGCAAAGGGAGGTCGCATTTTTTGCCCAATACAGGTTAAAATCTTGGATATCCCCGTAGTTGTCGGTCGTCACCCCAATAAACGCGACCGGCAAGCTCTGATACGTACTATAGGTCCCACTCGCGTTGGTCGCCGTCTCTCCACTGCTCGAATTGTAAGGGTAGTCATTCGTTGGAGGGAGAGTCACGGCAGTGAAATCGCTCAACCTCGTGAAGCCCGCACGACGAACTTGATCGAGAATCCCCTCTGCAGTCGCTTGAGCAAGCGTCTGGCACATCGCGTTTTCGCTATCCTTTCGTTGCTGGGTCATGCTCAGCGCGATGCCTACCGAGAGAAAACCAAGAATAACCATCGCAACCATGACCTCCACTAGCGTAACCCCATTCTCTGGCCGCCAAAGCGATGGAGTTCGACGTACTGAGTCAAAATACCTTTTCATCACGGTGAGTTAAGACGACACGGGATAACTGAAACAAATCATTATTGGCCTCTACCTCGGTAGAGGCGTACGGCCCTACTCGTGGTCTTTGATCCGCTCAAGATACCTAACACCGAGCGACCAATTTTCTCCACGCCCTACCCCGGTGGCTGAGCTGGTTTTTAGAAGCCTCGTCGAATTCGGCGAGGCTTTTTTTGTGGCCGTCCGGCACGAACAAGGGATCGTAGCCAAAGCCGGCGCCGCCGCGGGGTTCCCACAGGAGACGTCCGTCGCAGCGACCTTCGAAAACGCTCTCCCGCCCTGCTCCGTCGATCAACACCAGCAAGCAAATGAAGTGTGCGCCGCGCTGGTCTTCTGGCACGTCGCGCATCGTTCGAACCAGTTTCGCGAGGTTGGCTGCGCTGTCACTTTGCGGCCCTGCATAGTACGCCGACTCCACGCCCGGAGCTCCCCCGAGCGCGTCAACACAGAGTCCACTGTCGTCCGCCAGCACCCAGGCATTGGGCGGCAGAAGGACTTTGAGCGCGCGCGCCTTCTTGGTGGCGTTGCCGACGAATGTGCCCGTGTCCTCGACCACGGGCGGCATGCCGCCGACGACCTTGGCTGAGACGATCTCGATGCCACGGCCACTTGCGTCAGCCAGCGCCTGAAATTCTTGGACTTTATGCGCGTTACCCGAAGCCAGATGTAGTTTCATTTGTCGAAAAAAACTAAGCGGCTCTGCCGCAACCAAAGAGGGATTCTGATTCTGAAAACGAGGGCATTCGGCTCATCCCATTTTCCATTCAATGGTACAAAAATGGTTCAGCGGTAGGGACGACCCGCCGGGTCGTCCGCGAACGTCGCTTACCACCAACCTACATCGAACCGGACTCGGATCATATATTTTATATTTTGAAAGAGAAATGGTATCAAATATAGAAGTTATGGAAGTCGGAATCGGAAATTTTACAGAAGATAAGAAAGATAACGAAGAATTGCCGATGAAAATGGGTGTGGTATTTTGCATTTCATCTTCTAGTTCGGTCTTCGCGATCTTTGTGTTCTTCGTGTGAAAAATTCAGGACATTTTGCTGCAACCGACACGCTGAATTTTCACCCGCCACCAAAAACGCCAAGCCGATATAGTTACCCGAGGCTAAATACCGCTTCATCGATGTGTAATTTTGGCGGATATACCACCCGGCCCCGCATCAACTGGTCATCGCCAAACTGGTCGTGCCGCACGTCGGTCAGCCGCACCGCCTGGTCGAGCTTGTCGCCGCGCAACCCCATGTAGGCGCTCTTCGCTTTATCATCGGCCAGCAACACCGGGGCACGATAGATAAACATATAGTCAAGTTCGCGCATCGCGAGCAGCTCGCTTACCAGATGGGCACCGCCTTCGAAATATACGCCGGTGATCTTTTCCTGTGCACATTTGATCCGAAAATCCGCGATCGATACCCTCTGCATTGGCGACGGCAGCACCCAAACTTGCACGCCCATATCGCGCAGTTTTCGTACGTAGCCGACTCCGCCATGTGGCGTGGTCACGACGATCGTACGTTCGCGAAAGGCATCTGTATAAACCTGCGGCAACGTCTTCTCCGCCACGGTGCGTAACAATCCATCGAATACAAAACGCACCGGACACCATTCTTCCGCACCGGCGATGCGCGCGGTCAACTTCGGGTTGTCCTTCATCACCGTACCGGCGCCGACCGCGATGGCCGGGAAAAGCCGCCGCCAACGCATCACGTCAGCTCGCGCAGCCTCGCCGGTAATCCATTTGGATTCTCCCGCCCGCGTAGCGATCTTCCCGTCGAGGGTGACGGCCGATTTTGATGCGAGCAACGGCGTGTTTTTCGCGGCCCAGTGATTAAAAATCAGATTCAGGTCGTTGCATTCGCGCTCCAACACTCCGGTCACTATATCGATGCCCGCTTCGCGCAGAACCGTGTAGCCTCGCCCCGCGTGTTCGGGCATGGGATCGGTTGCGCCCACCACCACACACGAGAGCCCTGCCGCCTTGATCGCTTCGGTGCAGGCTCCGGTTCGCCCCACGGTCGAACAAGGCTCGAGCGTCACATAGAGCGTCGCGCCCGGTTTGGCTTTGCGGCCAAGCGCGGTCAGCGCAGCTTTCTCGGCGTGGGGCCCACCGTCTTGGGCGTGAAAACCTTCGGCCACGATCTTCCCGTCTTCGACGATGACGGCGCCAACCATCGGATTGGGCGCAGTGGTGCCCCACCCTTGTCGCGCCAGCTCCAAAGCGCGGCGCATGAAGTGTTCGTGCTCGTTCATGCTTGCACGTAAGGATTGCTGAGTTTTTCGGTGACGACCGTGGTACGCGGACCGTGTCCGGGAAACACTACCGTGTCATCAGGCAACGTATAAATTTCACTGCGGATGACGCGTTTGAGTTGTTCCATGCTGCCGCCCGGCAAGTCAGTGCGCCCAACGCTGCCAGCGAACAAGGCGTCACCAACAAACGCCGCACCCGCGGCCTTCTTCTCTTTGTTGCCTGGAAAATAAAAAAGGACATTGCCCGGGCAATGCCCCGGCACGTGGCGGACCTCCACCTCCACGCCGAGCGCATTGATTTTGTCGCCTTGAGCAATCCAGGTATCGACTTTAACGGGTTCCAATCCGAGATCGCGGCCGATAATTTCTTCCATGATTTCGGGCGTTTCGATCATGGGACGGTCGTCGAGGTGGGCGCGGACTTTGGCGCCGGTATGGCGAACGACCTCGGCCCCCCCTTGCATGTGATCCCAATGTCCGTGCGTGAGCCACAGCTCCTTTAACTTGCATTTTGTCTCCGCCAGAATCGGTTCAATTTCGGCCCAGATATCACCGGGCGCGTCGATCAATACCGCCTCGCCCCGCTCGCTGGCGGTCAAGAGATAGGCGTTGGTCTGGATAGGTCCGGCTGGCAGGACATGAATCTTCATCGCTGCCAATCCACCGGTAATCCGCCGCCGTGCAACTCTCAAAAAGCACCTCACGCGCCCGAGCCAAACCGACCTCTTTCATCTTTCTCGTTATTCTTTCTCTTTCTCCCATCCGAATTCGGAAAGTCCTGACGAAAGAGAAAGATAAAGAATAAGGAGAAAGATCTTTTTCTAGCCTGCTTCGAAACTCGCGGTGTGCCGTTTTGCGATCGCGAAAATTCCCCTTCCCTCCGCCGCCCCGGCCCGCTAGCTCTAGCGCCTTTCGTATGCCGACCATTAAATTTGCCGTTCTTGCCGGAGACTACATCGGACCCGAGGTCATGACCGAGGCCCTGCGCGTGCTTGCTCACGTTGCCCAAAAGGAAGGTCTCACCCTCGACTACAAAGCCGCCGATGTCGGTGGCGCCGGGATCGACAACCACGGCAAGGCCCTGCCCGACTCCACGCTCGCACTCTGCCAGCAGGCCGACGCCATTCTCTTTGGCTCCGTCGGCGGCCCGAAGTGGGAGAAACTTCCCCCGAAGGAACAGCCCGAGCGCGCCGCCCTGTTGCCGCTGCGCAAAGCCTTCAACCTTTTCGCCAACATCCGCCCCGGCTTGCTGTATTCAGATCTTCGCGACGCCTCGCCGCTCAAGACCGAGCGCATCCCCAACGGCATTGACATCGTTTGCATCCGTGAACTGACGGGCGGCATCTATTTCGGCCTGCCGAAGCACACTATAACGCTCGAAAATGGTGAGCAACAAGCCGTCGACACGATGGTGTACAAAACCTCCGAGATTGAACGCATCGCCGAGGTGGCGGCCGTGACCGCCCGCGCCCGGGGCAAAAAAGTGTGCTCAGTCGACAAAGCCAACGTGCTCGAAACCTCCGTGCTCTGGCGTAAAACGGTTGTCGCCTACTTTGCAAAGCATCACCCCGATCTCGCGCTCTCGCACATGTACGTCGACAACGCCGCCATGCAGCTCGCACGTGACCCGAACCAGTTCGACGTTCTATTTACAGAAAATATGTTCGGGGACATCCTCTCCGACGAGATGGCCGTGATCTGCGGGTCGCTCGGCATGATGAGCAGCGCGTCGCTCGGCACGGGCAAGAATTCCTTCGGCAAACCCTTCGGCCTTTATGAACCCGCGGGCGGCACTGCACCCGACATCGCAGGCAAAGGCATCGCTAATCCCTGCGCGCAGGTTCTCTCGGCAGCGCTCATGCTTCGCTACAGCTTCGGGCTCGATGCCATCGCTGCAAAGATCGAAGCCGCGGTGCGCAAGACCGTCACGGTTGACCTCGTGCGCACCGGCGACATCGCTTTTGGCAAACCATCCGTCGGCACCCAAGCGATGGCCGATGCCATCATCAAGAATCTCTAGAAAAGCGATCCTACCTCCCCGATATTTGAATCTATTTTCGGGTTATACTCCTGCCTTTTTCGCCGGAGTCTTTGGCCGCTAGAAGGGTTTCACCAAGGGGTAAAAGCTTGTTTAAGCACGGTTCCCGATCGTCGTAGCCGCTGCCATCAGGCAGCGGTGAATCGCAGGAGCGCGTAAACGGGGTCGCTTCCTCCTCTTTCTCGTTCTCTTTATCTTTCTTCCTTCTCCGAGGCACCCTTCAGGTCTTCGATCAGCAGACCCCAAAATGGGCACCCGAGGGCATCAGCCGGAGGACACCTCAGAGCCTAATTCAGAAATCCATCTCTCGGCCGGGCGAAAGCCGTTGCTCCGTGTGGACCTCGCCTCAGCTCGCAGCTGGCAGCAGCAACTTCAACGCCGCCGTTAACTCAGCATTCGAAAAAGGTTTCGCCAGTACGTGATCGGCACCGAACTGCCGGGCAATCGTCAACATGTCGCGCGCATCGATTCGGCCGCCACCGGAGATCGCGAGGATTTTAACGGCAACACGATTTTTCCGGAATTCGCGGATGGTTTCCAACCCTTCTTTTTCCGGCATGATTAAGTCCATAATCACGAGGTCCGCCGGCTGCGCTTCGAATTTTGTCA
>Ga0302322_100001594_pt1 | contig 18665 bp, 16 predicted proteins | sample Fen_T0_2_FD_203757 | JGI IMG/M metagenome (GOLD analysis project Ga0302322, IMG submission 203757) | Peat permafrost microbial communities from Stordalen Mire near Abisko, Sweden - Fen_T0_2 | ecosystem: Environmental > Terrestrial > Soil > Wetlands > Permafrost | place: Sweden: Abisko... | reverse complement strand
CCTTCGACGTACGGCGGGACATGGTGTTGCGCGCTCAACCCACCCGCCCGTTCCGAAATTTCTGCGTTCTCAACTTTCTGGATTCCGGAGCGAGATCAATGCCTTATGAACGAGGGGATCCCTCAGGTATTCTCTGGCAACGTTCCACCGAGATGGTCGGTATCCGCTTGGATGCGATACAAAAGCTCAGCGACAATGTCTTTTGCTGCGGTCATCGACTGTCTCGCAGAGTCAACTTAGTCAACGGGCTAAGGGATAGCAGGTGGAGGCGATGGCATGTTCGGCACGGTAACATCGAATCCCTGTCCGATGAGACGGACGCTCTGTATACGTCCTGCTTTGTCTGCGCCATCGGCGCGAATCACGGCTCGTCGCGCGACCGCCTCCGTCATCCCAGCTTGACGTCGCACATCAACGATGACATGCGATGCCTGTCCCGCACCGTCACGGATGCGCCTCGACAGTGCGCCCGACAGGGCCGACAGGGCGGATGACGTCAGGTTGGAGATGCTCTTTGTTAGCGAGCGCCCCCGGCGAGGTGAACAACGACATGAGCGAGCGGGCTGCGTGATGGCCGCGGCTGGCGACGCCATCGGGTAGGAAGGGGTACCAGTACACATTCCTGGTTCGAGCGCACACCCGCCGGTGCCCGCTCCGGATCTTCGGCATCGAGCTCGATCCGGCAGGCACAGCGTGACGCGCAGTGCGCACGTGGAGGTGTCGTGCGGTCGTCGCTGCGATCCGGCTTACAGGCGTCGCGAACGACGACCTGGTTTCGGTGAAACGTCGCAGGATGTTCACGCGGGTTCGGCCCGGGCCGGGACGAGCGGGCGATACCGTCTGGGCCGAACAACAGCGCGGAGCGAACCATGTCACGGACCCTGTATCTGCCTCTGTGCCTCGGCTGTCTTGGCGGTGTGCTGGCTGCGTGTGCCTCCGACCCGCCAGGCGCGGAGTCGTCCACCGCGGCCGCGCTCGCGGGGCGCGACGACGGGATCCACCGGGTGAAGCACGTCATCATCCTGATGCAGGAGAATCACTCGTTCGATAACTACTTCGGCGCGCTGCCCTATGCGCCGGGCAGTCCGTACCACGCGCCGGGCCACGCCGAACGGCGCGACGCCGCCGATCGCGATGCCGCCGAGCCGCGCGGCTGCAGGGCCGAGGATCACCAGTGCGTCGACGGCCTGCGCTGCGCGCGCGACGCCACCGGCGCGCTGGCGTGCGCGAACTCCAACCTCGATGACGACGGCAGCACGGTGCGGTCGTTCCACGACCCCAGCCGCTGCGTCGCGCCGGATCTCGACCACGGCTGGGTCGCCACCCATCAGGAGGTGAACTTCGACCACCCCAACGCGACGCTGCGCCGCGGCCCGATGGACGGCTTCGTGCGGGTCAACGACGCCAATGAGCAGCACGACGGCGGGGTCGAGACCGCGACCGACGACGAGACGATGGGATACTACGATCAGGACGATCTGCCATTCTACTACGGCCTCGCGCAGCGGTTCGCGATCAGCGATCGGTTCTTCGCCTCGGTGCTCGGCCCGACGTTTCCCAACCGGTCGTATCTGCTCGCGGCGACCTCGTTCGGCCACGTGACCACCCAGGACGAGCTGCCGCCGCCCGGCGGATACCGGCCGATCACCGGGACGATCTTCGATCTGCTCGAGGCCAACGGCGTGTCGTGGGCCGATTACTTCCAGGACGTGCCGCAGGGCGGCAGCTTCCGCGAGTTCAGCGCCACCGCCGCCGACCCGCACTTCTTGCCGCTGCCGGTGTTCCTGGCGCAGGTGGCGGGCGCCCCGGGCGCAGGCGAGCTGCCGGCGGTGTCGTTCGTCGATCCGAACTTCGGGTTCTTCGGGAACGCGAGCTCGAATGACGAGCACCCGCCCACCGATATCCAGCGCGGCCAGGCCTATGTGTCACAGGTGGTCAATGCGGTGCGCAGCGGCCCGCGCTGGCAAGACTCGGTGATCTTCATCGTCTATGACGAGCCGGGCGGCGCCTACGACCACGTGACCCCGCCGCGGGCGGCGGCGCCCGATCCGATCGATCCGGGGCAGTGCGCCGATCTGTCCAACCCGCCGGCCAGCCTGTCGCCCGGCGGCGGGGCCGAGTGCCACGACAACCTGCTCGGCGGCGGCACCAGCGTCTCGGCGACCACGCTGCTGTGTCCGGAGTTCGCTCGGGATCCGACCGGGCCGTTCCCGGCACGCTGCGCCCGGTTCGATCAGCTCGGCCTCCGCGTGCCGTTCCTGGCGATCTCGCCGTTCTCCCGGCCGCGCTACGTCTCGCACCGCGTCGCGGATCACACGTCGATCCTCGCGTTCGTCGAGACCGCGTTCGCGCCGGGGTATCACCTCACCGAGCGCGACGCGCACGCGTACAACCTGCTCGACCTGTTTGACTTCGAGCGCGCGCCCTCGCTCCACACCGCCGTGGGCGCGGCAGCTCCGCCCACGGACGATTGCACGCCCGCGCGGTAGGGTAGGTCGTCGCAACGCGCGGCCCGGCGACTACCCGGGCTCGTGATGCGAACCTGTCGTTGGAGGGCGCCGCTGCCCCTGGTCGTGCGCGCGGCCGCGCTCGAACCGCTCGGCGGTGGACCCTGCGGGGAACGGATGCTCGGTAGTCGTTCGGTAGCCGCACGATAGCCCCGCGGTACCGCACGCCGGTGACGGCGTGCCCGCGCGGCGGTCAGCGAAACCAGTCGGCGAACGGGTTCAGCGCGGCGGCGGTAGCCGCGTCCTCCTCCGCGGCCCGGGCGTGCTGGAGGTCGTGCAACCAGGACTTGAGCTGGCGCGGATCGGAGAGCCGCGCGAGGTCGCCTTGGATCTGCGCCAGCTCGGCGGCGAGCTCGCGCAGATCGCGGCGCAGCGCGGCCTGGACCTTGGCGGGCGTCAGCTTGGCGCTCGGCGGCGCGTCGAGCTGCATCCGCCACGGCTCCTCGACCCCGGCGACCTCTTGCTGGAGCTGGCGGACCTGCTCGGCGAGCAGGCTGTTGAAGTGGATCAGGCGATCCTCGGCGACCGAGCTGATGTGGGCCTCGTCGACCTGCTCGAAGCGGAGCTGGAGCTCGAGCAGGCCGAGCAGATCCTTGCGCTCGTAGGCGATGTTGACCTGCTGCATCAGCTGGGTCTTGCGGTCGCGCTCGACCGGATCGAGCTCGTGATCGGGGTGGAGCAGCCTCGCCAGCTTGCGGTAGATCTCCTGCAGCGTCTTGCCGATCTGGGCGGTCCGGGTCTCGCGGCGGGCGGCGCTGGCGGCCTGGCGGGCCGACTTCTTGCGCGTGGCCTTGCGCGCCTCGGCGGCCTCGCGGCGCTGCTCGGCTTGGTGCTTGGCGGCGTGGATCTGTTCGGCGGCGGCTTGCTGCAGATCTTCGAGCGACGAGAACTCGGCGTCGCCGAAGTCCATGCCGAAGCCCTCCTGCAGGAGCTCGCGGACCATGTCCGCCTGCATCGCGCTTTGGGTGGCGGCCTCGGCGTCGTAGTTGCCGCGGCTGTGCTTGTTGTAGATCGCCTTGAGATCGGCGTCGGCGCCTTCCTGCAGCAGGTCGAACGCGGTCTCGCTGAGCCACTGGCGCAGCTGGGTGCGCTCGCGCTTGGTCAGCGAGCGCTCGGCCGACATGCGATCGAGCATCCGGACCAGCTCGCTCACGGCGCTGCGGTGCTCGGTCGCGCGCTGCCGGCAGTCGGAGGTCAGGCGGAACAGGTCCGGGAGCTCGCGCGTCCAGGCCTCGAGCACCTGCTTCAGCTGCGCGACCTTCTTGATCAGCGTGTTGAAGCGTTGCTGATGCTTGCTCGGTCCTGGGTGCCCGGGCCGCGATGCGATCTGCAAGCTGTGCGACGGCCTGGCCACGGGTAAGAGCTACACCGCTGCCAGGGGGCTCGGCAACGTGAAACGTGCCTGGAAGATCGGTCAGCGTCGCCGGGCGGCGGCGCGCTGCCACAGCAAGTACACCGGGACGCCGGCGGCGATGATGATCGTTCCGATCACGGCGTTGCGGGTGTCCGTGACGAAGGTGTTGGCGACGATGCCCAGGCCCGAGAGGATGAACACCAGCGGCACGATCGGATAGAGCGGGGTCTTGAACGGCCGCGGGGCCTCGGGCCTGGTACGCCGGAAGACCATCAGCGCGACCGCGGCGAGCGCGAAGAAGATCCAGTCGGCGTAGACCGCGTAGCCCAGCAGCTGGTCGTAGCGGTTCGACAGCGCGAACGCAGAGGCGAGCACGCCCTGCAGCGCGATCGCGACGACCGGGACGTGGGTGCGCTTCGAGACCCGCGCCACGCTCGCGAAGAACAGGCCGTCCTGCGCCATCGCGAAGTAGACGCGGGGCGCGGTCATGAGCGCGAGGTTCAGGAACCCGAAGGTCGAGGCGATCACGAGCACGTCGAGCACGGTCTTGCCGATCGGCCCGGCGACCTCGGTGGCGAGCGCGGCGGCCGGGGTCGTCGTGGCCGCGAGGCCCGGCGCGCCGAGCGCGTGGACGTAGGCGATGTTGGCGGCGACGTAGACCGCGATGACGATCGCGACGCCGCGAAGGATCGCGCGCGGCAGGTTGCGCTCGGGATCGCGCATCTCCTCGACGATGAAGTTGGAGTTCTGCCAGCCACCGTAGGCGAACATCGCGGGCACGAGGCCGGCGAAGAACGCCGAGACCAGCCCGGCGCCGTGGAGCTGGGGCGGGATGAAAGGGCGGAGCACGAGGCCGGAGCGGCTGGACAGCGCGAACGCGCCGATGATCAGCGCGCCGATCGCGACGGTCTTGCCGATCGTGATCAGGTTGATCAGCACCGCGCCCGGCTTGATGCCCGAGGAGTGAAACCCGACCAGGGCGCCCAGGATCGCGATGGCAAGCGGCACCTCGCTCGTGGCCGGCAGGCCGGTCAAGCTGGCGAGGTAGCGGCCGCAGGTCATCGCGACCGCGGCGGTGGCGCCCGACTGGATGATGAAAAGCAGCGACCAGCCGTGGAGAAACCCGACGAGCGGGTGAAACGCCTCCCGGAAGAATGCGTACTGGCCGCCGACCCTGGGCAGCACGGTGCTCAGCTCGGCGAACACGAAGGCGCCGCACAGCGCGATCAGGCCGCCGGTGATCCACACCGCGAGGATGAGAAACGGCGACTCGACCTTCTGGGCGACGACGTACGGATTGACGAAGATGCCCGAGCCGATGATGCCGCTGACGACGATCATCGTGGCGTCGAGCAGACCCAGCTTGCGAGCGAGAGGCACCGCTCACCTTACCGCACGAGCATCCGGATCGTCGCCTGTTCCGTGGCGCCTCGCGGGCTTTCCGGCAAAGCGGATAGGTGGGCGCTCGCGCGCCGGTCTGAAACATGTCGTCACGTCCCGGAGACGTTGGGGACGTGTGCGGGGCCGAAGCTCTCCGGGTGCCCGCCGAACCGCCGCTCGATCTCGACCGTCCGTGCTCCCGCGTGGGGCACGCGTGCGTGGCTGCCGCGACGTCGGGTCGCGGCGAACGCCGGCCCGCGAGCCCGCGCGACCACGCGTTCGCCGTGCTCGGCCTGCTCGGCACCGGCGCGCTCTATCCCATCCAGCTCCGTGGAGTCGTCCGCATTCGCCGCGGCGGAGTTCGACTCATCGATAGTATCCCGCGGCGTCGTCGAGAGTTGCCATGAAGCTTGCCATCTGTTCGCTGTTCGTTCTCGCCCTGCCGTTCGCCATCGCGCGCGCCGATCAGCCGCCGCCGCACCAGCCGCCGCCGGCGGCGTTCGAGGCGTGCGCCAAGCTCACCGCCGGGGCGGCGTGCTCTGTGACGATGCACGACCACACGGTCACCGGGCTGTGCGCCACCGGGCCCGCTTCGACCGCGCTGTTCTGCCGGCCGGACCATCCGCCGGGCCCGCCGCCCGAGGCGATCGAGGCGTGCAGCGGGCGCAACGCCGGGGACGCCTGCGCGGTGACGCACGGCGATCATGCGATCGCGGGGAGCTGCGATCGCGGCCCGGGCAACGGCCCGCTGGCGTGCCGGCCCAGCGCCCCACCGCCGCGCTGAACCAGGTTGCGTAGGTCGATCGACGCGACGCGCGGCGCGGTGCATGCGCCGGCTCTGCCGGAGCATCCCCAGCGGGGTTCCCGGGAACGGCCTCTATCGATCGCGAGACGCGCGGCGCCGGCCGTAGTACCGTGCGGCGGTGTCAGCCCTGGTGTTCATCGACGGAAATGATCTGCGCGCCGGCGAGATCCGGCAGATCGTCGGCGGCCTCGAGCTGAGCGTCGCGGCGCTCCAGACCGGGTTCTCGACCAGCGCGCCCGAGCCCGGACATCGCGCGCGGGACAAGGTGCTCGCGCACGCCGCGCACGCCGGGCACGCCGGCTGCTTCGCCGAGGCGGTCGATCTGACGACGCTGGACGGCAAGAGCCTGCGGCTTGAGCTCGACTCGGAGAACGAGAGCCGGTTCTGCAAGTGGTGGCGCGAGACGCCGTCGAGGATGCAGCTGGTGGTCGCGCTGTGCCGCGGGCCCGGCGCCGACGTCGAGCTGTTCAGCGGCGCGTGCGACGGCCGGATCGCCGACAAGCCGGCCGGGCCGGCGGCGCTGGGCTGGGATCGGCTGTTCGTGCCCGAGGGCGAGGACGCCACGCTCGCGCAGCTGATCGCGGCGGGCGAGGTGAGCGCGCTGCGCCGCGCGGTGTACGCTGCGCTGGCCGCCGCGCTGTGAGCCGTTAGCCGCCGAGCGCGCGGAGCGCGGCGGTGCTGGCCGGCGAACCGTCGGCGGCCAGGCACCGGGCGGCGTCGCGCGCGGCCGGCGGATCTGGCCTGGGATCGGAGGCGGTGACCAGGGCGCGGATCCGGGCGATCCCGGCGCCGCCCAGCGCGTCGAGGATCGGGCGCGGGGCCGCGGCGTCGAGCGCGCCGCACAGCGCTCGCGCGGCGTCGAGCGCGACCCCGGCGTCGAGGTCGTGGATCACGGCGTCGGCGAGCGCGCGGTAGGTCGCCGCCGGCGCGGGCAGCGCGACGAGGTTCGCCGCGGCGTGGCGCAACGCCGGGTCCGGATCGTGGAGCGCGGCCGCGAGCTCGACGCCGGTCCCGAGCGGGTCGAGCGCAAAGGCGGTGTCGAGCGCGAGCAGCCGGAGCTCGATCCAGCGATCGCCGCGCAGCGCCAGCGCCGACCAGGTCGCGCGCCAGCCGGCGACGTCGTCGGCGGCGAGATCGTCGGGGCGGCCCTGGCGCTCGAGCTCGCGGGCGATCGCGCGGGCGGCGGCCGCCGCGGGGATCGCGGTGCGGCGGTCGGGGCCGCCGGCGGCATCGGCGAGCGCGTCGAGCAGCTCGGCGCGATCCTCGACCACCGGCGCGGCGGCGATCCCCGCCAGGCGGGTCGCGCGATCACCGGCGTGCAGCGCGCGCTCGACCACCACCGGCCCGGCCAGGGCGCCCTGGCGGACCGCCTCGTCGAGGTCGCCGCGCTCGAGCGCCGCGCGCATCGCCGCGATGCCGCTCGCGCCGAGGACCAGGACGTGCTGCCAGGCCATGGAATTTCCCGGAGATCTTCGCTGAACTTCCGGAAAGTATGGCAAAAGCGCGCGCAAAAATTGACACGGTGATGATGCGTTCAGTACGGTGAGGGCGTTCAGTACAACCGGAAGGTGTTGCCCATGGCCGACGCGCTCACCCAGCGACAACGGGATATTTTGGACTTCATCTCCGCCTCGATCGTCGAGCGGGGGTTTCCGCCAACGCTGCGCGAGATCGGCGAGCACTTCAGCATCCGCTCGACAAATGGTGTGAACGATCACTTGAAAGCGCTCGAGAAGAAGGGCCACCTGCGGCGGGAGGACCTGAAATCGCGCGCGATGCGGCCCGTGCTTCCCGATGGCACGGGCGAGGTCGTGCCGCTGCGCCACAACGCGATGGGCACCGGGGTGATGGAGACCGTGTCGGCAGACGATACGGCGGAGATCCCGATCCTGGGCCGGGTCGCCGCGGGGCAGCCCATCCTGGCGGTGGAACACGCGACCGATACGGTGCGGATCGATCGGTTCCTGGTCGGCGGCCACCGCGACGTGTTCGGCCTGCGGATCGTCGGTGAATCGATGATCGAAGACGGTATCCTCGATGGTGATTATGTCTTCGTGAAGAAGGCGCCGAGCGCCCAGCCGGGGGATATCGTCGTGGCGATGATCGAGGGCGAGGCCACCGTCAAGCGCTACTTCCCCGAGGGCGACAGCATCCGGTTCCAGCCTGCGAACTCGAACATGCAGCCGATCATCGTCCGGAGAGCCGACTTCAAGAGCGTCGACATCATCGGCATCGTCGTGGGCGTGTACCGCAAGCTCTGACGATCGCTCGCGGATCGTGACAAGATCGAGCGGGCGGTCGCGGTCCAATCGGCGTGAAATCGGACAACCCCTCGGCAGCTTCTCGTGTCAAAGTGAGACCCGCGGTGGCCTCCCGTTCGCGTCGATATCGAAGCCCAGCTTTCCTGGTGTTGGCGTTCGGCTTCTCGGTCCTCGCAGAAGGCGCGGCGCTGGTGGCCTACACGGTCACGCGCCCGACTCCCAGGCCCACGCTGTCGATCCACCTCGATGACTCGGCGAGCAGCTGGGACTTCGAGCTCGGCACCGCCGACAGCCCGTCGGCGGCCCTCCGGGTCGACGGCGCGAAGGGCTTCAAGGTCACGCTGAGCTCACCGGCGGGTGAGCTGGTCGGCACGATCCCGCAGCGCTTCGAGCTGCCGGACAAGACGAGCGACGTGCGCGTCACGGTCGCCGCGCCTGACGGCACGCAGTGGACGCGGCTGGTGCACGTGGTGCCCAAGCAGGAGGCGCGGGTCTCGGTCGATTTCACGCCGGCGCGCGGCCTCGTGCAGGTCACGCGGCTCGGCGACAAGGCGCCGCTCAAGGTGTGCTCCGAGGCGCGCTGCGCGATCGAAGTCGAGCCCGGCACGCAGCTCAAGCTGACCGCGGTGCTCGGCGAGGGCTCGACGTTCCCGGGCTATCACCAGTTGCCGATGCGGACGCCGCGCGAGCTGGTCCGCTTCCTGGGCGATCCGCTCGCCCGGTGCATCGCCGGCGACGCGGTCGAGGCCGCCGAGCGCGGCAGCACGCTCGATTGCATCGTCACGATCACCGCGGATACCGACGTCAAGGCCGAGTTCGGCCTCGCCCCCGAGCAGGTCGATGTCGCGCTCGAGGCGCCGCGCGCCGAGGATCTGATCAAGCCGATCGTGCCCAAGGCGCCGCCCAGGCCGATCGACGCCGAGAAGCTCGAGGAGGCGCCGCTCCAGCTCGCGCTCAAGCCGCCGCCCAAGCAGCTGCAGCCGCCGACGCTGAAGCCGCCGCCGCCCCCGCCGCCGCCTCCGCCGCAGGACAAGAAGACGCCGCCGCCCCCGCCGCCGCCGAACATGGTGGCGGTCGAGGTCAAGGACGACAAGCACGTCAAGGACAAGGCGCCCGACGACGCCAAGCTGCTGTCGGACAAGAACCGCGACGTCGAGCAGGAGACCCACGCGACCCAGACCAACCTCGACAAGGAGTCCGAGGGCCACGAGGTCGCGTCGCGCGAGAACGACGACCGCGAGAGCACCGAGATCGGCGGCCCCGAGGACAAGATCCGCCAGCTCGAGGAGACCAAGGCGACCACCGACAAGCACATCAAGGAGACCGATCACTCGGGCAAGGACGCCACGGCCAAGGGCGCGATCAAGGGCGAGGGCGGCGAGGCGGGCGACGAGGGCACCGGCCAGAAGGACCCGGGGGTGCTCGCGATGCGCGGCATCGGCGGGCGCGGCAAGATCACCGACAACGGCAAGGACGGCAAGAAGATCGGCAAGCGCGGCGCGCCGGGCATCAACACGCCGCTGTCGTTCCAGGACTACGAGCGGATCATGGGCAAGGAGCGGATCGACGAGGAGCGCCAGGTCGCCGCGCGCAAGATGTCGAGCAAGAAGGGCCGCTGGGAGCGCAAGCTCGACGCGGTGAAGAGCTCGCTCGAGAACTTCACGCCCGACATCCGCCCCGGCAACCAGACCGCGCTCAAGACCCGCGCGAGCCCCTACGCGCTGTACCTAGCCCGGATGCACCGGCGGATCCACGAGCTGTGGGGGTTCGGCTTCCTGCAGGAGCTCGACAGCAAGGGCGCCGACTACCCGCTCAATGATCAGAAGCTGTTCACCAACCTCGAGATCTCGGTCAACCCCGACGGCACGCTGCACAAGGTGATGATCGCCAAGACGTCCGGCAAGACCGAGTTCGACGTCGCCGCGGTCGACGCGGTGATCTCGTCGGGCCCGTATGACGCGACCCCCGAGGCGATCCGGTCGGTCGACGGCCGGATCTACCTGCGCTGGGGGTTTTATCGGAACGGCCGGCAGTGCAGCACGAGCAACGCCGAGCCGTACATCCTGAGCGAGGTGCCCGACAGCGACGGCACGGGGACGCTCGACGACGGCGCGATGGTCAAGAACATCGCCAAGGTGCCCGGCAGCAAGCGCAGCAACCGCGACAAGCAGGCCACCACCGGCAGCGGCCGCATCGCGTCGGACGACGGCGTCGCGCCGCAGAGCGTCGCGTCGGGCTCGTCGGTGACCGACAAGCAGGCGCTGTCGGCCGCCAAGCAGTGGGTCTCGGCGTTCGAGACCGGTGCGGTGGACAAGCTGGTCGGGTTCTCGACGGTGCCCTTCTACGCCGGCGGCAAGGTCGCAGCGCAGAACGCGTCCGAGCTCAAGGAGATGTACGGCGGACTCGTCACCGAGTCCGGAGGCCTCAAGGACTGGAAATTGCTGTCTCCCAGCGAGTACACCAACGGCGGCGCCGCGTTGCCGGACGGCAATCTGGTGCTACAGGTCCGCACGGCGAAGGAGTCATTCGCCGTGGTGCTGACGCGTACCAACTCGGGTGATTACCGGGCGACCCAGCTCGCGCGCTGAGCTCTCGCAAGCGACGCAGCGCGCCGGCGGTGAAGCCAACGCTCGGCCCGCAACACAAAGACGCTGATACACGTGTACGGTGCACCACAGACTGCAGCAGCAACGAGGGCTTTTGCCTCGCAGACGTGTCCTGGCCGATCGTATCGGCGGCGGTCGGGGCGCTTGACGGCTCGCGGGCCGGCTGATTAGCTGCTCATTACCTTCAGCACCCTCGCAGCGAACAGCCCTTTGGGCCCGTGCTGCTCCTCATACTCGACGGTCTGCCCCTGGTTCAGGGTCCGAAACCCATCCCCGGAGATCGACGAGTAATGCACAAAGACATCCTTGCCATCATCCGCCCGGCTGATGAAGCCGTAGCCCTTGGCATCGTTAAACCACTTCACGGTACCGAGCGCCATTGTACTGCCTCCTCACAAACTCGTGTGATGCCCACCCCGGGCGTCACTCGCTTTCTGTTGAATCACTTTGGTTGTCGTCGGCTCAACCTAAATTTTTTGGAAAGCGCCTCGGCGGTGCAAACTTTCATCGACACGGAAAACTGGGAATGCCGGCGCCCCAAACTTACGCTCGTACGAAACCCGGAGGCCGGGCTTCTCTCGACGGTGCCGCGTGCGTTCGACCGTCGCTAAACGCTGCACGAATTCCCCCCAGATCGCCGCGCGCCCGCGGATCAGCCGGTGACTTCGATGCGCCCCCCGGTGCCGGCAAGGCGGTGCCCGGGGCGAGCTTGCGGATGGCGAGGATCGCGACCTCGGGCCGCGCGGGTCACGTAGGCTTGATCTCTTCCAGCTCGCTGGCGTCGAGCTCGATCGCATCGCCGGCGACGTCGTCGGCCGGGCCGCCGAGGTGGCGGACCAGCGACAGGTGGACCTGGCTGCGGATCATGCGCAGCACGCTCTCGAGCTCGTTGACCGGCAGCTTGAGCCGGCCGCGCAGCGTCTCGAGCGTGGTCCGCACCAGCTGCTCCTTGGCCTTCTCGAGCCAGCGGAACGCGGTGACCCGGTGGACCCGGTAGATCGCGCCGATCTCGTCGATGTTGAGGCCGTCGACGTGGTGGTAGCGCAGCAGCGTCTGCTCGCGCGCCCCCAGGCCGTGCAGCGACTCGCCGAACGCGGTGCGGAACTCGGCCGCGTAGGTCCGCTTCATGTACTCGATCTCGGGGTCGTCGACCGCGATCGCGTGCTGCGCGATCAGCTGGTCGTCGTCGACCAGGATCTCGCGCTTGCCGCGGCGCAGCTCGTTGAGGCAGGTCCTGACCGCGACCGAGCGGACCCATCTCCGGAGGTCGCCGCGCCCGCCGTACTCGGCGATCTTGCCGGGGCTGGTCGGCTGGCCCGCCGTGCCACCGCCGACGAACAGCCGCTGGCGGACCAGCTGCTTGACGTCGGCCAGCCGCGGCGGGCCGACCCGCATGCGCGACAGCGCGATGTCGACCTCACGCATGTAGTCGCGGTCGAAGGCTTCGAGCGCGCCCGGCAGCTGCAGCGCACAGGCGCACGCCAGGTACAGATCGGCCGGGCGCAGCCCGTCGAGCGCGGCCTCGGCGAGCTCGGGGGTGGCCTGGCGCGCGATGAACGCGACGACCGCGGCCGGGTCGACCGCCAGGTCCGGCCACGCGTCGCGGCCCTCGGCGACGATCCCCCCCAGCCGGCGCTCGAGCTCCGCGATCGCGGCGAGCTTTGGCCTGAGCTCGGCAGATGCGGCATCCAGGAACGGCGGGACCAGGGGCGGCGAAGTCACCGTCACGGATTAGGCCACCGCTCGCAAGGGTTGGTCAAACGATCTGCCTTGGGCTACGATCTGGCACAGGACTCGACGGATGGAGCCGAACCGCAAGGTCCGCAAGCAGGGTCTCGAACACTTCATCAAGTTCGTGCGCGAGCTGCCGTCGCCCTCGCCCCAGGCGATGTTCCAGGCGCTCGAGGACCACGGCTACCGCGGCCAGCGCTCGGCGCGCCGGGCGCTCTGCCTGATGGCCTACCGCCATATCAAGCGGATCAAGCGGATCTACATCGACGGCGTGGACCGCGCCGAGCTGCCTCGCAAGTCGAACTTTCTGTGCGTCGGTCCGACCGGTTCGGGCAAGACGTTCCTGGTCGAGACGCTGTTCGGCAAGATCTTGAAGCTGCCGACCGCGCTGGTCGACATCACGACCTACTCGGAGACCGGGTACGTCGGCCAGGATCCGTCGACGATCCTGACCCGGCTCTTGCACGCGGCCGACGAGAACCCGATGCTGGCATCGATCGGCATCGTGTGCCTCGACGAGTTCGACAAGATCGCCTCCGGGCAGAACAACGCGATCTTCGCCGGCGCCGGCACCACCAAGGACGTCACCGGCATGGGCGTCCAGCGCGAGTTGCTCAAGATGCTCGAGGCCAGCGAGGTGGTCGTTCCGCTCGACTTGACCCACAGCTCGTACGCCGACCACGTGGTGATGTCGACCGCCGATATCGCGTTCATCGCCGCAGGGGCGTTCTCCGGGTTCCAGCAGATCGCCCACCGCCGGGCGATGCGTGACCAGATCGGGTTTGGCCGCGACCAGGCGGCGTCGGGCGCCGATCCCGATACGATCGCGGTCGATTTCTCCGCCGAGCAGGTCGAGAACGTCGCGAACTTCCAGGCCTACGGGTTCCTGCCCGAGCTGGTCGCGCGGTTCACCCGCGTGGTGCCGTTCTGCGCGCTCGACGCGTCGACGCTCAAGGACATCCTGCGGACCGACGTCGTGATCCGGATGACCCGCGAGTTCAAGCTCGAGGGCTTCGATCTCGCGATCGACGAGGTCGTGCTCGACCACATCGTCGAGGATGCGCTGCGCCGCGAGACCGGCGCGCGCGGGCTCTCGTCCACCGTGACCCGTCACCTCGAGGACGTCGCGTTCAGCTCGTTCGGGCTCGACCAGGGCGGCGTGGTTCGCGTCAAGATCGTCGATGACGATCTCGCCGTGGAGATCGGCTGACCGCGCTGCCGGGCGCGCCAAAAACTGGCCGCGCGGCGCCGCGGGGCATCCAATACCGCCGGCTTGCAATACCCAGACACCGTGCCGCGTTTGCTTGGTGAACGCGCACGTCACGTGCTAACCCCGCCGGTGCTGTATGGATAAGATCGTCGTCGAAGGTGGCGCTCGCTTGGTCGGCAACATCCCGATCAGCGGCGCCAAGAATGCGGCGCTGCCGCTGCTGGCCGCCGCGCTGTTGCCCACGGGCGCGTCGACCTACAAGAACGTGCCCCAGCTGGCCGACGTCCGCACGATGGCCAAGCTCCTGCGGGTGCTCGGCTGGGAGGTCTGGGGAGAGCACACCGAGCTCACGATCGCGCCGCCGACCGGCAAGGCCCAGCCTAAACTCGAGGCGCCCTACGACCTGGTCAAGACGATGCGCGCGAGCGTGCTCGTGCTCGGGCCGCTGGTCGCGCGCTACGGCCGGGCCCGGGTCTCGCTGCCCGGCGGCTGCGCGATCGGCGCCCGGCCGATCGACCAGCACCTCAAGGGCCTCGCGGCGATGGGGGCCAAGGTCACGCTCGACCATGGCTACGTCGACGTCGAGTGCAAGCGGCTCCAGGGCGCGACCATCGTGCTCGACGTCCCGACGGTGACCGGCTGCGAGAACTTGCTGATGGCCGCCGCGCTCGCCAAGGGCCACACCGTGATCGAGAACGCGGCGCGCGAGCCCGAGGTCGAGGAGCTCGCCCTGGTGCTCAACAAGATGGGCGCCCGGATCCAGGGCGCCGGCACCGCGGTCATCACGATCGAGGGCGTCGACGAGCTGCACCCGATCGAGCACGCGATCATCCCCGATCGCATCGAGGCCGGGACGTTCGCGGTGGCCGCGGCGGTGACGCGCGGCGACGTGCTGCTCGAGGGCGCGCGGCCCGAGCACCTCGACGCGGTGGTCGCCAAGCTGCGCGCCGCCGGGGTCGAGGTCGTCGCCGAGGCGGGCGGCCTGCGGGTCCGCGGCCCGAGCGAGCTTGCGTGTGTCGATATCACGACCCAGCCGCACCCCGGGTTCCCGACCGACATGCAGGCGCAGTTCATGGTGATGGCCTGCGTCGCGCGCGGCCAGTCGGTGATCAAGGAGATGATCTTCGAGAACCGCTACATGCACGTGCCCGAGCTCGGCCGGATGGGCGCGGACATCCAGATCGACGGCCGCGTCGCGGTGGTGCGCGGCGGCAGCAAGCTGACCGGCGCGCAGGTGATGGCGACCGACCTGCGGGCCTCGGCGAGCCTGATCATCGCTGGCCTGGTGGCGAGCGACACGACCGAGGTGCTGCGAGTGTATCACCTCGACCGCGGCTACGAGTCGATCGAGAAGAAGCTCGCGGCGGTCGGGGCCAAGATCAAGCGCGCCAAGCAGTAGCCATTCGGGGTATGAACGGCGGCGCCGTCGACGAAGCTCGCCGGCCCCCATCATGAGCCGTCCCATCATCCTCGCCCTGCCCAAGGGCCGCATCCTCGAGCAATCCGCCCAGGTGTTCGCCCGCGCCGGATACGACCTGTCGCCCGTCCTGGGCGACTCGCGCCGCCTGATCCACGAGTGCGGCCCGCTGCGCGTGCTCGTGCTGCGCAACTCCGACGTGGTGACGTTCGTCGCCCACGGCGCCGCCGACGTCGGCGTGGTCGGCAGCGACGTGCTCGACGAGGAGGGCCGCGATCTGTTCGAGCCGCTCGACCTGGGGATCGGCCAGTGCCGGATGATCGTGGCCGAGCGCGCCGACGCGCCCCCCCTGGCCCCCGGCCGCAGCCCGTGGGACGAGGCGGGCGACCGTGCGCAGGCGCACCTGCGGGTGGCTACGAAGTATCCGCGGACCACCCGCGCGTACCTGCAGCGTAAGGGCATTACCGCCGAGGTCATCAAGCTGTCCGGCGCGATCGAGCTGGGCCCGCTGACCGGCCTGTGCGATCGCATCGTCGATATCACCCAGACCGGCGAGACCCTCCGGCAGAACGGGCTCGTCGAGATCGACACGGTCGGGCAAGTTTCGTCGCGGCTCGTGGTCAACCCGGCCCGGCTCAAGCTCGACGGCGATCGACTCGGGGCGCTGATCGATGCCCTCGAACGGGTGGTTCGCTGACGCCAGCGGGAACGCGTCGCCTGATCCCGTGTACAATGACTCGAGGTGTCGTCCGATCTACGACCGTTCGTCGCCGAAGAGATCCGGCTGCATCCGCGCGTTGCCTATCAAGGGCTCCTCGCGGAGGAGGGCGCAGCCACGCGCGTTGCGGCGGCGCTGCCGGCGCTCCAGCGGTTTCGCCACGATTACGCGGGGGCGATCTCGATCGTCGACTGGGACCACCGGCTGCCGTCCCAGAACCTGGTGCTCCGCATCTACGGCTACTACGGCGAGGACACGCTGGACGCCGGCTACGAGGCGTTCGACGACCGGTTGGACCACATCGCCGAGCGCGATAAGTACCCGGAGTTCGATGTCCCCGACTTCGACGGGCTCGCCGCGGACGAGGCCTACGAGATCGAACTATCGCCGACCGGTCAGATCGGTCGTTGCCGGCTGACCTCGGCGTGGCGCCGCACCGTGGCCGCGCGCGACGCGAGCACCGCGGTGGCGCTGGTCCAGGGCTGCGACGAATACCAGAAGCTGGTCTCGGCCTCGCCGTCGCGGCCGACCTACCTGGGCGATCTCGAGGCGGTGTCCTGGACGCCGCCGTGCGAGACCGAGCACGCCCGCTGGACGCTCGACGTCTGGTACCTCCTGGCGTTCGACGGCCGGATCGGCTCGGGGCGCAGCTTCCTCGCCGACCTCGAGAGCAAGCAGATCGTCTCGGTGCGGGACTTTTCGGTCCGCACCGGCTGAGCGCCGACCGCCGCGAGCCGCGCCGTGCAGGTCACCTTCGCCAGCGCTGCCTGTCAGGTGAATCTGAAGAGGCGACGGTGGTGGGGTTGAAATCCCGATCAGCGCGAGCTCGGTGTTGAACTGCGACCTTCCAGCGTTCCTGCAATACGAGTCGTCATTCATCGATGGGCGGTCATCGGGCCATCGTGGGCGGTCGCCGCGGCCGCGCGCTCCAGCACCTTGCCGAGCTCCTCGGCGAGCGCGTCGCGCACCTCGGGGACCGCGACGCGGTCGCCCAGCTGCTCGGCCATCGAGGTCATCACCGACGACGCGAAGCCGCATGGGTTGATCCGCTGGAAGTAGGCCAGGTCGGGGGTGACGTTGAGCGCCAGGCCATGGAACGTCACCCACTTGCGGCACGCGATACCCATCGAGCACAGCTTGCGCCGCGTCCCGGCGGGGGTGGTCAGCCACACGCCGGTCTTGCCGGGCTCGCGATCGGTCGCGAGGCCAAATCGCGCGCAGGTCGCGATCACCGCCTCCTCGAGGTTGCGCAGGTAGCGGTGCAGATCGCGCTCGCCGGCCTGGAGCAGCACGATCGGGTAGGCGACGATCTGGCCGGGGCCGTGATAGGTCACGTCGCCGCCGCGCTCGACGGCGACGACCTCGACCTCGCCCGGCATCAGCACGTTGGCCTCGGCCTCGCGGCGCCGGCCGAGCGTGTAGACGTGGGGGTGCTCGACGAGCAGCAGGGTATCGGGCGCGGCGTCGTGCTGGCGCTGCTCGACCAGCGCGAGCTGGCGCGCCCAGGTCGCGCGAAAGGTTTCGGTGCCGAGATCGACGACGTTCCAGTCGCGCATCGCGCCGGAGGTACCACGGATCGATCGCCGTGACGAGCTGCATCAGCTCAGCGTGACCCCGCTCTGCGACTCGAAGGTCGCGAGGTCGAAGTAGTCATTCCATTGGCAGATCAGGCCGTTCTTGAAGGACAGGATCCCGGCCACCGGCAGCGCGACGACCTTGCCATTGACCACGTTGAAGTGGTCGATGCGCTCGGTGTGGACCGAGGTGCCGAACGACGCCATCGTCACGGTCTCGATCTCGACCTTGGTGAAGATCGATAGAAAGCTATCGACCAGCAGCTTGATGGCGCTGCGCCCCACCGCGGGCGCCACGGGGACGTTGTGCCACGTGGCGCCTTCGTCGAAGAAGCTCATGATCGCGGCCTCGTCCTTCGCGGCCCAGGCGGCCCAGAACGCGAGCACGATGGACTCGTTGGCCGGCTGGGTGGTCCAGCACGGATCGGCGCCGGCGCGCGCCGTGCCCAGCCCGGCGAGCGACACCCCGGCGACCGCCGCCGCCTTGAGAAACCCACGACGACCGGATCCCGACTGTGGTCTATCACTCGAACGATGAACTCCCATCTCAGACCTCCATGGTGGACGATTGCGCGTGTCGCGCTCACGCTCTCTGCGATCGGCTCGGGGCCGATCCGACAGCGCGGCGACGACAGCATTCTTCGGGCGGCGTCGCTCCCGGGCCGGAACTGCCCGCGGAGCACGCTCGTGCTCGTATCGCCCACGCGCGGCGAAACTTGAGGGGCTGTCGCGCGTGACCGGGACGACGTCATGACTACCGATCAAGTGACACTATCGATGATGAGGTAGACCTGACAGCCAATCCACGAGCGATGGTGTTCTGGCGCACCGGAGTGGGCGTTCTCGTCGGTGCGATGACCAATGATGGGAGTGCGCGCCCCGGCGATTCATCGCGAAACGGTCAGACCGGCTGGAACGGCCAAGTGAACACCATTCCCGTAAGCGCGGCTCAGCGTGCGCCGAACTTGGCCAGCGTCTCACGGGCAAGCGCACGCGTGAGCTCGCCAGCGGTCAGCGCGTGCTCCCGTCGGGCCACGCGCACCGCCTGGCCCGACCACAGCGAGCCGAAATCGCCCGACCCGGCCGCCTCGGCGGCGGCTTT
>Ga0302322_100001590_pt1 | contig 18683 bp, 14 predicted proteins | sample Fen_T0_2_FD_203757 | JGI IMG/M metagenome (GOLD analysis project Ga0302322, IMG submission 203757) | Peat permafrost microbial communities from Stordalen Mire near Abisko, Sweden - Fen_T0_2 | ecosystem: Environmental > Terrestrial > Soil > Wetlands > Permafrost | place: Sweden: Abisko... | reverse complement strand
GTGATGATGGTGCTGGCCCTGCCGTTCGCCTACATGCAGGTGCGCGCCGGCGGCGTCTCGCTGAAGATTTTCGCCGGCATCATGCTGGGGCTGTTTTTCCACCTGCTCAACAGCCTGTTCGCCCACCTCGGGGCGATCAACACCTGGCCGACCCTGCTGTCGGCGCTCACGCCTTCGATCATGTTCCTGATGCTGGCCGGCGTCATGCTGTGGCGCGCCGAGCGAGCCTAGGGAATCACTGATCAAGTGGGCTGCGCCCCCTTAACAACCCCCGATCACAGAGAGAGGTTGATTTTGCGCCTCCCGGTTTTCGGGACTTATTCAGCGTTTCCTTAGGTACGTAACGCCGCTCCGTTCAAGGGGCGGCGCGCCGGCGGATGCGCTCGAGCATGTCGACCAGCACGGCGCGCTCCTGGGCGCTCAGGGCCTGTTCGAGGAATTTCTGCCGCGCCCTGGAGATTTCTTCGCAGTGCGCCAGCATGTCCCGGCCCTTGGCCGTCAGGCGGATGGTCTTGTTGCGGCCGCTGGCCGGATCGGGTCGCACCCGCAGCCAGCGGCTCGCCTGCATGACCTGGGTCATGCGGGTGACCGCTCCCTTGTCCTGGTCGTTGGCGCGCGCCAGTTCGGCCAGGGTCCAGTCGTCGCGCCGCCCCAGCAGGGCAAGCAGGGTCAGCTGCTCGGGCGTGATCGCCATGTCCCGCGCCGCGTAAGTTTGCATGAAATGGCGGCGCAGCACGATGCCGGTGACGCGGATCTGGTAGCCGAAGGAATCGTGGATCAGGTAGTCCATCGGGGCGTGCCTGGATCACGCCGTCATGCTGGCGCGGATTTTCGCCATCAGGTGGTCGTGGGCGATCACCGGGTCATATTTCGGCGGCCGGCCCGGCCCCTGGCAGCTCGGCAGGCATGCGATCCGCGCATCCGGGTTCGGCCCGGTGAAGAGCACGATGGACAGGCGCCGGGTCGAGCCGGTCAGGCTGCGCGGCGGGTTGATCACCCGGTGCACGTTCGACTTCCAGCGGTCGTTGGTCCAGCGCGCCAGCAGGTCGCCAGCGTTGATCACCAGTGCGCCGGGTACGGGAGGCACGTCCACCCAGGCGCCGTCCGGCGCTTGCACCTGCAGGCCGCCGGGCGCGTCGTCCTGGCGCAGCAGGGTGAAGCCGGTGTAGTCGGTGTGCGCGCCGTAGCGCAACTGCCCGGGCAGCGGGTCGGCGGCCTGGTCGGGGTAATGCACCAGGCGCAGCGAACTGGCCATGCGGTCGTAGTAGGACGCGAAGTAGTCCGCCGGCAAATCCAGCGCCGGGGCGGAGAGGCGCATCAGGGTCTGGCCCAGGGCATACACCTGGTCGAAATACGCGGTCACGCAGGCGCGGAAGCGCGCCGGCGCAGCCGGCCAGAGATTGGCGCGGTAGAGCGCGGCGTCGACCGGGTTGCGCGGCGCCTGGCGTTCCCATTCAAGCCCGGTGAAGGTGAGGGCCTCGCAGATGTCCGGCGGCGCCTGCCCGTCGGCCAGGGTGCGGGCCACCGACTCTATGCCCAGCGGTACGTAGCCTTGGCCGGTTTTTTCCGGGCGAAAGCTGCAGCGCATCTTTGCGTCCAGCGGCTGGTCGAAGAATTCCAGCGCCAGGGCGTGGATCTCCTCCAGCAGGTCCTCGGCGATGCCGTGGCCCATCAGGGTGGCGAAGCCGATGCTCTCGAAGGCACCGGCCCACTGGCGCGCCACTTCCGTCTGCGCGGCGGCACCGCCGCGCCGAAAGGCGGCGATGTCGATCACCGGAACCTGCATGCTCACTTGCCTGGCATCTGGCCGTTCACGCCTTCGACGAACCAGTTGATGCTGACCAACTCATCGTCGCCCATGTTCTTGCCGGCGGCCACCTTGACCGTGCCGTCCTGCATTTTCACCGGCCCGGCGAACACATTGAACTTGCCGGACGCCAGCTCGCCCTTGAGCTGGTTCACCTGCGCGACGGTGGCCGCGGGCACTGCCGGGTTGACCCCGACCACGTCGACCAGGCCGGCCTCGAAGCCGCCGAACACCGGCGCCTGCAACGGCTTGCCGTCCAGCGCCGCCTGGATCATGCGCTCATAGTAAGGGCCCCAGACCGGCACCGTGGACGCGAGGATCGCCTTGGGCGCCAGCGCGCTGCGGTCCGAGTCGATGCCGATGGCGTACAGGCCCTTGTCCTCGGCGGCCTTGATGACGGCCGACGATGAGGTGTTCTGCATCAGCACGTCGGCGCCCTGGCCGATCAGCACTTCGGCGGCCTGCTTTTCCTTGGAGATGTCGAACCACGTGTTGACCCAGATCACCGTGGTGGTGGCCTTCGGATTGACGCTTTTCGCCCCCAGTTCGAAGGCGTTGATGTTGCGCACGATCTCCGGAATCGGGAAGGGCGCGACATAGCCGAGCTTGCCGCTCTTGCTCATCTTGCCGGCAATCACCCCGGCCAGGTACACCGCCTCGTACATGCGGGTGTTGTAGACCGAGAGGTTGGGCGCCGTCTTGTAGCCGGAGCAGTGATAGAAGGTGACCTTGGGCGTATTGGCCGCCGCCTTCAGGGTGCCGTCCATGAAGCCGAAAGAGGTGGTGAAAATGAGCTTGTTGCCGGCCGAAACGAACTCGCGCAGGACCCGGTCGGCGTCCGGGCCGGTCTCGATATTGTCGACGTTGGTGACCTTGATCTTGTCGCCGAACTTCTTTTCCACGTACTGGCGGCCCAGGTCATGGGCGTAGGTCCAGCCACCGCTGGAAATGGAGGTGTTGTGCAGGAACGCCACTTTCAGCGGCTCGGCCGCGATCGCGCCGGCGCAGCCCAAGGCCGCGAAGATTGCCGTCATTTGCCGCAGGATTGTCATGGTGCGCCTCGTCGTGGAAAAGCATGGGGAATGCCCTTCCATCAGCAAACGCTATGCCAATCCCCCGCCGGGCAGAGGCGGCGTGCGGCAGATCGTTGATGCATCAACCGGATCATTGGGGTATCAATGAATTAGCGCGCCGCGCGCCTCGCGCGGCGGCGGCGGCCGGTCGGGAGAGGAAAAAAGAAATTGGCCCGCGCGGGGCCAATTCAATGCATGGCGGCGCCGCGGCGGCACCAAAAGCGGGCAGCTATTTCTTCGCCTTCGGCACCCGGCCCATCAGGTAGAACTCATCGTTGGCGCGCATCCCGGTCATGTTGGCGATCCGGTTCGAGAGGCCGAAAAAAGCGGCGATCGCGCCTATGTCCCACACATCCTCGTCGGAAAAGCCGTGCGCGCGCAGGGCGGCGAAATCGGCATCGTCGATCTTGTAGGACTCCTCGGTGACTTTCACCGCGAAGTCGCACATCGCTTTCTGGCGCGCCGTGATGTCGGCTTTGCGGTGGTTGGTCGCCACCTGGTCGGCGATCAGGGGCTTCTTTTCATAGATGCGCAGGATCGCGCCGTGCGCCACCACGCAGTAGATGCAGTGGTTGCGGCCGGAGACGGCGACCACGATCATCTCGCGGTCGCCCTTAGTTAAGCCCCCGGTAAGACCAGAGTCCTCCTTGAGCATCAGCGCGTCGTGATAGGCGAAGAACGCGCGCCATTCGGCCGGGCGATGCGCCAGGGCCAGGAACACGTTGGGCACGAAGCCGGCCTTTTCCTGGGTCTCGAGGATGCGGGCGCGGATGTCGTCGGGCAGGTCCTTGAGTTCCGGCACGGGGTAGCGGCTGATCGGGTAGCTCATGATGGTTGGTCTCGTTGTGGTTGTGGAATGCGCGGCGGTTCGAGTTTACAGCGCCTGGCGCGCCGCCTCGGCCATCCGGGCGACGCGCGCGCTGTAGGCCTGCCGCGAGAAGCGCGCCAGGTGATCGGCGGCGGTGCGCGGATCGGGGCGCGGGCCGGCGCGGGCGCGCGCCAGCACGCGGCGGAAATCGGCGCCCTGGTCCTGCCTGGGGTCGCGGTACAGGAATCCTGTGACGCCGTCGACCATGGTCTCGGTGAAGGGCGGCGCAGCTACCGCCAGCACCGGCGTGCCCAGTGACTGCGCTTCCAGGATGTTCAGGCCCAGGGCTTCCTTTTCCGGCAGGCCGGACATCAGGTAGTCGAGCTGCGGGTAGATGTGTTCCGGGTGTGCCTGCAGGCCCCAGAAGCGCACGCGGGACCCGAGGGGCCGCAGGGCCGCGCGCAGGTCCGCCACCGAGCGGTAGCCGCCCCAGCCGAATACTTCCAGGCAGACGTCCGGCTCGGCCGCCAGCACCGGCGCGATGTGGCGGAACAGGACGTCGAACTGCTTGATCGGGCCGATGCCGGAAACGATGCCCAGCGTCAGGCCCGCGCGTTTCACATAAGGAGCAGGCGGGGACAAGCCGCCTAGCAGCGGGCGCAATGCGCCTTCGAGCAAGCCGTAGGCCCGGTCGCGAAACTTGCGCCTGTCCCAGCTGTAGACCGGACCGGGCAGGACGCGCGCATCAGCGGCCCCGGCGTAGCGCTGGAAGTCGACCATGCCATAGCAAGGCTCGGGGTCGAGATTGATAAGGCCCGCGGCACGCGCGGTGGCAATCACGTAGTCGGAGACGCCGTATACCCGGTCGTAGGCGGCCAGCACGCCGGGCTGGCGGCCGGCCAGCGGCATGTGGCAAAAGCCGGTCAGCAGGTGATGGGCGCGCGCATGCTCGGCGAAGTGCTGCGACACCGGCGCGTGGGTGACGATCCACTCGCGCTGCGCCGGCAGGCGCGCGATCAGGGCATCGCTGTCGACGGCCGCTTCGATCTGCAGCCGTGGGTGGGCGAGGGTGGCCCAGTGGGTTTCGCCGGGGCGCACGTAGAGCCTGACCTCGCAGTCCAGGTCGAGCAGGGCGCGCACGAAAAACCGCGTGTAGACCTCGGCGCCGCCCATCCCGGGCTGCAGGTTGATCACGCTGGCGCGCATGGCGGTTCAGTCCAGCAGGCTGTCGCAGGCGGCAATCACGCGCGCCAGCTCCAGCGCATGCATGCAGGCCGGCGCGGCGCAGCGGTCCAGGCCGCGCTGGCAGCGCCGCGCCCAGGGCAGCTCGCGCTTGAATACCGTGATCTGGTCACGGCAGGGGAAGTCGGCGACGATGGCCGCGGCAAAGCGGTGCTTGCGCCAGAAGCGCCCGGCGCCGAACAACACGTCCGAACCTGGACCGTACAGGCAGACCGTGGGCGTGGCCGTGACCTTGCCCAGGTGGGCGATGCCGGTGTCGGGCACCACCAGCAGGCTGGCGCGGGCGAGCAGGTGCCAGAGTTGCGCCAGGTCCAGCTGGCCGGCGAGCGAAGCGTGGTAGCGCAGGGGATCGATGCCCTGGACGAGAGCGGCCTCGCCCGGCCCGGCCGACCAGACCGGTGTGATGCCGCGCGCCGCCAGGTGGTCGGCCAGCGCCAGCCAGCGCTCGCCCGGCCAGTGGCGCAACACCGAGCCCGCGCCTACATGCAGCACGGCGTAGGGAGCCGGTGGAAGTACGAATCGCGCACAAGGCGGCGCCGGCCAGGCGGCGGGCGCGTAGGCCTCGTTGCCCGGACCGGCCAGGGAGGCGAATATGTCGGCCAGATTGGTCGGGTCATTCGGCCAGGGCACCAGGGCGTCGGCGGCGCGGTTTTTCCATTGCGGCGTGTCGCCCGCCAGGGCCACCACCCAGCGCGCGCCGGCGGCGCGCGCCAGCAGGCAATGGCGGTTCTCGCCCGGCACCAGTGCCAGGTCGTAGGGCCCGCGCCGTGTCACCCCGCGCGTCAGGCCCGGATGGCGCGGGTCGTAGGGCAAGGCGTTGACGCCGTAGGGGCGTGCCGCGTATAGCGGCACCAGCGCGGGCGCGACGCACAGGTCGATGTCGGCGCGCGGATACAGGTGGCGCAGGCGCGCCAGCAGGGCGGTCAGCATCAGGGTGTCGCCCAGCAACAGGTGGTGGGCGATCAGGATGCGGCCCGGGTCCTTCGGCGCGGTGCGCCTGGCGCCGCCGCGCAGCAGGGCGCGCGGCAGCACGTGCAGGCGGGTCGCCAGGCGGCTCATGACGATTTGGTCAAGGCGGAACGGAACACTGCTTCCATGCGGTCCAGCATCGCGTCTATGCCGTGATTGGCGCGCGCCCGCGCCAGGGCGGCGGCACCCAGGCGCGCGCGCAGGGCCGGGTCATCGAGCAGGCGCGCCAGCGCGGCGCTCAAGGCCGGCGCATTTTCCATCGGGACCACCAGCGCCGTGTCCTCATCGCGCGCCACTTCGGGTATCGCACCCGCGGCGGTGGTAACCACCGGCAGGCCGCAGGCAAAGGCCTGCAGGATGGCCTGCGGCACGCCTTCGTTGGCATAGGAGGGCAGGGCGAAAATATCCAGCGCCTGCAGCCAGGGCACCACGTCGGCCTGGTTGCCGGCCAGGGTGACCCGCCCGGCCAGATTGCCGGCGGCGGTGATCTGCTCCAGCGCGGCGCGCTGCGGGCCGTCGCCGACGATCACCAGGTGGGTATCGTCGCGCTGCAATTGCGCGAACGCGTCGATCAGGTAGCGATGCCCTTTCCAGCTGCGCAGGGTGGCGACAATGCCGATCAGCCTCTTGTCCGCCGGCAGGCCCAGGCGCGCGCGGATCGCTGCCTTGGCGGCGGCATCGGCCACCGGCGCGTAGCGCGCCAGGTCGATGCCGGTGGGCACCGAGACGATGTTGGCCGCCGGAAAGCCGTTGTCGCGGACCAGTTGTTCCTTGAGCGCCTCGCCGGTGGTGACGATGCTGCGGGTGGCGCGGGCGTACAGCCATCGCGTCGCGGCGTTGCGCGGCACCGGCGCGGAGATATGGCGGGTGCGCACCAGCGGTGGCGGGTTTGCCAGGGTGGCGCAGGCCAGCGCGGCCAGCCAGCTGTCGGTCGAGCTGTGGGTATTGATCAGGTCGACCGGGTGAGTGGACAGCCAGGCGCGCATTGCCAGCACGCCGGCGGGGCGCTTTTTCGCCATGTTCAGGGCGGTGACGGGGATGTTCCGCTTTACGGCCTCATCATAGATACGCGCCTCGCGCGGAGCGAGGAGGTGCAGGGTGTGGCCGCGTGCCATCATGCCGGCCATCTCATTGAGGATGCGGATCTCCTGGCCGCCCCAGCCACAGGAGTTTTCGGTGTGGACGATGTTCACTGGGTGTCTTGCATGCGGGCCGGGTGCGGGTACGCCACTCAGATGCCCGATCCGGCGACCACGGCTCCGGTGGTCTCGACCGCTTCGTTGGCCTGCGCCGCATCGTCGAGGCGATGCAGGCTGGCATAGATGCCGTCGCGCGCGATCAATTCCGCGTGGGTGCCGGTCTCGACGATACGGCCGTGGTCGACCACCATGATGCGGTCGGCGTTTTCTATGGTGGTCAGGCGGTGCGCGATGACGATGGTGGTGCGGTTTTTCATCAGCACGTCCAGCGCCGCCTGCACGGTGCGCTCGGTTTCCGAATCCAGCGCCGAAGTGGCCTCATCCAAGATCAGCACCGGCGCGTCCTTGAGCAATGCTCGTGCGATCGACAGGCGCTGGCGCTGCCCGCCGGACAGGCGCACGCCGTTCTCGCCGATCAGGGTGTCCAGGCCCTGCGGCTGCTCGTTGATGAATTTCATCGCGTCGGCGGCGGTGGCCGCGGCGATGATCTCCTCGCGCGAGGCGCGGCGCTTGAAGCCGTAGGCGATGTTGGCGGCGATGGTGTCGTTGAAAAGCACCACGTCCTGCGAGACCAGCGCCAGGTTGGCGCGCAGCGACTCCAGCTTGAGGTCTTCCAGGTCGATGCCGTCCATGTAGATGGCGCCGGACTGCGGGTGGAAAAAACGCGGGATCAGGTTGGCCACCGTGGTCTTGCCGCCGCCCGAAGTACCCACCAGGGCGACGGTCTCGCCCGGGGCGATGTCGAAACTCATCTGGTTGATCGCCGGGCGTTCCGCGTTCGGGTACTGGAACACCACCTTGTCGAAACGCACGGCACCCTGGGCGCGCTCCAGGGTCTGGGTGCCGCGGTCGTCCTCGATCGCCTCATCGAGCATCTTGAACACCGACTCGGCCGCCGCCAGGCCGCGCTGCAGCGGCGCGTTGACGTCCGCCAGGTGCTTGAGAGGGGCGAGCAGCATCAGCATCGCGGTGATGAAAGACACAAAGCCGCCCACCGTGGTCTGGTCGCCGGCGGACTGATACAGGGCGATGCCCACCACCACCGCCAAGGCGATCGAGCCGAATAGCTGGGTGATCGGCACGGTGGCCGAGGCGGCGATGGTCTGGCGCATGTTGTAGCCGCGCAGCCGGGCGTTGGCGTCGTGGAAGCGCTCCTTCTCGTACTCCTGGCCACCGTAGATCTTCACCACCTTGTGGGCGTCTATGCTCTCGCCCAGCACGTGGGTGATGTCGCCCATCACCCGCTGCGCCTCGCGGCTCATCTTGCGCAGGCGCCCGGAGAACATCTTGATCACCGCCGCCGAGAGCGGGATGATGGCCGCCGCCACCAGGGTCAGGCGCCAGTTTTCGTAGAGCAGCCAGGCGAACAGGCCGACGATCGACAGCGAATCGCGTACCAGCACCGTGAGCACCGTGGTGGCGGCGCTGGTGACATTGTTGACGTCAAAAGCGATGCGCGAGATCAGGGTGCCGGAGGACTGGTTGTTGTAGAACACCGTGGGCAGCTTGACCAGGCGCGCGAACATCGCGTCGCGCATGTCGAGCAGGATGCGGTTCGAGACCCAGGCCAGCGCGTAGGAGGTGAGGAAGGTGATGATCCCGCGCAGCACAAAAATGCCTATAAGTGCCAACGGTAACCAGTACAGGCTGGCGCGGTCGCGGGCGCCGAAGCCGTCGTTCAGCAGCGGCTTCATGAGCGCCGGAAACAGCGGCTCGGTGAGCGCCGCCAGCGCCATGCCGAGGATGCCGAGCGCGAACACCACCCGATACGGCGCTACATAGCCGAGCAGGCGGATATACAGCTGGGCACTGGTGGGCGGGGCGGATTCGCCCGGGGTCTGTTCTGGCATCGGGGCCTTCTGCGCCTGCCTGCATGTGCGCAGGCAGGCGCAAAGGATTGTTATTTAAGGGGAAATTTTACCACCGGGGTGGTTTGGGCGAGCTTGCGGTAGAGCGCCAGCAACTCGCCGGCCATCGCGTCCAGCGACAGGTGGGCGACGCTGGCGCGCGCCGCTACGCGCATCCCGGCGGCGCGGCCGGGGGCGGCGAGCACGCCCATCACCTGGGCCAGGCCCACCGCGTCGAGCACGTCGACCACGTAGCCGTTCTCGCCCTCGCGGATGAATTCGCGCGCGCCGCACTGTTTGGTGGTGATCACCGGCAGGCCGCAGGCCAGGGCTTCGAGAGCGGCGTTCGGCATCGGGTCGTACAAGGTCGGCAACACGAATACGTCGGCGGCGCCGTAGAGTTCCGGCAGGTCCTTGCGGGCGCCCAGAAAATGCACCCGGTCGGCCACGCCCAGGCGTTTGGCCAGGGCCTGGTAGCGCGCGGAGCCCTTGTCCGCGCCGACGATCACTGCGCAGGCGGGCGCGCTGGTGCCGGCCAGGGCCTCGATCAGGCGTGCCACGCCCTTGCGCTCGAAGCCCGAGCCGACGTAAAGGAACAGCGGCGCCTCCTGCGCGATGCCCAGCGCGGCGCGCATTTGCGCACGCCCCTCGGCCTGGCGCGGGTGGTACAGGTCGAGGTCGACGCCGTTGTAGATCACGTGCAGCTTGTCCGGCGCGGTGCCGAAGCGGGCCGCGATGTCGTCGCGTACCATCGCCGAGTTGCAAATCACCGCGCGCAGTTCGCGGTGGGTGAACATCAGGCGCTCCTGCTTGAGCACGTAGGCATGGTAGGGGTTGATCCATACCCGCAGGCGCTCCCAGCGCGACTGGGCGCGGGCGCGCTGCTCCAGCCAGGTGGCGTGCACGCCGTCGCCGGCGCGGTAGATGGCGATGCCGGGGATGCGCTCGTGGCTTTGCACCAGGTCGAAACGGTCGCGCGTGGTCGCCAGGGCGCGGCGCACTGCCGAGGCAAAGCCACGGTCGCGGGTCAGCGAGCCGCGGTAAGGCGGATTGATGCGCCAGTATTGGTAGCCGGGCGCCTCGCTCCACTCGCGCGCCAGCAGGGTGACCTCGACGTCGTCCTGGGCGCGCAGGGCGTTCACCGCGCGCTCGATGAATCTCTCCGCGCCGCCATACGGGTTGTACTTCTGCCGAACAATAGCCAGGCGCACTAGTAATCCTCGCCCAGCATGGCCTGGGCTGCCTGCAGCACCCGCTCCACCGGCAGGGTGGTCAGGCATTCGCTGACCTTGCTGCCACCGCAGCCGTCGTTGCCGCAAGGCCGGCAGGGGTGTACCTGGGAGGCGACGATGCGATGCTCCACCCGCCACGGTCCCCACTCGATGTCGCCCGACGGGCCGAACAGGGCCACGGTAGGCGTGCCCTGGCTGGCGGCGATGTGCATGGGCGCCGAATCGACGCCGATGAACAGGCGCGCGCACTTGGTGAGAGCCGCCAGTTCCTTGAGCGTGAGCCGGCCCGCCAGGTTGACCGGGGCGCTGGTGGTCAGGGACAGGATGCGGGCTATCATCGCCTGTTCCACCTCGCTGGGCGCGCCGGTCAGTACGACGTGATGGCCGAGCGCCATCAACTGGTCGATCAGGGTGGCCACCCGCTCGGCCGGCCAGGTCTTGAACATCCAGCGCGAGGTCGGGTGCAGGTGGATGAAATTGTTCCTGCCCAGCTCGTGGGCGGCCAGGTGTTCGGCCACCCTTTGCTCGGCGGCGGTGCCGGCGATCAGGGTCAGGTGCTTTTCATCTTCGGCCGGGCTCATGCCGATGCGCCGCAGGGCGTCGAGGTTGACCTCGGCGGTGTGGCGGCTGTTGCCCTGGCGCGGCAGGGCGTAGAAATGGCTGAAGCTCTCGGTCCAGAGCGGGTCGGCGTCGCGCAGTTTTGGGGCCACCGCGAACTTCGGCCCCAGGGTCTTGGCCAGCCACATGCCGCGGCGGTGCTCGGTCAGGTGCACCAGCAGGTCGTAGCGGCGTGACTTCAGGGTGCGCCAGAGCTTCCACTCGGCGCCGGCCTGGGTCAGCGGCCCGGCGGCCTTCCAGGCGCGGTCGATGCCATGCACGGTGCTGATCGCCGGGTGGCCGGTGAGCATCTCGGCGGTGTCGGCATAGACCAGCGCGTCGATTTCCAGGTGCGGGGCGCGGTGCTTGAGCACGTCGAACACCGGCGAGGCGAGCAGCACGTCGCCGTGATGGCGCAGCTTGACGATCAGGGCGCGTTTGGCTTGCGAGAGGTCCGGGGCATCGCCGATCGCCACCATCAATACATGACCTCGACGCCGGCGGGGCTGAGCCACTCGCGCAGGCCCTGCAGCAGTTCCTCGCGCGGGGTGACCCGCCAGTCGGCGGGCATCTGCAGGTCGCAACAGGCATTGCCGTTGTGGTACTCGATCAGCACCGGGCAGGAGCCGCCGCCACGATAGGGCGCCAGCAATTCCATCAGCTTCTTGACATTGGCCTGGCCGTTCATCGACACCTTCAGTGAGCGCGCATAGGCGCGGCGCAGGTCGACCATGCCGAAGATTTTTTCCGCCGACACCCGCATCCCGCCAGAGAACTGGTCCTCGCGCACCTTGCCGGAGATCACCAGCAACTCATCGGGTTTGAGGATGTCGCGATGCGCGTCGACCAGTTCCTGGAACACCGTCACTTCCAGCTTGGCGCTGCCGTCGTCGATTTCCAGGATGTTCATCTTGCCGCGCCGGGTCATCGCGGTGCGCATCTGGGTCACCACCCCGGCCAGCAGTTGCGGCTCGGCGCGCGCCTTCACGTCGGCCAGGCGCGCGCGCACCAGCTTGCGCACCTCCCCGGCATAGGCGTCGAACAGGTGGCCGGACAGGTAGTAGCCCAGGGCCAGCTTTTCGTTGAGCAGCTTTTCGCGCGCCGACCACTTGAGGGTGCGCACCAGTTCCGGCTTTTGCTCCGCCGGCTGGTCGACGCCGCCGAACAGGCTGACCTGGTCGGCGCTTTGCTCGGCCTGCTCGGCCGCTTCCATCGCGATGCCCACCGAGGCGAACAGGGCCGCGCGGTCCGGCTCGAGCGCATCGAAGGCGCCGGCGCGCACCATCGCCTCGATGGTGCGGCGATTGACCAGGCGCTTGTCGACCCGGGCGCAGAAATCGAACAGGTCGGTGAAAGGCTTTTCCTTGCGCGCGGCGAGGATGCTGTCTATCGCCCCTTCACCCGTGCCCTTGATGCCGCCCAGGCCATAGCGCACCGCGCTGATCTTGCCGTCCTTACCCGGCACCGGCTCGAAGCGGTAGGCCGACAGGTTGACGTCGGGCAGCAGCACCTCGATGCGGTTCTCGCGCGCATCCATGGCGTAGATCTGCACCTTGTCGGTGTCGTTCATCGCGCAGGACATGTTGGCTGCGTAGAACTCGGCCGGAAAGTGGGTCTTCAGATACGCGGTGTGGTACGCCAGCAGGGCGTAGGCGGCGGCGTGCGACTTGTTGAAGCCGTAGCCGGCGAACTTTTCCATCAGGTCGAAAATGTCGTCGGCCCGGTCGGCGGTGAGATCGTTCTTCGCCGCGCCCTCCCGGAAGATTTGCCGGTGCTCGGCCATCTCCTCGGCCTTCTTCTTGCCCATCGCCCGGCGCAGCAGGTCGGCGCCGCCCAGCGAGTAGCCGCCGATGATCTGCGCCATCTGCATCACCTGCTCCTGGTAGACCATGATGCCGTAGGTCTCGGAGAGGATGGGCTCGACCCGCGGGTCGGGATAGATCACCTTTTCGCGGCCGTGCTTGCGCTCGATGAAGCTGGGGATCAGGTCCATCGGACCCGGGCGGTACAGCGCCACCAGGGCGATGATGTCCTCGAAGCGGTCCGGCTTGGCGCCCACCAGCATGTCGCGCATGCCGCGACTTTCAAACTGGAAAATCGCGACCGTGTTGGCGCGTTTGAAAATATTGTACGAGGGCGCGTCGTCCAGCGGCAGCATGGCGCAGCTGAAATTGGCATGCTCGGGCCGGCCGCGCTTGATGTAGCGCTCGGCCCAATCGAGCACGGTGAGCGTGGTCAGGCCCAGAAAGTCGAACTTGACCAGGCCGACGGCCTCGACGTCGTCCTTGTCATATTGGCTGACCGCGCCATCGCCCACGCCCTGCGCATACAGGGGGCAGAAGTCGGTCAGCTTGCCGGGGGCGATCAGTACGCCGCCGGCATGCTTGCCCACCGAGCGGGTCAGGCCCTCGACCTGCTCGGCCAGGCTGAGCAGTTCGGCGACCTCTTCCTCGGCCTTTTCGCGCGCCACCAGCTGTGGCTCCATCTCGCGCGCCATCTGCAGGGTGATCAGCTTGCCGGGGGCAAACGGGATCAGCTTGGCGATGCCGTCGCAGAAGTTGTAGCCCAGGTCGAGCACCCGGCCGATGTCGCGGATCGCCGCTTTCGCCGCCATGGTGCCGAAGGTGGCGATCTGCGCCACGCACTGCTCGCCGTACTTCTGGCGCACGTACTGGATCACCCGGTCGCGGCCGTTTTCGCAGAAGTCGATGTCGAAGTCGGGCATCGACACCCGCTCCGGATTGAGGAAGCGCTCGAACAGCAGGTTGTAGGCGAGCGGGTCAAGGTCGGTGATGCCCAGCGAGTAGGCCACCAGCGAGCCGGCGCCCGAGCCGCGCCCCGGGCCCACCGGCACGCCGTTGTTCTTGGCCCAGTTGATGAAGTCGGCGACGATCAGGAAGTAGCCGGGAAAGCCCATCTTGATGATGGTGTTGATCTCGAATTCCAGGCGCTCTTCATAGCGCTGCCGCACCTGCTCGCGTTTGGCCGCATCGGGATAGAGCGTCTGCAGCCGCCCTTCCAGGCGCTCGCGCGACAACTGCCCCATGTAGTCGTCGATGCTCATGCCCGGCGGGGTCGGGAAGTCGGGCAGGCTGGGCTTGCCCAGTTTCAGTTGCAGGTTGCAGCGCTTGGCGATCTCCACCGAGTTGGCCAGCGCCTCCGGCAGGTCGGCGAACAGCGTCGCCATTTCCGCCTGGGTCTTGAAATACTGGTCCTCGCTGTACAGGCGTGGGCGGCGCTGGTCGCCCAGCACGAAGCCTTCGGCGATGCAGACCCGCGCCTCGTGGGCACGGAATTCCTCCATCGCCGAAAACTCGATCGGGTGGGTGGCCACCACCGGCAGTTTCAGGCGACCGGCCAGGGCGACGATGCGGCGCAGTTGCGCCTCGGTAGGCGAGGCCTTGCCGGCGCCCCCGGCACTGCGCTGCACCTCGATGTAAAAGCGGTTCGGGAACAGCACCGCCCATTCGTTGGCCAGGGCCTCGGCCAGACCCGGGTTGCCGGCGGCCAGGGCCTGGGCGATGTCGCCTGCGCCCGGCCCGCCGAGCAGGCCGGAGAGCGCGATCATGCCGCCGCTGCCCTCGCGCAGCCAGTTTTTGTCGATCTCGGCGCGGCCGCGGTGCTGGTTGGCGAGCCAGGCGCGCGACAGCAGGTCGCACAGGCGCAGATAGCCGTCGTGGGTGGCGGCCAGCAGGATCACCCGCGACGGCTTGTCGCGGTCTTCCGGGTTGCTGATCCACACATCGGCGCCGACCACCGGCTTGACGCCCTTGCCGCGCGCCGCCTTGTAGAACTTGACCATCCCGAACAGGTTGGCCAGATCGGTGAGCGCGAGCGCGCCCATCCCGTCGGCCTGGGCCTGCGCGACCACCTGGTCGACGCGCGTCAGGCCGTCGGTGATCGAATACTCCGAATGCAGCCGGAGGTGTATGAAGGCCGGTGCAGTCATGGGAAGGCCAGGGCAGTCATGGGGGGCAATTTTACTCGACGGCGGGGCGGCGGGGCGGCCCCGCTGCCGGTATAATTTTGCCCTTACCGCTTGACTTTTGCCCAATGAATTATCTCAATGTCTCGGCCTACAAATTCGTCGAGATCGCCGCCCTCGAACCCCTGCGCGCGGAACTGCGCGAGCGCTGCGCCGCCGCCGGCCTGAAAGGCACGGTACTGCTCTCTCACGAGGGCATCAACCTGTTCCTGGCCGGCCTGGAGGCGCGCCTGCGCGGGGTGCTGGAATGGCTGGCCGCCGACGCCCGCTTCGCCGGCCTGCCGGTCAAGGAGTCGTGGTCGGCCGAGCAGCCCTTCAACCGCATGCTGGTGAAAATCAAGCGCGAGATCATCACCATGAAAATGCCGATGATCCGGCCGATGGATGCGCGCGCCCCGGATATCGACGCCGCCACCCTGAAGCGCTGGCTGGATGCCGGGGTGGACGACGCCGGCCGGGCAATCACCCTGCTGGACACGCGCAACCAATTCGAGGTCGGAATCGGCACCTTCAGCGGCGCGATTGACCCGAATATCCACTCTTTTGGCGAGTTTCCCGCCAGGGTGGACGAACTGGCGCCCCAATTGGCGGGGCGCACCGTGGTGACCTTCTGCACCGGCGGCATCCGCTGCGAGAAGGCGGTGCTCTACATGCGCGGGCAGGGCATGGAGCATGTGTACCAGCTCGACGGCGGCATCCTGAAATATTTCGAGGAGGTCGGCGGCGCCCACTACCAGGGCGACTGCTTCGTGTTCGACCGCCGCGTCGCCTTGACCCCGGCCCTAGAGGCCGCGGGGTATGCCGAGTGCTTCAACTGCCGCGCGGTGGTGTCCCCGGCGCAATTGCGTTCGCCGGATTACCGGCTCGGCATATCCTGCCCGGCCTGCGCCTCCGTGCCCTAGCCATCGCCCGGCCTGGCGCTTGCCGGTGCCGGATTACCGGCCCGGCGTTTCCTGCCCGGCCTGTGTTTCCGCCCCGGTCCCGGCGTCGGCGCCTGTGTCGGCGTAGCCCTCGCCCGGCTTGAGCTCGCCGTCGTCCTCGCTGTCGCCCTCGAGCAGGGCATCGAGTTCGGCGCGTACTTCCATCGAGGTCTGGATCAGCTTGGCTTCGTCCTGGTACACCGCGTACTGGCGGCGCAGCAGGGAGATGTCGTGGTCGCGGAAGCGCGCCACCGTCATCGCCGCTTCCGATTGCGGGATGCTCAGGCGCAGCAGGGCGGTGTGGGCCATTTCTATGCTGGCATGCCAGGTTTCGCGGTAGATTTTCGTGATTCCCAGGTCCATCAGCTTGTAGGCGTGCTGGCGGTTGCGCGCGCGCGCCAGGATGGGCAGGTCCGGGAAATGCCGGCGCACCAATTCGGCCGTCTTGTAGGAGGCCTCGGGGTCGTCGATCGCCAGGATGAACAGGCGGGCGTCGCCGGTCTTGGCCGCCTCCAGCAGGTCGAGGCGGCTGGCGTCGCCGTAGTAGACGCTGATGCCGAACTTGCGCAGGCTGTCTACCTGCGCCGCGTCCACGTCCATCACGGTCAGGGGAATCTTTTTCATCGTCAGCACCCGCGCGACGATCTGCCCGAAGCGCCCCATCCCGGCGATCACCACGTGCTTTCCGTCGGCCTCCACCTCGATGGCGTCGAATTCGCGCTCCCTGGCGCGGTCCAGCCAGGGCGCCAGCAGCCTGTCTTCGAGGATGAACAGCAGCGGCGAGAGCAGCATCGACAGGGTCACCACCACGATCAGCAGGTCCACCTGCCGGGTGCTGAAAATGCCGAAGCCGCCGGCCACCCCGAACAGCACGAATGCGAATTCGCCGCCCTGCGCCAGGGCCAGCGCCAGCTTGCGCACGCTGGGGCGCGGGGCACCCAGCAGCAGGCCGAGCAGATAGACCACCAGGAACTTGATCAGCAGCAGGCCCAGGGTCAGGGCCATCAGCAGCAGCGGCTTTTGCAGGATCAGCGCCAGGTTGGCCGACATGCCCACGGCGATGAAAAACAGCCCCAGCAACAGGCCCTTGAAGGGCTCGATGTCGGCTTCCAGTTCGTGGCGGTATTCCGAATCGGCCAGCAGCACCCCGGCCAGAAACGCCCCCAGCGAGGCCGACAGGCCGACCAGCTCCATCAGCAGGGTGACGCCGATCACGATCAGCAGCGCCGCCGCGGTGAACACCTCGCGGCTGCCGAAGCGGGCGATCGCGCTGAACAACGGCCGGGTCAGGTAGCGCCCGCCTATCACCACGCCGACGATCATCGCCACCGCCTTGGCCGCGTCGAGCCAGCCGCCCGCGCCGTGCGTGCTGCCCGCCGTATTGCCCAGGAAGGGCAGGGCCGCCAGCAGAGGGATCACCGCCAAGTCCTGGAACAGCAGGATGGCGAAGGCATTGCGGCCGTGGCGCGCGGTGAGCTGGTGCTTTTCCGCCAGGGTCTGCAGCACCAGGGCGGTGGACGACATCGCCAGCCCCAGGCCGGCGACCAGCGCGGCCTGCCAGCGCAGGCCGAAAGCGTATGCCACCGCGCCCAGCGCCAGACCGGTGCCCAGCACCTGCAGGGTGCCAAGGCCGAACACCTGCTTGCGCAGCACCCACAGGCGCGAAGGCTGCAGTTCCAGGCCGATGATGAACAGCAGCAGCACCACGCCGAACTGGGCAAAGTCGTAAATCGCCTGCACGTCGTCGATCAGCTTCAGGCCGAACGGGCCGATCAGCATGCCGGCGCCCAGGTAGCCCAGCACCGCGCCCAGGCCGAGCTTGCGCGAGAGCGGCACGGCGAGCACGGCGCAGGCGAGAAAAATGGCGGCTTGGGCGAGCATCGAGGCCATGGGAGTGCGGTTCCGGTTGCGCGGTGGCTGACAAGAAGAAACGGGCGCTCCGAAGAGCGCCCGCCGATTGTAAGACAGAAGGTGCGATCGCCTGAAGCCCGGATGGCCGTCCCCGGGTTCAGGTCTTCGGGGTCAAGTCTCCAGCTTGATGTCCGCGGGTTGACGCACGGGCGACATCCCGGCCTGCAGCCCGGGTTACGTCCCGGGTTACGTCCCGGGTTACGTCCCTAGGCCAGGTCGAACAGCAATACCTCGGCACCCGCGCCATTTTCCAGCGCGATCTGCTCCGTGTCCTCGGCCATCAGCGCGTCGCCGGTGGACAGGGCCTGGCCGTTGACGGTAATCGTCCCGCGAGCCACATGCACATAGGCCCGCCGTCCCGGTGCCAGCGCATGCACCGCGCTCTCGGCGCCGTCGAACAGGCCGGCGTAAAGCGAGGCGTCCTGGTGGATTTTCACCGAGCCCTCGCGCGCGTCGTTCGAGGCCACCAGCGCCAGCCTGCCGCGCTTGGCGGCCGCGTCGAAATGCTTCTGCTCGTAGCCGGGGGCGATGCCACGTTCGTTGGGCTCGATCCAGATCTGCAAAAAGTGGGTCTGGCCCTCCTTCGAATGGTTGTACTCGCTGTGCAGCACGCCGCGCCCGGCGCTCATCCGCTGCACGTCGCCGGGGACGATGGCCGAGCCGGTGCCCATGCTGTCCTTGTGGGCGAGCGCGCCTTCGAGCACGTAGCTGAGGATTTCCATGTCGCGGTGCCCGTGGGTGCCGAAGCCCGAGCCCGGGGCGATGCGGTCCTCGTTGATCACCCGCAGCGCGCCGAAGCCCATGTGCTCCGGGTCGTGGTAGTCGGCGAAGGAAAACGAATGCCAGGAATTGAGCCAGCCGTGGTCGGCATGGCCGCGGTCGTTGGCTTTGCGCAGGGTGATCATGGAAGACTCCTCAAGTTGATTGCAAAAACATGAACAGATAATAGTGATTGATGCAGGGCTTTTAAAGGGGTAGAGTTTGTACAGGTTATTGAAAAAAACTGATGTTCTTTTTCGACCATGAAACTGACCCTGGACAGCCTCGAAGTGCTCGATGCAATCGCCCGCAAGGGCAGCTTCGCCGCCGCCGA